>Ga0114959_10000045_pt1 | contig 104923 bp, 99 predicted proteins | sample C_130625_EF_Meta_FD_87317 | JGI IMG/M metagenome (GOLD analysis project Ga0114959, IMG submission 87317) | Freshwater microbial communities from Lake Croche, Canada to study carbon cycling - C_130625_EF_MetaG | ecosystem: Environmental > Aquatic > Freshwater > Lake | place: Lake Croche, Canada...
ACGATGAATATTGGGTGAAGCATTTCCACGGATACGGCTAAGCAGCCGGTCTGTGGCAAGCTCCCCAATGCGGGAAAAATCTTGACAAGCGCTGGTGAGGGAGCCCCCACCGGGCACCCACTGGAGAATTCCGTCGAAACCGACAACGGAGATCTCTTCGGGGACCGAAACATTCATTTCCTGTAAGCAAGAGAGAATGAGGAGCGCAAGGGAATCGTTGATGGCGAAAATGGCGGTGGGGCGTTGCTTTTGGCTCAGCAGCCGTTCGAGGGTTACCCGACAAGCAACCGATTCGGAAGCAAAAGTAGCGTCGTGGTGGACGATGGTGGGCCGAAGGTGATACTGCTCCAGGGCGCGGCAATAGCCGGTGACGCGTTCGTCAACCGTGTTCGCGGTATCCAGATTTCGGTAGCAGACGATGTTTCGGTGCCCTTCTTCTAGTAGGTGAGACACGGCAGAACGGGCCGAAACCATGTTGTCGGTGCCGACAAAATCGGCATCAAAGCCAGCCGGCGGCAGTCGATCCACGAAAACAAATTCAATCCCGCGGTCGCGGGCGGCTTGCAGCGAGGGGAGGCTGAGACTATCTCCCAGCAACCACATGATGGCGCCGGCGGTGTCTTCATCCTCCACCATCGAGTCGATGAAAGCCGCTTCCGATGCCAGCACGTCTTCCCAAACCGGTCCGGCTGCCGTGCCGACGACCAGGCGGAAATCCGTGTTCATCACGGAGCGGTGGATGCCGCGCATAAGCGCGGTGACGATAAAATGCTCGGTGAAGGGCCATAGCCAAACGCCAATGTGTCGGGCTTTGGCGCGGCTTGCCGGTCGACCCGGAGGTGGCACGGCGACGGGCCGGCATCGAGAATGGACCCGCATCAGTCCTTCGCGCGCTAGTTCTTGCAGCGCCCCGCGGACAATGGTGCGGCTGACGCCAAAGCGAAGACCAATCTCCCGTTCACTCGGGATGACGTACTCCTCCCCGGGCACGGCCTGCAAAATTTCTTTCCGCAAACCGTCTCGGACAACTTCGACCAAGGGGCTGATGGATTTCATCGAAACTGGTTTTTTTGGTGCGGGAAAAACCACACCCTCAAAATTCACCTTTGGATTTTGATTAAAGGCATATTAACACTCAGAACATTTTTCCACCAAGCGATTTTCGTATGGAAAAGTCGAAAAATGCCAAAAAGAACCAAATAAACCGAATCTCTTGCCTTTCTCGCTCTAGACCCGGTTAACCGCCCACCGGCGGATTTTTTCCAGCAGTTCCGCCGCGCTGATGGGTTTGCTGATGTAGTCATCCATGCCGGCTTCCAAGCATCGGTCCCGGTCGCCTTGCAGCGCGTGGGCGGTCATCGCAATGATGGGAATTCGGGCCGAGGATGCGGTGTCTCGCCTTCGGATAATGCGGGTAGTTTCGTATCCGTCCAGATCGGGCATGGACACGTCCATCAAGATCAAATCAAAGCCACCTTCATCCAGCGCCGATAGGGCGTCGACTCCATTCGTAACGCCGCGACAGGTGCATCCCCAGTTGTGCAGCCATCGCTTGGCGACGGTGGCGTTGACCTCGTTATCTTCGGCGAGCAAGACGTGCAGGCCGAGATTGACGGTCGTCCGCTCCATGATGCGATCCGACTTGACACTTTGCTGGCGTCCCATCACGCGGGCAAGGGTATTGCGCAGGTGAGCTTGGCGGAACGGTTTCGTGAGAATTGCGGCAAACCCGTCGTACAGGGGCGAATCGAAGCTGGGCCGATGGAAAGCGGACGTGAGCAAAACCGCCGGGACATTTTTGCCGAGAGGAAGTTTCCGCAGGGCTTCCAGGGTGCCAAGCCCATCCAGATCGGGCATTTGGAAATCCAGGAGGATGAGGTCAAAGGGTTCGCTGGCCGAATTCGCAATGCGAAGGGCTTCGCGACCATCGATCGCTTCGGCCGAACTGCATTCCCATATTCGCAGTTGCTCCCGTAATATTTTGCGGTTGGTCGCGTTATCGTCCACGATCATGACGCGCAACCCGGCAAGCGAGCCTGGCGGCGATGGATCGTAGGCGAGTGCCGACTGTTTCCGCAGGGGTATCTCAAACCAGAATGTGCTTCCTTGGCCGTAGACGCTTTCTACGCCCAATGAGCCCCCCATTAGGTCAACGAGTTGCTTGGTAATGGTGAGACCCAGGCCCGTGCCGCCGTGCCGCCGGGTGGTGCTACCGTCGGCCTGAGTGAAGCTCTCAAAGATGGCGTCGAGGCGGTGAGCGGCGATGCCGATGCCGGTGTCGCGGATTTCTATCCGAATCCGGGCGTCAGTGTCGCTTTGCTGAACAACAATGGCCTCCAGAGAAATTTCGCCGCGGGACGTGAACTTAACGGCGTTGCCCAGGAGGTTCATGAGGAGCTGACGGACGCGATCGCCATCGCCAACCACCAAGGCAGGGAAATTTGGCGGGATAAAGCACGTCAGTTCCACCTCGCCGCCGTGAATGCGGGTGGACGTGAGTTCGGCTACTTCCTCGATGCAGTCGCGTAAATCGAAGTCGTGTTCTTCGATGTCCAGTCGACCGGCCTCGATTTTTGAGAAATCGAGCACGTCGTCGATGACCTTGAGCAACGCTTCGGCGCTGTTTTGTACGGTGAGGGTGTATTCCAGTTGCTCGTGGTTTAGCCGCGTTTCCAGGAGCAACGAGGTCATTCCGATTACGCCGTTCATCGGGGTGCGGATTTCGTGGCTCATGTTGGCCAAAAATTCGCTCTTAGCGCGGGTGGCATCCAGAGCTTGGTCGCGCGCGACAATGAGTTCCTCGGTTTGACGCAGGAGCGTTTGCTCCACCGCCCGTCGGCGATCAAGCTCTTGCTCGGCGGCTCGCATCAGGCGACTGTTTTGCACGGCGATCGCGGCCTGTTCTGCAAATGGAAGCAGCGGTTGCAACAGAGCTTCGGTGATGGGTTTGCGGCTGTTGATGGTGTCCAGCGTGATCAGGCCAACAATTTCGCCGCCCGATTTGCGGGCAATGACGGCATGAGGAACGTATTCACGTTTGCCGAGTTCCTCAAATTCTTCGGGAATAAATTCGTCAATGTGGGAGAGAATGCTGTCCTGGCGAAGGACGGACATATGCGATTCCATGTGGATGGCGGCGATCACTTGGTCGTGTTCGTCGCGGAGACCTCCTTCCAAATCGGTGCCCCAGGTTCCGCGGAGTTCATTTTCGTGGAGGATCCACACTCCGGCGCGGTCGACGCCACCCATTTCAACCATCACGTCACGCACCATGCGGAAGACCACGTCGGGGTCTTGGTGCCCGGTGATGGCCACGGCCATTTGCATCAGGCGGCGTTGCTGATGGACGATGGATTCTTTCTGCTCTAGCAGCAGCGCCTTTTGGATGGCGACGGCGGCCTGCTCCGCAATCGGCAGGATCGAGCGAATGGAATCGGGATCAAGCTCCCGCATGGAGAGGAGGTTGTCGGCAGTGAGCAGGCCGACCAGATCACCACCGGCTCGCAGCGGGATGATGACATGCGGGACATCCCGAGCGGGTTCATCGGGGTGCGCCGCTTGGCTGGTTACGGTGTCGATGACAAACGGCTGAAGCCCGGAAAGGCAATCGCCATATTCGTTCCAGTACTGTTCGAGCGATCAAGATATGGAATGTTCGTCACGCGGTTTTCCGTCCGGACCGGTGCCCCAAGTTCCGCGGGCCATGTTTCCGTCCACCACCCACATGCCGATCCGGTCGACGACGCCCATTTCGCCGATGGCGTCGCGTACGAGTCGGAACACTTCGTCAGATTCTCGGTTCGCCGTGATCGCCAGCGAAATTTCCATCAGCCGAGACTGGCGCTTGAGCAGCAGTTCCTGCTGTTCAAGTAATTGGGCATTGGAGATAGCCGAAGAGGCGTTCTCGCAAAACACCTGGAGTAGCGACAGTTCATCCTCGGTTAACACGTTATACGTGCGGCGATTGTCCACGCAAAGAAGGCCAATCATTCGATCCCCGGTGGTGAAGGGGATGATGGCTTGCGGCACGTTAGTGAAGAGTTCCCCATCGGAGGTGGTCACTTCCGCCGTGCACCGGATAATCGCCGGGATGGAGGCCGGATCGGTAACCTCGATTGGCCCAATGAAGTGTTCTAGCGGGAGGCGGATGTCATGTTCAGCGACTCGTTCACCCGGAGTGTCGGTACCCCACGTTCCCACAACCGCATCTCCGTCGACCAGCCAAACTCCGGCGCAATCTACAAATCTGGAGAAGACCACCGCATCGCGGATCGCCTGGCAGGTCAAATCCAGCCCTTGCCGAGGGGCGATCATTACCGCCATTTCCATCAGCTTTCGTTGACGAGCGATAAGACGATCACGATCTTCGCGCAGTCGGGCTTTCACCACGGCAACCGAGGCTTGCTCCGCGAAGGGAATGATCATTTGGATGGTTTCATCCTCGATCGGGCGCAATGTGATAGGTGTATCCACCCCGATAAAGCCGACTAGGTCGTCGCCAGATTTGAGGGCGATGGCGACCATCGGGACTTCGGTTTGAACGGTACCGTCTTCCGTTCCGGGCTGCAGCCAGTTTTCACGCCAATGGCTAGCGCCCGTTTTGGCTACATCATCGATCCAGCCTTGAACGATCGCTTGCGGGAACTCCACCTTAGAGTCGTCCACGAGCTCCCCACGCAAAGAGGTTTCCCACGTGCCGCGGACAACGTCCCGTTCAAAGATCCATATTGCCACGCGGTCGACGGGAGCGATTTCCAGAATCGTGTTCCGCACGGCGAGGAAGACGTCGCCAATGTTTCGGTCTTCTGCGATCTTAACGGCAATCTCCATGAGACGTCGTTGTTGATCGGCGACCCGAATGGTCTCTTGCTGCATTCGATGGTTCTGAATGGCGACGGCAGCTTGTTCGGCGAAGGGGAGGATGAGCTCCAGGGCTTCGGCGGTGATCGGACGGCGGGAGAAGATGGTGTCGGTGGTGAGGAACCCGACGACCTCATCCCCGGCGCGGAGGGCGACGGTCGCGCGCGGGACGCCCTTAACGAGAACCCCGGACGGTAACAAAATCTCGCCCTGCGGATCCATCCAGTACGCCACTCCCCGGAGACGTGCATCTTCCAGCTTCGGGACAACGTCTTCGCGGGGGAAGCTGAGATGGGATTCATCGAGCGGTTCCCCAAATTCGTCGGTACCCCACGTGCCATGGAATCGACGTCCGTTTGCGATCCATACGCCAATACGGTCGACTACTCCCAAGTCTGCCACCGCGTCCCGCACTAGACGTACCACCTCGTCTAGATCGCAGTTGCTGGCAATGGCGGTCGACATTTGCATCAGGCGTTGCTGACGCCGCACGATTTCCTCGCGCTCTTCGATCATCTTTGCCTTTTGAATGGCAGAGGCTGCCTGACGCGCGAACGGTAGAAGGTCTTGAAGTTCTTCGTGGGTGATTGTGGCGCCGGTCAGCAGGTTATCCACGGCGATGAGACCAATGGTTTTGCCCATTACCGTGAGAGGAAAGGTGGCGTGATACGTTACGCCATCGATGTAATGCGGGGTTTCGGACTGGTCGGAGCCCGGTGGGTAGTGGTAGAGGACGTACCCGGGACCATCTTCCCGATCCATCTCCCACCGGATTCGTTATGTATCGGTGATCGCGAAATCTTGCTTTCGAATGTCCTCTTCTCGACCGAGGGTATCGGTGCCCCACGTGCCGCGCATCATCCGCGCCGGTGCGTCATAGAGGAAGATGCCGGCTCGATCAAAACCACACCCAGACACAACGGCGTGCCGCACCAATCGGGTCAGGTCAAGAATGTCGTGGCTTTTACTGATCTCGGACAGAAGCTCAAAAAGGTGCCGGTAGCGACCTTCGCTCTCCATGGCAAAATCGCCTAGAGCGGGAATGCCAGCGGGCGGCGATTTGAGAAGATTCTCCGGGACTTCACTTAGATCGGCCATTACATTAACCCGAGAATCGGTTTCCGAATATCGATAGACAATTCAAAGCTCCAGATCGCTAAATCGCGACCCTTAAACACATCTGACTGATACTCTATTCCGCGTCAACTTTGTCAGTTTTTTAATACTCATCACGGTTTTTGTTCGCGAGAAGGCAAATGGCCCCCAGTAAGCACGGGAGGAGCGTCGTTCTCGATGCTAGCCGAAGCTGCTTACCAGTAAACTTCCCACTATGAAGCTTAAGCTGGGGCTACCGAAGGGAAGCCTGCAAGAACCGACTTTTGCCCTTTTTGAGCGGGCCGGATACTCCTTCAAGGTTTCCAGCCGAAGTTACCAGCCGATAGTTGATGACGACACGATTGAGCCCATTCTTCTGCGCCCGCAGGAGATCCCGATTTACATTCAAGACGGCGTGATTGATGCGGGCCTAACCGGGAAAGACTGGATTGAAGATGCCCAGGCGAACGTGGTGGAAGTTTGCGAACTACGGTACAGCAAACTAACCAATAATCCCATTCGCATTGTGTTGGCGGTGCACAACGATTCGCCGGTGCAATCCGCGGCGGATTTGCAGGGAAAGCTTGTGGCGAGCGAGTACGTCCGGCTGAGCAAGCGATATTTTGACGGTAAGGGCGTGGATTGCCGGGTGGACTTCAGCTGGGGCGCGGATGAAGTGAAGGTTCCTTCGTTGGTGGATGCGATTGTGGTGAATACCGAGACGGGCAACAGTCTTCGGGCCCACAATCTGCGAATCGTCGACACCCTTCTGGAGAGTACGACCCGGTTTGTGGCATCCCCAGCGGCGTGGAAAGACGATTGGAAGCGCGAACGGATCGAGAATTTAGAGATTCTGCTGACGGGAGCCATGAATGCGGCAAAGTTGGTGGGATTGAAAATGAACCTGCCACGGGGACGGCAAGCGGAGATTCTCAGCATTCTGCCGGCGTTGAAGAACCCGACGCTGAGTCCGTTAGCCGATGATGAGTGGGTGGCAGCGGAGGTGATTCTGTCAGAGAAGGAAGTGAGGGATCTGATTCCCGCTCTAAAGCGGGCAGGGGCAACGGGGTTGGTCGAGTATCCGCTGAACAAGGTTATTTACTGATGAGCCAAACCACGCCGACGGGATGGCGCGATTTTTTCAATAATCACGCGAACACCTACGACGATAATCCTTTCACTTTTCATACCGAGATGGAAGTGGCGTTCCTGTTAGCGCTCTATCCGGTGCCGAAGGGTTCCCGGTTCCTGGATATCGGTTGCGGCACGGGTCGCCACGCGATTGAGCTGGCGAAGCGGGGATTTCGAGTGACGGGCGTGGATTTCAGCTCCGGAATGCTGAATGTTGCGCGAGCCAAGGCCCGACGAGAAGGCGTGGAAGTGGAATTTGTCGAGGCGGATGCCACGAATTTTGCGTTTGATCAGGTGTTTGACTACGCAATATGCCTTTGTGAAGGCGGGGTGGGGCTGGTGGATCGCGGGGCGGATGCGGAGGCTCATGATTTGGCGATTTTCAAGAACATTGCCGCGCATTTACGTCCAAATGCACCATTTGTCTTAACCGCGCTCAACGGATACAGCGCGATCCGGCAGATGAACGATGAACTGGTACAGGCCGGGAGGTTCGATCCCGGATCAATGATCAGCTTTTACCAGGACGAGTGGGATTTGCCGTCGGGGCCGGAGATTGTGACGGTCTACGAACGGTTGTTCATTCCGCCAGAAGTGAGGCGAATGCTTCAGGAATCGGGCTTCACTGTGGACAACGTGTACGGTGGTACGGCGGGTTCTTGGGGACAGCGAGCGTTGAGCTTGGACGAAGTAGAAGCGATGTACATCGCCCGCAAGCGGTGATGGCATAGACCGGCTCGGATTGTCGAACAACTAGGTCGACGAAGCAAGAGACCTGAGCCGGCACGCGGCCGCGAGGACCGGTAATGAAGTCAGTGCACGGGAGAATTTTCCTGAGATTGCTTTATTGATCGCAAGAACTGAAACTTCTGCCCGGTGATGCGTTGTAGCAAAGTGTGAGAATATGAGGATGCATTCCGTGGCTCTTAATTTGGAGGGTTTTGCTTGAACTTCGCTCGTGCTGCGTGGTTTGTCGTGCCGGCGATTTTGGTGGCGGTGGGCCTCGGGATGCGGTTCCGGGATATCCAAGCCAACTCTGACAAAATGTCAGGCGACCAGTCTAAGCGCAAAAATGCACCTCTTCGCGCGGAGACGACGGTGGTTGGGCCAAGGCGAATGGTCCAGACTTTGGACTTGGTGGGGAGCGTGGAGGCGCCGTTAACGGTGCGGCTCTCCCCGAAGGTTGCGGGAAGGATACTGGCGGTAGATGTCCGCGAGGGCGCTCGGGTGGAGGCGAACCAGGCGCTGGTGCAAATTGACGCCACCGAGGTGGAAGGTGCGGTACTCCAGCAACGAGCGGCATTGGCCGAGGCGCAAGCCCGATTGGCCCAAGCGCAGCTGGGGTTAGGGGCCACCGATACGGCAATCGAGGCGCAAATTCGCCAGCAGCAAGCCGGACTCACCTCCGCCAATGCAGACTTAAATCAGCAACGACAATCCCTGAGTGCGCAATCCGCGGCGGCCGATGCGCAAATCACGGATGCGGCCGCTAAGGTGGCGGTCGCTCAGGCTTTAGTAGCCAATGCTAAGGCGGACCTGAATACCGCGATGGCGACCCGGGACAACGCGATGGCCCGGAAGAAGCGATCAGATAGCTTGTTTGAGCAAGGATTTATTTCGGCCCAAGAGCACGAAAATGCGGCTACTGCATTGGCAGTGGCGGAGAGTGTCGTCGCCGGTGCGCAAACCAAGATTGAAGGCGCGAACTCGGCCCAGCGGTCGGCCGAAGCGCAGTTGGCAAGCGCGAAGAATCAGGCGGGAATTATCAAGAGTAAGGCGGCGGCGGATGTAACCGCGGCGGCGGCGCGCAAATCTCAGGCCGAGGCGGCGCGAGATGTGGCGAAGGCGAACAACTCCCAGTCGGGGGCGTACCGTCAGAATTTGGACGCGCTCCGGGCGGCGGTAGAGGTGGCGAAGGCGGAGCTTGCCCAGGCGGAGGCGCGTCGCGCCGATACGACGCTCCGGTCGCCGATTGCCGGCATTGTCACCAAGCGGTCAGCCGATCCCGGCTCGATCGCGAGCGCTGGCACGGAGGTATTGGTCGTATCGAATCTTGATCCAGTTCTGGTCGCGGTGCCGGTGCCGGTCGAACAATCGGCAGCGGTGAAACAAGGAATGTCAATACCGGTGACCTTCGATTCCTTTCCGGGCAAGACTTTTACGGGGGCCGTGACCGAGATCAATCCGGCGGCGGATGCGGCTACTCGCCAGTTCACGGTGCGAATTCGTCTTGCAAATCCATCGCTTGAGTTGCGACCAGGAATGTTTGCTCGAATCTCCCTCGTGACCGCGGAATCGGACGCCGCGGTTTATGCCCCGCGCGAAAGCGTGCGTATGGTCAAAGGGCAGAGCACTGTTTTTGTGGTGGGCGAGGACGGAGCCGTTAAGGCGACTCCCGTTGAGTTGGGAGCCGAGGATGCCGACGGCTACGAAATCAAATCGGGCCTGCCGGTAGGCGCAAAAATCGTAACGCTGGCTTATGCCGCGCCGAAGGACGGGCAGAAGTTAGGCGGTGGCAAGCCGGATGAAAAGGGACCTCGGAGTGGGGCCGCTCGGGCTGGCGGTTCCAATTGAACTTCGCTAAATTTTCGGTAACGCGACCGGTGGCGGTCACGATGCGGATTGCCGCCCTCGTGGTGCTGGGGGCTATCTGTTTGACGCGGCTGTCGGTTGACTTGCTGCCGAAAGTTTCCATCCCGACCGTCGTGATTTCGACCTCGTGGCCGAATGTGGGACCGGAAGAGATGGAAACGCAAATTACGCGTCCCATCGAACAAGCGGTTTCCTCGGCGCCGAACCTATCGCAAGTGAGTTCGAGCTCGACGACGGGAAACAGTAACGTCCGGGTGCAGTTTAAGTGGGGGACGGACGTTGGGCAGGCGGCGGTGGATGTGCTGCAGTTGGTCCAGCGCGCGAAGGGCAGTTTTCCGAATGATCGGACATTGCAGGAACCGAGGGTATTCAAATTTGATCCTTCGACCCTGCCGATCATGATCTACGGCGTCACCGGGGATACAGACATGGTGCGGATGCGCACCACGATCCAGAACGACATTGTCCCCATCCTCGAATCGGCGGAGGGTGTGGCGCAGGTGAACGTATCGGGAGGTGAGACGCGGGCGATCATCATTGATGCTGATCCCACCCAGTTACAGGCTTATGGGATCACCTTGAACGACCTGCAAGATCGATTGCGGGCCGAAAACCTGAACCTACCTGCTGGAATTGCGCGGCAAGGCAACACGGAATACACCATTCGTAGCGTTGGCTACTTCGGTTCGATCGATGAGATCAAACGCGTGCCTTTGAAGCAAACTAACGGAGCGATTATCACGCTGGGCATGGTGGCAAATGTAAGGGATGCTCATCCCGAGACGCGGATCGCGACCCGATTTAATGGTGATCCCGCAGTGGGCATCACGATCGTGAAGCAGAGCGATGCCAACACGGTGGAAACCACCCAGGCGGTTGCCGAAAAGGTTAAGCAGATTCGCGAGCGCTATCCCAATTATCGATTCCAAGAAGGTTATCAGCAGGCCGGATTTATTGAGGATTCTATCCATCATCTGCAACGGGAGGCGATCATTGGCGGCACATTGGCCATTCTCGTGTTGCTGTTCTTCCTGCGAAACATTCGCAGCACATTGGTGGTTGCGCTTTCGATCCCAATCTCAATCATCTCTGCTTTCGCACTCCTGTACTTTGCCGGATTCACGCTCAATACGATTACGCTCAGCGCGTTGGCACTATCCACGGGCTTGATAGTGGATGACGCGGTGGTGGTCATCGAGAATATTTTCCGTCACATTCAACGCGACAACAAGCGGGCCATGGAGGCGTCAATTGCGGCCACGCAGGAGATTCTTTCGGCGGTCATCGCATCCACACTCACGATCGTAGTGGTGTTTATCCCGCTGTTTATGATCCAGGGGCAATCGGGGCAGACCTATTCGCAATTCGGCCTCGTGGTGATCTTTGCCATCCTCGTTTCTCTGCTGGATGCGACGACGGTCGTGCCAATGCTTGCCTCGCGCCTCATCAAGGAAGATGAGGTTCACGAGGAGCATAATCCGGAACTACGGGCGTTGCGGGGCAAGAAAGCCAGTCTGCTGACGAAGTTTTTCGATTGGGCCGGGGCGAGGTTTACGGCGCTGGAGTCGGCGTATCACCGAGGAATTCGATGGTCGCTTCAGCATCGGTGGTGGGTCCTGGGCGGGGCGGTGGGAGTCACGTTGGCGGCGCTGCCACTGGTGCCGTTGATTGGATCGGAAACGCTGCCGCAGACTGACTCGGGTGACTTCAACGTCAATCTGCGCCTGCCGGTTGGGACGGCTTTTGCGGTGACGAACAAGACCATGCAAGAGGTCGAAAAGCGCATCATGGCGAACCCCAACGTGAGCGTGGTGTTTGCCGCCGCCGGTACGAACTTGAGTATTCGCGGGGCCGGGAATTCTGGCGTTGGGTACCAAGGCGGGGCGACCGTGCGTTTGAAGGAAGAACGGAAGCAATCAACCGCGCAAGTTGTGGCGGCCGTGCAGAAGGATCTTTCCTCGATACCAGGAGCAAAAATCAGCGTTACCGCTTACGACTTGGTAACGCAGGTGCTCACCGGTGGCAACACCAACATGGAGGTCGATATTTTTGGCCAAGACATGAATTTGGTGCAGGCAAAGGCCCGTGAGGTGCTGGATGTGATGCGGGAGGTGCCCGGGCTCGAAGGCGTCGATCTGGGAGTTCAGGATGCGACACCGGAGCTACGGTGGAAGGTCGATCGGGAAAAGGCAACGGCGCTCGGGGTGAGCTTTTCGGATATTGCGAATGCTCTAAATACGGCTACGAACGGGGCACTTAGCACTTATTATCAGGATGGAGGCTATCAATATCCGATCTACGTGCAGGTGCCGGAAGGGCAGCGAAAGACGGTGGCGGAGCTTTCCGATTTGCCGATTACCCCGAGCAGCGGCGCGTCTTCGGGAGGGGAGACGCGCAAGCCGATCCGATTGAGCCAGGTGGCCACGCCGGTCCAGGCACTGGGGCCAAACGAGATTACGCGGTTGGACCGGCAGCGGTACATCGCGGTGAATGGACGGGTTTCGGGGCGCACCGATAGCGAGGTGCAAGCGGACGTTCGGAAGGCCCTATCCAAGATTGAGTTCAGCCAAGGCGTTTATTGGGATTTTGGCCAGCAGCAACAGCAGAAGGGGAAGGAGTTTTCTGGGTTGGGCGTGGCGGTACTGCTAGCCATTGCTTTGATCTATATGCTCCTGGCGTCGCAATTTGAATCGTTCACATCGCCATTAGTGATCTTGGCATCGGTGCCGATGTGCGTCCTCGGGGTCATTCTGGCAATGTTCATGTCGGGACGAGCTTTTGGCTTGACCGCGTTCGTTGGGCTCTTGCTACTGATCGGGATCGTTGTTAAAAACGGAATCTTGCTGGTGGATTACACCAACCAACTGCGTGGACGCGGGATGATTCGGGACGAGGCGGTGTTGACGGCGTCTCCCACTCGGTTACGACCGATCTTGATGACCAGTTGTGCAGCAATCCTCGGCATGATTCCACTGGCAATTGCATCGGGCAAGGGATCGGAGACGCAGGCCCCGTTGGCGACAGCCGTCATCGGCGGTTTGCTCACGTCCACGGTGCTCACGCTGTTTGTCGTGCCGGTGATTTACTGTATGGTGGACGATGTTGCGCGCCGATTACGGCGAGATCCGCGGGACTTGGCGAGTAGCGCGGTACTGGCGGCGGACGACACTCTGGGTGCTGCTGCCGTTGACCGTGACGCTGTCGGACGCTAAAACGCCCTCCCCGTTTTAAAGGGGAGGGCGGGAAGGGAAAGCCTTTGCGAGTCCCTACTTTTTGTAGTTAGGATCGCTCTGCGCGGGGACCATGTGGTAAGTCGGCGCGGGGGCCGGCTTGCTATCGTCCATCTTCTTACCTTCGCTTTCACAACCCACCAGGGCAGCGCCCAAAAGGGCGGCCCCGACGAGAGCAAGTATTTTCCGGCGAGATGTCAGCATCACGGCTGGTAATCCGGGCGGAAGAGCGGGACGTGGCACTGCGAGTCGATGTAGACGTTGCCCTGGCTGGGGTAGCCATCGTTCAGGTAGTTGCCTGCCGGGAAGAACGGATCGTCCTTGGCGCCGCCAGTACCGGTGGCACGAGACTTTGCGTGGCCGTCGCTGTACACCCAGTTCTCGGTCTTGCCGAAGGCGAAAACCGTACCGTAGTCGATGTTGCCGAAGCCCGACTGGGTTCCGTTGGCAAAGCCCGGGGTGTTATGGTTGTCCATATTGCCGCAGCTCGACTGGAGGGAACCGCCGCCGTTGAAGGAACAGCCGGCATTGGGATCCGGGCAGATAAGGAACGGATTGGTGTAGGTATAGCCGTTGTATGCCTGCTTACCGAATCCAGGCCACCAGACCGGGGTAGTAGTGGGGGACACGACGGACGTGGTGCTGAACTCGGTGAGAAGACCGTTCATGCTGTAGGTGGTGACACCCGGCTTCTTAGCCTGGTTCGCCGCGCTGTAGTCCCAGTCGCCGCCAGTCGGTACGCCCGCAACCGTAGAGCCGGGCATCTGGAAAATTTCCATGCTCTTTACGTAGGGCATGATTTCATTGACCGGCGTCTGGTAGCCCGATCGGACGCGCTTGTGGCATCCGGACTGGTTGGCGGCTACTTTGCTGGCGTTCCAATCGGCCGGCACGTACACGCGCGAGTTGAAGTTCCAAAGTCCGCCGCAATCTCGACCGGCCTGTAGCGGGTACAGATCGTCGCTGTCGGTGGTGTAGATCATCGTCGCGGTGGCGATGTTCTTGGTGTTAGAAAGATCGGAGGTTTTCTTGGCGGCGAGTTTAGCCTGGGCGAAAACCGGGAAGAGGATAGCGGCGAGGATCGCGATAATCGCGATGACCACGAGTAATTCAATGAGAGTGAAGGCTGATTTCTTGGACATAAGGCAACACCGGATTACTCCGGCTTCTCCGCGACCAATATAGGCCCCATTTGTTAAGAAGTCAATAAGACCGCGGAATTGTTAAGAAACTCGCAGGTTCCTCCAGGGGGTTAACTAGCCGAGTGAAACTTGGATTTTTGACCGATGGCAACCCGGCGGACGTGACGTTTGCGAGCGAAACGGGCTATCAGTGCCTGGAAATCGCCCTGTTTGGGGATTCTCCGCTGTTTGATGACCCGACTCCGTTCCAATCGGCGATTGCCAATTCGGGGATCAAATTGGCGGCGGTCTCGATTTTTGGTCAGGACTACTTCTCGCCGGAACACGGTTTGAATTGTCAGGAAAGACTGCGAAAAGTGATCCATCTGGCCGACACGTTGGGAAGTCCGGTGGTCGTTTTTGGCTCGGGTGCATCGTGCCCATCGGTCGGGGCCGCGATTGAGCTCCTCGCCCCGGAGATTCATCAAGCCGAGGCGGCGGGAGTGATTCCTGCTTTCTATAACTGTTCCTGGGAGAATACGGTTGATCGACCATCGGCATGGGCACAACTGCCAGAAGGCTTTCGCGTAAAGTTCGATCCGTCGCACCCGATGCAGGGTCGCCGAGATTGGAAGGCGGAGCTATTGGCAACCGGTGATCGGTTGGTCCACGCCCACGCGAAGGATGTTCTAGAAGTGGGCGGTCAATTTATTGCGGACCCTAACCCAGGGCTGGGTGACATTCGGTGGGAAAGCTTTTTCGGAATCTTGAACCATTTGGCTTACGAAGGGGCCGTTTGCGTTGAGCCTCACAGTGCCATTTACACGGGGTCGCGCCGGCACGAGTTTCTGAAGCTGTCTTACGGGTACCTGTCCCGCTTCCTCCGGTAACGGCTTCCCGCTACCTGATCAACGGGGGTGCGGCGGCATCGGGGCGACGGCACAATTCTTCTGTTCTCGAAATTTCGAGGTGGTTTTAAGTTATGAAGAATGTGTCTAAGGTTGCCCTAATTTTTGGTTGTGTCGTTGCTTCCTCCGTCGCCCATGCGAGCATCGGAGATCGTCTGATCTCTCTCGGTGGCGACGTAAAGGTTTCAATCGTAAAGTTCACGGGAAGCCCCGGATATACCAATAAGATGGCCGTTCAGGCACCGAATTACACCTACGTGGGAACGAACCGAGATTTCGGAACCACGGTGAACATCGGTACGGTAGCGGCGGGAACGGAGATTGTTCTGTCGTTGGTGAACCCGAACGGAGACAAGTTCATCACGGGATCGGCAGCTTCGAACTTCGATAAGTTTGCCCATGCCAACGTCACAAAGATCAGTGCCGACACGTTTCGGGTTGACTTTGAGGACCTGACCGGGGGCGGAGACCAGAACTACGGAGACGGTGCCTTCGAGGTCAGCGGAGTTCAGGCCGTTCCGGAGCCGACGACGATGGTAGCACTCGGGCTGGGCTTGCTCGGAATGGCGCGACGTCGCCGAAAGAGCTAACTCATAAAAACAAAAAATCCCCGCCGACATTTTCGGCGGGGATTTTTTGTTTAGATACCCATCATTTCGCTATTTATCGAAATGATGGGTATGATATTTCTATGAACGACGAAATGATTCTGGCATTGAGGGCATTAGCAGACCCGAGTCGGGCCCGGATTGTGGAATTTTTGGCGGACGTTTGCTGCCACCGGGCAGAGGTAACCGACGATGGCGGCGTAATTGGTCCGACTGCCGGGGAAGTTTGTTGCCACATCACCGGTCAGCCGGTAATCAACTCCACGATTTCTCACCATCTCGCTGAACTGGAAGCAGCCGGTTTGATCGATCGAACCCGACAGGGCAAGACCACGATATGCCGATTACGACCCGAGAAATTACGGGCGATGGCGGAAGTGCTGGTTCAGCTGTCTGAGGGCGGCGACGGTAAGTGTTGCTGAGAAGGGGGCAATGACGGTTTTGTTTGTTTGCGTTCATAACGCCGGGCGAAGTCAGATGGCGGAAGCGTGGACGCGGCATTTCGCGAAAGAGCGCGGACTGGATATTCAGGTGGAATCGGCAGGGACTCTGGGAGGAGGATCTCTAAACCCTAACGCGGTGGCCGTTATGGAAGAAGTGGGCGTTACGATGTCTGAGCAATATCCCAAAGCCCTCACCCAGGAGATGGCGGATCGGGCGGATCGCATTATTTCTATGGGATGCGGAGTGGACGCGGAAGCTTGCCCGGCTAAGTTTCTCGTCACCGAGGATTGGGGTCTGGATGACCCAGCCGGGCAACCGATTGAAACAGTGAGAAGAATCCGCGACGAGATTCGCATTCGGGTGCTGGAGATGCTCTCATGAACCGGAAGCAGTTGATAGCGGAATTTCTGGGGACGATGGGAATCGGGTTTCCGCCGATTGCCTACGGAGTGATCGGATCGGAGCACGGATTGATCGGCGGCGCGTTGGTTTCGGGATTTGCCGTGATGGTGATGGTCGTAACCTTCGGGCCGATTTCGGCGGCACACCTGAACCCGGCCGTTACGATTGGCTTTGCAAGCGCCAATCGGTTCCCCTGGTCGAGAGTGCCGAGCTATATAGGTGCGCAATTAGCGGGTTCATTGTCCGCAGCCCTCCTCGCCGCGCTGGTATTTCGTCCCGGCGTGGGGGCTCCCACTCCTATGTTTATCGGCGACTGGGTGCGAAACATTCTTTTGGAGGCGATCATCACGTTTTTCTTGATGCTGGTGATCATGGCGGTGGCAACCGTACGGGGAGGAAACGTGGCAACTGCCGCATTGGGAATTGGGATGGCGGTGGTGGCCGGAGTGCTGGCGGGCGGCCCAATGACGGGAGCGGCGATGAATCCGGCCCGGGCGTTTGGTCCTGCCCTCTTAACAATGGGCTCAGCCCTGGTGGCTCTGCCCGTATTCATTGTCGGTCCGATTGTCGGGGCGGTGATCGCGGCGAGGGTTTACGAGAGTGTCCGACTGGATCCAGACTCGGCCCAAAGTGCACCGGCCCCGCTAAATTCTGAATATTAACGAAAAAGATCGACACGCTGGACGACATGTGTCGTATCATAGTTGACGACAAACGTCGTCAACTATGAATCCTACCATTGGAAATGCCGAATTACGGCTGCTTCGCTTCATCGAGGAATCCGGGCCCATCACGGTTCGGGCCGCTCACGAGGGCTATGGCGAGCCGCTTGGTCTCGTCCGCACCACCATCCAGCAGATGATGGAGCGCCTAAGAAAAAAGGGCGTCCTCGTTCGGACTCACGGCCCCCAGGGTTGGGAGTACTCACCCTCTTCGGCGACGGGAAACATGGCCCAGTCGGCGATCCACCAGTTTGTGACCCAGGCGCTCGGCGGATCTTTGGTGCCGCTGGTGAGCTACCTGGCCGAGCAGACAGAGCTTTCGCAATCTCAGCGGCAAGAGATGCAACGATTGCTGGAGGCGCTTGATGAATGAATTCGTACTTGCTCGCATTCTTCCGGCGGCTGGGCAAGGCATAGTTGCGCTGGTTGCCGCATTCGCGCTGACAAGAATATTTCGGAAACTTCCGGCAGACAGCCAGGCATGGATCTGGCGACTCGCGATCGGAAGGTTCTTACTGGCATTAGTCTGGGAATGGCCGGTTTCGGTGCTGCCGCGGCTGGCCGCATCGACCCCCGATGCTCCCGTTCACTCCAGTCACATCCTGATGCCACCCGGCGGTTCGACGGCGCAGGTTCTAACCGACGCGTCCTTAGCGAGGGCAATTGACCAACCGAGAGACGCAAACTTAGTCACCGTCCCGGCGCTAGATTGGACTCCGCTCACGTGGTTGTGGGCAGTTGGCACGGTGATCGTTTTGGGATTTGGGCTCTTTCGATGGCTCCAACTATATCGGCTGGCGAGGCGAGGGCATGTGGTTTCGCCTCAGATTCGGATTTCTGATGAAGCCGCCGTACCCTTCTTGGTTGGAAATGTGATTGTTTTGCCCAGCCAGATGCCAGTGGAATCGCGGGAAGTGGCGCTAGCGCATGAGACTGCGCATCGTATTCGCCGTGATCCGCTCTATTCCCTCCCGAACTTTGTGGCTTCGGCCCTGTTCTGGTTCGTTTTGCCTGTGTGGCTTGCTTTGCGCGAGTACGCCATTCAGGTGGAGATTGACTGCGATCGGCGCGCACTCCGATTAGCGGGCGTCTCCCCTCGTCACTATGGCTCCATGCTAGTAGCACTCGCTACGGGGTCAATTCCTCCGGTCGGCGCCTCCGCTATGGCGGGGGGCTCGACCGCCCTCTCCCGACGACTCAAGGCAATGAAAAATCAACAAAATCCTCGAACTCTGGCTACCATCGCGCTTACTCTGGCGGTTGGAGCACTCGTCCTCATTCCCGTTCGCCCCGTTGCGGCGACTCTACCGCCGGTGCAATCAGCCGAAGTGAAGCAGAGCCAAGCTAAAGTGGAACGCGCCCAGCGTGATCTGAATCGAGCACTGGCAGAACTATCGCGGGCAGTGAATCGAACGGCGAAAAAGAATGAAGTCTACGTTTGGGATGTGCGCGCCAAGGCGTATCATGGACCGGCTACGTCACGTCCCGGGAAGCTTTTGGCAACGCCGCCGGTGGCGCTGCTACCGGGGGCTCCCGCGGTAGCACCCCTTCAGAGTGATATTCAGAGCCGGATGATCGAGGTTGATCGCATGACGCAGCGACTTGATCACAAACAGGAATTGATGAGGGAGCAAAGCCTAGTCAATCTACAGGCGGCCAAGAAGGAGCGCATATTGGTCGGTGATGATGCCGCGGCGACAATGAAAGCGGCGAATCGAATGGAGTTGGAGCGACGCATTCAGATTCTAGAACAAGAACTGAAGCGATTGCGGCGGGACATTTCTCCGGAAGGGGGCATTCCACCAATCGGGGCCATGCCCGGTGCCGATCAGGCAAACCTGGCGCTTCGTGACGAAGACGTTGCCCTCCAGGAAAAAATCAGGTTGCGGGACGAAACAGTCACGGTGGCGCAAGCAGCGAAAATGGATGTTCTCCAGGAGGCCAAGGCCGCAGCGGGTCCGATCGGCGCCGCTGGTATTGGCTATGCACCGGCGATAACCGGAGAGGGTGGCCCCGCGGTTGCCGCCGATGTGATGAGGGAAGCGGTAGCGGCAGATGCTCCCGCGGCAAGGGCCGAGAGGATTGTCGATCGAGTTACGGTGAAGGACGCGATGATGATGGACAAAGCGGCCCGCGTCTCTGGGGTGGCTCAGGCACCGCGAAAGTTGCAGATCGCGGCCGGAAAGAATGGCACGATTACGATCATTGAAAATGGCAAGTCTCGAACCTTGAGGGTGAATCCCAAGACTCACACCGTGATCGTGGATGGATTCACGATCTACATGGATGGAAAAAAGACGCCCGATGGCGCTTTGATCATCCGCGTCACTGGTCGCTGAAGCGCAAGATCTGGTGGCATGGCGCGCGAAAAAAGCACATGCCACCTTCAACGCAACCAAATTCAAGCGGAATTAATTGTGTCTTTTTGGAGTGTCCCTTGTTTTTGTGACACTCCAATTCGTAGACTGGCGATGTTATGCCGGTCCGCATGCGATCCTGCTTTTCTCGCTTCCTGATCCTTCCGCTACCTTTCGGCTTAATTGCTTGAGCGCCGGCTCCAATCTACAAGCGTTGAGAATTGCGGTGGACGCCTCGAGAACCTACTTGGTGATCGTGATGGCGTCCACCATCTTGCCCTCTTTATCTATCTGCTCCAACACAAACTTCCGGCCGGAAATACGGATATGGCTGAATCCGAAATCGGCGATGTAGTTCTGGGTGAAGGGTAGCCACTTGCTGGGGTTTGTATTGAGGTTGGTGTCGTACATCGGGGCACCGCCCGCCCCATCGACGATGTAGATGACGCCTTCCGGACGGGTGTTTTTCTTGCCATCGAATTTGGTGTTGATGGGCCAGTCGTTTTGCTCCCGATTGGCGATGTCCTTGCCAGCCTTATTCCCGACGGAAATGGGATAGGTTCGCTGGAAATTGTGGACGTGACCACCAAAGACCACGTCGACCTTGCCCTGCTCGATGATGTCCGCCACGGCTCGGATCTGTTTCTCGGCTTGGTGAGTGGGAGAGGAGTGGAAAGGCGGTTGGTGCAGGGCGATGAATCGCCAGGTCTTACCCTGGGCTCGGCGAAGGTCTTCCGTCAGCCATGCGCGCAGCTTTGGATCTGACCAATTCACGTAGCGGTTGGCGTCGAGAACCGTCCAGTGGGCGTTGCCGTAATCAAAAGAGTAGTTTGCCCCTCGGGGATATGCGTTGCCCGCGGCAGATCGGAAAGCGGCTTGGGCTTCGGCGGGGCCAGAAAGCGTGGGAGTAAGGGGGTCGCCGTCGGTGGTAAGCGGACCGTTCAGAGGCTGAATCCAGTAGAGGAAGTAAGCCAGCAAGTCTGGCTTTTGGGAAAAGTTTCGATCGAGGATATCGTGGTTTCCGGGAGCGCCGACCGTTAACGTGTGGCGGAGGATGGGAGCGCCCACCGACCGGAGGGCAGCGGAGGCGTTGTAGTAAGGGAAGTACTTCTCGGTGTACTCACTGATTCGTCCGCTGTCGTAGACGATGTCGCCGGTCATCACCACGAAGTCTGGTCGCTTCATGTAGGTTTGGTACGCAATCTGGGCTTGTTCGGCGGTACCTCTGCCGCAATCGCCGAACACGGCAAAGGTGTAATCCTGCCGATCATTTTTGGGAGCGATCGTTTCGGAGGTGAAGACCACGCTGCCTTCGCGGGAGACTCGGTATTCAACGGCAGCCCCCGAATCGAGGCCGGTGAGCTCGCCACTGATCACGCGAAACGCGTTCACTTGGGGCAGAGCGACGCGGCGAGATTCTAGCGAAGCGACCGTTTTCCAGCTCCCTTTCTGACGGAACTCGAGTTGATAACGGGACTGATCGTCGGGGGCGTGCCAGGCGATTGCTAACTCATTGCTGCGGCCAGAGTTTCGGTGGCCCAGTTGGACGTATGGCAATTGAACAAATGCCGAGGTGGATTGAGGAAGTATCGCCAGCGGAAGGATCACGCTTTCAATTGTAGCCAGCCACGGTTAAGATTCCGTTGGATCTGACTCGACGTGAGCCTTCAGGGCGGCTAATCGTCGGTCCCACTGGGCTTCAATCTCACGGATGAATCGATGCGCATCGGCAACCGTTTGCTTCTCTAAGGTGATGATGGTCTCCCGGCCGCGGGGGGCTAGGGAAACCAAATTGGCATCGGAGAGGACTTGGATGTGCTTGCGAGCGGCCTGCCGAGAGATACCGAGGTTTTGCGAGACGAAGGACAGGGTGCCCGATTGATTGGCTAATCGGCGTACCATTTCCAAGCGTACTTGATCACCCAGGGCGCCGAATATCTTCGCCGCTCCGGCTTCGGGGATCCACACGGGGGTGGATCCAGCGGTCGCAATGGAAGATTCGGTCATACGGCGAATAGTTTGGCCAATCGATCCACCATGTAGTCCCAGCCTCCGGAGTTGTCCTTGAATGCAGAAGCGGCAACTTCGGGCGGGAAGGCGGCGAAACCGCTCTCTCGCAAGACGACGGAGGTGCCGTCAGCCGTAGATTCAAGCCGAAATTCGACGAGAGTGTTGGTGACGCTGAGGACATCCTCCGTGCCGACGGCATCTTCGGTGGTGGTTCCCGGGACCCACCGGTACGCGAAGTAGCTCGGCGCATCTTTGGCAACAATGTAAATCTTGGATTTTCCGTAGCCCTCAAATTCAAAGGTGGGTTGTTCTCCCGCTACGATGTTTCCTTCGACGCCGTCGGGAAACCACTTAACGAGTTCCTCAGGATCCGTGATAGCGTGAAAGACCCTTTCGATGGGGGCGTTAACGGTGATGGTTCGCTCGATCATATCTTGCATGGCATTGATAAGCAACTTTAAGGTTGCATATGTATGGTATACGAGAATTGAAGAATATGCAACCATTTGTTTGCATATTCTCGGTTAGACGCAAAAAAGCCCGACTTTTTGTGAAAGTCGGGCTCGGGTGAGAATGGATCAGGCGGCGAGCTTGCTGGCGCTGGCCGTTTCGACCGGAATGCCAGGGCCCATCGTGGCGCTGAGGGTGATGCTCTTGATGTACTTACCCTTGCTGCTGCTGGGCTTAGCCTTCAGGATGGCACCGAGGCCAGCGATGAAGTTCTCGGTGAGCTGCTCATCGGTGTAGTTCACCTTGCCGAGAGGAAGGTGGACGACGCCGGCTTTGTCGGCACGGTACTCGACACGAGTTGCGGCCTTGATTTCGCGGACGGCGGCGGCGATGTTGTTGGTGACGGTGCCGTTTCGCTTGTTCGGCGTACGGGGACCGAGAAGGCGACCGATCTTACCGATCTGCGGTGCCATTTCTTCGGTGGCCATGAGAACGTCGAAGTCTCGGAAGCCGCCCTGAATACGAGCGATCAAATCTTCGTCACCCACAGTGTCGGCACCGGCATCTTCCGCGGCCTTAGCAAGATCGCCCTTAGCCAATACGGCCACTTTGCGAACCTTACCGGTGCCGTGAGGAAGATTGGTGAGTCCACGCACGTTCTGATCGCCCTTACGCGGGTCGATGCCCAACACTACGGCCATGTCGACGGTCTCGACGAACTTGGCGGTGGCGGTTTCCTTTACCAATGCGAGCGCACTGGCGACATCCAGCGGGAGATCTTTGTCCACCTTGGGGACGAGGGCAGCAAATCGCGGCGACTGGGGACTTTTACGAATATTCTGTTTGAGTTTCGGCATGGTCTCGATGGTTCTAACGTGCCCTAAGGGTCACTCCCATCCTCCTGAACAAAGGAGTTTACCCGGGCTTTCGGCAGAGGTAATGCAGGCGATCGCTCTTGGCGCGTGGTGGGTTAAGCGTGTAGCTGTGGTAGGCGTGAATATCCACGAAACCGGCCGACTCGAGGAGGTCAAATACTTCGTCTTTCTCGTAGGCGCGCTGACGGTGAATTTCGGTGAAGGGCTCGTCTTTCCACCAAAAATTCATGGTCACGGTAATGATGCGAGATTCCGGGTCCCAGGCTCCTTTCCAATCGTACTTGAGTTTGGCCGTGCGTTTCAGGTTGCTCTGATCGAAGAGTTCGGTCTCGAAGGCGTAACCCGTGTTGAGGTCAAAAATCCATGATCCGCCCGGCTTGAGATTGCGGTAGACGCTCGCAAAGCACTGCGCTAATTGGGAGGGATCCAGAAGATTGTTGAGGCTATCGAAAAAGCTAAGGGCCGCGTCGACGGGTTGCGTTAGGTCGAACTGCGTGGCATCGGCGACTTGGTAATCGATCTTGTACTTTGAAGTGGCGTTTTTGCGCTGAGCCTCGCGGATCATGCCCGCACTCAGATCAAGGCCAGACATGGTGAGACCTTCGTCGGCGAGCATTTCGGTCATGGTGCCGGTGCCGCACGCAATATCGAGCACCGTGCGCGGAGCGTAATCCTGCTGAGCGAGAAGGAGGAGGTAGTAGCCCGTCCACATTCGGTACGGCACCGAACGCATTAACTCGTCGTAATACGGGGCGACGGCAGAAAAGGACGTGGGTTCAGACGCAGGTGAATTCAAAGTAAGTTATGCGACGGCTCAAGCCACGCCAGATTACGGGTCTTTCTTTTCGATGCGGCTAACTTGGCGTTCCACCTTGATCAGGTAGAGAAACAGGCCGAACCACACGAGGAGTGGTGGCACGATGGCGATCATCCAATTCTGCATTTTGAAGTTCCGATTCCCACTGGGCAATACCTACCCGCATGCGCAGATGATACAACCAGGCGCACGCGAGTGAGATGAGGAGAAACATGAAGTAAAAGACGCTCTTGTACTGTGGGTCGAACGCGCCGTCTTTTATCACGTTAGGGTGTAGCGAAATCACTTGCGGTAGTTTCGGATACACAAAGATGAGGAAGAAAAATGGGAGGACGGCGGCGAGGAGATAGCCTCCGCTATTGGCGGCCCGTTTTTCTGCATCGCTAAAGGCACTGCGCAGGGCAAAGTAGGCGGCGGCAATCAGCATCACCATGAGGTAGCTGCTCTGACGCGGATCCCAGTTCCACCATGTTCGCCACTGCACCTGGGCAAATAGCATGCCGGTAAGCAAGGTGAGGACGCCAAGAACGGATCCGATTTCCATGCAGGCCACGGCTCGGATGTCCCACTTCATGTCGCTGGTCTTGAGCTGACGAAATGCGAAATACGGGGCGAGTAAGAAGAAGACGGAGGACACCAGCGCAACCGGCAAGTGCCAGAACACCATTCGGGCGAGATCAGGCTCTTGAAATTTAGGGGCCGGGGCAACCAGGAAGGTGGCGATGGTGCCCACCGGCATGAGTAAGCCGAGGAATAAGGCAATCCATTTGGTGGGCCGCAAAAGCTTCATGGGTTACAGGTTTTATTACGATACAGGAGTATCTAACGAGCATCCCGCGCCGGTTGTTTCCCAGGATTTCGTCAGGAAAATTCTCACCGACGAAATCGGGGACGGTTCATTTGCGCCACGTCGCGGCAAAGATCCACGGGCCGGAGACCACGCTAGCAATACCGTACCCGAGAAGCCCCCATCCGCTGATCCAGGCTCGGTCGGGAAGGCCATCCCCCAGGGACGCTCGCAGGCAGGCGACCCCAAAGAACACGATCGGTACCAATAGGGGCAGAGCGACAGCAGCCGCGAGAGTTGACCGGTTGCGGGCACTGGAAGCCAATGCGCCGCTGATACAGGTGGCACCCGTGAGCGAAAGGATAGTGCCGATGAGGCCAAGCAAATACAAGCTGGGAATGACCAGTTTTGCGGAAGTAAGCAGGAAAAATAGGCCGGTGATGGCGATGGCGGTCAGGGACATTTCTAGCAGTCCCATCAGCAATTTGCCCCAGAAAATCGCATGGGGTTGGGCGATGAGGCGGAGCAGATCGGCGGTGCCTTGATCTTCTTCTTGAAGGAATCGGCGGGGTTGCCCTATGACCGCGGAAAAGAGGAGAGCAATCCAAAGGAGACCGGCGGCGATGTTTCCGTTGAGACTTTGGTTGAATGTGGCCACCGAGATGGCAAAGATGGTGACCCCGCTGAAGAGGGCCACCGTCAGGAAACTGCCAACCTCGCGGATATCGAGCCGAGCTTCTTTGCGGAGGATGGCGAGGACTTCAATCATCCAGGCGGATTTCAAGATTGGCCCCCTTGCCTTCGGCGGGATTATTGGTCGCAATGATGACGCAGCCCCTAGATAGCTGCTCGGATATTAGGCGGTCCACCAGTTCGTGACCGGCCTCGTCGAGACTGGCTCCGGGTTCGTCAAGAATGAGGACGGCGGGCTGAGCTTGGGTGGCAATGGCCATCTTGAGACGCATCCGTTGCCCTGTGGAAAGTCCGCCGCCGCGAGTATGTTGGCAGCCTTCTAATCCGAAGCCCGATGGAACGGAGCCAGTCGCGAGACCGCGAAGTTCGGCGGCCATTTGGAGGTGTTCGGCCGGGGATAAGTGCGGGTAGACCGCCATATCGAGAGCCGCGTAGCCGAGGCACCGTCGGGGATCGCCAGTCCAGGCGACGGATCCCTGGGTGAGTTCAACCAAGCCCGCGAGGGCTTTTACCAGAGTGCTTTTTCCACTCCCGTTGGCGCCGCGAATCACTAGGTAGTCACCCGAACCGAGCTCGAAAGAGAGGGCGCGGAACAGCCATCGAGAGCCGTAGCGCTTTCCTAGATTGCTCGCTTCCAAAAGATTGCCCAACGCGATCTGAGTTAACCAGATGCTAGCCAGCCATGATTTGGGGAGCCAGGCTACTAGCTGGTTGCGAGGCAGCTCAGACCTGGAAACTAATACCTGGGACCTGACTTCAAATTAGGTGTCAAATGTTTCAGAATAAATTGAAATGAGGCAGATCCTTGTTTTCGGCGGGTCGGGGCATATGGGATCGGTTCTGCGGAGGAATCTGGATCCGTCGCGGTACCGGCTCACGATCGTCACGAGAAACCCGAGGTCCAGCGACGATTTGCTATGGGACGGCAAAACGCTGGGCGTCTGGGCGGAAAGGTTGGAGACCACTCACGTCGTGATCAATTTGGCGGGTCGCCGCGTTCACTGCCGCTACAACGAATCCAATCTGCAGGAGATGATGGACAGCCGCATTCAGAGCACGCGGGTGATCGGGCAGGCGATCGCCGAGGCGAAGAATCCACCCGCCGTGTGGCTCCAGGCGAGTACCGCCACCATTTACGCGCACACCTTTGGTCCGGCTCACAGTGAGGCGACGGGCGTGCTTGGCGGCGGGGAACCCGGGGTGCCTGATGTTTGGAACTACAGTATCAAAATCGCCAAGAACTGGGAGGCCGAGCTAGATGCGGCCAGCACTCCAGGTACCCGTAAGATCGCACTCCGCACCGCAATCATGATGGGTGTCGACAAAGACAGCGCCTTCGACATTTTCTCCGGTCTAGCTCGCCTTGGCCTCAGCGGGAAGATAGGCAGCGGCCGACAGTATGTCTCCTGGGTGCACGAGGTGGATTTGGCGCTATCGGTGGAGTTCCTCATCGATAGCGACCTGTCGGGGCCAGTAAATATTTCTAGTCCCAACCCGGTGACGCAAGCCGAGTTCGCGAGAGACCTTCGCGTAGCTTGGGGAGTCCGCTTCGGCCTTCCGGCGACTCCCGGGATGGCGGCGATCGGGGCGTGGTTTCTTAACGGCGACACGGAGTTGGTGATGAAAAGTAGGCGTGTCGTTCCTACCCGCCTTACCGAAGCCGGCTTTCAGTTCCGATATCCCATTTGGCCGGTTGCCGCTCGAGACTTAGTCCAACGAATGCAATCGTCGAACCACTAGTTGGCCGAAATTTCTTGATAACTGGCACCTTGTTCGATCAGATGAACCGGAACATTCGTTAGTTCTTGGAGCGCGTCGACGAGGGAATCCATGGCGCACGCTTCGCTGACGCCGTGGTTTACGACGATGAGGGGATGGCCGGTATCGCGGCAGTATTCGCCGATGATCCAAGCGCGGGCGATGTCATCGACGGTGACGGCAAGATCGGCGCCCAACTCGTAAAGATCGAGGGCATCGCTGCAGCAGCCGGCACCAATACCGACTCGTTCGATGATTCGATCGGGATCGCCGTAAAACTCCACGGTTTGTTGTCCCGCGGCGGCGGTACGACCGGCCAGATAGCGGGCGAATTCGGCGGCCGTCTGCGGCGGGACGCGGTAGACATTGAGGTAGCGCTGGCTATGGACTAAGTCGGTCAGGCCCAGGAAATACCCCCACCGAAACGGCACGCCAATCTCGGGAATGGCGTCCCAAACGTCGTGGCAACGGATGATCGTGAGTCCAAGTTCTGCAATCAGCCGCTCTTTTTCTGCTTTCGCCGCTACATAGCGCGGATGACCAGGGGTATTTCTGAGCTCGTGATGGTCGTAAAAAGTCGGCTCGTGGGTCACCACGGTGTTGACGCCGAGCGCCGCCGCTTGCCGTAAGGTTTCCGAGTAAGGCATCCAGCAGACGGCAATGCCGTTGATCGATTGGTCGGGATTACCCGCGATGACCCGGTCCACGGTTTTCTCTGGATTCGCATGGGGCCAGAGCGCATGGAGGGCATCGCTGAGTTCCTGGGCGGTCATGGCGTTCATGTTACACCGCCTGTCTGGACGTTGGAATATGCTGTTTGGGTGCCGTTTGATGCCCTTGAGCCAGGAGCCGAAATCGCCATTCTGAGCCCGAGTTTTGCCGTTTTATCCTCCCAACAATTGGTGGATGCGCAGGAAGAAGTGTCGGCGAGCGGCTTTGTGCCGGTGGTGATGCCGCACGCCTCGGGTACCTACGGTTACTTGGCGGGGACCGACGAGGACCGGGCGGCGGACATCATGGCCGCGTTTTTAAACCCGGAGATTCGGGCCATTTGGTGTGTGCGCGGTGGTTACGGAGCGGCGAGGGCTTTGCCCTATTTGGACTTTGACCTGATCGGGCAGAATCCCAAGCCTTTGGTGGGCTACAGCGATCATACGGCGCTCCAGTTGGCGCTGCTGGCACAATCCGAGTTGCCCAGTTTCCACGGCGTCTTTCGGCGGCCGAATATAGATAGTCCGTCGGCACGCCTGCTGCAGTCGATTTACGTCGATAGCCGACCTGTGGTGGTGCTCCCACTCGCAGAAGTTGCCGCGGAAGTTGATTGCGGCGAACCGGTGATTTTGGTGGAGGGCTCGGCGACCGGACGGTTGATCGGCGGCAATCTCACCGTGTTTCAGAGCTTACTGGGAACATCCTACATGCCCAGTTTTGACGGGGCGATTCTGTATTTCGAGGATGTCCACGAGGCTCCGTACCGAGTGGACCGAATGCTAAACCAGTTGCGCCAACAGGGGATTATGGATCGGGTGGCGGGGTTGCTGTTGGGGCAATTTACTTATGACCGAGCTGCCGTCAGGGCTCGTCCGGGGCCGGAGGATGATGGTCCTTACGACATGGATTCGGTCCTTCGCGATGCCGTGCGCGGGCTAACCATACCGGTGGTGGCGAACCTGCCGTTTGGACACGTGAAGAACCAATTAACCCTGGTTCAAGGCGCGACGGCGACGGTTTCGACATCGCCGCTGAGCCTTACGATGACCATCTAGCGTGCCAGCGACACGCCGTGGACCGTGAGCCCGGCGAGGCGGTCGACCTCCGTGATTCGGCAGTAGGTGATGGTTTTATTGCGGGGTACGGCCAGGCCCAGGGCGGAGATTCCGTCGGTTCGATTGGCGAATACGCACACTCCGGTTGCATTGGCGGCCCGGACATGGAGGCCGTACTTGAGCGTGTACACCATCGGCTTTTCGCCCGCGACGCCGATCTCTACCTTCGCTAATCGCTTGCCATCTTCCACCGGCTGATCGGTGGTGAGGGCCAGATACAGTTTGCTTCCCCGGCCCGTCATCTCAATTTTGAGTTCAGCGGGAGAGGTGGCGGCATCGGCGCTCAATACGCTCGCGGAGCGGATGGGAGACGACAAAACGCGAAAGTTGACGCCACCGATGCGGCGTTCGGCGGAATTGCTTTCCGAAAATTCCGTGCCGGGCGTTGGACCCAGGGCCGAAGGGGCATCGAAGTACATTCGCTTGAGCACGAGCATGGGGTCGTACGGCAATTTCGAGACCGGATCAGGTCGCGGGTTCCAAGCGTAATCAGCCGCCAGCACCATCGCGCTGTACTGCTTGAGCGCCGCCAGCATGGTTTCTTCACTGCTTTCGTACCCCGCCCAGGTGGTGATCAGCGCGCCAGCGGAGTTGGTGTCCTTGGCGGCTTGAAAGAATGATTGGATGTTTTGGGAATTGAACCACGCACTGGCGATCGGTTTTTGTCCGCTCGCTTGCCAAACCCGGAGGGACGTCTCGAACTTACGGGAATCGGGGTTTCCGGCGTAGTGCCAATCGCCGATGAGGGCGTCTTTAGGAATGACGCTTCGGCGCTTTTTTGCTTCCTCGAGACTGTCGCCAAAGCCCGCGTCGACGGCTTCCGTGGGGGCAAGCCCCTTGTCTCCCCAGAGCATCATCCGAACGTGGTTTCGCTCCGCGATATCCGCCAAGAACGGCAGGTGGAGATTCCACATTTCCGTGACGAATTGAGGATTGGGCTTCCAACCGCGCATGTCCACTTCGTCGAGGCCAAAGTGAACCGTGGACGGCTTGAGGCTAGAAATAATCTCATTCCAAAGGGCGGTGAGCACTTCACGAGTGCGCGGCTTGCGGGGATCTATTGAGTACAGGACATCCGGGTTGAGAGCCAGATCACGGTTTTTTCCGTTCGCGAAAAGCCACTCCATGTGCCCAAAACTCTGGACGAGAGGAATAGGATCCACTCCGATGCTTCGGTAGTACTCGAACAGTCGCACCAGATCGGCCCGCTTCATGGTGATTGGGGTATCGATGCCGGGCAAAGTCTCCCAACTTGTGCGTTCGCACTGAAGAACGACGTTGTGAAAACCCAGCGGCTTTAGGAATCGGTCCCAGAGTTTGCGATGGAAGTCCGTTGCGGTTGGTCCCACGAAGAGGTGGACACCACGCCACGCGATGGATGGCTGGTCGGTGATGCGCCCCGTGGGTAGCCAGAGTCGCCCATTCTTCGCGAAGGCAAGCGAAACTAGACGGGCGACGGCGCTTTCGCGTCCCGAAATTCCACCGGAACGAATCGAAATTCCCGATGGGGCTATCTTCAGTTCATAGCCATCTTTAGGCAGGGTTTCCGAGGTCGACGAGAACACTTTCCGGGGGGCTTGCCGACGTTGGGGAAGCAAGAATCGCCTTCGGAGGGCCGTTGCTATTTGCAACGACGCAGATTTATTGGCGGCCACTTGCAGTCCATCCGTGATTTCGATAGGCTGATCGAATTTGAGATCGGCGACCTTGGGCTTAGGGATGAGGATGGGGAGCTCCTCATTCGGAGCAATCAGGTTTGGGGCAGCCTGGGCCGTGAGTGACCGGGTTTGGATACCGCTGAGAACCGGGGTTTGAATATCGACTCGGTACTCGCAGTGGAGAGTGGCGGGATGCCCAGGGCTGACATCTAGATCTTGCGCCCCCAGCCAAAACTGGTTGTCGCCACTCGCCCACTCGTAGTCGCGGGCGTCGAACAGGGTGAGCGGTCGGTCGGATTGTACAGAGACATTGCCGAGCCGTGAATTCAGTCGAAATTTGAGGCTGTTCGGCGTGAATTTTCGTTCTTCGCCGTCGTTTTTTGATTTGAATATCCGTGGTTCTAGGCTCGCGCTCGTGGAGTCGGAAACGAGCTTTCCCTTGTCGAAAACGGGGGCCCAGAGGTTTCCCAGGGTGACCTCCACCTTGGCGGGGGAGGGACCGGACCAGTTGAAAACGAAGTCGATGGTGAGCTTGGACCCGTCTTGGCGTAATGTTTGGGAGCCGCTGGCGAGTTCGTCGTCGGACTTAAAGGTCAGCTGAATGGATCCATCGGTCAGCTTTTTGACGGTTTGCTGGTTGTAGCGGCTTGAATAGTAGCCCTTGGTCCATCCCGGCGCGTAGTATTCAAATCCTGACCCCTGGATCACCGGTATGCCTTCGCTGGTCACGGTGAGACCGCGGGCGGATTCGACCCGAATATCTGGTCCGGATGTGAGCAGGGCAATGACAATAGGCGAAATCATCTTTGGTCAGCCCTTAAGGCCAGAGGTGGCGACACCGGCGAGGATGTAGCGCTGGGCGATGAGAAAGAGGCCAGCGACGGGCAGCATAGACAGCAGTGCCCCCGCCATGAGGAGCGGACGGTTGTCAACGTAGGGGGACCGGAAGTATTCGAGGCCCAGACTGATGGTGCGGTAGTCGGGATTGTCGAGGTAGATCAGCGGACCCATCACGTCTTGCCAGGAGGCGACGAACGAGAAGAGGCCAACGATGATAAGGACCGGTTTGCAGTTGGGTAGCACGATGGTCCGGTAGATGCGGAATGGGGAGGCTCCGTCCAACTCGGCCGATTCGTCGAGCTCTTTCGGTAGACCAATCATGAATTGGCGAATTAGGAAGACGTTAAACGCCCCGGCGGTGAAATGGGGGACGATGAGCGGCCAAAAACTGTCCATCCAGCCGATGGATTTGAAGATGGTGAAGAGAGGAATGAGCGTGACTTGCCCCGGCACCATCAGAGTGGCGATCAGAATGATGAACAGCGTCTCGCGATGCTTGAAATTGGTTCGGGAGAAGCCGTAGGCGACCAAGCTGCTGCTTAGGATCTGCCCCAGAACGGTGAGCAGGCTGATGAAGAGGCTGTTCCGCATAAAGAGCAGGAAGCCTCCGCTTTTGGCGCCGATCGTGCCTTCGGGACCCTTGAGGGCCTTTGCGAAGTTATCCCAGTGCGGGCTGAAGAACCGGATGTCCTGGTGCGGCTGATTTTTGCCCACTTCAATTGCCGAAACGTTCGATTGAGCGGGGGCCGTGAACAGGAGTTCGTCAAAGGACACCGAATTTTGCCGAACCATGCGCGCCACGACGGCACGGCGATTTCCCTTGACCTGGTGCACCGGTACGGCGGCCAGAGTGACGGTTTTGGACGGCCACTCGGTCGGCTTCACCGCGGCGTCGGCGAACCACTTCACTAGTTTCGTGGGCTTCTTGTCGGTAAACCCTAGGTAGTAGGCGCCCGGATTCTGATCCCCGACCAGCAAGTCTTTCGATGCCAGGAGTTTCATCCAGTCTCCACCCTCGGCAGAATAGAACCGGTTTTCACTGGGCAGCGTTAAGTTGATCGTCAGTGGTTCCGCCGGATACATCGACGGCGGGGCCGAGTTCATGCCTTCCACCGACTTGAGCGAGGAGATGATGACCCAGTAGAACGGGAACATCAGCACCAACGAAACGAGCGTGAGGGCCAGATATGTGGGGAGTCGCTTCATGCCGATGCCTCCGTGTGAACGAATCGCTTGGCGAGACGGAGTTGAGCGTAGGTGATGGCGAAGATGATTAGAAACAGGATGATGGCGTAGCAGCAGGCGTGGCCCATCTGGAGGTTGTTGAACGCCTTATCGTAGATATTGACCGCGTAGAACCGGAGGGAATCGCCGGGGGCGCCGATTTCGGTGGAAGAGCCCGCAAAGAATAGGGCGGGGGTGAACACCTGGAAGCTGCCGATGGTGGTCATGACGACCATAAACAGGATGACCGGCGAGAGCATAGGGATGGTGATGGACCGGAATTTTCGTGCGGAGGAAGCTCCATCCAGATCGGCGGCTTCGAACAGCGCGGGCGGGATCTGCTTCATGCCCGCGTAATAGACGATCATGGCACCGCCCACCCAGAAAACATTCATTAGAATGACCGAGTAGAAAGCGTGTCCGGTGTCCATCCAGTCGGGACCGGAAATCCCAAACCAGGAGAGTATGTGGTTTAGCACCCCGTGCTCTTTGTTGAGCATGTTTGTCCAGAGCACGGCGGTTTCCGCCCCGGTAAACAGAGCGGGGAAGTAAATGAGCGCTTTAAAGAAGTCCGCGCCGCGAATTCCTGTGGTGAGGAGTCCGGCGGTGAAGAGTCCACCCGCCAGGGAAATGGGGATCACGATCGCGGCGTAGGTGAAGGTGACGCGGATACCGGTGAGGAATCGGGCGTCGGAACCGAGGTCTAGGTAGTGCTGAAATCCCACCCACTGGGGGCTGGAGATCATGTTCCAGTTCGTAAAGCTGAGGACCAGTGACGCCAGAATGGGGCCGACGACAAAGCACGTCAATCCGATGAGCCAGGGAGTGAGAAAGAAGACTCCGCCCTTGGTGACGCGACCGTTCGATCGGGGAGTGGACGACTTTTGCTCCCGCGACACCCCGCGCAAATAGGCGGTCGCCAGCAGGATGAGGCCGATCAGGGACGCAAGCGGCAGGATTTGACCGACGAGAGCATTGGTGGGGCGAGGCTGGTTTTCTTGGATGGCCGCGGTGATGGCCGCGTCTAATTGGGGCAGGGTGTCGCGGACTTGGCGATCGATCATCGCATTCATCTCGGCGACAAACTTTTGCTGACTCCCCGGCGAAATAGGCTTCGGCAGGGCGGCGAGTTTTCGGTCGTATTCGGCAGCGATGGCTTCTTCGGTGGATCGCATCCAGTCGTCCCGGGCCTTGGTGATGCTGGTGACCTCGACCGTGAGGGCGGGAGAGGCGACGCTGAGATCGTGAATAAACGCCTCGCCACCAGGAATGCCGTACTTGTTGTTCAAAAATGCGGGGACCGCACTTTTTCGGGGCGGGATGCCGCCCAGACGGGAGGCGCGTTCGCGGCCGACTTCCACGGACGTCATGTACTGGACGAACTTCCATGCCTCCGCGGGATGTTTGCAACCCGCGAAAATAGCGAGGGAATTCACGTTGATGAGGGCGTGATGCCGATCGCCGTGGGGCACCGGAGTGGTTCTGAAGTGCACGCCGGCGGATTGCAACTGCTTGAGCGCCCACGGTCCGGTCGTTCCCATCGCGATACTGGGATTTAGCAGCAAGGAATCGGAACTGACGGTGAATGCGCCGGCCGAAAGGGGTTTGGGACCGAGTGTGGTGACGTCGGCGTATTCGGACTGAAAGAGATCGACCAGGGCTTTGGCCAGCTTTTCATTTCCAGCGACGGCGCTGCGGGTGGGATTCACGGGCCGGTCTACGTAGTCTCCGCCGTCCTTGCCGAGCATAGTGAGGTTCCAATTTTGCCCGGCGGACATTCCGTATTGGGCGATAGAGCCATCGGGGTTTCGCAGGGTTAACCGCTTGGCCAGGGACTGGAAATCTTTCCAGCTCATGGCCTCATCGCTCTTGGGCCATTCCGATTTGGGAATTCCGCTTTGCTCCAGCAAATCGGTGGAATAGACCACGGACCATCCGGCGATATCGGTGGGGAGAGCGTAGAGCCGGTTGTTCCATCGGCAATTGGCGACGGTTACGGGGAAGAAGTCGTCGAGTGAGTATTTGCTGTCGGCGGCCAGTTGGTCGAGCGGCATGAGGGCGCCGCGGGCGACCCAAATACCAAAGCTTCCCGAAAAGAACTGCATGACATCTGGAGCGAGTCCCGATGCCATCTGCGTTTGGAGCTTCGCCCAGTACTGACCCCAGGGGTAGACCCCCATATCAATTCGGATTTCGGGATTCTTTTCGACGAATGCGCGGGCAGCTTGGCGGGAGTTTTCCACTTCGTCGGCCCCGCCCCAAAGGGAGTATCGGATGGTGGTTTTAGCACCGGTAAAGGATTGGTTCTCGACGATTTCGGCGGCGGCGCGGAAGGGCAGGAGGCAGGCGGCCGCCATGATGGCGAGAGTGATGCCCTTCATGGGGCGAAGTATATACTCCGCCGAATATGTCGCCATGGCCGCTATTTCTCTTGGTTGCGTCTCCGTCGCGCACGCCGATGACCGCGTTGGCCGCGGAGATGAATGCGGTCTGCCAGAAGTTTCACGGGCGTGTCGGTTTCTATGTGAAAAACCTGGCAACCGGGGAGACTATTGGACTAAACGCGGCCGATCGGTTTCCGTCCGCGTCGACCATCAAGACCGCGGTGATGATTGAAGTGGTCAACCACATTGAGGAAGGCAAGCTGAAATGGACCGAGAAGCTGAAGGTTCCGCCGAAAGCCAAACGCAGCTCTAGTATGTGGACGGCCTATTTAGAGGATGGAATCTCCGTGAATATTGACGGTCTCACAAACCTGATGATGAACGTGAGCGACAACACGGCAACCGTGATGTTGGCCGACCGAGTTGGGGTCGAAAACATTGAGCGGCGCATGCTCGATTGGGGTCTGAACGACACCGCGTGTACGATTCACGAACCCGCCAGCAACATTCGGTTGCGTCGATTGCACCAGACCTTTGCGAACATGGGAGTGACTTCGCCAAAGGATATGGGGACGCTGCTGGAGAAAATTTATCGCGGTACGGCGGCTAAAAGTCCGGCCGCAAACGAACGGATGCGACGCATTATGAGCCACCAGTACTGGGATGACTTCTTTGTGAGTCAGATTCCGCCGGATGTGGTGGTGTGCGCCAAGGTCGGAGCCCTCGAGCGAAGTCGAAGTGACACGGCAATTGTATTTGGTCCGACTCCGTACATAATCACGGCGTACACGGATAATGCGAAGGATCGATCTTGGGGAGATAACTGCGAGGGCCACGTTCTTTTGCGAACGCTCAGCCGGTTGGCGTGGAAATACATGGCTCCTCAGCGGCCCTATACGGCTCCTGAAGATGCGCCCCGGTGGTTTCCGACCGGTGCCGGCGTAGAAGATTCCTAGATTTTAGGTAAGTTTCGCTCGTGGATACGGCAGTTCGAGATGCCTTCAAGAGCCAATATCGGGCGAGTTTAAGGATGCTGCGCGAGTGCATCGAGCGATGCCCGGACGAAATGTGGAGCGCAGTTACGGACCGGTTTCCGCGGACATTCTGGCGGATTGCGTACCACACGATTTTCTATACGGACCTGTATCTGTGCGTCGATTCGGATTCTTTCCAGCCGTGGGATAAGCACGTTTGGCACGGGCGGCTTTTGTGGACAGACGATGAAACTGGCGTTCCCCCGGATGAGACTCCACTGACGCAAGCCGAGCTGTTGGATTACGTGGATCGCATTGACCAATCGCTGGATGATCGGCTTGCGGCGATTGATTTATCGGCGGCAGAGTCGGGTTTTTCTTGGTATCCGATCTCGAAGTTTGAGCATCAGCTGGTGAATTTGCGGCACTTGGGAGTCCACATTGGGCAGTTGCAGAGTCTTCTGTACGCGAAAAATGTGGAATTGAGTTGGTTTGGACGCGGTTAGCGTCGCCGAGTAGTTTTCATACCTACCGCGGTTGGACTAAGATGGGGGTTCATATCCGGACTCTCGATTGCGGGAGACGGAGGATATTGCATGAAGATATCGGTGCCCCTGTTTCTAAGCTCGCTTGGAGTATTGGCGTACGGAATGTACGGATTTCCGTCGCGGAGCGGGGAGCAAAAATCAGCCGGAATTTCTAAGGTCGATTTTGACCGGGATGTGATGCCGATTTTGAGCCAGCGGTGCTTCAAGTGCCACGGCCCGGATGCATCCAAAGCGGCGGCGGGTTTGCGACTCGATTCGTTGGCGACGGCTCGGAAAGATGATGTGATTGTGCCGGGTTCGCCGGAGAAGAGTCGGTTACTGAAGCGGGTTTCCGAGGCCAATCCCGATGACCGGATGCCGCCGCCAGATTCGGGGGTGAAATCGCTCAGTCCAGACCAGATCCGGATTTTGAAAGAGTGGATCCGAAGTGGGGCAAAGTACGAGAAGCACTGGTCGTTTGTGCCGCCGAAACGGTCGCCGCTTCCGTCGGTGAAGGACCAGAATTGGGGGGAAAACCGGGTGGACCACTTCGTTTTGGCGAAGCTCGAGCAGTCGAATTTACGTCCCGAGCCGGAAGCAGATCGGAGCACCTTGGCGCTCCGCGCGGCGCAGACGCTCACCGGGCTGCCGCCGACTGGCGGTGACTTAACGGCGTACTTGGCGGACCGCCAACCCGGAGCCTACGAACGTTTCGTGGACCGATTACTCGCGAGTCCGGCCTACGGCGAGCACCAGGCGCGCTACTGGCTAGACGCGGTGCGGTATGCGGATACCCATGGTCTGCAGTTAGATAATGAGCGCGGAGTGTATCCGTACCGCGACTGGGTGGTTCGGGCATACAACCAAGACCTTCCTTTCAACAAATTTATCGAGTGGCAACTGGCCGGGGATCGCCTGCCGAACCCTACGACGGATCAGCTCATTGCCACCGGCTACGTCCGGATGAACCTCACCACGAATGAGGGCGGCGCGATTGAGGAAGAGTTCTTGGCGCGAAATACGTTCGATCGGGTGGACACGACGAGCACCGTACTGCTGGGACTGACCGCCCAGTGTGCTCGTTGCCACGATCACAAGTACGACCCCATTAAGCAGAAAGACTATTACGGGCTGTATGCCTTCTTTAACAGTACGACCGACCAACCCTTGGACGGGAATATCACGTTTCCTCCTCCTTCTATCCGGGCTCCCTCGCCCGAGCAGGCGGCGGAATTGCACAGTCTGCGCGCCCGCCAAACGAGGCTGATTCGTTCGATGGACGGGGCGGCGGCATTGCGGGAGTTTGACGCGCAGCCCACCGAATTGCCGATTTCATCGGGCTGGGAGATCAGCCCGGTTTACGGTTCTCCGACATTTGACGAAGCGTTCGACGCCGTGAATTCGCCGGAGATGCGGTCCGCGGAGGTGAAGTGGAAGCCTTTCCCGCTGGAGATCGGGAAGGATTACGCGGGAATCATCGGTCGCGATAACGCGGCGGTGTATCTGCGGGGGCGGGTGACGTTTTCCCGGGCGCAGAGCTATACGTTCGGCGTTTCGAGCGACGACGGGGTGAAGGTTTGGCTGAACGGAAAGTTGATCCATTCCCATAAAGTGGGGCGCGGCGTGGGGGACGCCATCGATTCGGTGACCGGAGATTTTCGGGCGGGAGAGAATGAGCTTCTCCTGAAGATCGTCAACGGCATCGAGCCGGATGGGGTGAATTTACGGCTCGCCGATGCTGGGAAGATGCGGCTCACCGCGTCGGCCGAGGCGTACAGAAAGAAACCGTCGTCACCGACGGCAAAAGATGATTTCTTACGCAGTTTGCTTGAGGTCGGTCCGATGTCGCCCGAAGCCAAGGAGTACCGAGCAGTCGGCAAGCAGATCACGGACCTCGAGAGCTCGATTCCGATGACGCTGATTGCGCAGGAAATGCCGAGTCCGCGACCGACGTTCATTTTGAAGCGCGGCTTGTACGATCAGAAAGGGGAGGCGGTGACGCGGCATATTCCGCCCGCGCTGGGAGCGCTCGCCCCCGGAGTTCGGCCCGATCGACTGAGCCTGGCCCGGTGGATTACTTCGCCGGCGAATCCTTTGTTGGCCCGCGTATATGTGAATCGCCTCTGGCAGCAGTTCTTTGGCACCGGGATCGTCAAAACGAGCGAAGATTTCGGGAGTCAAGGGGAATGGCCGGTGAACCAGCCGCTCCTGGATGATTTAGCGATGGAATTGATTCAATCTGGATGGAGCACCAAGCATTTGGCGAGACTCATTGTCACCTCGGCAGCGTTTCGGCAGAGCTCGGTCGTTTCGGCAAAGAAGCTCTCAGCGGACCCGGAGAACCGGCTGATATCGCGCGGCCCGCGGTTTCGACTGGATGCGGAAGTCATCCGGGACAAGGCGCTTTTTGCCGGCGGACTCTTGGTGCGAGATCTCGGCGGCCGCGGATTTAAGCCTTATCAGCCGGATGGAATTTGGGAAGCCGCGTCGGACCCGGCGAGTAGCACGCATATCTACACCCGGGATCGGGATAAGTCGATTTATCGGCGCAGTCTGTATTTGTTCTGGAAGCGTACGGCTCCGCCACCCACCATGCTGACCTTTGACGCGCCGTTGCGGGATACCTGTACGGTGCGGCGTTCGACGACGAACACTCCGCTGCAGGCATTGGCAACGGAAAATGACCCGGCGTTTCTGGAGGCTAGTCGAACGATGGCGGAACGGCTTCTGCAGGCGGAAACCGATGATCAGTCTCGTTTGCGGCGAGCGTTTCGGCAGGCGATGGCACGCGCGCCGCATCCGGATGAAATAGCGATTTTGTCGCGGGCGTTGGGACAGTACCGGTCGGTTTACGGGCGTGATCTGGCGGCGGCGCGACGCTTGATCGCCGTGGGTGATACCCCGGTAGATACGAAGCTTTCGGCCTCCGAGACGGCGGCATGGATGTTGGTCTGCTCCACGCTTATGAATACCAACGAGTTTTTGACCCTCCACTAAACGAACATGGATCCTCTACGCGAAGCAGAACTTTTGATGACCCGGCGGCAGCTGTTCGGGCGGACGACGCTGGGGATTGGTACGGCGGCGTTGAGTCGGCTCTTAACTGTCGGTGGCCTCGGCGGCATCGCGGGATTGGCGGAGGCAATCGGGTCGCCGGACGGTGCCCACGGATTTCCCAACTTTGCGCCAAAGGCCAAGCGCGTGATCTTTCTGTTCATGAGCGGCGGTCCGAGCCAGTTGGATCTATGGGACTACAAGCCGAAGCTAAGAAACCAGTTCAACGAGGATTTACCGGACCAGGTGCGGCGTGGGCAACGCGTCACCACCATGACCAGCGGGCAAACCCGCTTTCCGATTGCCCCATCTCGGTTCAATTTTAACCACCACGATAATGGCGGCGACGGCATTTGGGTGAGCGAACTGTTGCCGCGCACAGCGGAGGTGGTGAAAGAGCTCTGCGTGGTGAAATCGATGTGGACCGAATCGATCAATCACGATCCGGCGACGACGTTTTTGCAGACCGGAAGTCCTCTGCCGGGCCGGCCAAGTATGGGAGCTTGGTTGAGCTACGGACTGGGCAGCATGAACGAGAATCTGCCGACGTACGTGGTGTTGCACAGCAAAGTGTCGAGTAATAAACCGAACCAAGCCGTGTACTCCCGCCTATGGGGCACGGGGTTTCTGCCGAGCGAGTACCAGGGCGTTTCCCTTCGTTCGCAGGGTGATCCGGTCTTGTATTTGAAGGACCCGGATGGGCTCGATCGGATGACGCGGCGGACGATGCTGGACTCGGTTGATGCGCTCAACCATCGGGAGCTGAAGGCTTTTGGCGACCCAGAGATTGCAGCGCGCATTAAGCAGTACGAATTGGCTTACCGACTTCAGGCGAGCGTTCCCGACCTGATGGACCTGAGCAAAGAGTCTCCGGAGACGATGGAGTTGTACGGCAAAGAAGCTCACGAGCCGGGCACCTTTGCCGCGAACTGCCTTTTGGCTCGGCGAATGGTGGAACAGGGAGTGCGATTTATCCAGATTTTCCACCGGGGATGGGATCTGCATAGCGACTTGACCAAGGACATTCCGAGCCAGGCGAAAGACGTGGACCAGGGATGCGCGGCCCTGATCAAGGATCTCAAGCGGACGGGGCTTTTGGACGAGACATTGGTGGTATGGGCCGGTGAATTCGGGCGAACGGTGTACTGTCAGGGGCCATTGAGTCAGGACAACTATGGTCGCGACCACCACCCCCGGGCATTTACCATTTGGATGGCGGGCGGCGGGGTGAAGCCGGGAATGGTGTACGGCAGTACCGACGACTACGGCTACAACATTGTCGATAAGGACGGTCAGATCATTGACCCGAGCGTCGAGAACTTTACGCCCGGAGCGGTTCACGTCCACGACCTACAGGCCACGATTCTCAACCAACTTGGTATCGACCACACCAAGCTCACTTATCACTACCAGGGCCGTGATTTCCGATTGACGGATGTTCACGGCCACGTGGTGCGAGACTTAATTCAGTAATTGATCTCGACCTTCCGAGGGCGGGGCGAATTCGGGAATCGCAGCCACAGGAGCTTTCGGGGGGCGTCGTAGATCGGAGAACCGCCGAGATCTTTGCCGTCGCAACGGATCGATGTGGGAGCGCCGGGTATCCGAAGTAACAGAATGCCGGTGGTTTCGGAGATGCCTTCCACCGAGGCCGACCACTGATGCGCGGTGGATTTCACGTTCGAGACCTGCATTCCCGAAGCGAGGACTTGGCGCGGGCACTTTACCAGGTCCAGCAAAAAGTGCCGTGATCCGGGGGCCACCTTCACCTCGGTTTGTAGCTGAAGTTGGGGGTCAAACAGGTCTACGAATGTTCCCTTGAGAGTTGGCAACGGCGCGTTTGTCTCGTCCATTCCGGCCGCCACGATGTACGGACCTCGGCGCAGAATCATCGCGCCCGATTCCTTCCAATCAACACTCGGGGCGGCGGTACGAATTTGGTTCACTAACCAATCGGCGCCGTCTTTTCGGTGAGAGAGGTCGACTGGGTTCTGGCGAAGATAGATCAGCCGTCCGCGTCCGACCGAATGGGTCCCTTCGGCGGTGGCTCTGGTCAAGCCCATTTTTTCGAAAAGGTGTTCGCGCGGGGTCGCGTAGGATTGACCACCCGTATTCCACCACTCGCGGACTTTCTGATAGGGATCGCCATCGTTGTCCACAAAGGCGAGGGTGCCTCCCCGCTTCACCCAACTGTCCAGCGCGTCGTGAACATCGGGGCTAAGGGGCTTCATGCCCTCGTAGGTCATCAATAGAACCTTCGTTTCGTCCAGATAGTGCGGAAGGGTCACGTTCTCTAGCTGGATGGGTTGAACCGGCATCCCGCGTTTTACGAACGGCATTGCGAGGCCGTAAAAGTGCCCCATGTCGTTGTCGCTTTGGTTGGGCGTGCTGCGCTGGAACATCAGTGAATCGCTGACCAACACGCCGATACCGCGCGTACCGCTCTCCCACCGAACCGATTTCTGCTTCATGTCCTTTAGCGCCTGAATTAGCACTTGGAGCTCGGTGGCGTAGCCCTCGGGGATGGGGACGCGTTTGGTTTTATCGATTTCGGATGGATAGTTGTCGTTAAAGATCCGCTCGGGCCAGGGCATGACCTCGTAGTGGGAGACATCGGGCTGGAGGAGGGACGCCACTAATGTGGAGTGGTAGTTTTGGCGATAGTCTCCCCAGTCGTGGTTGGGATTGTCCTCGATGGGGTCGGCGAGGTACCAGACTTGCCGACCGGTGGAGCGGACCAGGTTTTGCATGGAGCCGTACTCCAGAAAGGCGGTTTCGAAGGTTCGTTCCTTCTTGACTCCCGCGTAGAAATTCTCTTCTCTGGCCGTGCCTGTCCAGACTTGAGCGATGTAGCCATCGCAGCCGTTTAGGCGGGCGAGGCTGGATTCGGGGCTGACGATGCCCCAGTCGGCGTAGTTCAGCAGGCTGTGGGTGGGCACGTAGCACCGAATGTGGGTTTTGTGCGCTTTGTTGAAATCTTGGATGCTGTCGAACACCTGCTGGAGGGCGCGGCGATACAGGAAATACATCAGCTTGGCGGCGCGCCACCGGGCATCGGGCGAGCTGGCGGGGTCATGCCAGGGTTCGTTGTAGTAGCTCTGCCATTCTTGCTTGAACCCTTCGCCGTAGCCGCCCCACGACCAGAATTCGGGCTCTTCCAAGTGCACGGCTTCCACGCCGAGTTCTAGGGCGGGCCGGATGCCTTCGGCTAGGTATTTCCCGTAGTTCTTGCCGGGCGACATGTAGTAGACATCGCCGCCGTGCCCGATTTTCTCGCCATTATCGCGGGTTTGGGCTTCGTTTTCGTGGTTAATGCCGTCCCATCGACCATACAGATAGTCCTGATATTCGCCCCACGCCACGCCGGTCATGAGGTGGATTCGGTAGCCGCGATCTCGCCACGCTTTGATGCGAGCGGGCATGGATTTGTCGATCCCGTAAACCACAGCGACATCGGCCCGGAGGTTGATGCGGTCGGCGTAGGTGCGTCCGGTCTGGAAGATGGTGCTTTCCCGGTCTTGCCGGGCCCCGAACGCGGGTCGGTTGGAGTCAACTTGTGGGGTGAGCATGGCAAGGCTCGCGGCTAAAAGAGAGTGGATCATGGGACAGTCGGGTGACGGTTTCTCGAGGCTACCCGCGGGGTGGACTCTGCTGGCATGATCATGGCGCTAAGTCCATCCGGCTCTCTTCTCCCTTTTGGGAGAAGGGCTGGGGATGAGGGGCCGGGTACGCGTTAGTTTTGGTGCAGCGTAACCCCTCATCCCGGCGGACAATCACCGCCGACCTTCTCCCTCGGGGCGAAGGTGGTTGGTGCCTGGTTTGCCGGACGCCGACAAGAGTGTCGGCGCTCCCAGGGGGCGCTCCCAGGGGGAGCCACTGGGGCATGATCATCCGCAAGCTTCAGCCTTGAGGAGAGGGCGGTTTCACGCGCTTGAAACTTAGGATGGGCCCGTTTGTAGGTAGATTTTGGGAAGGTATGTTGAAATGAGCATTCTCCTTTCTCTCGTGGTTCCTGCCGTTGCTCTCTCGGCTCCGAAGCCAATCCAGGAGCCTTCGAGTTTGGTGTTGTTTATGAACGTGAAGGTCTTCGATGGAACCGAGAAACTCACGGCTCTAGAGAATGTCTTGGTCACCGGGAACAAGATCGCCAAGATTTCGGCGGGGGCGGTTACGGCGCCGAGCGGAACAGTGACGATTGATGGCAAAGGGCGGACTCTGATGCCGGGGTTGATTGATGCCCACACCCACGTGATGTTCGATTCAATACCCTTGGTAACGGCGTTAACGAGCGATTCGATTTATGTAAGTTCGGTCGCCACTCGGTCGGCGTCGGACATGTTGATGAGGGGCTTCACGACCATCCGCGACTTGGGTGGCCCCGTTTTTGGATAAAGAAGGCAATCGATGAGGGAATCCTCGCGGGGCCGAGAATCTGGCCGTCGGGGTCGTTCATTTCGCAGAGCGGCGGTCACGGTGATTTTCGGTTTCCGACGGACCTCCCGGCGGCACCCGGCTCGTTTACCTACAGTGAGAAAATCGGCGCGGCGGCAATTGCCGATAGCCCGGACGACGTGCGAAAGCGGGTGCGAGAGCAGTTAGCGTTCGGTGCCAGTCAGGTGAAGCTGATGGCCGGGGGTGGGGTTTCGTCAACCTACGACCCGCTGGACGTGACGCAGTACACGGTTCCGGAGATTCGCGCGGCCGTGGAAGCGGCCGAGAATTGGGGCACCTACGTGGCGGTGCACGCCTATACGCCCAGAGCCGTTCGTCAAGCGATAGCGGCGGGTGTCAAGTGTATTGAACACGGTCAATTGCTTGACGAACCAACGGCGAAGTTGATGGCCGACAAGGGGATTTGGTGGAGTCTACAGCCGTTCGACGACGATGGAAATTCGACCTTTGCCGAAGGCACCCCCAATCGGATAAAGCAGTTGCAGATGTACTCCGGAACCGACAACGCCTACCGGTTCGCCCGCAAATACAAAATCAAGGTGGCGTGGGGAACGGACAACTTATTCAGCTCGAAAAATTCCAAGCTGCAGGGGGCGAAGCTCGCCAAAATGGTGAAGTGGTTTAGCCCCGCCGAGGCGCTGCGTATTGCGACCAAGGAGAATGGCGAACTCCTGGCGATGTCGGGGCTGCGAACGCCCTATCCGGGCAAGATTGGCGTGGTGGAAGAAGGCGCCCTGGCTGACCTACTTTTGGTGGATGGCGATCCGATTGCCAATATCAAGTTGGTGGAGGATGCCGCGAAGAACTTCCTCGTCATCATGAAGGACGGCAAGATCGTCAAAAATATCGCGAACTAAACCGGAGATATTTCGCGAAGTTCGTCATCCCGCTCGGCCCGCATTTTGCGGGCCCGGCGGTTCCAGGTGCGTCGGTAGAGGTGAGTGACGTAGCCGGCCAAGAGGCTCGCCACCGCCACCACCGCTGCGCCGCCGATGAGGGCATCTTCCTTCAAGGAAGCGCTGCCGCCGCCTTGAGAAAACTCCAGGCCAACGAAGAGAAGCCCCAGGATCAGAGTGAACTGCACCACGTTGATTCCGAAGATGGCGACGAATGGCGACCATCCTTGAATGACGTCGTCTTCGGGCCGCGGACGACGCAAGATCTTCCAGTTTTCGACATGATCCAGATGACTGAGGCATGTCGATTCGACGCTGTTCGGATTCCAATCGCGAGGGTTTCGGAACATCAGTTGGTTTCTTAGGTGGGTCGGGGTGGCGTTTCGCAGCCCCGACCCTGTTGATGATAGCTGACGAGTTTGGTTACTTAATCGTGACGCCGCCATCCACGGCCAGGATCTGACCGGTGATAAATGATGCCGCGTCGCTGGCCAAAAATGCGACGGCTTCGGCCACTTCGCCCGGCTCGCCGACGCGTCCCATCACGGTGGCAGGAGCCATCATTGATTCAAATTGCTCCCGGGAGCCGGCCATTCCTTCGGCCCCTTCGGTCCAGATTGGTCCCGGAGCTACGGCGTTCACGCGGATGTTTTTTGGGGCTAGCTCCACCGCGGCTCCCTTTACGAGGGTGTTTACCGCGCCTTTGGTCAAGGAGTAGGCGGTCAGTCCAGCGAACCCGACATCGGCCACCACGCTCGAGTTCACGACAATTGCGCCTCCGTTTTCGCCGAAGGCGGAGCTCAGATGCTTGATCCCGTAGAAGACGCCTTTGACATTTACGTCAATTTGCTGTCCCAGATCATCGGCCGTTTGCTCGGCCAAAGGGGCGGGGTGAAAGATGCCGGCGTTGAGGAAAGCGACCTCGACCTTGCCATATTTGGCGATCGTTTCGGCGACGAGTTTCCGAACGTCACTTTCAACGGTTACGTCGGTTTGAATGAAAAATGCCGTGCCGCCCGCCGCCGTGATTTCATTCACAACCGCTTGCCCTTCGGCTTCGCGCCGTGCCGCAATCACGACCTTGGAGCCCCGGTGAGCGAGTAGAAGCGCGGTGGCGCGGCCAATCCCGGAGTTGGCGCCGGTTACGATACTAACTTTGTTCTCAAATTGAGACATGGTATATATCGATACGCATCGATATATTGAGAAGTTACAGAGAGCCGAGCATTTTCGTTTTTAGAGCTTCCAAATAGGCCAAAACGACTGGTTCATTCACGGTGAGTTTCATGAAGCGGCCCTCTTTTCGGCCGAGGATGACCTCGGCCTTGATAAGTTCGGCGACGTGGTGGGAGAACGTGGCTTGGGAGATGCTCATCTCGGCCAGGATGTTTGAGCAAGAGACGCCATCTTCGGCGGAGGCATTACGGATGGTCTCGATGATCTCCAACCGCTTGGGTTCCGCCAAAGCTCGTTGAACGAGCATAAAGTTTTCTGGGTCCATGTTTGTCAGACGATATCGCTGTCGACCATCTCTACTACGGTCGGAAGTTCGTGATGAACTTACTGAAATCCAACAGGGTGCCGAGTTTGCCCACAAAATTTGGGTTTAGCGAATCGAGTGAGGTCCCGTTTCGCTTGATGTTGGCTCGCATTCGGCTGGGAGCAATGGCTTTATTGGTGTTCAGTCGCAGCGCTTCCGCGATGGTCCCGGAGACCATTGGGGTGGAGAATGAGGTTCCTGACCAGTTTGCCATTTTGCCCGTCCAATCTTGGCTTACGATTCCGGTGGCGGGGGCACTGACTAAGCACACTCCGCTCCAGTTACTGAACGGCGCCTTGGTGGAATTTGGTAGCAAACCGCCGACGCAGATGGTCTGGGAGATTCGGGCTGGGTAGCAGGCCAACGGCTTGGCATTGTTCCCAATCGCGGCGACGACGGTGAGGTTTTGACTCGCGCACCATTCGATGACGTCGGACATCGCGGGAATGTTAGTGAGTGTTCCCAGGCTCACATTTGCCACTTCCGCGCCGGCCTTTACCGAGAAAGCGAGACCCTTAATCACCGACCAAGCGGAAGCCATGCCATCGCTATCGGCCACCCGAACAATGACAAATCGAGATTGCGGGGAAATCTGGTCGAGCACGCCGGCAACCATGGTTCCGTGGCCCGTCATGCCGTCGTAGATGCCGTCCTTGTTGGTATCGGTGTTGCGCGGAATGTCGTACGGTAGTTCTCCGTTTTCGATCACGTTGAAATACGAGTCCACCTTCTCCCACAGATAGGGCTGGTTGGGAGAAAGCCCGGAATCGAGAATTGCCACGAGAACCTTGCGGCCGGACTTGGTGGCGAGGGTCCCGTCCCAGCTAATTTGCTTTAAGAATTCGGTGTTGGCGTCGTAGAGGGCTTTTCTATCTCCAACCGCCGGGAGGGTTGAGCCTTTCTGGGGTTCGGGAGACGTCATTCCCGCATCATCCTCGGCCCAGACGACCCGGGGATCGGTCGACATTTTAGATTCGGCGAGATCGGCCGCATCCTGCGTCGGTGCCTTGAAGTAGGCGAACGGCCCGCCGGTGATGTAGTCGAGCAGCGTGATGTTGTACGCCTTGGCAACCACTTTGGGGTTTATCCCCGGCTTCAATCGAGAAATGATGTAGGCGTCGGCGTGACCCGCCGCCGCCAACGCTAGAGTGGCCAGGGCGGTGAATACGATCTTCTTTTTAATCAATTTTGCGGACTCCGATATCCAGAATAGAGAGCTAGCGCGCCCCAATAATAAGGGTGCATGCGCCACTGCCGACAAATACATTGTGCATTGAAAATTGCATCGCGAAGGTCCCGGTTCTCCATCAATTCCGAGTAGATGGCGCAAAACTGAATGAATCCACCCTCATCGTCCAGCGGCCATTGACTCGCCACCACACTGGCCGCGCCCCGGGCGATGAATGCGCGTGCCAGACCGTCGGGCTCCGATCGGGTGGCGAGGGACAACGTTCCCGAATCGCAAGCCGAAAGGGTCGCCAAGTTCACGTGGAGCGGACTCTGCGCGATTTCGTAAGCAAAAACGGGTCCATCCGGAAATTGGATACTCGAAAGCATGGGATTGTTCGGCCGGTGGATGGCGTGGGAGACCACGTGGACAATTTCGTAATTTCCGGCGAGAGACTCCCGGGCTTCGGCCTGAGAGGATACGATGCGGGCTCGGTTGAATTTCGCGGCGATGGCCTCGGCCTCTTTTTGCGCGAAGGGCAGATCGGCCGAATTTCCTAGCCAAATAAGCGCGGAATCCTCTTTGCTCAAGCGTCGCTCGTACCGATTTGTCATGCCGGGGTGCATGGCAAGCTCCCACACTTTCGGCACGGCAGAGTGGGTTGAACAAAGCGCCCAGGGGACCCGCCAGGTGATTGCATCCGGGCATACCCAATCCGCCCCGCTTTCCCAAATGGGATGAAAAATCTCCGCCAATTGGTGCAAAAGATCGTTGGCTGGCTTCGCACCCGCATTGCGATCGGCCATAGGCGCCGCCATTTCAAACGACAACCAGCGAAGAGTGCGTCGCAATGACTCCTCGGTGGTAGCCAGGCGGTGGAGCCGGTTGCCAATGATGACGTTCATCCCTCCGGCGTTTTCGGTGACGATCACGCCGGAATTGGTTTCCGTAGCCGTGGGCTGCGTCACCAAATCCAGTTCTAGCAGTGCCGTGGTGGCGAGTCGCTGGGCTCGTCCGACATTTGCCGAGTTTTGCGCCCTTCGGGTGCCGCCGGGCAGGGTGACATCGGTCGAATTTTCCAGCGCCGCGCGCGCCGCCCAGAGCTGCTCCCGCACCGAGGCTGGAATTTCGCCGTCCCGCATGATCTCGTCGATGAGCGTCACCGACCGGATCTGCCTCACGGTGGCTACGACCTCCTCCACTCTCGCTTCCGTTGGGTTGTCCAGGAGCGTCGCAACGTACCTTCGCAGCGCTTCAGTTTTGTCCTTTAGGAAGCCCAGTCGCCCGGAGACTGATCTGATCGCCAGTCGACCCGCAATGATCGATTGGAACATGCGGCGGTAATGTGGCAACGACCGAGAACCGGATGCTCGTTCCGCCCGCAGAAAGTGGACTTGCCATTCCAAGTCCATGTATCCGTACTTTCGAATCGACTTGGCCGCTTGCTCAAGCCGATCAACCCCCAACCGAGTTTGCGTCAGCCAGATTTGGGTGAGGTGAAACGGCGACTCACTCGCCATGGCTTCCGCCATCGTCAAGAGTCGCTTCGCGCCGCTGATTTCGTGGCTGTCAATTTTGCTCAGTGCCCGCTCGTGGATTGAGACCGCCTGCCAAGCGCTATTATTGATCCGTCCGTAGATGCGGGAGGCACGCACAAAATGCGCCTGGGCGTCTTCGTGTCGTCCCTGCGCCGCCATCGATTGACCGAGTCCCAACGCGATGTTCGCTTGGTGCAGCGGAGGACGCCCCGTCCCCCGCAGGACTTCCTGATAAGCCTCGGTGGCTTCCGCCCACAAGTTCAGCCGAAACAGGACATCGGCCATGTACTCCTTCACCCGCTGTTGATCAAATGGTGAGGACTCCATTCGCGGCCCCAGGTCAAGCAGCAATCGGTGAGCTTGGTCGGGCGCGCCGGTGACGGTGAGTGCCAGGGCCAGGTTCAAACCGGCCAAATCTCCCAGATATTCCGCTCCCAAACCGTCCGCCGCCGTCTTCACTTGTTGCGCCAGATCCACAGCAACGCGGGGATCTCCGCCAAAAAGGTGAGTTGACGACAAGGCTAGCCGAGCTGATGCTGCCTCTAGTTGCAGACCCGCGGCGTCCAAGTCTGGTAACGCCCGCGACAGCGCCCGACGCGCCTGAATCATCCGGTCCTGGTAGAGCAACGCGTTGCCAAGATTCAGCAATGCCCGCGCCGCTAGCCCAGGCTCGCCCTCTCGACGAAGGCCCCGCGCCAGCCGATTCGCCTGTTTCTCCGCCTCGGCCAATTTTCCCGCCCGTGCCAAGCTGTCGATGGCACCGACGGCGAATGAGTACTTTGCCACCGGATCGGTGGCCGCGACTCCGGCGGCTAGAAACGCGTTGGCGCTGGCCAACCAACGCCCCTGACTACGCTCATAGACTCCGCCCGCCCGGTAAACCCACGCTGGATCAGAAGCGAGTTTCCCGAGCCGTCGCCAGTGGCGACCCAGCCGGGAGAGCTTCTCATTATCAACTCCGTAGTGGCTCAGTAGGCGAGAGAAATACGCCTCGCCCAGCCCGGTCCGATCTTTCGGAAACATGCCTGCGCGGAGCGATTCGCCGGACTCCAGCCGATCAAACGCGGTCGTTTGATCCATCAAATTCCTCGTCCAGGGCAAGCGAGCCGGCCGGTACCGTCAGCCGTTCGGTCGGCCCGACCAGGGTGATCCCCGAATCCGCCAGGCTCTTTATGAGAAAGAAGAAGCGCCCGTCGTCGTCGGTCGGCAGAGTCGTTTCGTCGCGGAACGCTTGCCATAGGGGATCGGGCAGCCGCCCAGTGACTTCCCATCCATCCTCGGTCAGCGTGTACATCATGCGAACCTCGGCGGATTCGTGCCCATAAATGGCTTGAAAATCCTGGCCCGACGAGCGCGCTCCCGAGAGACCCCAGGATGAATGAATCAGACGCATCCGAATCGGTTCGGCTTGCGGCCGCTTCGGCATCAGGCTTTTCGCGGCAAGTTGAAGCTCGGTGGGAGCTGAGAACCGCGGAATCGCCATGACGGAGAACATTCGCGTTAGCTCGGCAAACCGTCCCTGACACTCGGCGCAGGTGGAAAGATGACTCGACGCCGAGTTTGTTTCGACGCGGCCCTCGGCCAATTCGACAATCGCCTCCCACTGATCACGGCACGCTCGTTTCATTTTCCTGTTCTCCATGAGCATGACGCCCTCGCCGAAAATACATTCATTGGAAAAATCCTCCGTCAAGTAAGAGTTTTTTTAGTTTTTCAAGGCATCGGGCCCGGGTTGGGCCAATTGCCCCGAGCGGAATCCCGAGCTGATCGCTCGCCATTTGGTAGCTAGACTCCTCGACTAAATACAGAAGTTGCAGCAGACTTTGGCACCGCCCACCCAGCCGATTTAACGCCAGGTGCAACTCTTTCGCTTCGCACGCGGCGACCGCCGATTCTTCGGCGCTGGCATCCTCCGATTCCAGGACCGCTTCCAAATCGGTATCTCCATTATTCAGGGGAGTCGTTCGGGATTGGATGCGCAGGATACGCAGGCTGATACGGGAGGCGGTAACCGCTAGCCATTTAGGCAAAGTTTCGGGTTGGTCGATACGGTTGAGCCCTTGGTAGAGGGCTTGGAAAGTTTGCTGAAAGACGTCGGCCGCATCCTCGCTGTTTAGTCGGTACCGGCGGGCGACGGAGTAGACAAAGTCGGAGAAGCGATCAACCAGCCGCTCCCAAGCTTCGGTGTCGCCCGCCTGGCATCGCTTCACCAAGTGAGTGAGTTCAGTCTCTTGCGAAAATTTAAAGCCCTGTATCCCCCTCATTCAGTACCGTCGATGATACAGTACCGTGAAATTTTGGGGCAAGGATCTTAGGTTCCTCGCAGGGATTTACTAGCGGAGCATGAGACTTCCGGAGAGGATTTTAAGAATTTTTCGGAGCGATGTATTTTCCTTTGGACGCCGTGGCTCCCTTTAGCCACCGGGATGAAACCCGCGGAGAAAATGAAATGAACACCAAGAACATCGTTGCTATCAGCCTCGCCGCCATCACTGCCATCGCCCTCGCTGGAGGATCAACCACGCTGTTGCAGGCTCGCCTGAAAGGAGCCGGTCGGGCAAAGGGCCACGTCGCTTACGAACTAAACGTCGGCAAAAAGGTGACGGCGGAACTGGAAGTTGAAGCCGAGAAGCTTCCGCGTAATACGGCGTTCGCGGTCGTCATCGGGAACAATCCGGCCATCCCGGTTACGACCGACGCGTACGGAGAATTTGAGATCGAGATGCGACTTAAAGCACCGAATCTGCCCGTGATCAACAAGGGCGATGCAGTCGGAGTATTCGGCGCCGATGGCCAGCCGGTTCTTGCTGGAGTTCTCCAGTAAAGTACTGATAAACAAGATTTATCATGCCGCTACACCTGAATTTATCTTCAGGGTAGTGGTATTCTTGTTCAGTTGATCGCAGTAATTGGGTCAGGAAGTAAGGGGTGAACGATACTTATTGTTAATGCGACGCGCATTCACCCTTATCGAACTATTAGTCGTTATCGCAATCATTGCGATACTGGCGGCCATACTTTTCCCCGTATTTGCTCAGGCTAAGGCAGCGGCGAAGAAAACGCAGTGCCTCAGCAATTCGAAGCAGATTGGTACGTCGCTCTATCTCTACTTGAACGATAGCGACGATGTGTTGCCGATGGCCAACTATCCGGCCGCGCCGATTTACCAGGGCCCTCCATTCACCGTTTTCTCTTGGCACACTGGCGCGGGTAAAGCCGAGCTTTCTTGGGCGGACTTGATGTTGCCGTACACCAAGAGCATCGATATTTTCCAGTGTCCGGAGGACGGTAGCGGGCCGTTGCTCGACTCGGCGAAGAAAGCGATTCCCGGCAAGCCGCTATCCTTTGCGCTGAACTACTACTTCTACCGACAGCCCGGTGGAGTCGCTCGGTTTTCGCTGACCGGAGGCGGAATGAGTGAGATCACGGCGCCTTCCGGAAAGATCTTCATTGCGGAAACGGCTTCAAACAGCAGTCGTGAGATAGTTCGCCCCGATCGGTACTTGGGATTTGAGCGGCACTTGAAGGGTTCCAACTATGTATTCGCCGATACGCACGCGAAGTACAAGTTGATGCCGCAGTGGTGGAAGACCGTAGCCTCCAGCGTCTGGGGCCTTCCCGAGAATGCGCAGAACCAGCAATGCCCGCAGTGGTTCCCGTGGTTGGACGACAGCGGCGAAAAGTGGTGATCTGAGGCAACAGAAAGGGCGGGGAGAATTTCTCCCCGCCCTTTTTTATCAGTGCTTAGCTACCGAACTCGATGCCGATGCCGGGCATTAACCGCGGACCGGTAGGGCCGGTGGCGGGTTTCTTGGGGGCGGATCCGGGCTTGCGTTTGCCCCATCCCAGAAAGCCCACGCCGGTCACGGTGGCCGGATCGTTGATCTCCTTCACGTCTGCAGTGGGATGATATTTTTCTTCGAGCTTCTTGCGGGTCTCGGTAATTTCGTTTTTGAAGCGGCTATCTTCGCAGAGCTTGGGATCCGGGACTTCGACGACGGACGTTCCGCCGTTTTCTCCCTTCATCACGAGGTAGTAGTCGCCGTCCTTCTTGAGCTGAACGCTGGTGAGGGTCGCCTTCACCTTCCAAGTTTTCTTCTCGAAGTCGCTCGTGCGTCCCGTGAGATTTCCGCCCGTGGGATCTTTATGCGCCAAGATATCTTCGATGGTGGTTTCGGTTGGGGTTGCATCGATGCTGGCCGCATCGGGATCCGAAGCAGTTTTGACGGTTTTGCGGGATGCTTCTAGTTTCGGCTTGGTGACGCCATTTTTTGCGGTCTCGGCCGGAGGCGCGGAGCAGCCAGCAATTGCGAATGCCAGCGCGGATATCGGGAGCGCTAACCGTACAGCGGACCGTAGACTTAACGGAGAGCTACTATTTTGAGCCGAGTGCGACATTACTCTCCCATTTTAACCCGACAAATTGATGCCGGATTCACAATCATTGAGCTATTGGTCGTGATTGCGATCATTGCCATTTTGGCGGCGCTCATTTTTCCGGTGTTTTCGGCGGCAAAGGAGGCCGCGAAAGTGGATACGTGCTTGTCCAACAATCGTCAACTGGCGATGGCAATGCTCACTTATGCCGATGATAACGACGGGCGATTTGTACAGACCAAGCGGTCCGTGAATGACCCGGCTACGGCCGACCGAGACGGGAGTGCGGAAGAACCGGATTATGGGCCCGCTTGGCCCCGAATCTTTCCGCAGAACTCGGGAATTTATCGACAGCGACCGTCGATTTTCACGTGCCCCACCGACCCGGACCCGTTTGGGGAGCAATGTGCAGAAGTCAGTCCGGATGCACCCCCGCTGAATAGCGCATTGATCAATGCGTACTTTGTGTTTGGTCTGACGCAATCTTCTCTGAGGCAACCATCGGCGACCATCATGTTGGCGGAGCGGAATTCATCCACGCCGTACTGTGACTACCTGTACCGACCGTGGTACAACGCGGATAGCTCTCAGGCGCCGGAGGACGAAATGGACGAATCCGTCGGGGCGATTGCGGCGGACCGCCACAGTGGGCGATCCGCGTATGGGTTTGCTGATGGACATGTGAAAACCATGACCTTCTCGCAGACCTACGGCCCGAACGTCAATTTGCACCAGCCCTAATTCGGGCTGGTCACTTCAGAAGATCGGGGACGATTTCACCGAACACGTCGGTCAGTCGGAAATCACGCCCTTGGTACCGGTAGGTAAGCCGGGTGTGATCGATGCCCAATAGCTTCAGCATGGTAGCGTGCAGGTCGTGCACGCTTACCGGATTCTCGGTGATGTTGTAGCCATAGTCGTCGGTCTTTCCGTAACGGACCCCAGGCTTGATGCCGCCGCCGGCCATCCAGATGGTGAAACAGCGCGGATGGTGGTCGCGACCGTAACTCATCGGCGAGATTTCGCCTTGCGAGTAGACGGTACGCCCGAATTCTCCGCCCCACACAACCAGGGTGTCATCCAGCATTCCTCGCTGCTTGAGATCTTTGATGAGGGCGGCGCTGGGCTGGTCGGTGTCCATGCACTGGCCGCGAATGGCGCGCGGGAGGGAATCGTGGTGATCCCAACCCATGTGGAATAGCTGGGTGAAGCGAACCCCACGCTCGGCCAACCGGCGAGAAAGTAGACAGTTGTAGGCGAAGCTGCCAGGGCGGTGCACATCGGGACCGTACATTTCCAGAATTCCGGATGGCTCCTTGGAGATGTCCAGGAGATCGGGAACGGACGCCTGCATACGGAAAGCGAGTTCGTATTGCGAAATGCGCGTGTTGATCTCGGGATCGCCGACGATGGCATGGCGGATCTTGTTCATGCCAGATAGGTCATCCAGCATTTCGCGTCGGGTGGCGCGATCCATTCCTTCCGGGTCGGTGAGGTAGAGCACCGGATCTCCGGTGTTGCGGAACTTGACTCCCTGGTGCTGGGTGGGCAAGAAGCCGGATCCCCAAAGGCGGTCGTACAGCGGCTGATCGTCTGGCCGTCCCGTTCCCTTGGAGGTCAATACGACGTAGGAAGGAAGGTTGTCACACTCGGTGCCGAGACCATAGGCGAGCCACGATCCGATGCTGGGGCGACCGGCCAGTTGCGATCCGGTCTGGAAGAAGGTGACCGCCGGGTCGTGGTTGATCGCATCGGTATTCATCGAGTAGATGAATGCGAGTTCGTCCACGATTCCGCCGATGTGCGGCATCAACTCGGTGAGGTGCGTGCCCGTTTCACCGTACTGATTGAACTTGAAGATGGTTGGCGCAACCGGGAATTTAGCCTGACCCGCCGTCATTCCGGTCAGTCGCTGCCCGTTGCGAATGGAACTTGGCAGTTCCTCGCCACGGCGCTCAGACAGGTGCGGTTTGTAGTCGTACAGGTCCAGGTGCGAAGGCGCTCCCGATTGAAGCAAGTAGATGACCCGATTGGCTTTGGGAGCGAAATTGGGCATTTCCTTAAGGCCGCCGATTCGCTTACGCTTACCCGTGGGAAGTCCGTTGGGGAGCGGGGAAGCGAAGCCTTGCTTCCCGATGAGGCTGGCGATGGCCGCCATCCCCAGCCCGGCGCCCTGCAAAAAGGTGCGCCGATTGATGGCGTCTTGCGCCTGATACATCGCGGATAGCTCGCGCTCGATTTGGGTCATTGCTTTGTTACCACTTCGTCTAGGTTCATGATGGTGCTGGCGGCCAGCGTGTAGGCGGCCAGTTCGGCCTTGGGAACATTGGGAGAGACCGGGAGATCGCCGACTTTCAGCAGGCCCTCGGCCGATTTTTCGTCGGCGGTATACCGCTTAATTCGCTTGTCCAGACTTGCCCGGAGGATCTTGAGCTCGGCGGTGGTCGGTCGGCGACCAGCAACCTGAAGCATCATGAACCGCAGGCGATCATCCGGAGAGCTTGGAACTTCACGGAAGGTGCGCTGGGCTAATCCACGGGCGGCCTCAAAGTACGTCACGTCGTTCATCAGAACGAGGGCCTGGAGCGGCGTATTTGTCCGGGGACGGCGAACGCGACAGGTTTCCCTGGCGCTGACGTCGAACAGGGTCATATCCGGGGGAGCCGCGGTTCGCTTCCAGATGGTGTACATGGATCGGCGGTACCGACCCTCGCCCATATCGGGCTTATAGTTCCGCAGGTTGCCGTAAACATTAGTCTCGTCCCAAATTCCGTCCGGTTGGTAGGGACGTACCGATGGTCCACCGATCTTATTCACCAGCAAACCGGCGGCTTGCAGTGCTTGATCACGGATGACTTCAGCCGGGAGCCGGAACCGCGGACCGCGAGCGAGCAGACGGTTGGCCGGGTCCACTTTTAGCAGAGTCGCAGTGACGGTGGAGCTTTGCCGATAGGTGGCGCTGGTGACCATCTTACGAAGGATCGCCTTGACGTTCCATCCGTTGCGGACAAACTCGGTGGCCATCCAGTCCAGTAGCTCGGGATGGCTGGGATACTCGGCCCGGGTGCCAAAGTCCTCGACCGTTTCTACCAAGCCGGTGCCAAAGAATCTTTCCCAGAATCGGTTGACGGTAACGCGAGCGGTAAGTGGGTTGTCGGGGCTGACGATCCACTTGGCGAATCCTAATCGGTTGTTCGGATAGCCTTTGGGGATGGGCGGCAACGCGGCAGGAACGGTCGGCGGGACCTTGGCTCCCAACTTGTCGTACTGGCCACGAATGAGGATGTAGGCCGGACGCGGCTTCTTCATCTCTTCCATCACCATGGCGGTGGGAATCTGATTTTCAATCGTCATCCGCTCGGTCTCCAGCTTTTTGCGTTGCTCGTCTAGCTTGGCAAATTCGGGGTCATTGGCACGGCTCCACAATCGGGCGAGTTGCTCTCTCTGTTCCGGAGTTCGCTTTTCGACGGGGATAGCCAACAGCGGCTTGGCCGGATGGGCGCCAGAGATGCTGATCACTTCGTCCGAGGTGAGGACGCGGCGGTAAAGAGCCAAATCTTCGACGCTTCCGTTGAACGCATCGGCTCCAGTGCGGCGTCCGATGGTGAGCGGAACCTCGGTCTTGATGGTGCCAACGAGGGAATCGCTATCGATGTCCGTGTCAACGGCTTGCCCATTGATATAGATCTTTACGCCGGCGGCCTTGGAGGATCCGTCGTAGGTGACGGCGACGTGGGTCCACTGGTTTTCGGGCACCATCGGGCGGCCGGTTACCTTGATGGCATTGAGCGGCCAGTTACTAATGATGTGGATGCTGGGGCGACCGCCGCTGAGGAACAGATCCCAGCCTTGATAGTCTTTGCCCGCATTCATCTTAGAGAAGGGGGAACCGTTGGCCGACTTAGGGTTGATCCATGCTGAGTAGGAAAATGCGTCGGTGCGATCAAAATTTCCGGCCTGACCGGCGTCGATGTAGTTGTCGCCACCGGTGGTGACGGCTCCGGTTCCGCGACCGTCGACGAAAGTTGGCGCTCCTTTTACGACCGCCTGACCCTTGCCGGCAATTACCTTCGGATTCGCGGTGAGTTGGAACTTGGCGTCCACCCCATTTTCCAGTGAGGGAAGGTTTCCAGCCTCGGGAAGCTGCCAACGGGCGGCTTCATCGGCATGGGCGAGGGCCATCGCCTTCACCCGGGCGGTGAGCGACGTTTCCTCGGTCGCGATCTGGCGGAGCTTGTCTTCCTGGCCCGGTAAGGGGGCTCTCATCAGCGGCGGGTGGTTGATAGGGCGCTCTTCTCCAGATCCGGTCTCGGGCACGTTGTTGAAGTAAGAGAACATCCCGTAAAACTCTTTCTGGGAGATCGGGTCGTACTTGTGGTCGTGGCAGCGAGCGCAACCGGTGGTTAGCCCGAGCCAAACGGTGGAGGTCGTTTCCACGCGATCGATGACGGTTTCGATGCGCCACTCTTCCGGAACGACGCCGCCCTCGGTATTGATGCGATGATTTCGGTTAAAGCCAGTGGCGAGCCGTTGGCTGTCGGTGGCGTTGGGAAGCATGTCGCCGGCGAGCTGCTCTACGGTGAACTGGTCGTAGGGCATGTTCTTGTTAAAAGCATCCAGAACCCAGTCGCGCCATCGCCATTGGAAGCGCTCGAAGTCGGCTTGGTAGCCATTGCTATCGGCATAGCGGCTGTAGTCGAGCCAGTCCATCGTCATCCGCTCGGCGTACCGGGGGGAGGCTAACAGCCGGTCGACGACCTTCTCGTACGCGTTTGGTGAGGTGTCGGCGAGGAATGCGGAGATTTCGTCGGGAGTCGGCGGGAGGCCAGTGAGATCGAGGGTGACGCGGCGGATCAGGGTGGTTCGATCCGCGGTGGGCGACGGCTGTAAACCACGTTCTTCTAGCTTGGCCAGGATGAACCGATCAATTTCATTCTTCGCCCACTTGGCGTTTTTGACGGGTGGAAGCGGGGGCCGAACGGGTTTCTGAAAAGCCCAGTGCGGGGTGTATTCGGCCCCTTCTTCGATCCACTGCCGGAGGAGATCCTTTTCTTCCTGGGAAAGCACCTTGTTACTGGCCACCGGCGGCATCACGATGGGTGAATTTTTCAGGTTGATGCGTTCGAGGACCTCGCTCTTTTCCGGATGACCAGGCACGATCGCTTGGCGACCGCTGGCAAGCTTGGCGGTAGCGCCCTTGAAGCTATCCAGTCGCAGACCCGCCATCACGGCGTTTTTGTCATGACCGTGGCACGTGATGCACTTGGCAATAATCGGGCGAATATCGCGGTTGTAAACCACGCGCTTTCGCTTCGCTTTCGCGGCTTCAGCGGGCTGGCTGGTCACCACGACGACACCTAGGAATAGGCTGGCGGAAAGCAGAAAGGCGTATCGGTAGCGTTCGGCAGTGAACATGATCGGATCAGATGGGTGACGCAGGCACACCCGGTACTGGTCCTACTATAGCACCGGTCTTTGATGTGGAAACCGAGAGAATTCACGTTTTTTTGGTTCGAATTCCCCCTGGTTTCATTTTTGGTTAGCTAAATCGTTAGTCAATTTCAATAAGTCAGACAGAAGCGGGTTTTAAACGGAGGATTCGATACTTTTGGGGGTTTCCCCTTGCGCGAAACATGGCGATCGTGAGAAGATGGGTGAATGTTCGCCCTTGCTGTGATAACGTTATCAGGGTTCTCTGCCGAGCCGCCGCGAATTCCCCCGACTCAAGAGACGCCGGTGTCGCCAACGACACTCGGGCCAATCACTCCGGGGCCGTTTCTGGCGGATTTGGACTCTCTGAAGCGGAACCGATATCCCGAGTGGTTCACCAAGGGCAAGTTGGGAATTTGGGCGCACTGGGGACCCCAATCGGTACCGATGCAGGGCGACTGGTACGCCCGAAATCTGTACATTCAAGGTAACGGTCAGTACAAGGATCACCTGACCCGTTTTGGGCACCCGTCAAAGACGGGCTACAAAGACATCATCCCGCTGTGGCATGCAGAGAAGTGGGATCCGGCCGCCTTGATGAAGCTGTATAAGGCGGCGGGCGCCAAGTACTTCGTGAGCATGGGAGTGCACCACGATAATTTCGACCTTTGGAATTCCCGCTATCACCAGTGGAATGCGGTGAAGATGGGGCCGAAACGCGATGTGGTGGGCGACTGGGCAAAGGCGGCGCGAGCGGAGGGTCTTCGGTTTGGCGTCTCCGAGCACCTCGGGGCCAGCTTTACGTGGTTCCAGAAGAGTCGTGGTTCGGATGCCGAAGGGCCCTATAAGGGAATTCCCTACGATGGAAATGATCCGGCTTACGAAGAACTGTATCACTGGGCGGCTAAACCGGGCGATACGGGTTGGTATAGCAATGACCCGCGTTGGCATGCCGAGTGGTACCAACGGATTAAGGATTTGGTGGATCAGTACCAGCCGGATCTGCTCTACAGCGATGGCGGGATTCCGTTTGGGAAGGTAGGCGAAACGCTGGTGGCGCATTTCTACAATGCATCGGTCAAGCGAAATGGCGGCGTGCAGCAGGCGGTTTATACGTGCAAGCAGCCGAGTAATGGTCGCTGGGCGCAAGATGTGGAGCGCGGGGTCTTGGCGGGAATTCAGCCGTATCCGTGGCAGACCGATACTTCCATAGGCGACTGGTTCTACAACAAGAACTGGACCTACCGCGGGGCGGACTGGGTGATTCGGACCCTGGCCGACGTGGTCAGTAAGAACGGGAATCTCCTGATCAACGTGGTGCAAAGGCCCGACGGCAGTCTGGATCCGGAACCGCAGAAGGTTCTGGCCGATATGACCACCTGGATGAAAACCAACGGGGAGGCGATTTTCGATACGCGCCCTTGGATCACGTTCGGGGAAGGCGCGACGCGGGTGAAGGGAGGGGCTTTCCAGGAAGACTTTGCGTTTACGGCCCGGGACGTACGATTCACTCAAAAGGGAGATGGTGTGGTTTACGCAATTCTGCTGGGCAAGCCGGACTTCCAAGACTTACAACTGAAGAGTTTTGCCCGCGGGGCAGCGGCTAAGGGCACGGTCCGACGGGTTCAGGTGCTGGGGAGCAAGGAAACGGTGCGGTGGTCACAGTCCGAAAATGGTCTGGCGATGACGCTACCGAAGTCGGGATTGAACGAAATCGCGACGGTCATCAAGATCTCGGGCGAGAATCTGCGCTCATTCACGCTTCCCCAGGTGGCGGCGAGCGAGACGGTGATGGCCGATGTGGCCGGGAACCTGGATTTGTCGGCCGGAAAGGCAGAGATGCACGGCTCGGGCATTGCGGTGGAGACCAAGGAGGGAGCGGAAAATATTGGCTTCTGGGATAACGCAGAGGACTACGCGACATGGACCGCGATGATTCCCACCGCCGGCCGTTACGAACTCTCGGTGGATGTGGCGGCGGAATATGGATCGCGACAACTCAGGATCCAGGTGCAGCCATCCGACGGTACGCGTTCGTTCGCCGATATCCAAGTAGACAACACCGGCGGATGGACCAAGTTTGTGACGAACACGTTCCTTACGGTTGCCCTACCAGCGGGGAAAGTGACCGTGACGGCGAAGGCAGCCGATCCTCTGAAATGGGCGGCCATGAACCTGCGGAGCGTTAAGCTAAGGCGAGTTCCTTGAAAGTGAAACGCGATTCCAGAATTGCGGGTCGGTAAACAAAAGTAAACTCTTTCGCTATGAGGCGTCAAAACTGGCAAGATTCTTCCCGCGGTGCGTTGGCGACCATATCCAATCCGAAAATATTGGCGTCGCTTTCCACCCTGGAAGAAGGGCACCAGCGGTTTTTGGCGCAGACCTCTCAGCATCGAACTTACTCCGAACCCGAGTTGCAGGAAATTTCGCAGAATCAGCGGCCAATCGCGGCGATTGTGGGATGTTCGGATAGCCGGGTAACGCCGGAGGTGATCTTCGACCAACCACTGGGGCAGATTTTTGCCAGTCGGGTGCCGGGAAATGTGGCGAGCGATAGCGCCAAATGGATGCTGGACATCGCGGTGACGGAGTTACATGTGCCGCTAGTGATTGTGCTGGGACACACGGGTTGTCTGGCGGTGGGGCAGATTGTGGACGGTCGGGTGAGTAGTGCGGGAGGCAGCCTGCGGTTTGATGTGCAGAAAGCGGTCCATCGGGCACGTATGTCGGGCGATGAGGATATTCGCACGCGAGCCGTCATTGAGAATGTGCGTTTGACGCTGGAAAACCTCCACCGCGATTCGTTCGCCGTGCAACGCGCGGTGGAGAGAAATGATCTGGCTTTGGTGGGTGCCTACTATGAGATGGACACCGGAATTGTCCATCTCATTTAGGTTCGATCAGCTTTTCGGCCAGTCGGCGGGCATCCAGCTCGGCAGGTCGCTGAGGCCCTCGACCGCTGCGGATGAAACCGGAACTCCCCAGGCTTTGAAGAACGGGGCCAAGTTATGTTTGGTGGCGCGCGACATACGCGTCATCCACACATCGTGCTGGTCGAGTTCGGTATCGGGGCGTCGAGTAGCCTTCTCATACTGCGCGAAGACGGCTTTGAACGGCTCCCAACCGAAGGCTTCGCGAATTTGGATGTACATGGTGAGGGCAAGGAAGGGATCCGACTTCCAGCGGGAAAACGGCGCGCCTTGGCTCAAATATTCGGCGAGACGCTTTTGCCGCGCGCCGTACTCGATGGCGGGATGCGCTTTGCCGTAATCCGCCGGGGTGATGCCGTTGAGCACCTCATTTCCGTAAAGCGAGAAGAGGTTGTTGGTGACTTCACCGGTGCCGTCGAAGGTCCAGGGGCCCTGCTGGAAGTTGTGCCCAAGTTCGTGATAGAAGCCCCAGGTGAAGCCTTTACCGCGAAGTTTGGTGACATCGCAGAACGTATTCGCGACGTCATCTCCGGTCATGATCGGATAGCCGCTGTGCATATAGCCAGCGGAGATTTGGCGATCGACGCAGTAGCGCTCTTTTCGTGGTCGGGCCGGGGCGGCGTACAGACTCCGGGCGGCAGCAAAGACCTCATCCCAGTACGTCATCAAGGCGGCCGGATCGGTGAGGTTCATGACGGCAGACCGGGGAACGCTGAGGGCAACGGTCTTGCCTTCCAGTTCCACCCACGGAGCCGTAACCGTGGCGAGATCGGCGTTCCACTGGGCGGTGGAGGTTTCGCCCAGAACGAACCGAAGCGCGGGGACCGCCTTGGCCACTTTCACCGAGATATTTCCGAGGCGAGCACCGCCCGGCACATCAATAAAGATGGTGCCGCCGAACGGGCTGTTCACCTGGGTTTCGGTCTCTTTGAGATCCCAGCGGCGACTGACGGCGGGGAATCGCTCCCACTTGTTCAGGCCCCACAGTTCGTCGGTGTGACTACCGATGCGGATGCCGAGTCCAGCGTTTTTGGCCGATTCGGGGATGGTGACCGTGATCACCTCACCCGCCGGCGCGTACAGGCCGATGCCGTGCCATTCGGGCACGGAGGTGTCGATCGTGACGGTTTGGGTCACTCGCGGCGTGGTGGAGGGGACGGCGCCGGGGAAGTCGGCGGCCGAGCGGTAAGGGCGAACGCGGTTAGCGGGCAATTGATCCCACTCTCGCCCTTCGATGGTAGCCAGTAGCCGAGAAAACGGCATTTTGGTGGTGACCGGAGTTTTCCGACTCGGACCATCCGGGCTGCCCTTGCTGCGGGCTAGCTTTGCGATTTCATCTCGCAAGCCGCGCGAAGTACTGGGCATGATGCTAAGAGCGCGTTGGACCGTTCCGGTGGCGGTAGCGACATCGGCGGCCGGGAGTTGGCCACCGCGCAGAGCTTCCATCGCCGATTCGGTGGTTAGGAGCGGGCTTTCGGCGTTATCGGGCGAATACTTACCTTCGGTGGATCCGTCGGCGAAGCCGATACCAAACGGTAGGACTAGCTGGTTACCGGAGTGGTCCCGAAGTAGATCTTTACCCGGGTGAGTTTGTTGCCATCCCCAGGCGGGGCCGACGATGAGGAGTCCGTGACCGGTGCTGATGAATTTGGTGACGGCTTTCTGGGCTTCTACGTCGCCATCCAGTACGGCCTGGTTTAGACACAGGACATCCACTTGCCGAAGCTGTTCGTACAAATTTTGGCGGGACAGATTGGCGGTGCGCAGATTATTCGTGGAGAGCCACGTTCGCATGCCGCCCAGGCCCATTTCGCCGACGGTCAGTTCAGACAGGGGACGCTTGGCGAGCCAGGTGAGGGCATTCCGTAGGAATTGGTTATTGCCGTCGACTTTGAGATTCTCGCCGGTGACAAACGATTCGTGACCGCCGGCCAAGATTCGACCTCGTCCGGCCTTGGCGGCGACGAAGAGCGGGGCATTACCGGATGTGAGCACAACAAAAGAGTTGCCACCGGTGGCAACCATGGGGCCGGGGAGGGCACCGGGGGCCTTGAGTTCCGCGACATTTTGGACCAGGGCGGTTCGGTCGGCTGCATTAGGGTCGCCGGAAACAGCGAGAATCGTGAGGAGAGCCCACATAGGGCCAGAAGCTTACTTCGGGCGGGGTAACGTCCAAGCATGCTTCCCGTGATTGGGCTTCTCGCAACGATGACGTTCGCGCAGGCAGATTCCGCCGCGCCGGTGATTCCTCTATGGCCAAACGGCGCGCCTGGTTCGGAATCGCGAAAGAATGAGCCGGAGACCCAGCCGCACCCTTGGAGTACGGCGCACATTTACAATCCTTCGCTCACCGTATATCGACCCGATCCCGGAACAGCGAACGGGACGGCGATCGTGATTGCCCCCGGCGGCGGTCACCGCGAATTGGTGGTGGGAGAAGAAGGCACCAAGCCCGCCGAATATTTGCGGAAGCTGGGCGTAACGTCGTTCGTTTTGAAGTACCGATTGTTCCGGGAAGAAGGTTCGGGACTGACCTTTGAGAAGGACAACCGGGCGGATGCATTTCGCGCGATGCGGTTAGTGCGGGCCAACGCGGCTAAGTGGAACCTGGATCCCAAGCGGATTGGCATGCTGGGCTTTTCGGCGGGTGGCGAGACTCTGTCGCTGGCCGCATTTGGGCCGGCGCCCGAAGCTCCGGCGAACCCGGATGCGGTGGACATGACCGACGGTCGGCCGAATTTTGCCATGTGGGTGTATCCCGGACCGCTGGGCGTGCCCGACAAGATTCCGGCCGATGCTCCCCCGGCATTCTTGCTGGTGGCGAATGATGACGGAGCTTCTAACGTGGTCATGGACTTAGCGCGGAAGTATCGCGAGGCCAAGGTTCCGGTGGAAATGCACATCCTCAGCGGTGGCGGTCACGGCTTCAACATGGGCAATCGCAGCGACCTCACGGCGGTGAAGTCATGGCCGAATCGGTTGGCGGACTGGCTCTCGGATCGCGGGTTGCTGAAGCCGAGCAAGTAAGGCCCGTCGGACGGGAAATGGACGCTAGGTAGGGGAGGGCGCCGGCAAGAGTGCCGGCGCTCCCAGGTTCGGATCGGGGAGCTGCACGTAGTTGAGATTGCCTACCTGATCCTAGATTCGATTGCAGACGTTGGCGACTAATGTCTCCAAAATTTTTCCACGACGACCCCATTTACAAAGGTAATTTTTAGCAGGGTCGAATCATCCATGAACTGATAGATATCGATTGAGATGTCGCCCGTAAACGTTTTTGCCAAAGATTCCGATGGTTTCCATTGGCGGAAATCTCCCAGCTGCTTCTTGCGGAAATATCCGAACTTAGTACTCATTACGCCTTCCTTTGCCCAAGCCTTGTTCGTCTTCTTTTGGTAGGCCGCTTTCGTTGATGGAAGCCATTGATTCACTTGGCTGTAATCGATGTCTTCAGGATCTACTATTTGTAGAACATCAGCGAGGCGAGAACCGATTTGAATCTGCCGAATCCATTGCAAGCGATTTGGTGCACATTCGGCGCTAAAGATCATTAGCAAAATACAGCATAAGAGGCAGCACATGAAGAGGGATACTTGCGCGAAGAGACGGCAACCTCGGTGATGGCTTAGATTCTCAGTCATTTTCGTTCGTGACACTCCACGGGAAGATAGAGATAACTGCCCCGATCACTTCTTAGCTGTTCGCAACGGGAGGAACCACAGGGCGCTATCCTCGATTTTCGTGTTTTTCCCATTGAAACGATAGATAAGGGGACCAAAATGGTCGGTGAGAGGATTCTCTCCGATGAAAAAAATTCCATGGCGGTTTCGTACGAAAACTGGTGAGATGTTTCCTTGCAGTTTGAACGTGATCGGACTAGGGCTCGGTACGCCAGGCCTTGACGAAATTCGTTGTATGACCGAGGTCATCTTTTCCGACTTGTCGAACTTTGTTTCGTAGAACCGGTTGAGCTGGGAATGAAGTCCAATGCCAATCAGAACATTGAGCGGTTCCACATACGCGGTTTTGGTGACCGTAGCTCCGGGAAGCAGGTGGATAGGAGAGAGTTTAAGCTTACTAAATGAGATTTTTATGGGCGAACTTTTAACGACTTTTCGGTGGGGCTCGATCGTCGCTAGATCAATCAATTGGACCACGCCAAATACATCTTCAACGATGACCTGCCGGTCTGTAAATCCGACAATGCCGGAGATTGTGTCTGACTCAAACTTGATGACCTCATCCTCAAAGACCAGCAGGTTATCGCGGCTCCACAGCGCAACGATTCCGATGAGGTGAGAGGTATTGAGTTGGCGTATCTTCGGCGCTGGCCCGTCCGCGATACTGAGTCCACAGAGTAGAAGACTAATTGTATTCATCTGAACTTATCCTAGAGTTTGACCACCAGACTGAATTCAATTACGGGTTCTTTTTTTGTTTGAACCAATCGGTGCACTCAGTCCACGAATGTTGCTGGCATTGGTCCAGCAACGTTTGGCCGAAGTTATTCTTAAGGTCAGTCTTGGCTCCCTTGCTCACCAGGAAATTTGCGATCTCGAAGTGTTTCATGGGTATCGCCGACCACAGGGGCGTTTCTCCCCGTTCATCTAGAATGTTGACATCAACCCCCGATCCGACGAGGCGCTTCACTTCCGCTATATCTCCCCGTTCGGCTGCCTGGTGCAGGGCAGATTGCCGGTTGTTTAGGTGAAAGTCAGTAATAAATGGAAATGACCAGCCAGCAATTCCGAGGAACAGGCAGATAAGCAGCATTGGAATGAGCTTCTTTTGGTTGGCACCTGATGGCGGTTGTGGGATCATGGTTTTTTGTTCTGGCGAATCGACTTATAAACCGGCCAGAGGGCGCAACCGAGCGCGAAGGATACGGAACCAATGCACAGAACGCCAGCGATTGCGAAGGAATACCCCTGGCCGCGGGGCGGCGTGTAGTTGGGGCTTTGGGAGCTCGCAAGTTCGTAGACAAGCCAGGGTCCACACATGATGGTAAGCACAATGGCGGCAAACGTAAATCCGAATAGGAACCGATTATTCATTTTGAGTCATTCTAGTCCGGAAGACCGGATCATAGTATCTACTTAGAGACCAGTCAAGATCTCGGTGAACAGGCCAACGGCGTACGAGATGACGATTATCTCGAGGAAGAGAAATACTTGTTTACGTCGGGTGGTTGGACGCGGTTGAAATCGCGTGAGGATGATGAGTCCAATCGCGGTTATTCCGGAGGTGATGAGACTCATCGGGTTAGCGAATTAGCCCTCATGCGAGCATGAATCATGTCGGATTCCAGCCAAAGTCGGATGCCGTACAAGAGGCAGAATCCTAGAATCCACGCGAGAATGATTTTTGGTATTTGTTTCGCGCGACCGGTCACGCCGAGATAGACGCAGTAGAGGGAGCCAGGGCAGAGTCCATACATCCACAAAGTCTGCAGATCTAAAATTGCGGCCATGAAGATGTTTACGGCGATGACCTCATCCCGTGCGATCGAATAAGGCTCGAGGTGCCTCGGTGGGTCGAGGCACCCACAACTGGTTTTTCAATTTGAGATTGTCGGTAGACCGCCAGGCCCGAGGCTAAATGATCTCGGGCAGAAAAATGAAGGAAGGCAACAGATAGGGAGAGTAAAGACTACTGACCGAGGGGAGCGCGGCCCATTTTGGCCCGTTCGGCGTTGATTTTTGCCAATTCAGCGGGGTTTTTGGAGGCCCAATCTTGTTGGCTCTTTTTGGCTGCTTCGGCTCCGGCGGCCATGCCCGCGGAGACTTTCGCGCGGTCGGCATCGGTCATGGGAGGGGACGTTTTGGCCTTGTCAATCTCGGCCTGAGACATGGTGTTATCACCGCACCCAGATAGCAGAACGGCCGCGACCAGGGGTGAAACAATACTGAGAGCAAGCTTTGATTTTCCGATCTTCATAAGCGTATTGCGGGAGCAAGATAAGGTTTGGAGTCCGGCAAGCCGGACTCCAAAGATCCTCTACGGGAGAGAGGATCAGGGTCGCAGAGCGTCCCACATGTTCTTTGCGGGATCGTTGTCCGGATTCGGATTGGTCGCGGTGATGACCATGGTCTTGGTGTGAGTATCGGCCAGCGAGAAGTTAGATTTGTTCTTGCCGGTTTGGCTGACGGCACCGTTTCCACCCTGCGGGCTGCTGTCGTTGATGGCACGCAGACCGTTCGGGATCTGACCGCCGCCGCACCAGTCAAGGTCGTAGGTGTCCGATCCGTCGGTTGCGGGAACAGCTTCGAAGAGGCCACCGCACTGGAACTGGGTCATGTTGCCAGTTTGGCCACCGCTCCACTTCAGGGCATCGCTGTTGTACTTAGTCGCAAAGGCGATGGTGGCGGCGCTGTTGGTGACCTGAGTGGTGCTGAGCGAAGCCGTGTTCAACTCACCGCCACCGGCCTCACCGGAAACCTGGGCGTAGGGAGCCATGATGCCGCGGAGCGTACAGTTCTGGTTATTGGTAAAGGAGTCGGCAAAGCAGCGACCCTGCCAAGCAGAGGGGGACACACCGATGAAGTTGGCGGCGGCGGCGGCATTGGGAACGGTGAAGCCGTTGAATCCATAGGATACGGCGACGCCCATCCAATCGCCCCAGCTACCGACGGCCGAGCTGCCATCGAGCGGACTGCGGAACAGGCCGAGCGACTTGCTGTACGGCTGGAGGTTCAGAGTCCAGCTGAGCGAGGCGCTGCCCCAAGCGGGCGCGCCGGACCAATCGTGCGGAATACCGTAGGAGTAGCGATCGTCGTAATCATTCGTATAGATCGCCATGGCGGTGCCGATCTGTTTAATGTTGGAAAGATCGCTGGTCTGCTTTGCGGCGGCCTTAGCCTGGGCAAAGACGGGGAAGAGAATAGCGGCTAAGATCGCGATGATCGCGATAACTACTAGAAGCTCAATGAGCGTAAATGCTTTTTTCATGATTGCACCTTTGCAAACGTCGGTTCAGTCCGACCATCGGAACCCGCGGATGAATCCCAGGCGGGTCACTGTCTTCGAGCAAACGGATCACATCACCGTCTAGATTGAATGCTAACACGATGCTTTAAAAAATTCAAGTGATATGTCGCCGATATATCGATGTATTTTTTCGATTTCAGCTTCCATATGATATAAAACTGCGATAAGGGCAAGTCGAACATACGGGTTGGGACCGCCCGGGCGGATAAGAACATTCAAAAAGGGCTTGACATTTTGCGTTTGGTAGCGCATGCTTAGTCAAATGGCTAACTATTCTCCAACCTTGGATCGGGTGTTTCACTGCCTGGCCCATGCGACACGCCGGCGGGTTTTGCAGGAATTGGCGGCGGGGCCATCCACCCTGTCGGAATTGGCGGAACCGGGCGAGATGGCGATGCCGACCTTTTTGCAGCACCTCCAGATCTTAGAGGAGGCTGGACTCGTGCGGTCTACGAAAATCGGTCGGGTGCGCTCGTACGAACTCAATCCACCGTCGCTGCTTCTCGCGTATAACTGGCTGGATCGACAGCGAAAGAGCTGGAACATCCGCCTCGACCAACTTGATCAAGTACTTACCAACCTAGAATCGGAACCCGAAAATGAGTAAATCGCATCTCTTTCCCATCGACCCTGCCCTGGACCTCGTTCTCACGCGCGAAACGACGGTTTCGGCTGAGAAAGTTTGGCGGGCTTGGACCGAGCCTGAATTGCTGAAGCGGTGGTTCTGCCCCCGGCCGTACCGCACCACCGAATGCCGCATTGATCTTCGGCCCGGAGGAGGCTTTTATACGCAAATGGAGTCGCCAACTGGCGAATCGGTCGGGGGCGGCGAGGCGTGCTACCTGGAAGTAGTGCCGAATGAGCGTCTGGTCTGGACTTCTGCCCTGACATCGGGCTACCGACCGAAGTTAGCGACGCTCGTCGCCGGAGAGGGAAATCTGGACTTTACGGCGATCATCGACATTTGGGAATCGGCGGGGACGACAACTTACCGGGTGACGCTGGTGCATGCGGATCCGGAATCGAAGGTGCGCCACGAGGCAATGGGCTTCGACCAAGGTTGGGGAACGGCCTTTGACCAACTGGTGGAACTCATGAGTTCATTACCGGATTAGCGGCAAAGGTAAAGTCCACCGAATGGGCGACCTGGGGAGATGATCTGGTGATGAATCAGATTGAGGCGTCGTCGACCGGCGCGACCTTTCTCGCCCGGATGGGCGGGGAGGAAGGATGTCGACGGCTGGCGAAGGCGTTTTATGCGCGGGTCGCCCAGAGTTCAGAGCTGAAGGCGCTATTCCCCGGGCGGAGTTTGCGGTGTGTGACGGAGGAGTTTGCGGCTTTCCTGATTCAGTTCTTGGACGGCGACCCGGAGCAGACGCAGTATCGTTGGTGGCTGAGCTTGCGAGAATCGCACGCTCGGTTCGAGATCACGGATCTGCAGCGGAGCGAGTGGTTACGTTTGATGACGGAAGCCCTCGGGGCCGAGATTGAGGATCTGCAGACGCGGAATGCGCTGGCCCAGTTTTTCGGGGTGACTTCCCGGTACGTCATCGGGGAAGCACCGGTTGCAACGGTCAGCGACGAGGAACTCGCCATTCGGTGGGAAAGGCAACGGGATTTGGACCGGTTCGTAGAATGCTTGGCCACCGGGGAAGATCGGGAAGCCATCGCGCTGGCGGCGCAGTTTAGTGACCGGCCGAACATCTTTCTTGGAGTTTTCGCGGAAATGATGAAGAGGGGGCGAGACTCTCTGGACGACTTTGTGCTGGCGCAGGTGCGAGCCAATCCATCTTTAAAAGAAGGGCGATATAACGGTCGGAGCTTGTTGCACTTGGCGGCCGGATGCGGGTGCCTACCGGTGGTGGAAGCATTGCTGGCGGCCGGCGCAGACCCAACCGTGACGGATACCGGAGGCCACGCCCCGCTCTACCGGGTGAATCCGGGTCGGACAGACGACGGGGGTCACTTGGTGGTGGCGCTAGTGGCGGCGGGAGCCGATGTGAATCACGCCGGCGGAGTAACGGGTTCCACCGCGTTGCACCAGGCGGCGCGGTTCGGGTTTACGGGTATCGCCCGTGCGTTATTGGTAGCCGGAGCCGACGTCAATCGGCGCGATAAGAAGGGATTGACCCCGCTCGATCGCGCCAAAAACTGCCGCCGCCCCGAAGTCGCCGAGCTGTTGGCTGGTCAGTCTCGGTAACCGCGCCAGGTCCATTCGAAGGCGCCGGGGAGGGTTTGGTTTACTACTCGTCCGTCGACGTGGCCGGAATCCCGGGCGAAGACGTATTGGTAGTGGTATCCCTTCTTTTTGAGGGCGGCGGCGAAGCGCTCGTTGGCCATCACCCAGTTGTGGAGGGTGGATTCGTCGTCGTTGGGGCGGAGATCAAACTCGCCGACGTGCATCCAGATGCGGAGGGGCTTGGGGCGCGTGTTCGGGATGAGGGTCGCGTGGTATTCCCAGGCTCCGCGCGGAGTTTCGGGATTCATGGGCGACTGCTGGTTTACGTAGGTGCCGGAGTAGCTAATGACGCGGTGATAGCGCTCGGGGCGGTACCAGGCCATGCTGAAGGCGCAGGCGGCGCCGGAACTGCCACCCATCGTCATGCGGGCGTCGGGGTTTTTGGAGAGTTTGAGGTTGTAATCGTGCTCGACGCGGGGGATGACTTCGGTTTCGATGAAATCGGCGTACTGGCCGGACACGGTGTCGTATTCCAGGCCCCGCTCGCTGCCGATGGAGTCGCCTCCGCCGCTATCGATGAAGATGCCCACCATGGTGGGGACGCGCTTGGCGGCGATCATGTTATCGAGGATGGTGGGGAGAACTCCGCTGCCCATGCTGTCTTGGGAGACGAAGAAGGGCGCAGCGGCACCGGTTCGGTACTGGGCCGGAACGTAGACCGAGACGCGGCGGTGATAGGGAACCACCTGACCAGGGCGATCCTTCGCGATTCCGGGATAGATTTTGGAATCGGTGGAATCCATCGTGAACCGGTAGACGGTTCCCTTAGGCACGTTGGGGTTCGGGGTCAGCTCGGGCGCGTTTTTGTAGGGCGGGAGCAAGAGGTAGTCACCCTCGTCGGCGGCGAGGGTGTACGGCTTAAAGTGCGTGAAGTCGATCGGGGGAGCCTGAACCAGGGCGAGAGCAGCGTAAAGGGGAGTGAGCATCATGGTGCGACTTTGCAATTCCACGTTACTCTAAACGGCTGGCGTCTGGTTCAGGCGATGGATTAATTCCCCCGCGAGCGGGTGGCTTCGATCTTGGCCCGGACGGCGTCGAGATTGAATGACCCCGGTAGCTGGCGGGGCGGGAAGTCCTTTAGTGTGAGCAGGAACCTCGTGGCGGAGTCGGCGGCGAGATACGTGATGTAGACGCGTTTCAGCATCCAGTTGTAATATCCGTTGGCGTTGTGCTGGGCGCGTTCGTAGGGGTCGCGGCGCAGGTTGAAGATGAAGGGAACTCGGAGGTCCACAAACGGCTCCATCCACACGCCGAAGGCTTCTCCGCGGTTTTCATTGGAAACCACCTTCCAATCCCCGGTGCGCATCGTCATTGACATAGACGAAATCCTTGCGGGGCGAATCCTTGACTTTCCCGGTGAGGGTGTCCATCAGTTTGAAGCCGTCGATAAAGTTCTCATAGCAGCGACCGTTGAGACTGACTCCTTCGGTTCAGCGGGCTGAAAATTTCCTATCACAAAGTTTGTCACTGTGACGATCACTATTGTAACGCATTGCGAAACGCATGGCAAAAACACGTAGCATTGTCGCAACGCCAATTTGCTCCATCGGTAACATGACCTTGTGAGGAGACCTAAGGCCCCAGCTACGCGCTACCAATTTGGGGCAGTCACGACGGCAGTGTTAGAATCATTCGGATGGCGGTTTCGAAGATTCCAGACTGGAAGGACTTGCGGAAGCTTGAGGCCAACCACCGCCGTCAACAAGTAATCGAAGGATGGTATGTCGCCTTGGCCCTTTTGGGGTTACCCTTTGTGATCTTCCTCGTGGCAAAATTTTCGCCATTCTCCAGCGAGTTCGGAAACCCTTCGTTAGATGGGTGGATCGGTATTGGGGTTGCCTACCTAACCCTTGCCGGCTGCCTGGCTCGGCAATGGACCAAGTCTGAACGAGACAGAGAGTTGATAAGGGCCAAGTTCCGGGAGGAGGTGGAAGCGTACGGAATACGTGAAGCCCCGATTTCACCAAACCAAACAATGAAGAAATAGAAAAAGTGACTATCAACGTAATGGCAGACTAAAATCCTTTTTTACCCGAAGAATTTTGCCATTAGGTACTTGAATTTTTGGTGATGGGTTGGTAAGATAGGGCTGATGAAGGACGTGCTTTCGGAACCATCGCACCGGGTGGCGAACTGGCTTTTTATACTGCTTAATGTAGCGGCAGTCCTTCAGGTGACCCTGGGGATCGTATTCACGACGATGTTCCTCACAGCAACTGAGTCAGCGGCCTTTGCCAGCTTTTCTAGGGGCATCACCGCAACTGCACTCCTATTTGGCTCTCTCGTTCTCGCGCTTCTTTTGATGGCCGCGGCGCAAATGTTACGGTACGTGGCAGCACTCGCGGACCGGGATTAAACTCGATGGCCATTTATCGAATGATTAAGCAGGATCGACTTTCCGATCTTGTCGAGGTGGCACGTGATTTGGTAACGGCTTTTTAAGCTTCTCTTTGATGTCGGGCACGCCGGTTACGGCGGTGAAGGTGGGCAGCCAATCTTCGTGGGCGACGATGCCATTGAGCGTTTCCCAGGCGGGTCCATGAAGACGCTTCAGAACGCTACCACATAGCAGGTTCCAACCGACTTTCGGGTTAGGGTGATCTTGCCGGGTTTGTAGTAGACACCGGGGACGTAATGGTCCTCGTCCACCAGTTGCAGGGACATAAAGCGTTTGCCGGCGTTGGGCATGGTGATGGTGACCGGACCGGCGTCAAGATCGAATACCGCAGAACTGTAGAGCGTGTCCCGGTTCATCCGGATGACCGGCTGTTTTTCGACCGGGGTTGGGAATCGGCTATGGAAAACTTGCCCGTGCCGCCGCCATCCTTCACCAACTTCGCGAAGTAAACATCGGACTCCGCGCGGTTAAAGTTATAGGGGTTGACCTTGACCGTCTGGCTGGGAGTTTGGGCAACGCCTATCGATGCGAAGCTCGCAACAACGATGGTGGCGAAAAGCGCAGATTTCATTCGATGCAAGTATAAGTCATCAACCGCATTTCATCAATGGTAAAGCGAATTTGCTACAGGCATTTTTGCCGGCAAATTGCCAGTAAGATCGAAGCGCAAGACGCAGGGCTCGCCCATAATTTGACGGTAGATGAGATCGGCGACGGAGAGTGGACGGCGGTGACGAGTAAGTAGATTGGAAAACCCGAATTTGACTTTCCGCCCGATTGGCTTCGTATCCACGGGGGTGGAGGCGAAGTTTTCGGCCGGGCATCAGCCCGATCCGGATGCGGCGGAAACGAATCGGGTGACCCTACTGCCCGAGCCAGGCTTTGAGCTGGCGTTGCAAGATTTAGCCGGGTTCGATCGCATCTGGTTGGTTTGGTGGTTCCACCGGAACTCAACTTGGCGTCCCCGGGTGATGCCGCCACGGGGACCGGCGGTGCGCCGCGGCACCTTTGCCACCCGATCTCCGCACCGGCCCAACCCAATCGGTCTCACCTGCGTACGGTTATTGGGGATTGAGGGAAGGGTTTTGACGGTCGGTCCGCTGGACCTGATGGACGGAACGCCGATCTTGGACATCAAACCTTATTTGCCGAAGGTGGATGCCTTTCCCGACAGCGGGGCCGGATGGGTAGATGAAGTGGAGCGGGAACTGGCGGAAGCCGTTCCTTATCTATTGGAGGTGAGTGACCTTGCATCGCAGCAGTTGCGGTGGCTGCACGAGAACTTTGGGATCGATTTCGCCGAGCGGGCATTTACGCTGCTCCGCAGTGATCCAACTCCCCACCGGACTCGACGGATTTTGCTGCTTAAGGATGGGCGGTTACGGATGGCGTGCGGGGCGTGGCGACTGTATTACACGTTAGATGAGCGCACGGTGCGAATCCTCGCCGTGGGCAAGGGATACTCGGATGAGCGGCTGGCGGCGGAATACGCGGCCGACATTACGCACGGCGACGCCCAGAGAGCGTTCGCCGTGCGCTGGCCTGAACCTTAGACCCGCTTCAGAAGCGTGACGCGGCCGATCGGTACCCACTCGGCGACTAGGATATCGCCGTTGCGGAGGAACATCGCATCGTGAGGGTGGATGAACTTTCCGGGGATGAAATCGGCGCGGGGATGGTCGCGCAAATTGGAGGGGAAGCCGTCTCCGAGCTGGACGATCGGCTTATTATCGCGGTCTAGGATGGTGATGACGCTATCCAGGTCGGGTACCAACATTTCATCTTTGCGAATGCTGAAGTGGCACGGCTGGCGCATACCATCGGTGCAGATCTTGATGAATTTGCCATCGAGATCGAAGTACTGGATGCGGCGGTTTCCACGGTCGGCGACGGCAAGAACGGGCGTGTGGCCGCGGTTGTCGAGCCAAATGCCGTGGGGCGTGCGCACCTGACCATTACCGGTTCCAGTTCCGCCAAAGGTGCGAATGTAGGTCCCATCCTGCTTGTACTGGTGGATCCAACTGGAACCGTAGCCGTCGGCGATGTAGAAATCTCCGTTCGGCGAGAAGGCCACGTTGGTCGGGATGAAATTTTCCCCGTTGGCGTACTTGCCCGACTCGACCGGGGCGTCTAGGGCAAGGACGACGGTGCCATCCAGCTTGGTTTTGGTGAACTTTCGGTGGTTGACGTCGCAGTGGTAGATGAATTCTTCATTGCCTTCTCGACGGATATCGAGACCGTGGGCGCCGCCTTTGAATTCGGATCCCCAGCTTCGGAGGAATTTTCCTTTCTCGTCGTAAACGCAGATGGCATCGTCAGATTTGCTGTCGCCATTAACGGTGTGGGCAATGTAGATATTGCCCTTGGCGTCTTGAGCGACGCCGTGGGTATCACCAAAGATCATCCCCGGCGGCGGAGTGATCCAATCGTGAATGCATTCGTAGCGGTGGCTACCGCTTCCGAGAATGATGGGGGCGTCGGCGTTAAACATTTTATTGATTCCGGGGATTCCCGCGAGGGCTCCTCCTACTGCTAGCTGCCCGGTAGAGGCGATCAAGGTGCGCCGAGAAATTTGGCCACGCGTGTTTCCGTCGGAAGACATTTGCCGAGTTTAATCCAATTCCCCAAAATGCTCAAGCAGAATATTTCGGAGGGATTGAACCTTGCGAAATATCACACGTTTAAGCCCATTCCAGGGTTAACCATGATTAAGAAAGTTCTTGTTCTCTTGTTGGTAAGTGCATCGGTCGCCGCGATGGCGCAGAACGGTGGTGGTCGGCAGGGCGGGTTTGGTCGCAATAACAACAGCCTCGTCGGATTGCTCAACCGCGACGATGTGAAGGCCGAACTCAAACTCACCGATGACCAGAAGTCCAAGCTGGACGCCATGCGCCCGGCCCGCGGTCAGGGCCGTGGTAACGGTGGCGGCGGAAACGGCGGCGGTGGCAATGGCGGCGGACGACAGGGAGGCGGAAATTTTGATCCCGAAGCGATGCGCAAGCTGCAAGCCGAGCGAGAAAAGACCACGCTTGAGGTACTGACGACCGACCAGAAGAAGCGACTTGGGGAACTGTATGTTCAGCGAGTGGGTGCCCGTGCCGTACTGCGCGAGGACGTTCAGACTCAGCTAAAGATCACGGCTGATCAGAAGACCAAGATCGAAGCCTTGCAGAAGACGCAGCAGGAAGCCAACCAAAGCGTGATGGAAAAGGTCCGCAACGGCGAAATTGAGCGCACCGCCGTTCAGGACATCATCAAGAAGAACGACGCCGCGCTGACCGAAGAGCTAAATAAGGTGCTTACCGCGGATCAGAAAGCCAAGCTGAAGGCGATGGAAGGCGCTCCCTTCAAGTTCGAAGAAGACAACTAAACGTTGCCTCCAGGCTAAGAATATTCCGGAATATTCATCGGAAGATTCCACGGGCGATTTCCCATTGGGAAGTCGCCCGCGCTTCTGAATGGGTTTGTATACTACGCCTATGCTTGCGAGCACCGTTGCTTCGCTGATGGTCATGGCTGCCACTCCCAATCCTCAACCGACCTCTGATGTTTTCCAAAAACGTGCCGCCGATTGGCGGAATGGGGCGGTGGTTTACCAAGTGTTCGTGGACCGATTTGTGCCTCCGACCGACCTGAAGGCGAAGGCGGCTTTGTATCCCGCCCCGGCCCGATTGCGGGAGTGGAGCGAAACTCCGCAACCATCGGGTTACGATCCAAAGATTCAAACGTATCCTCACGTTCTCGATTTTTGGGGCGGCGACTTACCGGGCTTGCGAACCAAGCTGAGTTACATAAAAGAATTGGGCGCGGATGTGCTCTATCTACAACCCATCTTCAAGAGTCCTTCCAATCATAAGTACGACACCGAAGACTATTTCCGGGTGGACCCTCAATACGGAACGGATAGCGATCTCCGGAGCCTGCGCGATGACGTGCATCGGATGGATATGAAGCTGATGCTGGATGGAGTGTTCAACCATATCGGGGCGACCGCTCCCCTCTTTACCGAAGCCCGAGCCGACGAAAAGAGTCGGCATCGAGACTGGTTCTTCTTTGGATCACAGTATCCAAACGGATATTTGGGCTGGGCGGGCGTTGCGTCGTTGCCCCGATTGAAACTGGAAAATCCGGCGATCCGCAACTACTTATGGGGAGCCAAAGACTCGGTGGTGCAGCACTACCTGCGGGCAGGGATTGACGGTTGGCGGCTCGATGTAGCGTTTGAACTGGGGCCGAAGTATCTGACCGAGTTGACGCAGGCGGCGCATAAGACCAGCCCCGGTTCGGCGGTGGTCGGGGAGATTTCGGGATACCCGTCCGAATGGTCGCCAGCCGTGGATGGCGTTTTTAATTTCTCGGCCCTGATGGTGGGGGCCGCGATGGCGGAAGATCAGATCTCTGGGGGCCGCGCCGGGCGAATGATCACGAAGATGGTGGAGGACGCGGGGATCGACGCGATGCTCAAATCTTGGCTGTTGATAGAGAACCACGACACGCCGCGCTTTGCGTCGGCGGTCACCAATATCAAATCTCGCGAAATGGTGACGGCGATGCAATTCACGCTGCCCGGATCGCCCTGCGTGTATTACGGGCAGGAAATCGGATTGACGGGTGCCGGCGACCCTCAGAACCGCGCGCCGATGCGGTGGGACTTGGTGGGGGACAGCAATCCCAATTACCGATTTACCAAGAAGATGCTGGAAATTCGGAAACGGCATCGAGCCCTCAAGGTGGGAGACTACCGGGGACTGGAGACCGACCAACTGTTCGGATTTGTGAGAACTACTAACAAGCTTGCGGAATCGGTGGTGGTGTTGATTAACCCGACCTCAAAGCCGGTAGAGGAGATGATGACGGTGCCCGTGGGCCGCTTCATGAGCTGGGGCGAATTGCGGGATGAGCTAAGCCCCGCGCGATTCCGCGTGATCAATGGCCTGATGAGGGTGAAGATGGAACCGGAGTCGGTGATTATCCTGACCCCGGTGGTGGATTCTGCGGCGGGTTATTCGCCGTATGATCGCATCGACCACTAGCCGGTCGCAATCGTGCCGTCGAGATCCCAGAGGTCTTCCCATCCTTGGGCCGACGGCCACAGGAACACTTGGCCTTTGATCAGACGGCAGTTGCGGTCAATGGTGGAGATGGCCGTTATTTCGGCATCGGAGAGCGGCGCGGTGGTGACCGCGGACAGGCTATCGAGGAATTGGTGAGGCTTCACGGAGAACGGAATCGGCACCTGGCCCCGCTGGACCGCCCACTTGATGCTGACGGCGGCGGGAGTGAGGCCATGGCGTTCGGCGATGTCCACCAGCACCGGGTCTTCCAAGTCGGCGGTGTCTTCGGGGGTCCGGTCCCGCTCGGGCCGACTCGGGGAGCCGAATGGTGAGTAACCGATGGGGATGATGCCTTCTTGGACCACATAGTCGAAGAGTTCCGGCTGCTGAAAGTGGGGATGAAGCTCCATTTCGTTGGCGGCAGGACGGATTTGAGCCTCGGCGAGCAATCCCTTTAACTTAGGAATGGTCATGTTGGACGTCCCGATGTGGCGAACGGAGCCTTGATGCACCAGCGATTCTAACTGCCACCAGGTGGACATGTAGGATTCATGCCGGAACGGGACGGCATGGGGATCGCGGGAACCCACGTCGACGCCCTTTTCGTGGTGATTGGGGAATGGCCAGTGGATGAGGTAGAGATCGAGGTAATCCAGCCCCAAGTCGCGTAGAGATTCGCGCGCGCTGGCGTCGGCGTCGCCGTGACGGTTATTCCAAACCTTACTGGTGATCCAGAGTTCTTCGCGACGGATTCCTTCGGCGAATATGCGTCTTAGGGCGACCCCGATTTCGCACTCGTTGCCGTAGACGCTGGCGCCATCGATATGGCGGTAACCAGCCAGGACGGCTTGGTAGACGGCCTCGGCCACTTCATCGGCGGAATAGCGGTCGGACCCGAAGGTGCCGAGGCCGATGGCAGGCATTTGGTCGCCGTTGGAAAGCGACTTTTGGGGGATGAGCTGAGGATCAATGGAAGTCATAGGCGTGGAGGGGGTTAAAGATTGGAGGCATGGCGAAAAGCTTGATCCCGCTCGGGAGACCAGTATCCGCATTGCAAGTGGAGAAAAACGCTCACGTACGGTAAGAGCGCGGTGCTCTTTAGGATCAGGACTTGAAACTGGGCGGCGTCTTGTTGGAGTCGGGCAATCAGGTCATCGTGAAGAACGAATTGAGCCGGTTGCGGAAGGGTGGTGGTGATCTCGCGGCGGAGAGGTTCAATCCCGGGACAGCGCTGGTCGGTCAATGCGTCAAGCTCCGTATCGAGATAAATGTTTGCGTCCAGCGCAGGATGAGCGGCGATGGCGTCCAGAATCCATCGCAGAACGGCCAGGTGATCCTTGCCGGTTGGGATGGTGGTGATCTGCGGGGCCGACTGCGCGGGGTACGCGGCATCGGCGACCACCACCCAGTTTCGGTGGCCGAACCTTTGCAGGCATTCCGACGCGGCGGACCGCCAGTCCGTCATATCGGCGTCACTTTGAATACCACCGCGTGGGACGACGGTAATTGAGCGGGAAGCTGAATCAGCAGGCCCTCGGGGCGGCGTTCCCAGGTCGGAGCCTCGGAACTTCCCAGTAACTCGACGGACGCGATATCGCCTGGCAGAAGGCCGAGATTTTTCCCGAGGGAACGGATAAGGATGTCGCGAGTCGGCTCGGCCAAAACGGTGGCGTAGATGGCACCGTGCTTCGTGGTGAAACGAATGTCCTCTTCGGTGAAGCCCCAGGGTTCCGAGTCTTTAAATCCGCCCGATTCCACTTTCGTCGGACCTTCACCGTAGGTCTTCCAGGGGCGGGTGCCGTAGATGGCGTCACCATTGATCGATAGCCAAGATCCGATCGTGCGGAGGATGGCTTGGTCCTCTTCGGGGATGGTTCCATCGGCGCGAGGGCCGATATTGAGGAGGAGAGCTCCGTTTTTGCTGACGATGTCAACGAGATCGTAGATGAGCGACTCGGCTGGTTTGTACTTCATGTCCGCGACATGAGACCAGCTATTTACGGCGACAGCCGTATCGGTTTGCCAGAAGTGGGGACGGATGTCGGAGAGTTGACCGCGTTCGACATCGTAGACGGCGGCTTTTTCGGGGAACGCCTCGTTCTTGTAGTTAATGCCGACGCCGACGCCCCAGGCGTAGGCTCGATTGTAGTAGTAGCTCGCGAAACGACGAAGGTAGGGGGCGAAAACGGGCTGCTCGATCCACCAATCGAACCAGAACACTTGCGGGCGATACTGGTCTACCAGTTCGCAGCAGCGGGCTAGCCAGCTTTCGAGAAACTCTTCGCTCGGTGGATGCTTTTCCGGCGCGGCGGGACCGTAGAAATCGGCAAATTCCGGATCCTGCACGTCGCTCGGAAATTCCTTGCCGCCGTTAAGGAACCACCAGTGTTCGGCGCGGTGATTGGAGACGCCGAGTACCATTCCTCGCTCGCGGACCGCGGTGGCGAGTTCGCCGACGACATCGCGACGGGGACCCATGTCGACCGAGTTCCACTTATTTAGCTTAGTTTTGTACATGGCGAAGCCGTCGTGGTGTTCGGCTACCGGGACGACGAACTTCGCGCCGGATTCGGCGAAGAGGTCGGCCCAAACGGTGGCGTCGAACTGGTCGGCGGTGAACTGCGGAATGAAGTCTTTATAGCCAAATTTGTCGTGCGGTCCGTAGGTTGCGACGTGGTGCGCATATTCGGGTTCGCTCTGCCGGTACATGTTTCGCGGATACCATTCGTTGCGAGACGCGGGGACCGCGTAGACGCCCCAGTGGATGAAGATGCCAAACTTGGCGTCTTGGTACCAATCGGGGGTTACGTAGTTTTCCAGGGAGTCCCAAGTCGGTTGAAACGGCCCCGGCGGGTTGGATGTGATCACGTTATCACCTTATCACGTTGGTGAAGTTTGATGCAAGTTGCCTTGGTACGCTGAAACGGTGGAATCAGGACCGGGGAAGGCGCGCGTAACCATTCGGGAAGTGGCCGAGCGAGCGGGGGTGGGGACGATGACGGTCTCCCGCGTCGTGAACCAGTCTGGCTACGTCCACCGGGAGACGCGCGAACGGGTGGAAGCCGCCATCGCCGCCTTGGGTTATCTACCGAACCAGCATGCGCGCGGACTGCGGAGTCGCCGATCTGGAACCATCGCGTTGATCGTGACCGATATCACGAACCCCTTCTTCACCACAATTGCCCGGGGCGTGGAAGATACGGTGAGCGCAGCGGGGCAGATGGTTTTGCTCGGCAACACCGACGAGGTGGAGGAGGAGGAGTATCGGTACATGAAGATGCTGGTTCAGAAGGGCGTCGACGGGGTGATTTTTGTGCCGGCGCGGCGCGGGGAGGCGGCGCTGGAATTGGCGCGATCGAATGGCGTGCCGGTGGTGATTTTGGACCGGCGATCGGATGCCTCGGACGTGGACGTGGTGCGCTGCGATTCTTGGGGAGGCGCGTTCGAATTGGGCCGGTTACTTTGCCAGAACGGCCACCGGCGCTTCACGGTGTTGGCGGGACCGACGGGAATCTCGACCTCCGATGATCGGGTGGAAGGATTCTCGCGCGCGGTAGAGGAATTCTCTCCCGGAGCAAAGCTCTCGGTGCGATACGGACGATTCTCGGTGCGGGACGGAGCCGCCCTCATGGGCCAGGCACTGGATGAGGCACTGCCCCCGACGGCCGTATTCGCGGTGAATAACTTCTTGGCGATTGGGGCACTGACGGAAGCGCGGGAGCGAAGGGTGGGGGTGCCGGGGGACGTGGCGCTGGTGGGATTTGATGATCTGCCCTCGCAATTGGTGACGTTTCCGTTTCTCACCGTTTCTGCCCAACCCGCCTACGCGATGGGGGTGGAAGCGGGAACGCGCCTATTACGTCGGATCGAGGATCCCAGTTTGCCGTGCGAAAAAATTGTATTGCCCACCCGGATGGTGGTTCGGGAGTCAAGCGGCTCGGCTCGACTCCCGATCTCGGTTAAGGCAACTTCAGCGGTGTGATGCGGATGTTGCGGAACGCGATGGGTCCGTGATCGCCTTGGAGCATCAGCGGAGCCATTGGCTTTTCGTCCTCGAAGTAAGAGGCTCGGGTGGGTCCGGTCACTTCGACGTGGTGCTGAACCACGACTCCGTTGAGGCGGACTTCTAAGAAGGCGGCATTCTGAACCTTCTTACCGTTCTTGAACCGCGGAGCGCGGAAGACGATATCGAAGCTCTGCCACTCTCCTGCCGGTTTGGCGGCGTTGATGAGCGGCGGATGGCCCTCGTAGCCTTTGTCGTCCTTCCACCGTTCGTACACGCTGCCGCACATGCTGCTCAGCAGATCCCGATTGGGAACGCCGTAGGAGTCTAGGATCTGAATCTCGTAGCGACCCTGGAGGTAGACGCCAGAGTTTCCTCCCTTCGGCACGCGGAACTCCACGTGAACCTGAGCATCACCAAACTCTTGCTTGCTGAACAGGTTCAGAATGCCCTGATTCCCGGTGACGGTTTCGAACGAAGAACCAAGGGCTTTCCAGTCGCCCGCCGCCTTCCACTCAGAGAGGGGAAGGGCGATCGAATCGGTGCGCGGGCGAGCGTTGGCTGCCCACACGATGCCTTCGGTTAGGTGTAGACGGAACATGAGTTCGTCGTAGGTGCCTTCGGTGTGCCCGAGTTCGGTATACCAAGATCGCCCGCCTTCAAACTCCTGGCACCAGATGATCGGGTGGTCGGCCATACCGCCCCCTTGGTAGGAGTCGGGTTTGAGGGAGGCCAGGACGCGTACATTGGGCCGTGGGTTCGCTTTGAAGTCGTACCACTCGTCTACGTGGAACCAGGGCATGGGAAGGAAGCTGGTGGAGGGATGGGCGCGATCCTCGACGATGATCTGACCGGCTTGCACTTGGGGGTGGCGGGCAAAATATGCGCCCACCAGCTTGCCGTACCACGGCCAGTCGTACTCGGTATCGGTTGCGCTATGAACGCCGACGAAGCCACCGCCGCCACGAACGAAGCGCTCGAACGCCGCCTGTTGGGTCGGGTTCAGAATGTCGCCGGTGGTGGATAGGAACACCACTACGTCGAGCTTCACGAGACTCTCCGGGTTGAAAACGTTCGCATCTTCGGTGGCAGTGACGGTCCAACCGCGTTCCTTGCCAATCTCCCGCAGGGCAGCGATGCCCTTGGCAATGCTGGAGTGACGGAAGCCGGTGGTCTTGGAGAAGACCAGCACTCGCGGATTTGGCTTGGCGAGGGCGGAGACTTCCGGAAGATGCGGATGAGGAATCTTGTTGAGCGTGTACCAAACTTCGGTTGCCCACAGCGGTTCCTTCTTTTCGGAAGTGAGGTTGAGATTGAAGTAAACGACTCGACCTTCCTTTCGATTCGGGACGTCGATATCCACCGATTTACCGTCGGCTCCGACCTTCAGGTTGGAGATGGCGAGGGTTTCGCGATCGACCTTCGGTCCGCCGTATTCCACGGTGGGGGCATATCGCCACTGCCGGATGGCGTAGCGGTTAACGTCCGCAAGTTCGGCCCGATTGACCGGCCGGGTGAAATCAATATGGAACCCGGTGGCGGTAGCAGAAATCTTGGCGATTTCAAATGCCGTCTTGCCGGTTGGTTTAAGGCGTTGCAGGCCGAATGCGGTCCATTTTCCGGTGATGGGATCGGTCCAAGCCCAGCTTTCGGTGGCACCGATGCCGCCGAGGATCAGGCTTCCGTCGGGCGCATACACGATTCGGTTCGTGCCGACTTCGAAGCCCTGAGAGAAGTCCACCGCGCCACCTTGCCACTGACCCTCGACCTTTTCGAGCCACACGCGGCGGAGGCCGCCGAACTTGACGTCGGTGGACAGGAGTTGACCGGCAAACTCGCCTTTACGGATCACGACGCTCTGGGCGGGGGAGTTCGCGATTTCGCCTTGCGGGAGATACACCGCAGGAGGAGTGAAGGGGGAACCCTCGAAGATGCCGGGGCGTCCGCCGTTGGGATACTCGGGGGTGGTGAACGTGGAGTTGTTCACGTGGCCGTAGAATCCGCCCGGTTGGAGGACATTGATCTTGTTGCTCGGCTGCCAGGAGCCCTGGTTTTCTCCCGTCAACAGCAGTCCATTGGGGCCCTCACTCACGCCGTTCGGCGTACGGTGACCGCTGCTGAGGAATTCAATGTTCGCCAATGGATTGGCGGCATCGTAGGCCTTCGGATTCACCCGGAAATAGCTGCCGCGGAAATACGGATTCGGACCATTGATACCGGGGGCGTTGAATGTAATAGAGGTGCTGAGCGCCGCATAGAGCCAGCCATCCTTCTGCGCGAGTCCGAACGTGAAGTGATGGTAGTTGTCGGCGTTCCAACCGGAACCGACCACGCGTTGCTCGTCGATGATATCGTCACCGTCTTTATCCACCATCTGGAGGATCTGGGTGCGAGTGGAAAGGTAAATGTCGTTGCCGATTACCGCCATGCCGAGCGGTTCCTGGATGTTTTTAGCGATGAGTTTGCGGGTGACTTTCTCGCCATCGCCCTTGAGCACGCCGTCTAGTAGCCACAGTTCGCCGTCGCGAAGGTTGGGCTCAAAAGTTCCGCTTTGGTTGGGCTTAAACGTGGCGAGCAGGAGTTTGCCATCTTTGCGGAAAGCGAGGGCCCCGACCTGCGGTTGCCAATCCTTCGGGTGGATGGTTTCGACGGTGAAGGACGGGTGTGCGCGGTCGAGCGGCATGCCGTTGCCGGGGCGCTGAGGGCCGCCGATTTGCTTGATTCGCTTAGGCCCGGGCGAGATGACGCGGGTGAGACCAGCCGGCACGCGTAATGACTTGGAATCGAGGACGGTGTAATCGGCTTGACCGGCGGGTTTCCACTCGACCTTAAATTCCTGACCACCGGCTTCTTCAAAGTAGTGAAGGCTGAGTTTGTGCCATCCGGCCGACAGGGTAACGGTGTTGGAGACGGGGTTGGTGGGTGGGTGAACGCCATCGTTATCCACGACCAGCGCATCGTCGATTTTGAGAATGGCGCCGTCGTCGCTCGCGACCCGGAAGGAGACGGGACCGGACACCGGAACATTTAGCTCGGCCGAAATCTCGACGTAGAAATGGTCCATGAACCCGAAGAAGTCGTTATCGCCGAACTGGAGTTTGGTGATGAGTTTGTCGACGTTTGGGGTTTGCCCGTTGATGAGTTCGGGCATATCGGCAAGGGTGGTGCCGATATCGTAGAGGCGGAAGGTGGCTCCCGGTTCGTAAGTCTGCTGGGGGGCCGACTTAGGCACGGATAACGCGAACAGCAATGTCGCAAACGTCATGTTGGCAGTTTAGGCGATTTTGCTTTGAAATGTCGTCACTGACGAGGGTATCGGGACCAAGATGGTCCCGATACGGTGGACCAGGATGGTCCAACCACGTTTGCTTAGGCCGCGAACTCGAAAGTGACGGCGACCACCGACAGCGGAGGGAGCACCGTGGTGGCCGTGCCATTGGCCACTGTGAACTGGTCGAACGGTTGGCGGGTGACCACGTTCGGGTTCTCGTAGCTGTTGGCAGCATTGGGATCGGTACCGGTAACGATATCGGCATTGCGCACCGAGACAATCTGACCGGCACCGGGGCGGATCGCGAGTTCTACGCTTTCGTTCGGGTTACGATTTACGGCGAATATGCTGAGCGAATTGCCGTTGAGAATGGCAGAACTGTCGACCATCTCGGTGGTGCCGTAGCTCTTGGAGTTTACGACTGGGCCTTCGGTAGCGACGCGCAAGGCCGTGCCATCTCGCCGCTCCGCATACATGGCAATGGGATAGAAGATGCTCTGAATCAGCATCTCGTCGCCGCGGGTGAGAATGGGCGCGATGACGTTAACGATCTGGGCGATGTTCGCGATCTTCACCGTATCGGCGTGCCGGATGAACGAGTTGAGGAACTGGGCAACCACCAGCACGTCCTCCAAGTTGTAGACCTCCTCCAGAAGCGGCGGGGCGATCTTGCCCTTACCGTCGGCGAACTCTCCGTCGCGGGCGCGGTACCAAACGTTCCATTCGTCGAAGCTCAGATTGACCTTTTTCTTCGATCGCTTAACGGATGCGACGTAGCGGCAGACGTTCACCTGTTCCTGGATCTGCTTATCGATGCTGGCGCCGACGGCGAGGTAGTCCTCGGTGTCCTGCGCTGAATTACCCACGTAGCGGTGCAGACTAATGTAGTCGACATCGTTGTAGAGGTACTCGAGCACTTGGCGGTCCCACTGCATGTAGGTGCCGAGTTCGGGGGCGCACGAACCGCAAACGACTAGTTCAACCGACGGGTCGAACATCTTCATCAGTCGAGCGGTTTGCTGGGCACGAATGGCGTAGTCCTGCGCCGGAACGTGGCCAATCTGCCAGGGGCCGTCCATCTCGTTGCCGAGGCACCAGAGCTTGATGTCGTGGGGAGCGGCGTAGCCGTGCGATACGCGGAGATCAGCGTAGTACGAACCGGGATTTCCGTTGCAGTATTCCAGCCAGTTGCGAGCCTCGGCCGGCGTGCCGGTGCCAAGGTTGACGGCCATCATGGGGGTCCAGCCCATCTTGCGGCTGAGGTCCATAAATTCATTGGTGCCGAATTCGTTGGTTTCTAGGCTCTGCCAGGCGAGATCAACTTTACGAGGGCGATTCTCTTTCGGGCCAACGCCGTCCATCCAATCGTAGCCGCTGACAAAATTGCCGCCGGGGTATCGCATAGCGGTGAATTTCAGCTGGCGGAGCGCATCCATCACGTCGGTCCGGCAACCACTTTCATCGGCGTGAGCGCTGCCCGGTTGGTAGACGCCTTCGTAGACGGCACGGCCAAGGTGCTCCAGAAAGCCACCAAAAATGCGGGGATCGACTTCATCGATGGTAAAGGCAGGGTGGAGATGGAGGGTGGTTTTATTCATTGGTTTTTAGTCTTTGAGTCCGGATGCGGCCATGCTGGAAACGATCTGTCGCTGAAAGAGGGCGAAAATGACGAGGAGAGGGGTGACGGCCAGGACGCTGGTCGCCAATGTGAGTCCGTATTCGGTGTAGTACGAGGTTTGGTACAGCGCGATGCCGACGGGCAGCGTGTAGTTACGGACAGAATCCATGAACACGAGCGGGCCCATGAAGTCGTTCCACGAACCGATAAAGGTGAAAACGGCGAGGGTCGAGATGGCAGGAGCACACAGCGGTAGGGTCTGGTGCAGAAACATTTGGGCCGGGCTGCACCCGTCGATGAGGGCTGCTTCCTCGATGGCCGGCGGCATATCTTCCATGAATTGGGAGAGCATGTAAATGCCGAATCCGCCGGCGGTCGCGGGAACGATGAGGGCGGCGGGCGTATCCAGCCAGTGGAGCTTACTGAGAATCAGATACAGCGGCACCAAAAAGAGCTGACCCGGAACCATCATGCTGCCGATGATGAGGCCGAGGAATTGGCGTCCGCCGGGGACTCGCAACCGCTTTATGGCAAAAGCGCCCATGGCCGAAAAGACGATGACGCCAAGGGTAACCGCCGAGGAGATGAAGACGCTGTTGGAGAACCAACGGCCAAATGGGGCTTCTTCGGCCCAGCCTAGGATTTGTTGGTAATTGGAAAGCGTCCAGACCCGAGGCACGACGTTTTCGGGATTCAACACTTCGGCCTCGGGCTTCATGGAGGTGAGAAGCATGAGGAAGAGAGGCAGAATCATTAATGTGGCGACGGTGCGCATGATGGTGCCATTGATGGTTTTCCAGACCGAGCGATTCACGCGGGCCTCCTCATCATGCGGATTTGAAAAATGCCGAACACCGAAATCAACGCGAATAGCAGCCAACTCATGGCGGCACCGTAGCCCATCCGGTAACTGTTGAAGGCGGTCTCGTAAATGTACTGGGCCACGCCTCGCGTGCTGAGTTCGGGGCCGCCGCGGGTGAGCATAAACGCTTGCCCGAACATTTGGAATCCCGCGATCGAAGTGGTGACCACGACGAAGGACATCACGGGCTTGAGCAGGGGCAGGGTGATGTGCCGGAACATGCGCATCGTACTGGCTCCATCCAGAGCCGCCGCTTCAAAGTACATCCCGGGAATTTGCTGGAGAGCCGTCAGCAGAATGATGGCGGTTCCGCCAACCGTCCACCACACGCTCATGAGGACGATGCTGGGCATCGCGAAGGCTTTGTCCGAGAGCCACGGCTGGCCTTGGCTACCAAAGTGCTTGAGGGCAAAGTTGAACAGGCCGAATTCCCCGTTAAAGAACCATTGCCACAGGATGCCGGTGACCGCGATGTTGAGCATTCCCGGCAAGAACACCAGGGCGCGCACGGCGGCTCGACCCCGGGCCATCGCATTAATCCCCAGGGCCATGGATAGCCCGATCACTAGCAGGCCGGGGACAATCATCGCGGCGAATAGGAGCGTGGCTTTCACCGCGGACCAAAAATAGTTGTCGTGCAGGGCTTCTTTGTAGTTGTCGAGGCCGACGAATCCCGCCGAGCTTTGGGCGGTGAGGTCGAACCGCATGAAGCTCAGCACGAAGGAGACGACAATGGGAAGGATGACGAAGATCGCAAACGAAACGGCATAGGGAGCGAGAAAGAGGAACCCGGTCCGCTGCATTTGGCGGCGCTGAGTCAACGGCTGTTTCAAGGCTTCTGACCTCCCGATGGTGCAATCTTTTGCTCGGCGCGATCGCGATCGATGGCGCGTTGAGCGTTTACATTGGCGAGATCAAGGGCAGTCTTGGCGTCGGCATTGCCCCGGATCACCTTTTCTACCGCCTGATCAATTTCAAGTGTTACCTCGAACAGCACCGGTGTTCGCGGCGGATACATCATGAAAGGGATTTGTCGGGCAAAAGCCGATTGCACGGGCATTCCCGCAAACTCGGCGGTTTCCCGAACACTGCGTCGCGCGGGAACTTGGCCGGCGGCTGCCCATCGAATGCTGTTTTTGGACAGGTAGCGGATGAAGGTTTCCGCTCCCGTCCGTTGCGCTTCGCTGAGTCCTTTTCGAATGCAGAGAACATGACTATCGGCCATGGTTCCCGGTTGGGGACCGATTTGGGGAATGGGCGCGGCGACGTAGTCCAGGCCCTGCAGACGGAGGAGATCGCCGAGCATGTAAACGCCGTCCCAGACCATGGCGACCTTCTTTTGTCGGTAGCCCACCCATCCCAGTCCATTCTCAGGGGGCGGGATGAGTTTTTCGCGGGAGAGATCGCCGAGGAACTGAAGGGCAGCGATATTGCCGGGGTTATTCAGGTCGGCATCGCCGTTGGGCTTCAAGTAACGACCACGGAACTGCGGGATGAGAGACTGGAAATTGTTTCGCCACAGAGTCAGCGCGAATGCCCACTGGGTGGCGTCGCCGCTCCCCGATTTTTTTGTGAGGGCTCGCAGCGCGCGCATGAAACTTGCCTTGTCGGACGGGGGTTGGGTGATCCCCGTAGCCCGCAGCATTTCGGCGTTCGTATACATGCCCTGGGGGTGGATATCGAGGGGTACACCTGCGAATTGATCCTTAAACTTGACCTGCTCAAGAACGTACGGATCGTAGTCGGCAGATGGAATAGCCTCGGTTCCCGAGTAAAGCCGCGCGCTATTTTCAATGAAACCGGATCGATACATCCGCGGCAAGGTACTAGCGTGGACTACGAATAACTGCGGTCCGCGATTGTCCATTGCCGACACCATCAGTTTGTTGTAGTAGGTAGCCCAATCCATGCGTTGCATGGAGACCTGGATATCGGGATGGTCGTGATTAAAGTCGCGAATGATCTCCAGCATCCGGCGACCGTCGGGGCCGGTGAAGCCGTTCCAAAATGTCAGGTCAACCCGATGCTTGGACGTGACAATTCCGCCACCCTCGCAACTACGGGTAACGCCGATGCCAGCAACAATCGCGGCGAGGCCGAGGATGGAACCCCGGATTCCCAAATTACTGAATATGGACACTTGCTCGGGCTCCCCGGATAACGCGACCGGCCTGATTTCTGCCCACGTAATAGCCGCTGTGCGGGTCAAAAATCAGCGTATCGACATATGGCGAGGACGGGTTGTCGGCCCGGGGCCAGGTGATGACGAGCTGGTTGCCATTGAGAGTCCACTTTCCGGCCGGCAGTTTCGGATCGGCAGGAATGGCAGAAGCATCGGACTTTAGCTCGATGATGCCGGGCTGCGAGAAGTCTGCCTGATGGATCCACTTTCCGACTGGGCTGGGGTTGGATTTATCTTTCGTAGCACCGATGGGCAATCCCGGTAAGGGCCAACCGTCTACGCCCCATACGATTTTTCGTATCTGCATGGTCGGGCGTCCCCAAGTGTCCAGCGTCCAATATCGGCGGCCGTCGTAATAGTGGTAGGTCATGTACAGATCGCCATCAGCACCACGGAAAACGTTTCCGCCACCGGGACCAAACATGGGAGGGGACGATTTGAGCACCTCGGTATGACCGCCTTCGGTCATCGGCTTCCCGTCGTAGCCAAGGTACGGGCCGGTGGGAGTTTTCGATCGTCCCACCATCATGCGGTAGCTACTACGGACACCTTGGGCGGCGAGTCCGTAGGTTACGAAGAGATAATAGTAGCCGTCGTGATAGGCCAGGGCGGGAGCTTCTAGGGGGTTCCCGCGTTCGCCGGTGTTGCTCGCCACGGCAATGGGTGGTTCGGTGGGAGATTTCCTCAGGCCGGTCGCGGCATCCAGTTCGATGAGGTAGATCCCCGACCAGTAGGAACCATAAACCATCCAGTTTCGTCCGTCGGGACCTACCAGGACATCCGGGTCGATGGCGTTGAAATTATCGGTGGGGGCGGTGCTTTTGATGATGAGACCTGAATCAGCCCAACCTTCCGTCGGGTGGTCAGCCCGGAATTTACGGTTCTCGGCGACGCCGATGTACGAGGTGTTCGAGCCGAATTTCTCGCTCGCGCAGTAGTAGAGGCGCACCAAGTCGCCAACCTTTACGAGGGTTGGTGCCCAGACCGAGCGATGGGCAGGGATTGCCGTTTTGAGCCAGTCGGGGGCAGCAGAAAGGGCGGGACCTTCATCCCGCCACGAAAGCATATCGGACGATGACTTGGTGGGAGCGAATGAGTTGCCACTGGTGATCGTGCAAAAGTACCGACCATCCAGGAAGGCAATGCTGGGATCGTGGGCATCCCCCCCGGGCAGCGTAATGCCGTCGAGGGGGAACGCGCTAATTTCTTCCGGTGCCGAAGATGGCGCAGAAGTATTCAGTGTCAGAACTGCCATCGCAAATGACCAAATCATCAATGAACTCAGGCCGCGGGATTATCGTCGCGAATCGCCACCGGAGGTGCCCATGGGATTCGTACCCGCGGGAGGGGCTCCGGGTTGACCGGGCTGAAGGGCCGTCGACGGTTGTCGTGACATCGATTCTCGCTGCTTCCGGGCAGAGTCTCGGATCGCCGGATCGACGTCGTCGCTATCGTTACAACCCATGGCGGAAAGCGCGAAGACGCCGAGCGTAAGAGCAAGCACGGCAGGCACGTTAAAACGGAATTTTGGTGAGGAGGGCATGAGAATTCTTAGGTCCAATTCGGGCAGTGGCGAACGGGAGGGAGAGGCCCAGAGCGAAGATCGCTCTGGGCCAGGAGTTTATCCAGCTAGGCGGCGGTTAGAGCGCGCCGAGGTCGCACTCGCCCCAGGTTTCCCAGTTGTTGGTGAGGGCGGTCGGATCAGAAAGGGTCGAAGTGTTGTCCACGTCGCCGACGTAGGCGCCGGTCATGAACTTGTGCACGACACCGCTCATACCGAAGTTGCGGAACTTCACGGCATTTCGCTTGAAGAACTTGGCGTGACCATCGGTGAAGGCGTAGACATCGCCCTTGTCGTAGTTGTTACCCATCCAGTTGATATCGACGCCGTTGCAGAGCTTAGGCGACTTGGAGAACGGAGTGGGCTGAACAAGCGCTTCGCGACCGGTGTCGATCTTGCCCTGAAGCATGATGACGTCGGCGACGGCACTGATTCCGGTCTGAGACTGGCCGAGAACGTTGCCGTTCCAAGCGTAGCTGGCGTTACCGGCACCCGGGGTCTCTAGGTAGCTCCACGGAACTCCGCCGCCAATCTTCTGGGCGCTGGACTTGTACAGTTCCAGGCTCTTGACGTAAGGGTAGATTCCCTTGCCCCAGTTCTGGGGTTCGGCAGGATCCATAAATCCGAGGGCGAGGCCAGATCCGGCGGTCCAGTTCGGGAATCCGCTGTTCGGATCACGCTGCTGGTCGGGGAATACGTCGTCGCTGTCGTTGGCATACAACACGGCACCAAGGCCCAGCTGCTTAACGTTGGAAAGGGAGGAGGTCTTCTTCGCGGCTTTCTTCGCTTGGGCGAAGACCGGGAAGAGGATAGCGGCGAGAATGGCGATGATGGCAATAACCACCAACAGTTCAATGAGCGTAAACGCGTTCTTCTTTGATTGCATAGTTCTCTCCAGTGAGATGGCGTATAAATTTTCTTGGCCAGAACGGGGCGGGGTGGGTGGGATCTCACCGAGCGAGCATCTGGTCTTTCGATTGGCGAGACGTTAATTGCCCCGTCAGCTCACATAATACTATAGGAATTCGTGAATACACTCGGTTGAGAGAAAATTCAGTTTAAATTTGCTAAAACCCGCTTTCGCACCGGCTTAAGATTTGGTTTCGCGAGCCTAGCCTCCGCTAATTTGGGCGGCGTCAGTTCGGCTTGGTCGTACTTTATTCGGAGGATAATGCCGAGTTGGTAGTTGCCGAAGCCGCGACCGTAGAGAGTGAACCCGCCTTGGTTTGGCGCGTCGGACTTCACCCCGAGGCGAATTTTCGTCACTTGCCAGGGGCGGATGTTCAGGTCATCCACCGTGACATCGGAGAGAAGCACACCATCCACACTGGCGCCGCCTTCATCGATCTGCCAAATTTTTAGCAGCCCCGATTGGTTCATATTGTCGGGATACCAGTTGGGGTTGAGCTGGCCACGGACCCCGCCGTAATCGCCGGGAGAGCACCAGGAACCGATCTCCACGTCGTTGATCCACACGCTGAGGTCGGACGGATAGTGGTTGTTGTATCCGGGAGCCTCGCTGCTCACTTCGGCCACCAGTTCGATGCTGCTGATGGCGGCGTTGAGGGGAATAGTATTTGGAAACGCGTACTCCACCCAGCCCCCCGATGACCAGAGGATTTCAGCCTGGGAGCGTTCGGGAAGATAGAAGGAAAGCGGGCTGTCCAGCAATCCGATGAACTTGTCGCGGGTGGCGAGACCGCAGGTTGGAACCACATCGATGGCCGAATACATGCCAACGGGAAGTTCGATCTCGGCGGTGCAGCCATGGTCGGGAACGAGGGGGGCCAGGTCCACGACGATGCGCTCGTAGATTCGGCGACACTTTTTCTGCATGCCCTGCGGCGCGGCAATGTATTCACTGGCGACTAATCCGGCTTCTTCGAGCAGTTGGACATGCTTGGTCACGCTCGGCTGCGTTAGGGCAAGGGCGGCGCTCAGCTCCATGATATTCATCTCGCGCTCGGAAAGCAGTTCCAGCAGGCGCACTCGGGTTTCGGAACCGAGGGCTCGAAAAATGTTGATACTCTCGCGGGAGGAGAGGTCGCGGATGTTGTGGATCATAGTGGCGAAACGTGGCTGGTTAAAAGCAGTATGACCCCGAATGGGCCAGAACCCAAACGATGGTGAAAAATTTATATTCGGTTATGTGAATGTACCGGTGAATAGATTCGTGGGGAAAAGATAGAATCTCCCGCGTGAGCAACCTAGCAATTTGGTTTGTAACCGGCAGCCAGCACCTGTACGGTCCCGAGACGCTTGAGCAAGTGGCCGCCAACTCGCAGGCCATTGTGGAGGCCCTAAATGCCTGCGGAAAGTTTCCTGTACCGGTGATTTGGAAGCCAACGATGACCGATACCGATGCCATCACCGGGCTTTCGGCGGCGGCAAACGCCGATGATTCATGCGTTGGCTTGATCCTCTGGATGCATACGTTCTCTCCGGCCAAGATGTGGATCCGGGGACTTACGACGTTGAATCGTCCGGTTTGCCATTTTCACACACAGTTCAATCGCGATCTCCCCTGGGATTCGATTGATATGGACTTCATGAACCTCAATCAGGCGGCGCACGGCGATCGCGAAGCAGGGCATTTACATACTCGCATCGGCTTGAAGCGCCGGGTGGTGGTGGGTCACTGGTCTACCGAAGGCACGCTCGCCGAACTGGCGGCTTGGAGCCGCGTGGCATACGGATGGCGCGTGTTGCAAACGACGAAGATCGCGCGGTTCGGCGACAACATGCGCTACGTCTCGGTGACGGATGGCGACAAGGTTTCGGCGGAGATTCAGTTCGGATTTTCGGTGAACGGATTTGGCGTGGGCGACTTGGTGGCCAAGGTGAATGCCGTTTCCGAGTCGGCGGTCGACGCTCTGATTCAGGAGTACCTTTCGCTCTACGACGTGGCCCCCGAGTTGCTTCCGGGAGGCGCTCGGTACGAATCGCTACGCGATGCGGCACGGCAAGAAATCGGAATCGAGGCCTTCTTGGTAGAGGGTGGCTTTGGTGGATTTACCACCACGTTTGAAGATCTTCACGGACTCAACCAGCTTCCCGGCCTTGCCTGCCAACGACTGATGGCGAAGGGATACGGCTTTGGAGCCGAGGGCGACTGGAAGACGGCGGCGCTTTTGCGATTCATTAAAGCGGTGAGCACGGGCCAGACGGGCGGTTCCAGCTTTATGGAGGATTACACCTATCACCTTGAGCCAGGCAACGAATTGGTCCTCGGCGCGCACATGTTGGAACTCTGCCCGACGATCGCTAAAGGGCGTCCGCGGCTGGAGATTCATCCCTTGGGTATTGGCGGAAAGGCCGATCCGGTACGAATGGTATTCGATGCGCCGGCGGGGCCCGCGTTGAACGCATCGCTGGTGGACTTGGGACACCGATTCCGATTACTCGTGAATACGGTGACGGCGGTGGAGGTGCCGCCGATGCCGAACCTGCCGGTGGGGCGGGCGCTATGGAAAGTGGATCCCGATTTCCAGACCGGCGTTTCGGCTTGGATTTTGGCGGGCGGCGCGCACCACACGGTTTACACGTACGACGTGACGGCCGATCAGCTGGCAGAGTTTGCCGAGATCGCCGGAATTGAAGTGGTGTTTATTGACGACCGCACGCGACTACGCGATCTCCAGACAACACTTCGCGCGAATGAGGCTTACTACCGATGACAAACTTAACGGCTCATATCTCCGTTCATCCGGATCCGGCGGCGCCGGTGGTGAACCCGAACATTTACGGTCACTTTGCCGAACACCTGGGCCGCTGTATTTACGAAGGCATTTGGGTGGGCGAAGACTCCGAGATTCCGAATACCCGTGGAATTCGAAACGACGTAACGGAAGCGTTGCGGGCGATCAACATTCCGGTTCTGCGGTGGCCGGGAGGTTGCTTCGCGGATGAGTACCACTGGATGGATGGCATCGGTCCGCGAGAAGAGCGACCGGGCATCTATAACTCGCACTGGGGCGGCGTGGTGGAAACGAACCACTTTGGCACCCACGAATTCTTGGATCTCTGCGAGCAACTGAATACTGCGCCCTACATCTGCGGCAACGTCGGCTCCGGAACAGTGAAGGAGATGCAGGATTGGGTGGAGTACATGACTTCCGATTCCAACTCACCGATGCCCAATTTACGCCGTAAAAACGGCCGAGAGAAGGCTTGGAAGGTTCCTTTCTTTGGCGTGGGGAACGAAAGCTGGGGCTGCGGCGGCAACATGCGCCCCGAGTATTACGCCAACGAATACCGTCGCTACAACACGTTCGTGCGGACCTATTCGGACAACAAGATCTACCGGATCGCGTGCGGAGCAAACAGTTCCGATACCAATTGGACCCGCGTATTAATGGAGAATGCCCACACCCAGATGAACGGTTTGGCGCTCCATAAGTACACGTTGAGCAGGAACACGTGGCCGCCATCCGGAAGTGCGACGGAGTTTGGAGAAGCGGAATGGTTCGACATTCTGGACCAGTCCTACCAAATTGAGCCATTAATCGAGAGTCACATTGCCGAGATGGATCGGGTGGATCCGGAGCGAAAAGTGGGCATGGTGATTGATGAGTGGGGCACGTGGATGGCGGTGGAACCTGGCACTAACCCGGGATTCCTGTACCAACAGAACTCTCTGCGAGATGCGCTCTCTGCGGCGCTTCACTTCCACATCTTCCACCGCCACGCCAATCGAATTTCGATGGCGAACATTGCTCAGACGATCAACGTTCTGCAGGCGATGATCCTCACCGACGGGCCACGAATGCTGAGAACGCCCACCTACTGGGTGTTTGAGATGTTCAAAGTTCACCAGGGCGGAACGACGGTGCCGGTGGTTTTGGAATCGGACGATTACACATTCGAAACCACCTCCATCCCGGCGGTTTCGGGGTCGGTTACGACTTCCGACGCCACGTACGTTTCGTTGGTGAATACCGATCCGAATCGGTCGGCAACCGTGACGGTGGGGCTCATGGGCGTAACCTTTGCCGAGGGCCGCGTGTTGGTGGGTGATTCAATCACGGCGCACAACACGTTTGATGCGCCGGACCACGTGAGTCCGCAGCCGTTCACGGCGGTAGCGGAGACGGACGGCGGCTACGTGGTGGAGCTGCCGCCCGCTTCGGTCGCGATCCTTACCTTTCGGTAAGGACTAGACGGTGATTCTCTTGGACTGACCTTTGAAGAAGGAGTCCAAGAGAACGCCAACCAGAATGACGATGCCCATGACGGCGAACTCAAGTGAGGAGGGCACGCGCATGAGGTTGACCAAGTTTCGAAGCACCTGAAGCAGCGTGATGCCGAGCAATACGCCGACGACGGTTCCTTCACCACCCCGCAGAGAACAGCCGCCCAGCACGGCGGCGGCAATCGCGTACAACTCATAGAAGTTTCCGTGAGAGCTGGGCGAGATACTGTTGGTGTAGAACGCGAACAGAACGGTGGAAACGCCGACCGAGAGTCCGCAGATGACGTACGCCATAAGCACCACCTGCTTCACGTTGACACCCGCAAAGCGAGCGGCTTCTTCGTTTCGACCCACGGCGAACAGGTAGCGACCGTAGACCGAGCGATGCAGCAGTAGATAGAACAGTACGGCGGTGACCAGAAGGAGGATGAGCGGAGTTGGGCAGCCGCCCACGTTGCCGGAGGCGAGTTCTTTGATCCACTCGAAGCCCTTGGCGTTGCCGAAGCCCTTGGTCTCGTCGTTGGCGACAAAGCGAGCCATGCCGCGATAGAACAACAGTCCGCAGAGGGTAGCGACGAACGGCTGAAGTCGGGCGCGGGTGACCAGCAAACCATTCACCAATCCGAACACCGCGGCGGCACCGACCACGGCGACGAGGGCCAGGGCAGGACTCCATTTCCATTCGGTGAGAGCCATGGAGAAGACCACGCCGAGGAACGCGAACACCGAGCCGACAGAGAGATCAATGCCACCGGTGATGATGACCACGGCCATGCCGAGGCTGAAGATGCCGTACATGCCGATGAGGCGGCCCGTGTTTTGCAGGTTGCCCGGCTGGAATACCTGGTGGTTCACCGCGCCGCTGACGACGAAGAGCACCACCAGTACGGCGAAAATGACCAGTTCCTTGGTCTGAAACTTCATGATTGGTTCACCAATGTTTGTCCTGCTACTGCTAACTGCATAATTTTTTCTTCGGTGGCATCTACGGCCGAAACTTCGCCCTGGATCTGTCCCTCGCGCATGACGACGATGCGGTCGCAAAGTTTGAGGAGTTCTTCCATGTCACTGGAAATCACCCAGACCGCAACACCTGTGTCCGCGAGTTTTCGAATCTGTTCGTAGATTTCGGCCTTACTGCCCACATCCACGCCGCGAGTTGGCTCGTCGACTACGAGTACCTGGGGGTTCTTAAGGAACCAGCGCGAAAGCACGATCTTTTGTTGGTTGCCGCCGGAAAGCTGTTTGGCGAGCGTGTCGCGGCTGGCGCACTTGATCGCGAGCTGTTGGATGCCACCTTCGGCATAGGCGGCTTCGGGCCGCGATTTGATGAGGCCGAAGGAGGCGAAGCGACGCAGCGATGGCAGCGTGATGTTGTTGCCCACCGATCCGTCGAGCGTGAGCCCGTGTTCCTTGCGGTCTTCGGGCACCAGAAACAGCCCGTGGCCAATGGCGTCCGTGGGACGGTGGATGCGGACGGATTTACCGTCAATGCGGACTTCGCCGCGGTAGCGGTCAATGCCGCAGATGGCTTGGGCCAGTTCGGTGCGACCCGAACCAACCAGACCCGCCATTCCCATGATTTCGCCCCCGTGAACGGTGAGGGAGACCGAATGCTGCGGAAAGCGGGTGGTTTGAATCCCCTGGAGTGCGAGCCGGGCGGGGCCGAGCGTTTTGGGTTGGTGGACGACGGTTTCCAGATCTCGTCCGACCATCATGCGCACCATGGTGGGTTCGGTGATTTGGTCTTTGGCCAGTTCCCCGGCGTTTTGACCGTCGCGGAGGACCGTCACGCGATCGGCGACCTCGATGACCTCGTCGAGCCGGTGAGAAATGTAGATCATGCCGACGCCTTCCGCCTTCAGGTCTCGCATCAGCCGGAAGAGGTTCTTGGCTTCCTCGGGAGTGAGACTGCTGGTCGGTTCGTCGAGAATCAGGGCGCGGACATCGAGGGTGAGGGCGCGGGCAATCTCAACCAGTTGCCGTTGGGCGACCGACAGCGACGCTATCGGCGTTGTGGGCGGAATATCGAAGCCGATGCGTTTGAGGATTTCACCTGCTCGCTCCTGCATGGCGCGATCGTCGAGGAAGAATCCTTTCCGCTTTTCGAACCCTAGAAATAGGTTGCTCGCAACATCGAGGTTGTCGATGGCGGAGAGTTCTTGGTAGATAACGCGAATGCCAAGGCGGAGGGCTTGGGCGGGATCGTGGAGTGTGATGGGTTGGCCGTCGAGGCTCACCGTGCCCGCATCTTGTCGGTGAACGCCGCCAATCACCTTCATCAGGGTGGATTTACCGGCGCCATTTTCGCCAATAACGGCGAGGACCTCACCCTTACCCAAGGTGAGGTCCACTTGATTGAGGGCCACGACTCCGCCGAACCGTTTACTGATTCCGCGGAGTTCTAGCAATTACTTGCCTCGGAGTTCCTTCAGCTTGGCCGAGAACTCGGCGACGGAGGACTTGTCGATCACTTTGGTATCGATGATGACCTTCTTGCTGGCCGGAATGACGGATTTGTCGCCATCCAGAACCTTGGCCAGAAGCATCATGGACTGGTAACCGAACTCGAACGGCTGCTGCACGATGGTGGCGGTGATGGAACCATCAGCGATACCGGCGAGGGTGTCGTCTTCTTCGTCGAAGCAGATGACCTTGACCTTTCCAACCTTTCCGGCTTCTTTCACGGCGTTGATGATCGCGGGACCGTTGTAGCTCCAGAGACCCACCATGCCGGCGACGTCAGGATAAGAAGTGAGCGTATCGGCCGCGTTCTGCTTGGCGCGAGCGTGGTCGGTGTCGTCCGTTCGGAGGTCGATGATCTGAACCTTCGAACCTTCGAGGGCGGCTTTCAGACCTTCAAATCGCTCTTTGGCGTTCTGGGCGTCGGCTTTACCAACGAAAACCATGATCTTTCCGCCGTTAGGAAGGGCTTTCTTGACTTCTTCACCGGCCATCTTTCCGGCGGCGACGTTGTCGGTGCCGACGTAGAGGCTGCGCTTGCTCTCGGGAGCGTCGCTATCTTGGCAGAAGATCGTGGTCTTTTCGGCCAACTGGTCTAGGTCGGGGGTCTGGTTCTTAGGGTCAACCGGGCTGACGGCGATACCCGCCGCGCCGTTGGAAACCAGGTCATCCAGAATCTGCTTTTGGGTGGCGGCAGAGCCGTCCTGCGGAATCTTGAATTCAACTTTGTAACCCTTCAGTTCACCTTCGGCCTTTTCGGTTCCTTTTCGGGCGATGGTCCAGAAGTCGCTGGCGTTGTTGGTGACAAAAGCGATGGTTTTGGTTTCGCCGGCCTTGGTCTCGGCCGCCGGTTTGGTTTCATCGGTCTTGGTGGTGGTGGTGCTTGACGAGCTGCAGCCGACCAACACAAGAGTAAGAGCGGCGAGGGAGGACAGTAAGGCTTTCATAGACTCTTCCGGGAATGAAATCTACCCTTATTCTCAGAAGCTTATATAGTGGTGCACTTGAAGGGTCGTTCAGAAGGCATGCGGAGGATGGGTTCGGGTTGGCTCTGCAGACCTGCGGATAGGCGATACTGACCTTCGGGAGACGGCATGGATCGGACCAACTTCGAGAATCTCAAGGCGGGATTGGGCAGATTTGGGTGGACTGTCCGGTTTGCCGCCATGTCCGGGCTGCTTTGGATCGCCTGGGCGCTGTTGCTCGCCTACCAACATTTAGGGCTGATTTGCTTCTGTGAATGGGGCTCACGGTCGTATTCCACAAGACGATTGATAGCCTCAGGCATGCGATTGGCTACTTCCTTACGTATTTGTTTGTCGTCGTTGTCGGCTTCGTCATCTTTTCACAGTTGCTGAATGGGTTTACGAACGGCTATGAGATTGCGATCTACGCTAGGCTAGCCACGGCTCTGACGTTGGCCGCGCTGATGGTATTGGCGATTGAATTGGCGAGACACCGGTGGCAATCGCGGAGAGGGTCAGAACCATATTACGCCCCTGTGCATTGTGAAGTCGGACATTTGCCATGCCGCGACCTGCCCATCTGGGCAGGGGCAGACAAAAAAAGAAATAGCGAGCGAATTAGGTCGCATCACAGTTCTACGACTCCGAATGCTCGCTACGGAAAGGATTTCAGGTGCCGACCCGGGGTCCGACGCGAACGCCTCGCAAGACCCTCGAGCCATCCGACTCCTGTGTCCCGACATACAGGCACAGTGACTGGTCCATTCCGCGGTATTTCATGCCGGCCCACGCTTTGGAGGCGGCCCCTTCGGAATCATATCCATTTGCTTGCCAGCTGTTTACGAACTGATCGCGAAGTTCCTTCTGCACCTTTGGCGGGAGATCATCCCATCGTCTGCCAGCATTAGTAACGCCGTCAGGATCTTGGTGATCCTTGGACATCTTGTCAAAAATTGCGGTGAGATTTGTCTGGGCCAAATCATTCCAAGCAGCCAGCTGAATATCGAGTCGTCGACCGATTTTTTGGTAAACACCGTACTCGTTTGTTCGGTCGTACCTCGGTGAAAATGCAATCGTGATCCGATCAACCGGTCGTTCTGCTATTGTCTTTTCTTTCCGCTGGGTATCACTCACTTTTAACGGTTTGTCGTTAAGGAAGTCATTGGAAGCCTGGCTGGGAAATTCACCAAAATGCATGCTGAAGTCGCGACCGTTAACCTGAATTTTTGCCTGGCGGTACTGACACAGTTCAACATTGACTTGAGAGCAGTCCAGCCCGGGTTTTAGCTGCATCTGCTTTTCAAGCCGCTCAGCGAGACGTTTCCTTTGTTCCGACGGAACATCATCCAGATTGAACTGGCGTGAGTCCGTGTGGGCATTGACCATCGCTAGCAACAATGGGTCACCAAAGAGGTGGTTTCGCACCGAGTCATCGACGACGACCACGGGTCCGGTTGGCGATTTAGCCTCAAACGGAAGTTGCTCCTCCGGCTTCGCCTCAGTGAACCATCGCCTATCGGTATTGAGGATTGGAGAATCCGCCATCGTGACAATTAAGTCTGGCGACGTCGGTGCGCTAACAACAATTGCGATCCACAGTAGCGCGTGCATGGCTAGTTACCCGGATCGGTGATTACAGAACCCGTTTGCCAATACCGGTCTCGTCGCTGGTTTGTCGAACCAACTGTCCAAATCTCATGGCCCGTTTCAGTGAAGATTCTCACTTGTCGAGTCAACGTCAAACCAGGTGCCAATGTGGTGTTGACACTCCAGGGGAGGTCGTCATGAGCCCAAGTCAATGGATTGAATTTAGAAGACCATCCGGTCGAAACCTCTGAGCCGGTAATCCTGAAATTAATCGTCCAGCCTCCGGACGCAACAAGTGTTTGGGTTGAAGAAGTCGTGTTTGTCGCTGTGTAGACAGTGATGTCCGTGTGGGTTTGAGGGTCGATAATGGACTCTACCAATGTATCCGCATAAGGTGTAACACAAAAAGCAGATAGTATTCCGATCGCCGGTAATTTCATGGCAAAATAATCTTATCATATCCCTCATGGGAGGAGTCCTGTAATAATTGCTAGGTTTTAACCACGCATTTGATACTGCATTAAATGACCGAGCCAGGTAACGAATTGACGGGCCGTACAATCAGCGGTTTTTGATTTTTTCAGTGAGCAATAATCGGAGATGTAGATGGAGCCCGAACCAAACCAGAAATTAACATGCATTTGGGGGACGGCGATTACATTTGTTCTGCCCAATTGCTACTTGATTCCGCGCTTTTTTCAGTCGCTTCCATCCGGCGGCAATGATGTATTTGGGATGACCGTGCTGACGTCAATGGAGCTGTTCGTGATTGGCCTCTCTGCCCTCGTCTACTTCCGCACGCGTCCGACTCCGCCCGAGTAACCCAAGCGAGGCAACTCGGATTTGTGGCGTTAGGACTGGTCGACCGGGCAGAGTTTTAGCGGGGCGAAGAGGCGGACGATGGTTTGGGCGTCTTCGTCGGAGAGGTGGCGACCGAATAGGGCTTCGATTTCGGCGGCGTAGACGGGCCAGGCGCGTTCACGTTCGGCGCGACCGTGGTCGGTGAGTTGGCAGTGCATGGCGCGGCGATCCATGGGGCAGGCGACCCTGGCGACGAGTTCCTCCTTTTCCAAACGATCAACCAGCCGGGTGATGCCGCTGCGGCTGTAGGTGACGCGGTCGGCGAGTTCGTTCATGCGGAGTCGGGAATCGGGGGCTTCCTCTAGATTCAGAAGAACATCGTAGACCTCCATGCCCACCACGCCGGCGGCGGTCATTCGGCGATCTATCTCCCGCGTGATCTGGGCCTGGGCCAAATAGAACTCCACCCAGGCCGCTTTTTTCCCGTCGCTCAACATTTTCATCATTTTACTCTTAATTCTCATCGCAATCATTGACAATGCAACTAATGCGTGCAACAATAGTTGACATCGCAATCAAATGCGACCTAACAGGAGTCAAACATGTCAAACACCGCATCGGTATCGGAACTCGTCTCGCAATTGGTAGCCCACGTTACGCAGGGAAAGATCCTGGCGGCATACGACGCGCTCTACGCAGAGAACGTGGTGATGCGGGAGAACAACAACCCGCCGACCGTCGGCAAGGCCGCTAACCGCGTTCGCGAAGAACAGTTTGTGAGCAGCGTCAAGGAAGTCCACGAAAACCGCGCCGCTAACGTGTTGGTGGACGGAAACAAGGCCGTGATTGAGTGGGTGCTGGAATTCACAACCATGAAGGCGTACGGTTGAAGTTCGACCAGATTGCCCTGCAGACCTGGGAGAACGGGCAGATCACGGAAGAGCGCTTCTTCTACGATTCGGGCAGCTTGGTTCAGGGCTAATGAATCCGATACTCACTCGAGTTTTATCCACATCGAATCGCATTGCTCCTACCCTCATTCGGGTGGGAGCGGGCGTGGCGATGTTTCCCCACGGGGCACAAAAGGCACTCGGCTGGTTTGGCGGATATGGGTTCGCGGGAACGATCGATGGCCTAGGCAAGGGCATGGGGATCCCCCCAATTCTCGCGGTGCTCGCGATTGCGGCCGAATTCCTCGGTTCGCTGGGACTGATCACGGGGACCCTCACCCGCGTATCGGCCTTCGGCGTGGCATTTACCATGGCGGTGGCCGCGGTGATGGGGAAGCACTACGAGAATGGCTTTTTTATGAACTGGTTTGGCAACCAGAAGGGGGAGGGCGTGGAGTACTTCCTGCTGATCTTGACCCTAGCCGTGGTTGCCATGATTGAGGGCGGCGGCCGGGCCAGCGTGGACCGCTGGCTCACTCGCGGCTCAAGTTCGGACTAACCGAACTTGAGCTGGATCTGGTCACTCCGCAGATGGAATGGACCGGCCCCCGGCGACGGGGTGGGATTTTGGGTGCGGAACAACGTCCGCACCCGATTATTGGGCCCAATGTAGGGAGTCACGGGTGAAAGCCCCACGACATTCACATTCACTTTGCCGTCGCTCGGAATGGCAAAGGATTGCTGGAGATCCCACGCTCGGGTTTGGTAGTTGTAGAACCACACGAAGCCAGAGGTAGCGCGGGCGGTGCTGGTTAGGGCGCTGGCGTTGATCGCCACCTCTAGACGCGAAGCGTCGGCGATCGGAAGGTCGAATTCGGTCTGGATGGCGGCCAGCTGGCCGGAACCTCGTACGTTAACACTGGTGATGTCGTAGACGCTGCTATCTACCTGCCAGACGTCCGGGAGCGAACCTCCGGCGTAGGTGCCCTGGAACACGGAAACCGCCGCCGCCGAAACGGCATTGCTGGCCCCGACCGGGACGCGGACGAACCAGATGTCTTCTTCCCCGTTGAATGTGGCGGCGTAGGCGACTTTGGCGGCGCTGTTATCGGAAATGAGGGCTAAGTAGTCGCCCATCTTGGTCTGCTGGGGATAGCCAATGTTTGGGTTGAA
>Ga0114959_10000050_pt1 | contig 102350 bp, 103 predicted proteins | sample C_130625_EF_Meta_FD_87317 | JGI IMG/M metagenome (GOLD analysis project Ga0114959, IMG submission 87317) | Freshwater microbial communities from Lake Croche, Canada to study carbon cycling - C_130625_EF_MetaG | ecosystem: Environmental > Aquatic > Freshwater > Lake | place: Lake Croche...
ACTGGCTTGAGATCAGCTTTTTGGGGGAGGGGTAAGTTAACTGTCATAGTCTGACAATTGTAGATGAGGGATTAAAGGGGCGCTCATTAACCACCCCTTTCAAATTAAAGCCTAACTTAAAGCGCCGCAGCAATTCTTATACTTCTTGCCACTGCCGCAGGTGCAAGGATCATTACGGCCAACCTTTGGTCCAGAACGGACTGGTGCAGGGGTAATATCAATTGAGGCGCCACGATCACCAGTAGATCCAGCAACTTCTTTTTCAGGGTCAGCATGTTGATACTGCACATCAGCTAGCTTTGCCAAATCATCATTCATAGATTCTGCTGCTTGATCCAATTCAGTAGCGCTACGAATCTGTACAGTCATGATGTTTTTGACCACATCATTCTTAATAACGCTTAGTAATTCACCATACAACTCGAAAGCTTCGCGACGGTACTCTTGCTTAGGATCTTTTTGAGCATAGCCACGAAGATGGATACCCTGACGTAAATGGTCTAAGGCTGCTAGGTGCTCACGCCAATGGGTATCTAAGCTATAGAGAAGGACAGAGCGCTCAAATCCTGCAAACGACTCTCTGCCAGATAAATCCACCTTAGCGTCATAAGTATCTTTAGCGGCCTCCAGGACTCGCTCTACGATTTGCGCCTCATCAACCGTATCTGCGCCTGCAACCCAGTTGCTCAAATCAACAGTAAGGCCCCACTCGCTTGCGAGAGCCTTCTCGAGCCCAACTAAGTCCCATTGCTCTTCCATCGATTCAAGGGGTACGTATAGAGAGCAAAGAGAACGCATAACATCTTCACGTAAGTTTGCAATGAGCTCGCCAATATCTTGGCTCTCAAGCACCTCGTTTCTCAGACGATAAGTTTCTTTACGTTGATCATTGGCAACGTCGTCATACTCCAATAACTGCTTGCGAATATCAAAGTTGCGACCTTCGACCTTACGCTGAGCAGACTCAATAGAGCGGGTCACCATACCAGCCTCAATAGGCTCACCATCCGGCATCTTCAAGCGTTCCATAAGAGAACGTAAACGATCGCCCGCAAAAATGCGCAGCAGTGAATCATCTAGAGAGAGATAGAAACGAGATGACCCAGGATCGCCCTGTCGACCAGAACGGCCTCTAAGCTGATTATCAATACGACGACTTTCATGACGCTCAGTACCAATGATGTGTAATCCACCTGCATTGAGTACTTGGTCATGGATACCTTGCCATTCATCTTGGAGCGCTTTAATTTTGCGCGCCTTTTCAGCATCAGGAAGAGCTACTTCAGCCTCTATTAAAGAAGATTGCTTACCAACATTACCACCAAGCACAATATCAGTTCCACGACCAGCCATATTGGTAGCAATAGTGATCATTTTTGGACGACCCGCTTGCGCAATAATTTCGGCTTCACGTTCATGCTGTTTTGCATTAAGTACTTGGTGCGGCAATTTACGCTTATCAAGCAATCCAGAAATTAACTCAGAATTCTCAATAGATGTAGTGCCAACTAAAACAGGTTGGCTCCGTTCATAGCAATCCACAATATCTTTGACGACTGCATCATATCGTTCACCTGAAGACTTATAGATTTGATCTTGACGATCTTTACGCTGACTAAGTCTATTAGGCGGAATGACTACTGTTTCAAGGTTATAAATTTCTTTGAACTCATAGGCTTCAGTATCGGCGGTACCGGTCATACCTGCCAACTTGCCGTACATGCGAAAATAATTCTGGAAAGTAATTGTTGCTAGGGTCTGATTCTCATTCTGAATCGGCACGCCCTCTTTGGCCTCAACCGCTTGGTGCAGACCATCAGACCAACGTCGACCCTGCATTAATCGGCCCGTAAATTCATCGACGATGATGACTTCATTATTTTGAACAACGTAATGTTGGTCACGGTTATAAAGGCAATGTGCGCGTAATGCTGCATAAACGTGATGCATTAAGGTAATGTTTTGTGGAGCATACAAAGAGGCACCATCATTAAGTGCGCCTAACTGCACTAATATTTCTTCAGCCTTATCGTGCCCACGCTCGGTTAAATAGACTTGTTGAGACTTTTCATCTACCCAGTAGTCTCCAGGCTTCTCGACGCCGGTTCCATCGGATTTTTCCTCACCAATTTGACGCTCTAAATAGGAGGGAAGCGCATTTATCTTGATGTATAGATCAGTATGATCTTCGGCCTGCCCAGAAATGATTAAGGGTGTACGAGCCTCATCAATCAAAATGGAATCAACTTCATCAACGATCGCATAAGCTAAACCACGCTGCACACGTTGACCCAAATCTTGGACCATGTTGTCACGCAAGTAATCAAAACCAAACTCATTATTTGTGCCGTAAGTAATATCGGCAGCATAGGCTTCTTGCTTGGTTGTGTGATCCATCTGCGATAGATTCACGCCAACCTTCATGCCAAGGAAGTTATAGAGCGTAGACATCCACTCAGCATCACGCTGAGCTAGATAATCATTCACCGTAACAACATGTACGCCCTTACCGGTCAAAGCATTTAAATAGACCGGGAGTGTTGCTGTTAAGGTTTTTCCTTCGCCAGTACCCATCTCTGCAATCTTGCCAAGATGCAATGCAAGGCCCCCCATGATCTGGGCGTCAAAATGACGCATTTTCATAACGCGTGCACTAGCCTCACGAACCACTGCAAATGCTTCTGCTGTGATATCGTCAACAGTCTCTCCTGCGTCGAGGCGAGATTTAAACTCAGCAGTTTTAGCAGCAAGTGAAGCATCATCCAGAGATTGCAAGTTCGCCTCAAAAGTGGCGACCTTGGCAACTACTTTGCGATACTGCCTTAAGAGGCGGTCGTTACGACTGCCGACCAGGGTTTTAAGAAGACCGATTACCATGGGATATTGAAATAAATGTAGTCCTTGAGTTTATCACCCGCAACCTTATTTTTTATGAACTTTGCCCCTAAACCGTCCCGCAAGCACATAGCCCATGACTGGTTGGAGTACCTGCGTGAGTCAGATGGTCTTGGTAGTATTTTGGCCAAAACTGAAGACTTGGCTAAGCTAAAAGCATCTCTCAATGTTGCCCTAAACAGTCTAGATTTGGGGCACTTAAGCTCAAAAATCGAGGCCGGTTGGCGCTCAGGGATGAAAGATGAGCTTTTTTTAATAGCCAATACAGCTAGCATTGGGACTCGCCTGCAGCAAAACTTACCCAGTTTAATCAATGAGTTAGGTAAAAATGGTATTTTTTGCAAGAATATTAAGGTACGAATTAAACCTGCTAGCCCGGCTTGGGACGTTAAGCCAAGGGAAAGCGACAAAAAGAATGTAGGGCCTAAAGGCTTAAATGAGATTGCTAAAAAGTCTTGGCAAGAACTTTTAGACAAATTGGCACCAGACTCGGAACTGCGTAAAGCAGTTGAGCGGTTGCTACAAAATAAAACAAAATAATCCCAGACCTTCAGATGACTTGCTCTAAAAAAAGAGGGGCTGGCTTTCTTGAGAGTATGCCTGTGGAGCTTTATTAGTTGTAAAAGATCCGATTTCATATGAGCTAGGATCTTCCAAAAGTTTGCGTAAAAGAGCGTTGTTTAATGCGTGTCCTGATTTTTCTGCGACATAAGCGCCTACGATTGGATGGCCGACTAAATACAAATCACCAATCGCATCCAATATTTTGTGACGCACAAATTCATCTTCATAACGCAGCTCTTCATTATTCAAGATTCGATGCTCATCTAAAACAATTGCATTATCTAAACTACCACCGCGCGCTAATCCCATCTCACGCAATGCTTCAACCTCATGTGCAAAGCCGAAGGTTCTTGCTCGACCAATTTCACTACGATATGCCTGCTCAGCAAAATCCACAACAAATCGTTGACCAGTTTTATCAACGGCTGGGTGTTTAAAGTCGATTGTGAAATCTAATTTAAATCCAAAGAATGGTTCGAGACGAGCAAGTTTATCGCCGTCACGCACTTCCACTGATTTATTAATAATGACAAACTGACGTGGCGCATCTTGTTCAACAATTCCAGCAGACTCAATTAAGAATAAAAAAGAGGCTGCACTGCCATCCATAATGGGAACCTCTTCGCCGTCAAGTTCTATCAAGAGATTATCTAAACCAAGACCTGCACAAGCAGATAATAAATGCTCTACCGTTGAAACACGCACTCCATCTTTTTGAATCACCGATGCAAGCCTTGTATCGCACACGGCCAAAGCAGTTGCGGGAATAATTGAATGCTCTGGAGTGTCAACCCTTACAAACTGAACACCTGAATTTACTGGCGCAGGCTTAATCACAATCGTAACTTTGAGGCCAGAATGCAAACCAATGCCTACCGTTTTCACTGGGGCGGCAATGGTTCTTTGCTTCATCATAAAATTATCACTAAATTCAGGTGGTTTATATGTTAAAAGTTATAGTTTTTTCAGAATAGATGCGGCATCACTCACTTCAAACTTTCCTGGAGCTTCACGATCTAAAGATTTCACTACACCATCTTCAACAATCATGGCATAACGATCAGAGCGCACACCCAAACCACGAGCGGTCAGATCCAACTCAATACCCATCTTCTTAGTGAACTCAGCACTGCCGTCACCCATCATCCGAATTTTTTTACCGACTTTAAGATCACGTCCCCAAGCACCCATTACAAATGGGTCATTTACAGAGATGCACCAAATTTCATCTACACCTTTTGCTTTAATCGCATCATAGTGTTCAACATATCCAGGTACATGCTTTGCAGAACAGGTTGGCGTAAATGCACCTGGCAATGCAAAGATCACAATTTTTTTTCCAGCTACAAGCTTCTCAACTTCAAAGGCATTAGGCCCTAAGGAGCAGCCTTCGCTCTCTTCATTAAAAAATTCATAAAGAGTAGCGTTAGGTAATTTTTGTCCAACAGCAATCATGATGTCTCCAATAAGTAATTGTTAGTAAGCATGCCAACGCAAGCGCGGGATTCGTCGTCCGGAGGGGCGCCGCGCTGGCATTTCGCAATGACCTATTGTATTGAGCTTTAGTTAGTCTGCTTGCTTACGTAAAAAGGCAGGAATCTCATAGTAATCAGCCCCTTTATCCAACATAGATTTAGCCTGAGGAGAGCTATCTGCGCCTAAAGTGGGGGCAGGAGTCGCCTCACGGGAGCTACGAAATACCCGTGGCAAATCATATTGGCTGTAGTCAACACTGCTACTAGCTGGTTGTGGCGCCATTGCAGGCTGGCTTCCCAGACCAGTTAGCGCTGCACCAGCACTAGTACTCAAAGGAGAATCCAAACCCACCTTGCTAATTGCTGCAGATGCACTAGCAGGAGCAAAGGTATTGAGATCAGCCATGGTTGGCATTGCATCGCTAGTACCGGTAGCTTGTCTCCAAACTACTTCAGGCTGATGGTTTTGGCGAGCTTGAGGATTATTCAAACCAGTTGCCACCACGGTCACACGCAATGCATCACCCAAGCTATCGTCATACACGGTACCAAAGATTACAGTTGCATCATCGGCAGCATAGCCCCGAATTGCGGCCATGACTTCGCGTGTTTCAGATAATTTTAATGAACGACTGGCGGTAATATTCACCAATACGCCACGTGCCCCTGATAAATCAACTCCCTCTAGCAATGGAGATGCAACTGCAGCTTCTGCAGCTAAGCGGGCACGATCCATACCGGAAACAGTTGCTGTTCCCATCATGGCTTTACCTTGTTCGCCCATCACTGTCTTCACGTCCTCAAAGTCAACGTTGATCAAACCTTGAACATTGATAATTTCCGCAATACCAGAAACCGCGTTATGCAATACATCATCAGCACAAGCAAAAGCCTTATCAAACTCAGCATCTTCACCCATAACTTCAAAGAGCTTTTCATTAAGAACAACAATTAATGAATCCACATAAGACTCAAGCTCTGTAGCGCCGTTCTCTGCAACCTTCAAGCGCTTTACGCCCTCAAAATCAAATGGCTTACTGATGACACCAACTGTCAAAATACCCATTTCCTTTGCGACTTGAGCAACAATTGGAGCTGCACCAGTACCGGTACCTCCACCCATACCTGCGGTGATAAATACCATGTGTGCGCCTTGCAATGTGTCAGCAATGCGCGCGCGAGCCTCTTGTGCAGAAGCCGCACCGATTTCAGGTTTTGCACCAGCTCCTAAGCCGCTAGAGCCCAGTTGCAAATTCACAGATGCCTCGGAACGCTGAAGCGCACCAGCATCGGTGTTCATGCAAATAAACTCTACGCCGCTCACACCACGACGAATCATGTGTTGAACAGCATTACCACCAGCTCCACCGACTCCAACCACTTTAATAATGGTTTTGCCAGCTGTATCTTGATCTAACATTTCAAATTCCATATACCCTCCTAGGTAAAAAACGTACTACATTGACGACGACGAAAAAACTTAAAAATTTCCTGCAAACCATTCCTTCATGCGCGACATCACTCCTTGTAACGCGCCTGATTGAGAAACTCGACGACCACGCAATAGCTGTGCTTGGCCCTCCATCAACAAACCAATACTGGTTGCATATCTGGGGCTACGTAAGACTTCATGTAAATGTCCGCGATATTCTGGAGTACCAATTCGTGCTGGTCTTAAAAAGACTTGTTCAGCTAATTCAACCATCCCAGGCATCAAAGATGTGCCACCAGTAAGCACAATTCCAGAGGAAACCATGTCTTCGTATCCAGAATCGCGTACTACTCCCCTAACCAAAGTGAATAGCTCTTCAACACGTGGTTCGATCACAGCAGCAAGTGCTTGTTTAGACATTGGACGTGGTTCACGATCGCCCACACCAGGCACATCGATCATGGCAGCTGAATCAGCCATCTCTTGACGGGCGATTCCATGGGCAATCTTTAAGTCTTCCGCTTCAATCGTTGGTGTGCGCAATGCCATTGCAATATCATTCGTAATCTGATCACCCGCAATCGGAATAACTGCCGTATGACGAATAGACCCCTGGCAATAAATGGCGATATCAGTAGTGCCCCCTCCTATATCTACCAAGACAACGCCAAGCTCTTTTTCATCATCTGTTAGAACGGCTAAACTTGATGCTAAAGGTTGCAAAATAAGGTCATTTACCTCAAGACCGCAACGACGCACGCACTTTACGATATTTTGAGCAGCGCTTACTGCGCCTGTCACGATATGTACTTTCACCTCAAGACGTAGCCCGCTCATTCCAATAGGCTCACGTACATCTTCTTGGCCATCAATAATGAATTCTTGAACAAGGATATGTAAAATTTGCTGGTCTGTCGGAATATTGATCGCTTTAGCAGTCTCTAGCACGCGCTCAACATCACCATCTCCCACTTCTTTATCCCGAATAGCCACCATACCACTTGAGTTAAAACTCACGATGTGATTACCGGCAATACCTGTAAAGACTTGAACAATCTGGCGATCAGCCATCACCTCAGCCTCTTCTAAGGCCTTCTGAATTGACTGAACAGTTGCTTCAATATTGACTACAACTCCTTTCTTCAATCCTTTTGAAGCTGTTTGACCAACCCCAACCACATTGAATTGACCATCTGGAGCTAGCTCTGCAACCAAGGCAACCACCTTGGAAGTTCCAATGTCTAAACCTACTAATAGATCGCGATTATCTTTACTCATTCAAATTCCTCATTGCTTCAGCTCACTTTTTTTACCATCTACATCATTCTTTTTTAAACCTGCTGATGCAAGATGAACTGCGAAACCATTTGCATAACGCAGGTCTACTGCGTCAATGCGGTTTGCCCACTTCTCTTGAACCTGAGGCCAATATTTAAATAGGCGTGCAACACGCTCTTCGGTTAAGTTTCTGTCAGAGCTCTCTTCGTCTCGCCCAAACTCTACTTTCATACCGTTCGATAACTTGACGTGCCAGGCATAGCGCTCAGTTAGAGCAAGACTAGTTACCTCAGCACCCCAAGGTTTAAACCAATTGTTCGCTTTTTCATAAAGGCTCATTACCTCCTGACTAGCATCATCAGGTCCTGCAAAATCCAACAAGCGCTTGTCATCAGTGAGCTCTGAAATACGGCCAGCAAATAACTCACCATGGGTATTCATTAGGGTGTTACTACTCTCGCCGCCCCAAGTAGCAAATGGCTTTTGCTCTTCAATATTGACAATCAAACCATTGGGCCAAACTCGACGAACATTAGCATGGCGAACCCAAGGCATGCTTTCAAAACCGCGTTTCACATCCTCCAAGCGCACACTGAAGAAATTGCCCTGCACGGTTTCCATCACCTGATACTTCACAGTGGACTTATTAATATGTTTCAGTGTTTGGCCTGCAATTGGCTCAACTTGTATTTGCTTTAAAGCAAAAACTGGTCTTTGGCTTAACCAAACCAAAACACCAATAACTAACATCACCATAAAACAACGTATCAAGAAACGGCTGAGCTTTTGCATCCGCTCCGGATGATTCCAAAGAGGAGACATGATGACGGAGAAGATGTCTCCGAAGCGATCTAAGAGAGTGCTCATGCACTGATCCCCTCTTTTTGATGCAAGGTTTGACTGAGCAACCACAAGACTAAGTCTGCATAATTAACGCCGGCAGCTTTAGCCGCCATTGGTACCAGGGAATGAGAAGTCATACCTGGGGAGGTATTCATTTCCAATAAATACGGTTTGCCAGTTTTTTGATCGAGCATTACATCAGCGCGACCCCAAGTACGGCACCCTAAGGCTTTATAAGATGCCAAGGCCAATTCTTGTACACGCTCATTTACTTCAGGAGCAAGGCCGGTTGGGCATAAGTATTGAGTCTCGTTTGAGAAATATTTATGATGAAAGTCGTAATTGGCTTGCGGCGGAATAATTTTGATGACTGGTAAAGCTTCTGCGGTATTACCTTGGCCAACCAATGGGCAAGTTAACTCATCGCCAACAATACAAGTCTCTGCGATCACTTTTTGATCCAATCCTGCAGCGAGTAGATATGCTGCTGGTAATTCATCAATAGACTTCACCTTAGTCAATCCCAGCGAAGAACCTTCATGTGCTGGCTTCACGATTAAAGGGAGACCTAATTTTTTAACAACTGCATTCCAGTCGCTAGATGCAGTGAGCTCTTCAAACTCTGGAGTAGATAAACTATTACTTAACCAAATTTGCTTGGTAGCAATCTTGTCAATGGATAAAGCCGAGGCCAATACACCACTACCGGTATAGGGCAGATTTAGTAGCTCTAATAAACCTTGGATTGTTCCATCTTCACCATAGCGGCCATGTAGAGCAATAAATACATGCTCAAATTTTTCTTTCGCTAATTCCGTTGGGCAATGTAAACCTGTATCAAAGGCATGTGCATCGACGCCCTTTGAAACTAAGGCATCCAAAACGCCATTGCCCGACATTAGGGAAATTTCACGCTCACCAGAACGGCCGCCTAATAAAACGCCAACTCGTCCAAGTGATTTCACATCCAACTTGGATAAATGGGACTTCACCCGATCGCCCCACATACCGAGGCCCATATCTAACTTAGACACTCTTTGCCTCCGCTAAGGTATGGGGTAGCGTAGAGATTGATCCAGCCCCCATCGTAATGAGGACATCACCATCTTTCAATACTTGAGATAATTTTTCTGGCATCTCAGCAACATTTGCTGCAAAAACTACCGCAGCAGAATTTAAATGTCCTTTAGTATTTTTTTCTTCTGCAAGTGCTGCTTTCATCAAACTCTTTCCATCTGCACCTGAAATTTTTGCTTCACCAGCTGGATAAACCTCAGTCAATATCAATGCATCAAAGTTTCTAAGAACTTGAACAAACTCTCCGAAACAATCCCGCGTTCTTGTAAACCGATGTGGCTGGAACGCCAGTACCAATCGACGATCTGGAAAGGCTCCGCGCGCAGCTGCTAAGGTTGCTGCCATCTCTACTGGATGGTGTCCATAGTCATCAATCAATGTAAAACTGCCGCCAGCAGAAAGGGGGATTTCGCCATAACGCTGGAAGCGGCGGCCAACTCCACTAAATTCGGAGAGTGCCTTTGTGATTGCTTCATCGCTAACACCTAACTCTGTAGCGATACCAATTGCCGCTAAGGCATTTTGTACATTGTGCAAACCAGGCAAATTCAAAGTTACATTAAGAAGGCCTGGTTTGTTGCCGTGTCTTCGAACCGTGCGGCGATCTACCGTAAAGTGCATACGAGTTCCATCTGCACGCACATTGCTAGCCCTAATATCTGCATCATCAGATAAGCCGTAACGTAGAACGGGTTGCGATACAAACGGAATGATGTCACGCACATTGGCATCATCAATACACAATACAGCTACACCATAAAATGGCATACGCTGAATAAATTGTACGAAAGCTTGCTTCAATCTAGCCATATCATGTTGATAAGTGTCCATATGGTCAGCATCAATATTGGTCACTACTTCCATCGCTGGAAAGAGTTGCAAAAATGAGGCATCCGATTCATCTGCTTCAACGACAATAAAATCACCGCGACCTAAGCGAGCATTGGCGCCTGCAGAATTCAACTTGCCACCTATAACAAAGGTTGGATCTAGTCCGCCCTCAGCCAGCACAGATGCAACTAGACTGGTTGTAGTGGTCTTGCCATGTGTGCCGGCAATAGCAATGCCTTGCTTTAAGCGCATTAATTCGCCCAGCATTACTGCCCGCTGAATAACTGGAACCTTTGCAGCCCGCGCCGCAAGGACCTCTGGATTGTTTCCTGCTACAGCAGTAGAAATCACTACCGCTTCAGCAGTACCAATATTTTTAGGATCATGGCCAATATGAATCACGGCACCTAACTCTTTTAGGCGCTTCGTTACTGTACCTTCAGCTAAATCAGATCCAGATACTTGATAGCCCAGATTCAATAGCACTTCAGCTATGCCGCTCATACCAGCACCACCAATACCGATGAAATGGATTTGCTGAACTATATGTTTCATATACCTACCCCCACACAATCAGCACACACTTCAGCCACTCGTAAAGTCGCATGTGGTTTAGCTAAAGCATGTGCACGTAAAGCCATGTCTTTTAAGTCTGCGCGGCTAAGGTTTTGAATCATTAAGGCTAAATCTTGGGGGTTAAGGTATTGCTGTGGCAATAAAATTGCTGCATCTGCATCAGCTAAAAATTTGGCATTAGCAGTTTGATGATCATCAATTGCATATGGAAAAGGAATTAGGCAAGCAGCAACTCCGCATGCTGCTAGCTCTGATATTGTCATTGCTCCTGCACGACAAATGACCAGATCAGCTTGAGCATATGCGGTTGGCATATCGTCAATAAATGGACGTATATCAGCATTAACTCCTAATTTTTCATAGCGAATTTGTAGCTCTGCTAAATGCTTATCACCCGCCTGATGAATTACTATAGGACGCGCATCTTTTGGTATCAATGCAAGAGCGGCGGGAATCGTTTCATTTAAAGCAGCCGCACCTAAACTACCACCCACTACCAAAATAGATAATGGGCCTTGGCGTTGTTCATAACGCAATTGCGGTGGAGCGATATGTTCAAACTCTTCGCGGATAGGATTACCAACCCATTCTGCGTGCTCCATCGTATTTGGAAAGCCAGTTAAGGTGCGCATTGCAATTTTTGCGAGCGCAAGGTTAGCACTCCCTGCTATGGAGTTGGATTCATGAAGAACCAAGGGGCGCTTCAATAGCTTAGTCACTAAACCACCAGGGAAAGTAATATAACCACCCATACCCAAGACTACAGATGGTTTTACACGTCGCATAATTTTCCAGCTTTGAATACAGGCGCGCATTAAATTCATTGGTAGCATCAATTTGGCTTTAAGTCCTTTGCCGCGTAGACCACTAAACTCAACTGCCTCAAATGGGAAATCGCAAGACTTCACTAGGCGATATTCCATACCGCTTTGATTTCCTAACCATGACACATTCCAGCCGCAAACCCGCAAGTATTCAGCGACAGCAAGGCCTGGGAAGATATGCCCGCCAGTACCTCCAGCCATCACTAAAATTGAAGGTCTTGTCACAGCTTTCCTCCGCGCATCAAAATACGATTCTCATAATCAATTCGCAGCAGCATTGCAATGGCAATGACATTCATCAAAATTGCAGATCCGCCGTAGCTAACTAATGGCAAGGTCAAACCCTTAGTTGGTAATAAACCTAAGTTCACTCCCATATTGATGAAGGCTTGCCAACCAATCCAGATCGCAACACCTTTAGCCGCAAGACCTGCAAAACTTCGGTCTAATTGCAAAGCAGTCCGCCCAATTAAAAAGGCGCGGCGCACAATCCAGTAGAACAAGAAGATCATGACAACCACACCCACAAAACCAAGCTCTTCGCCAATCACCGCCATAATAAAATCGGTATGTGCTTCAGGTAGGTAGTGTAATTTTTCTACACTGCCACCAAGTCCAGTACCAAACCACTCGCCACGACCAAAGGCCATTAGCGAATGAGTTAACTGATACCCCTTATTTGCAGCGTTATCTACCTGCCAAGGGTCCATGAAAGCAAGCATACGACCACGACGAAATGGAGAGAGCGCAATCATCGCTGCACCACTCATTAAACCAACAGCAATCAGACCACCAAATAGCTTGGCATTAATGCCGCCTAAGAACAAGATACCAAATGCAATTAAAGCAACCACCACAAATGCGCCCAGATCTGGTTCAGCCATCAAGAGGCCTCCAACTAATGCAACTGCGATACCCATTGGCAACATACCTTTAACAAATGAGTGCAGATACTCTTGACGCTGTACGGTATAACTGGCAGCAAAAATAATAGCGGCAAATTTCATTAGCTCAGATGGTTGAAAATTCATTAAGCCCAGCGGAATCCAGCGTTTTGCTCCGTTTACTCCCTTTCCTATACCGGGAATCAGAACTGCGATTAATAGCAAGACGGTGAATCCGAAAATCAATGGTGAATAGCGATCCCACATCTTGGTTGGGATCTTGAAGACCCAGATACCGACTCCAATCGCAATCGCCAAAGAAATCATATGGCGAATTAAGAAAAAGTTACTGCTGTAGTTAGCGTACTTAGGACCATCAGCCAAGGTAATTGATGCTGAATACACCATTACTAAGCCAATCAACATCAGGGAGAGTACTGCCCATACCAGTAATTGGTCGTATTCCATCATGCGTGAACGAGTTTGCTCAACTCCCGATACCGCATCTCTCAGACCAGTTCGGAAGTTATCAATACCACCTCTAGAAAAATTCCAGAAACGATCTAAACCTAAACGATTTTCAGGAAAAAGTTTTTCTTTTAGATTCACACTTGCACTCCTTCGAAACGCATTCCCAATTCGTCAACCTCATGAGCAAATGCTTGTGCACGAGCAACATAATTTTTAAATTGGTCAAAACTAGCACAAGCTGGTGAGAGTAGGACTAAATCACCAGACTGCGCTTGTTCGGCAGCTGCCTTGACTGCATTCTCCAGGCTACCGCTCATCGTGAATGTAATATCAGCACCCAGAGCTTCGCTAATGGCAGGACCATCCTTACCGATTAAGAAGACACCTTTGACAAAACGCAGGGTAGGCTCACGTAATGGACTGAAATCTTGTCCTTTACCCTCACCACCAGCAATCAACCAAATTTTCTTACCAGATTCATTGTTTCCTAAACCATTTAGGGCGGCTACAGTGGCGCCAACATTAGTACCTTTACTGTCATCAACATATTCAACGTCATTAACAATTGCGATACTTTGAACTCGATGTGGCTCACCATGGTAATCACGCAAACCATGTAATAAAATATTCATTGGTAAGCGAGCAGCCCTTGCTAATGCAAGAGCAGCTAAAGCATTTAATGCGTTGTGGCGGCCACGAATTCTGAGCGCATCGGCGGGAATCAAACGCTTCAATCGCAATCCCTCATTTTCTTGACTCACGGCGGACTTCCGGCGACGTTTTGGTTTAGGCTCAAAATCCTCATCCACCTCTGCCCATACAAGCCAATCTATTCCGCCAGCACGCAAATCATGCTCAATGCCAAAAGCGCCTTGTTCATCCGGACTGGTTGAACCAAAAGTGACAATCTCCCGTTCTGCTTTTTGAGAGTCTGATAGTAAATTCATCACAAGAGAATCGTCACGATTCAAAATACAAACTGTTTCGATGCCAAATATCCTGGCCTTTGCTTCTGCATAAGAATGCATATCGCCATGCCAATCCAAATGATCTTGCGTGATATTGAGAACACTGGCTGCAGTTGCATTCAGAGTATGCGTGTACAGCAATTGGAAGCTAGATAATTCGAGTACCCAGATATCAGGCATATCTTCGATTTGATCTGCATTGTTTAGACAACTCATTAACTTATCTAATGCTGCAGGGCTAATATTTCCAGCTACTGCAACCTTCTTACCCGCACGCGCACAAAGTTGACCAGTTAATGCAGTAGTTGTGGTTTTTCCATTAGTGCCAGTGATAGCTAATACTGCAGATGAATAAGGAGAATTGTTTAGCTGCGCCATACGACTCAGGGCTGCAATAGCGCGTGCAAAAAACTCAATCTCACTCCAAACATCAACTCTAGCTTTTCTAGCTTTAACTAAGAATGATTGAGTAGGTTCTTGCAATGGAGAAAGGCCTGGACTGATTCCGATAACGTCAATATCAACTAATAACTCATCGTCTAATGGGCCAAAGTGAATATCTTTCAGCCCAGAAATTTTTAATTCGTTAAGCCAGGTATTCTGGCGGTCAGAAAACTGAGATTCATTGCGCGTATCGATTAATCGAACGGCTGCCCCATTACGTAGACACCACCCTGCCATGGCAACACCAGATTCACCTAGTCCTAAAATCAAAAAACGATGAGGTGCCTGATAACCAGTATCAGCAATAAAAGCAGGGTTAGCAAAGGCATTTATTAAACTTAACATTTTCTTGGGCTCACCGTAATTTCAGGCTAGATAAGCCAATTAAAACCAATAGGATGGTGATAATCCAGAAGCGTACTACTACTTGCGTTTCTTTCCAACCACCCAACTCAAAATGATGGTGCAGTGGAGCCATGCGGAAAATACGACGACCCTCACCAGAATATTTTTTAGTGAATTTGAACCAAAATACTTGCAACATCACTGAAACAGTTTCTGCAACGAAAATTCCACCCATAACAAAGAGCACAATCTCTTGACGTACGATCACAGCAATAGTTCCAAGCGCGCCACCTAGGGCTAGCGCTCCAACATCTCCCATAAAGACTTGTGCGGGATGTGCGTTGTACCAAAGAAAAGCTAGACCTGCTCCACCCATGGCGCCACAAAAGATCAATAACTCACCAGCACCGGGAATATAGGGGAACAACAAATATTTAGCATAGATTGCATTACCCATCACATAAGCAAATGCACCCAATGCAGCGCCCACCAAAATGACTGGCATGATCACTAAGCCATCAAGGCCATCAGTCAGATTCACGGCATTACTGCTGCCAACGATTACTAAGTAACTCAAGATAATGAAACCCATCATCCCCAGTGGATAACTGACTTCTTTTATGAAAGGTAATAGTAAATTTGTTTTTGCAGGAAGATCTAAAGCAAAGCCGCTCTTTACCCATTCAAAGAAAAGCTGAAGTACCTTAAGGTTATTTACCTCTGATACTGAAAATGCCAAATAAATTGCTGCAAATAAGCCAATGACTGTTTGCCAAAAGAATTTTTCTCTTGAAGCCATACCTTTAGGGTCTTTGCGAGTAACCTTTCTATAGTCGTCTACCCAACCAATCGCACCAAACCCAAAAGTGACAATCATCACAATCCAGATAAAACGATTACTCAAATCTGCCCACAACACACAGGAGACAAAAATACCGATCAAAATCAATACGCCGCCCATAGTCGGAGTACCAGATTTAACTAAATGAGTTTGGGGACCATCCGTACGTACTGCTTGGCCCATTTTTAAGGCAGCTAATTGACGGATCACCCAAGGTCCAGCAGCCAAGCCAATCAACAAGGCAGTGACTGTTGCCATCACTGCTCTAAAAGTAATGTAGTTAAAGACTCGGAAAAAACCAAAGTCTTCTTGCAACCATTGCGCCAAGATTAAGAGCATGTTTTAGAATCCTCTAACAAGGCCTGTACTACACGCTCCATACGCATAAATCGTGAACCTTTAACCAGAATATTTAAATGTTTATCGCTACCAGTTGACTGTGCATGTAATGCATCTCTTAACTGGACAATCAGACTATCCATTTCAGAAAAATGTTTTGAGCTCGCAATAGGAAAACCACTTTTCTGAACACCTTCAAATCCCTTGATAGCAAATTGGCATTGCTCGCCTAAGGCAAATAATTTATTTACGCCCTGCTCAGCGGCATAAGCACCAACCTCTCGATGAAATTCAGGCCCTTGATTTCCGACTTCCCCCATGTCCCCCAAAATTAGCCAAGACATATTGCCTGACTGCTTTAGGGTATCAATCGCTGCTCTAACTGAATCTGGATTAGCGTTATAGCTGTCATCAATTAAGGTGTGATTAGGATCAATCTTTTTAGCTTGCATGCGTCCATTTACAGGTGTAAATGATTCAAGACCTTGCTTAATTTTCTCGAGACTAATGCCAGCCGCTAAGGCCACAGCACTAGCAGCCAAGGCATTACGTACATTGTGGCTACCTAAAGTATTTAACTGGACTTCAATAGAGCCTAATTCTGTTTGCACTTGAACTTGGCCATTATTTAACAGACGCCCAATCACAGCTGCCTGTAATGTTGACTGCCCCGACTGCATAACAAAATCGATTACTTTTCTGCCAGCAGCTACTTCATGCCAGACACTTGCAAACTCAGAGTCTGCAGGAAAAACTGCAATACCATCTTTTGGTAGAGCTTGAATTGCATCAGAGTGCTCTTGTGCAACTGCAGCTACTGTAGTCATGAACTCTTGATGCTCGCGCTGTGCATTATTAATTAATGCAATATTTGCTTGTGCAATATTGGCTAGTTCAGCAGTCTCACCAGGATGGTTCATACCAAGCTCTACTACAGCAAGTCGATCACTTGCTCGTAGATTTAATAAAGTCAAAGGCAATCCAATATCATTATTAAGATTGCCTTTAGTTACCAATGTATGCTCTTGGCCAACAGCCGCCTTAAAAATAGAGGCAATCATCTCTTTCACAGTGGTTTTGCCATTACTACCGGTAACTAAAGCTAGGGGGATGGGGTGGATTGCCCGCCATGCTTTTGCTAATACCCCCAAGGCAACTCTTGTATCAGCAACACAAAGAGCAGGTAAGTTGCTAAGGCATTTATCTTTATTGCTAACGATGGCCGCAGTAGCACCTGCCTTTACTACATCAGATAAAAAGTCATGCGCATCAAAGCGTTCGCCTGCTAAAGCCAAAAATAACTCATGGATCTCAACCTGACGGCTATCTGTCCCAACTCTAGAAATCTTCACTGCCTGTGCATCTTGAGCGGAAATATTTAGCAAAGTGCTTTCCGGCAACATCGTCTGTACCTCAGCTAAGGTTGTCATTACCTGCATCAGACCATACCTCCAGCAGCTAGACGAATATGCTCTTGATCTGAGAAATCAAATTTCTTTCCGTTTACTTCTTGTGTAGTTTCGTGCCCTTTACCTGCTACCAAAACAATATCCTGAGAAGATGCGTTACGCACAGCAGCCATAATGGCTGCAGCACGATCGACAACCATCTGAACATTTGAGGTTTCTTGCCCAATGCCGCCCAAAATCATCGCCATAATTGTTTGCGGATCTTCGGATCGCGGGTTATCACTAGTAATAATGATTTGATCAGCATATTGCTTAGCTACTGCGCCCATTTGAGAACGTTTTCCAATATCGCGATCTCCACCACAACCAAATACGCACCAAATTTTTCCGTGACGCTTTTCTGCAATTGGGCGTAAGGCTTGTAAAGTCTTTTGCAGTGCATCAGGTGTATGGGCATAATCAACTATCACCTGTAAGCCTTCTAATTTTTGCTGCTTACCTATCTGGATCAACTCCATGCGACCCAGAACTGGTTGTAATTGACTTACTCTTTTACTTGCCTCATCACAACTTAAGCCTTGACTTAATAAAACAGTCCATACAGCTAGAGCATTACTCAAATTAAACTCGCCCAACAAAGGAATGTGTAGGTTGCTATTGCCAACTTTATCGTACGTAAATAGAGAGTCGTATCCAATGCCACTCAGTACGCTATCTTTTGCATAAACGCGTTGTAACCGATCGCCAAATTTTTCAAAGCCCTTGAGGACATCCTGCCCAATTGTGTATCCCCAAATCTTTATATCGCCTTTAGCTAAAAGCTTTATGGCAAGCTCACGTCCAAAAGCATCGTCTAAATTGATCACAGCATTTTGTAGACCTATGAGTTCAAATAATTTTGCTTTAGCTTCCGCGTAATCAGCCATGCTGCCGTGATAATCCAAATGATCTTGGCTAAGATTGGTGAACACAGCACAATTTAGATAAGTACCAGATACTCGATCCTGATGTAAAGCATGTGATGAAACTTCCATCGCTACCTGCTTAGCTCCGGCATCTAACAATTCTTTCAGTTGCGTTTGTAGCTTTGGAGCATCCGGTGTTGTATATCCCGTCTGCACCAATGAACCTGGAAAACCAGTTCCTAAGGTGCCCAGTACTGCTGTTCGATGATTCGTTTCATCTAATGCCTGAGCTAACCATTGCGTAATGCTCGTTTTTCCGTTGGTCCCAGTGACACCAATAATCTTTAGTCGTTTACTTGGATAGTCATACCACTGTGCAGATAACTCACCAACTTTTTTTGCTAGGCCTTCAACTGCAATACATTGTGGGTGATCTTTATATTGAGAGCTTAGGCCTACAGGATCGAAAACGATAGCTGCTGCCCCATTTTTAATAGCAGCATCAATAAATTGACGACTATCTCGTAATGCTTTGCCGTGACCAACAGGGTAGGCAAAAAAGATGTCGCCAGACTGAATCTGGCGACTATCTGCGCTTACCTTAGCAGTGCTGTTTACTAAGCTGTGCAAGTGTTCAATCAGATGATTGGGATCTATATTCAATGCCATCCTCATCGTTTCAAAACCACCTGCTGCGTCTGAACATTTGCAGTACGAATCTCATCAGGACTCTTATCTTGCAAAACCATTTCTTTTACTTTGTTATCCGGTAGAACATTTAATGTACGCAAAGTCTCGCCAACAATCGTTGAAAATACTGGCGCAGCGACATCACCACCATAGTGACTTCCGCCGGTTGGCTCATCAATCATCACCGCTACTACAATTCGAGGAGCGCTTATCGGCGCCAAGCCGGCAAAGTAAGCGCGATAAGAATTTCCATAGCCCTTACCAACTAGCTTATGAGCTGTACCCGTTTTGCCTCCAACACGATATCCTTCAGCCTGTGCTTTAACAGCTGTACCTCCAGGCTCAGTGACAGATTCCAACATGCTACGCATTTCAATTGCAGTTTTCGCTGATAGCACTCTGGTGCCTTGCTTTACTTCTGGGCTACGCTCAATGGTGAGTGGAACTAATTCACCATCTCGCGCAAATACTGTATATGCTCGCGCTACTTGAAAGAGGGATCCAGAAATTCCATAGCCAAAGGCAATACGCGCTTGATCAGTTGGCATCCACTTTTTGAAGGGATGTACTGTTCCAGCTACCGCACCAGGAAAACCAATTTTAGGCGCCTGCCCGAAGCCAACTGCCGTATAAAAATCCCACATCTCTTCTGATGAGAGATTATTCATTGCAATCTTTGCTGTACCTATATTGCTAGACTTCTGAATGATCTGAGAAATCGTTAAGTTTCCGTATGCATGTGTATCGGTAATAGGTTTGGGTCCCACTAGATACTTGGCGCCAATCACCATATTAGTATCTGGCTTAACAACTCCTTTCTCCAAAGCAATTGCAATAGTGAAAGGTTTCATCGTTGAACCAGGTTCAAAGGTATCAGTCATCACGCGATTGCGTAACTGTTCACCACTTAAATATTTTCGATCGTTAGGGTTGTAGCTTGGATAATTTGCCAAGGCCAAAATTTCCCCGGTCTGTGTATCTAAAACTACTGCGCCGCCCGCTTTAGCATGGTGCTTCTCAACAGCATCTTTAACAGCGTTATAGGCTAAAAACTGAATCTTGCTATCGATAGATAGATTCAAGTCCTTGCCATTTTGCGGCAACTGCAAAATGGCTACATCTTCAACAACCCGACCTAAGCGGTCAACTACTACACGTCTTTGGCCTGCACGCCCAGCAAGCTCTTTCTCCCTAGAAAGCTCCATACCTTCTTGACCGCGATCTTCAACATTCGTAAAACCAACCACGTGTGCCATCGCTTCACCTTCTGGATAGAAACGACGATATTCATTATTTAAACCAATGCCTGGAATTTCTAATTGCTTAATTTGCTGTGCAACTGCTGGTTCAATCTGTCGCTTTAAGAAAATCTGCTTCCGATCTTCTTTTAACTTCTTACGTAACTCAGACTCACTCATCTGTAAAAGGCTAGCTAGCTTTTGCACCTTATCTGCCGCCAGATCATCTGGCACAGTATCGTTATAGGCAATGACTGACTTCGCTTCTAGGCTGGTAGCGATTACCTGGCCATTGCGATCCAAAATTTTTCCACGACTAGCGGGTAACTCTAACTCGCGCTGTGTGCCGCGCACACCTTTGGCTTCATAGAATGCATTGCCTGGACCTTGAATCCAAAATGCACGCAGTAGTAGCATCATAAAAACAAAGAATAAAAGAAATAGCATCAAGCGCGACCGCCACATTGGCAGACGCAATACTAAATTTGGCGAGGTAGAAAAACCAACTGGCCTCATTTAGCCTCCTTTAAGTACAAAGTACGCTCGGGAGAGATCGGTGACATACGTAATTGATTGCGTGCAACATCACGAATACGTGCAGACTTAGAAAGATTACGTTGTTCATATTCCAAACGTAGCCAATCTTGATTTAATCTACGCTCTTCGATTTGGGCGCGCTCTTGGGCAATAAATAATTTACGCGCACGTTGTTGTGCAGCGACTAGAGATAAAGCGCAAATCAATAGCAAAGCTAGCAAAGTAAGAGTGGCGCGATTCATACTAGCCCTCCCATACGTTTTTCAGCCACACGCATAATTGCAGAACGCGCTCGAGGATTTTCAGAAATTTCAATATCGCTTGGCTTTACGCGAGCAATAATTTCCAAGGCGCTCTGTGGCAAGTCCTTTTCGCGAACTGGTAGGCCACGAGGGACCTCAACCTTTGCGTGTGCCTGTAAAAACTGCTTTACGATGCGATCTTCTAGCGAATGAAAACTAATGACCGCAAGTCTTGCGCCCGGCTTTAATAAGCATAAGGCTGCTTTCAGGCCAAGTTCTAAATCGTCTAGCTCACGATTAATAAAAATACGTAAAGCTTGAAAAGTTCTAGTGGCTGGATCTTGACCAGCTTCGCGAGTACGCACCACACCAGCCACTAAACTTGCTAGTTGAGTTGTCGTTTTTGGTGACAAACCCTCTTCTCGCTTTGCCACAATGGCTTTAGCGATCTGAAATGCAAAACGCTCTTCCCCGTAAGTCTTAATCACGTGAGTAATTTCCTCTTGCGGTGCCTGCTCCAACCAATCTGATGCCGTAATTCCGTGTTCTGTATTCATCCGCATATCGAGCGGACCTTCGCGTCGAAAGGAGAAACCTCGATGTGCTTCGTCCACCTGTGGTGAACTGATTCCCAAATCCAACAAAATTCCATCGACTGATGCTGCTTGCGCATACTGATCCATGCGTGCAAAGCTGTCGTGCACTATCGTTAAACGTGGGTCTTTGATTTTCTGCGCGACTGCAATTGCATCCAAGTCCTTGTCGAACGAGATCATGCGCGCTGATGACGGAAGCTCCTTGAGTAAAGCCTGTGTGTGCCCACCACGTCCAAATGTTCCATCGATTAGCAAAATATTTTTCGCTGTGTTTTGTTTTTGAATGAGCGGGCCACTGATTAGCGCCATCACCGCCTCGGCCAGCAATACTGGGCGATGAGTTATGTTCATGGCACCCTGTCATCAAAAATTAAATTGCTTAAGTGCTTCAGGCATGCCTAGTGCGATTGCAGCCTGTTCTTTTGCAGCATAGGTAGCTGCGTCCCACAATTCCAAGTGACTGCCCATGCCAAGCAAGATCACTTCTTTTTCAATATTCGCTGCTGCACGTAATTCGGGGCTCACCAAAATTCGACCGGCATTATCCAAATCGATTTCTGCAGCATTACCAAGAAAAATTCTTCGCCACCAATGTGCATCCATAGGTAGTTGAGCAACTCTCGCTCTAAAACCTTCCCATTCGGGTCTTGGAAATAACAAAAGGCAGCCATCTGGATGTTTTGTGAGCGTGAGGCGACCATCACCTTGAACTAACAAGGCATCACGATGCTTCGCCGGAACTGACATTCGGCCTTTTGCATCTAAATTGAGAGCTGACGCACCTTGAAACACCATTTACCCCACTTTTTCACACTTCCTCCCACTTTAGAGGATCACAATAAGGGGGTCAAGTGTTTTTAGGGATTTTTTTGGGAATTTCTCTAGTGTTTACAAACACTTAGAGTGAAGTGTTCAGAAAATGGTGATAATAAAATAGCTACTTGAAACAATGGCTTGGAAAATATACTTAAGAATAGGTCTTAGCTATATTACTAGATAATGCCTAAATATACTGTATTTAAAAACAGTACCGGTGAAAAATATACCAAAATTAATCAAAATTAAATCTTTGGATTAATTTAGACTTAATCGCTAATGGCTATTTTAAATTTTGTAAGCAGTTGTGGTCATTACCTTAGACATTGTTTGCATTATTTTTTGAATTGGCTCAGGCAAAATGACTCCACCTGCACGCACAGCAGCTTGTCCATGTTCGATTTCATCAAGCCGCATTTGATCAACAATTGCACGTGAACGATGATCCTCTTCCGGTAAATTTTTTAGATGACTTACCAGGTGATTTTCAACTTGTTTTTCAGTTTCTGCAACAAAACCTAAACTCCACTTATCGCCCGCTAAGCCAGCTGCTAAGCCGATCGCAAAGGATCCCACATACCACAATGGGTTGAGATAGCTAGTGTGTGAACCTAGTTCTTTAAGACGAGTTTCACACCAAGCTAAGTGATCCATTTCTTCTTGACCCGAGTGATCAAGCATCTCTTTAATTTGAGAATCTCTAGCCACTAATTTTTGTGACTGATACAAAGCTTGTGCACAAACTTCACCAACGTGATTAACGCGCATTAAACCTGCGGCATGTTTTCGCTGATCAGAATCTAAGGCGGCATTTGCTCCAGATTCAGTTCCAGGGGTTGGCCGCCCAGCATTAGCGCCCCCAACGACAGAACGAAGTGCGGTGTCAAACTCAATAATGAAGCGATCAATGGGGGTCATGAAGTGAGAAATTTACACTAAAACTTCGGCTTTACAGCTCTGCTTAGTCTTCAGCCCAAGCTCTGATAAAAGCTCACGGTCTTGTTCTGCCTCTGGATTACCGGTAGTGAGTAGCTGCTCACCATAAAAGATGGAGTTGGCACCAGCCATGAAGCACATGGCCTGAACAGCCCTACCTAACTCTTGGCGGCCTGCAGATAAACGGACTCGCGCCTTAGGCATAGTGACGCGGGCAACGGCGATGGTTCTGACAAACTCAAGGGGATCCAATGGCTTTTGATCAGCCAAGGGCGTGCCTGCAACAGGGACCAGATGATTAATAGGTACAGACTCAGGATAGGGACTCAAATTGGCCAAGCGCGCTAGGAAAGCTGCGCGCTGCTCACGAGACTCGCCCATTCCCACGATACCGCCACAGCACACCGACATGCCTGCTGCACGGACATTAGAAATCGTATCTAAGCGGTCTTGATAGCCCCGTGTAGAAATAACCGATCGATAAAAATCTTCACTGGTATCAAGGTTGTGATTATAAAAATCCAAGCCTGCCTCTTGAAGTGCCCGAGCTTGACCGGCCTCCAGCATACCCAAAGTAGCGCAGGTCTCAAGGCCTAAAGCTTTGACACCCTTAATCATGGCGGTAACTTTTTCAATATCGCGATCTTTAGGCTCGCGCCAAGCGGCGCCCATGCAGAAGCGGTTTGATCCTGCTGCTTTTGCAGCCCTTGCAGCCTCTAAGACTTCCTCTAAGCCCATTAACTTCTCAGCCTTTACATCAGTGTCATAGCGAGCAGCCTGTGGGCAATACCCACAATCTTCAGGGCAGCCACCCGTCTTAATGGACAGCAAAGTAGCTAACTCCACATCACCTTCAGGAAAATTGGCTTTATGAGTCTCTTGCGCTTTGAGCATTAATTGATCAAAAGGTAGGGCAAACAATGCCTCAATTTGGGCCACAGTCCATTCACCAGAGGCATCTACCTCTTTGCGTAAATTAGCCTTAGATTTAACTAAGGTAAGAGGTTTTTCAGCAGTTTGGGCGTCCAACATGGGCAAATTCCAGAAAATAGATCAATTCAAGACATAAACATAACAGATACAGACCGGAAATTGGAAAAACTAGTGTTCAAATATCAAACATGAAGGTTATTTCTGATTTAAATCAACCCACCCTCGTTGATCGCAGCCTAGCTGCCGTTTGGCATCCCTGCACTCAGATGAAACATCATGAGTCTTTTCCCCTGATTGCCATCACAAAAGGTAAGGGTCCATGGCTTTATGACGAAGAGGGTAACGCACTACTCGATTGCATCAGCTCTTGGTGGACTAATTTATTTGGCCACTCCAATCCACGAATGAATCAAGCGATTGCCAATCAACTGGAAAAGATCGCGCATGTCATGCTGGCTGGATTTACTCATCGACCAGTAGTTGAGCTTTCTGAAAAACTCTCTGCACTCACCAATGGCAATTTAGGCCATGTATTTTATGCATCCGATGGCGCATCTGCAGTTGAGATTGCCTTAAAGATGAGCCATCACTTTTGGCAACTCAATGGCAAAACCCAAAAGAAAAAATTTGTTTGCTTACAGAACGGCTATCACGGAGAAACCCTCGGCGCCTTGGCAGTAACTGATGTAGCTATTTTTCGGGAAGCGTATGGATCGCTTTTGCAAGATGTATACACCGTCACATCACCTGATGCACGTAAAGCAAAATCTGGTGAGAGCTCAATAGATGTGGCAAAACAGGCAGCATCTGAACTAGAGCAACTATTTAAAAAAGAGCATCAACATATTGCTGCCATCATCATGGAGCCACTGGTGCAGTGTGCAGGACAAATGGCCATGCACGCACCAGAATATCTTCGCCTAGTCAAAGACTTATGTAACCAATATGAGATACACCTCATAGCCGACGAGATCGCTGTTGGATGTGGGCGCAGTGGTAAGTTTTTTGCTTGTGAGCATGCTGGTATTTGGCCCGACTTTCTGACCCTATCCAAAGGCATCAGCGGCGGCTACCTCCCCCTCTCACTTTGTATGACTACGAATACGATTTATCAGGCCTTTTATAGCGATAGAACACAACATGGCTTTTTGCATTCACATTCCTATACAGGAAACCCATTGGCATGTGCAGCAGCACTAGCTAGCTTAGAAATTTTTGAATCTGACAATATTTTAGAGAAAAATGTCATTGGCTCACAAGACTTGGCTAAAGCATTTACATGGGCGAAAACAGATTCTCGAATTGAGCACTGGCGTCAGCAGGGAATGATTCTGGCTTTTGATATTAAAAAAGAAAGTATTAAAAATATTAATAGCTTTCCTCGTGAAATGTTTACTAAAGGCATAGAAGAGGGAGTTCTCATTAGGCCAATTGGCAATACAGTGTATGTAATGCCCCCATATATTCTCTCTACTGAAGAAACCATGCAAATGGGAACATCTGTGCAACGTGCTCTTGAAAAGGTGCTGACATAACAATGTCCTTTCTTGCCTTACAACTTGCTAAAGAACAAATTGCAGACTTAAATCTGCAACTCCTTAAGCGCAAACTTAGAGTTACTCAATCGCGCTGTGACACCAATGTAGTGGTTGGCGATAAGCAGCTCAAGGCCTTTTGCAGCAATGATTATTTAGGGCTTGCTAGTCACCTAGACCTGATTAAAGCTCTGGCGCAAGGTAGTGAAACCTATGGTGTTGGAAGTGGCGCCTCTCATCTGATTAGCGGTCATAGTGCAGCACATGAACTATTAGAAAAGAAGTTGGCTTCCTTTCAGGAAACATATATTCCCAATGCACGCGCCCTATTTTTTAGTAGCGGCTACCTAGCCAATCTCACAGCTATTACAGGCTTTGCAAAGCTTGCTCCTCGTAATGAGCTCAGTATTTATTCTGCCAAACTAAATCATGCCTCATTGATTGATGGTGTTCGCTTAGCAAGTGCACAAAACAATGCCGCAGTTCACCTGTTTGATCACACCCAACTTGATTCATTGCTTGATGTACTCAAAAAAGATACAAAACCTCTTAAGCTCATCGTGACTGATGGTGTCTTTAGCATGGATGGAGATTTAGCACCCGTTAAAGAATTACTCAAAATAGCAGAACAATATGATGCCCTGTTGTTGGTAGATGATGCTCATGGTTTTGGGGTACTAGGTAAACTAGGTCATGGCATCTTAGAACAAGAAAATATCCGCTCCGATCGTATTATCTATATTGGCACGCTAGGCAAAGCAGCTGGTGTTAGTGGAGCATTTATCTGCGCTCAAGATTCTTTTATTGAGTGGCTTATTCAAAAGGGCCGCCCCTATATTTACAGCACTGCAACTCCACCAGCCATTGCGCATACATTACTTAAAAGTTTAGAGATTATCGAGGGGGATGAAGGTAAAAAGCGTCGCGCACAACTATCTCAGCTGATTAAGGTGTGGCAAGATGAAATGACCTTTTCAGTCTGGACAAAATCTCCCTCTTGCACGCCCATTCAGCCTATTATTTTAGGTAGTAATGCGAGTGCACTCTTGGCTGCAAAACTACTAGATGATGCGGGTTATTGGATCCCAGCGATTCGTCCGCCAACCGTTCCTGTGGGTAGCGCACGTTTACGCATCACTTTTTCAGCAAAGCATAGCGTTGATGATGTACGTGAACTGATTCGTACCTTAAGAAATATTGAGCAACAGACGCTTGAGAAAAATTCTCTATGAATAATTCATCAGGATTCTTTGTCACTGGTACCGATACAGAGGTTGGTAAAACTCTAGTCAGTGCTGCATTGATTCTAAAGCTACGAAAACAAGGGCTTAATGCAATCGGATTTAAACCCGTAGTTGCAGGCACCTATCAAAATTGTAATGGCGATATTCTCAACGAAGATATTGAAACTTTACGCATCGCTTCTGGCCTAAAACCGGGGCAAGCAAATTTATGCCCATATGTCTTAGATAGCCCTGCAGCTCCCCATTTAGTGGCAAGTAATCAAGGGATTCGCCTTGAGCTGGGCACTATCTTGCATGCCTTTCAACAGATTCAAAGTCAAAGTGACATGATGGTTATAGAGGGTGCTGGAGGATTTTTGGTTCCCATTAATGACAGTGAAAATCTGGGTGATATTGCGCAGCAGATCGCCTTGCCCGTCATCTTGGTAGTGGGTATGAAATTGGGCTGCATCAATCATGCTCTACTCACTCAAGAAGCAATTAAAGCTCGTGGATTAAAAATAGCTGGATGGGTAGCTAATTCCCTATCGATTGAAATGCCATTGTTGCAAGAAAATATTACTTCACTTCAATCCAAAATCTATGCGCCTTTTTTAGGATTGATTCCCCCACTTCCAAAAACACTTCAAAAAGCAGATAACAGCCCTTATTCAATTGAAGCACTTGATTTTGCTGCAGAGCACATTCAAATACCAAGCAATGGATTACCTTAAGCCAGCGCTTAAGGTGCAACAGGTAAGACTTTCAGATAAGATAAAGGTATGCATTTACTTCCTGAAATCACCGATTCTGCAGAGGCTATCCAAGAAATTCGACGCAATATTCATGCTCACCCTGAATTACGTTTCGAAGAAAACCGTACAGCCGACTTAGTTGCAGAAGCACTTTCCAGCTGGGGTATTACCGTTTATCGAGGCATGGGTAAAACTGGGGTTGTAGGCAGACTAGATGGTGATTTAGGACTTGGAAAGATGATCGGATTACGTGCCGATATGGATGCGCTCCCACTCCAAGAGCACAATAATTTTGCTCATACCTCTCGCAATGCAGGCAAGATGCATGCTTGTGGTCATGATGGTCACACTGCAATGTTATTGGGTGCTGCGCAATACCTTTCAAATCATCGTGACTTCAAAGGCACTGTGATATTCATTTTCCAGCCAGCCGAAGAGGGTGGTGCTGGTGCAAGCGAAATGATCAAAGATGGTCTCTTTAAAGAATTTCCTTGTGATGCAGTATTTGGTTTACACAACTGGCCTGGGTTAGCCGAAGGTCATTTTGGTGTCACATCAGGCCCGATGATGGCATCAAGCAATTCATTTGAAATTACCATTATAGGCAAAGGCGGTCATGCTGCCTTACCTCACAATAGCGCAGATCCAGTATTGACTGGGGCTCAAGTTGTATTGGCACTACAAAGCATCATCACTCGCAATAAAAAACCGGTAGATGCTGCCGTTCTCTCAGTGACGCAATTTCATGCAGGAGAGACAAGTAATGTCATTCCTGATAGCGCATTTATTGGCGGGACTGTTCGTACCTTTACGCTTGAAGTGCTCGATTTGATAGAACAACGGCTACGAGAAATTTCTCATAGCGTTGCAACTGCCTTTGATTGCCAGGCAGAAATTTCTTTTAAAAGAAGCTATCCACCATTAATTAATCATGATGCTGAGGTACAGTTTGCCAGCGAAGTTATGAGTGAGATAGTAGGAAAGCAAAACGTTAATACGAATATTGACCCGACAATGGGTGCAGAAGATTTTGCCTTTATGTTGCTGGAGAAACCTGGCTGCTACGTTTTTTTAGGCAATGGCGATGGAGATCATCGTTCGGTAGGGCATGGTATGGGGCCATGCCATCTGCATAATCCCTCTTATGACTTTAACGATGCATTGATTCCTGTAGGCGTTAGCTACTGGGTAAAACTAGCTCAACGCTATCTAGAGAAAACTTAAGAGTTTGTAAATTTAGCTGGGCGTTTTTCTATAAATGCAGCCATACCCTCTTTTTGATCGTTCGTTCCAAAGCACGTGTGGAACAAGCGACGCTCAAAATGGATACCCTCTGAAAGCGTAGTTTCATAAGCAGTGTTGACTGCTTCTTTCACCATCATTGTTGTCAGTAGCGGCATATCAGCAATTTCTTTCGCAATCGCTTTTACCTCTCTCAATAAATCTGCTTTTGGAAAGACGCGAGATACCAAACCTGAACGCTCAGCCTCTGCAGCATCCATCATTCTTCCAGTTAAAGCTAAATCCATTGCCTTAGCTTTAGAGACTGCTCGCGGCAAACGCTGAGTGCCGCCAGCTCCTGGGGTGATACCTAATTTAATTTCTGGTTGGGCAAATTTTGCATTATCTCCAGCCATGATGGTGTCACACATCATTGCCAGTTCACAGCCTCCGCCGAGCGCATAGCCAGACACTGCAGCAATGACAGGCTTACGAACTTTTTGCATATGTTCCCAATTGCGGGAAATAAAATTATGGCGATAAACATCTTGGAAGTCACGCTTCGCCATTACTGCAATATCAGCACCAGCAGCAAATGCTTTCTCACTACCCGTCACAATGATGCAACCAATATTGTCATCCGCATCAAATGCTAGTAATGCTGCGCCAAGCTCATCCATTAATTGATCATTAAGCGCATTGAGAACTTCAGGACGGTTTAAGGTAATGATGGCAACCTTGCCATCAAGCTCAGTCAGAATTGTTTTATAGCTCATCAATTTCTCTCTATGTATATCTATCCATTAACGTGGTAACAATAACCACATCTTGCCATTTTGCTTCATACGTCCTGCCATTTCTCCAGCAGAATCTCCCGAACCCCAATAGTAATCAGCCCGCACACCCCCTACGATCGCTTTGCCAGTATCTTGCGCCATAACGAGTTTTTGCAAGGGCTGGTTGCTTAAAGGCTTTGTGGTGGCCAAGAACACAGGCGCGCCCAATGGCATAGCCTGTAAATCAATCGCAATACTACGCTCGCCCGTCAAGGGAACCCCAAGTGCGCCATTAGGGCCTAGATCAGCATCAGTCGTGCTTGGTAACTCTTTAAAGAAAACAAAACGTGGGTTGGCATTGAGCATTTCATTCACGCGATCTGGATTACGTTTGGCCCATTGTGAAATTCCCTGCATACTTGCCTCACCACGTGTAATCTCTTTGCGATCAATTAACCATTGTGCAGTTGATTTAAAAGGCTGTTCATTCGTACCAGCAAAACCTAAACGCAGTATGCGGCCATCCTGAAGACGAATTTTTCCAGACCCCTGTATTTGCATAGAAGCGGCAGCAACCGGATCTTGTACCCAAGCAATTTCGGAACCCTGCAATATTCCTGAGCTCATTAACTCAGCCCGCGTTGGGCCAGGATTTGGTCTCGACTTTTTCCAAGCATTGGGATAGCTATACAGTGCTACGGTATAAGTGCTGGTGCGGGTTTGCGAGCCGCTCATCACTGGTTCATAGTAGCCAGTGATTAAGCCTGTTTCGCTGCCAGAGCTATTGCGAATTTCATAGGCCTGAAAATTACTTTCGAAATATCGACGAATCGATTGAGCATCACGAGGAGATATGCTTGCAGCTTGCGCGCATACCTGGCGCCAATTTACCTCGCCACTGCGCTTACGCAATGCATCGCAACTTTTTAGCCATGCAGGCCAAGCTTGCGATACATCATCGTCTTGCCATCCTGGTAAAGCTTGCCATGAGACTGCATTAAAACTCGCAATCGATGAGCTGTAAGAGGCAGGTGCTGCACCAGATCCACTAGATCGAGCACCCGTGCTTCGGGTAGGAGGTGTTGAACACCCCACCACTAGGCTCGCCATTAGAATAGCGAATACACTTACTTGAAATAATTGAACTTTAGAAATCATGATTGCTAATTTACTTGATGAATACCCAATGCTGCTCTTTGTAATGGAAGGTGCCTTAGCTTTAGGTCTATTGCTGTTTATTGTCCTATGGACCGGCAAAGGGAAAAAGTAATTTGCTAGACACTTCACTTTAGTGCAGGGTTCGTGGCATGACGAGAGCAAATTCAGGGATTTGAGCTTGAAAAAACTGGGCCTCTTCAGTGACACAAAAATACTCGCCACGCATAGTTCCGGCTGGCGTTGGCAAGGTAGCCCAGCTGGTGTACTCAAAATGCTCGCCAGAACGCAATAAAGGCTGCTGGCCAACAACCCCTAGCCCCCTAACTTCTTGGACGTCATTATCTCCATCGGTAATGAACCAATGCCGGGCAATAAGCTGAATATTGGCTGTACCAGCATTACGAATGGTGACCGTATAGGCAAAGGCAAATTGACGATTATCGGGGTCCGATTGCTCAGGAAGGTACTGGGCTTTGACCGTAATGCTAATTTCGTGAGGATTCATGCTCGAATTCTGCTCCATCCTAAGGCCAACTGCAAGCTAGAATCTAGGGATGGAAAGCCAAAAATCATCCCCCGATCGCGAATTAGTGATCGCTCCGTCCATCTTGTCGGCTGACTTTGCCTGCCTAGGCCAAGAAGTTCACGATGTTCTGTTAGCTGGCGCTGACTGGATTCACTTCGACGTAATGGATAACCACTTTGTTCCCAATCTCACAATTGGCCCACTAGTTTGTGAGGCTATTCGTCCTCATGCCATTAAAAACGGCAAGCCAGCTGTCATCGATGTTCATTTAATGATCCAACCTGTTGATCGCATCATTCCGGATTTTGCAAAAGCTGGCGCAAACATTATTAGTTTTCACCCCGAGGCGAGTCCTCACGTCCATCGTACCTTGAACCTCATTCGTGAGCATGGATGTCAAGCAGGCCTTGTACTCAATCCAGCTACTCCACTTGATCATTTGGACGACACCCTCGATTTGCTAGACCTGGTTTTACTCATGTCTGTCAACCCTGGCTTTGGTGGTCAATCCTTTATTCCGAGTACCTTGAACAAGATTGAACAGGTGCGGTCACTTTTAGATCACTATCAAGCAGAGACCGGTCGTCACATTCGCCTTGAAGTAGACGGAGGAATTAAAGTGGACAACATTGCACAAGTTGCAAAAGCGGGTGCAGATACCTTTGTGGCTGGCTCGGCAATTTTTGGAAAAGAAAATTACTCGCAAGTGATCGATGCAATGCGTGCTGAATTAGGAAAGTCAGGAAAAGCCTAATGCAGCTTGAAGAATTTCATGCCCTAGCCGAGCAGGGCTTTAATCGTATTCCACTTGTCAAAGAAGTACTTGCTGACTTGGAGACCCCTTTATCCCTTTACGTCAAGCTGAGCCAAGCTTTTGGTAAGCAAAATACCTACCTTTTAGAGTCTGTTTTGGGAGGTGAGCGCTTTGGTCGCTTCTCTTTTATTGGTCTGTCTGCGAAAACTATTGTCAGAACAATTGGTACGCCCTCTGCGCCTATGAATGAAGTTGTCACAGATGGAAAAGTAGTAGAAAGTAATACCGACAACCCATTGGATTTTGTAGACGCCTATTTCAAAAGATTTAAGGTCGCCCTTCAACCAGGTTTGCCGCGGTTTTGTGGTGGCCTTGCTGGCTACTTTGGTTATGACACCGTTCGTTACATCGAATCACGTTTAGCTGAGTATGACTTACCAGATGAACTTGGTGTACCTGATATTCAATTAATGCTTACTGAAGAACTAGCAGTCATTGATAATGTTGCTGGGAAAATTTACTTCATTGTTTATGCTGATCCAAGCATTCCAAATAGTTTTGAACGGTCACAGGAAAAACTTAAGGACTTGCTTACCTGTCTTGGTAAGCCTGCGAATATGCCTGCCTCATTGCCCAGTACAAAGACTGAGCTCATTCGTCAATTTAAGGCTACAGATTTCGAAGCAGCTGTTCGCAAAACCAAAGAATATATTTTGGCTGGTGACTGCATGCAAGTTGTAATTAGTCAACGGATAAGTAAACCCTTTACTGACTCTCCACTTGCTCTCTACAGAGCTTTACGCTCCTTAAATCCGTCACCCTATATGTATTTCTATGATTTTGGAGATATGCAGATCGTTGGCTCTTCTCCAGAAATTCTGGTTCGCCAAGAAAAACGGTCTGCAGAAAAGATTGTGACGATTCGCCCTCTCGCTGGCACGCGACCTCGTGGTGCTAACACAGAAGAAGATGAGCGTTTAGCCAAAGAGTTGCTTGCAGACCCCAAAGAAATCGCCGAGCACGTGATGTTGATTGACCTTGCTCGCAATGACGTTGGCAGAATCGCTAAAACAGGCTCAGTAAAAGTGACTGATTCCATGTCAATTGAAAAATATTCTCATGTACAACACATTGTTAGCTCCGTGGAGGGCGATCTTTTAGATAACATGAGCAATATGGATGTCTTAAGAGCAACCTTCCCCGCAGGTACACTTTCTGGGGCGCCAAAAATACGCGCGATGGAAATTATTGATGAGATGGAAATTGTGAAGCGCGGTATTTATGGTGGTGCAGTCGGCTACCTCTCCTTCTCTGGTGATATGGATGTAGCAATTGCCATTCGTACGGGAGTCATTCGTAATGGCATACTCCACTCTCAGGCCGGCGCAGGGGTTGTTGCAGACTCCGACCCTATCGCTGAGTGGAAAGAAACAGAGGCTAAAGCGCGTGCCGTATTAACTGCTGCTGAATTAGTACAAGGGGGACTCGATGCTCCTCATGATTGATAACTATGATTCTTTTACCTATAACCTAGTGCAATATTTTGCTGAACTGGGTGAAGAGGTAAAAGTATTTCGCAATGATGAAATTACAGTAGAGGATATTGCAAAGCTCAATCCTGCGCGTATTTGTATTTCACCTGGGCCATGCAGCCCGGCAGAGGCAGGTATATCCGTAGAGACAATCAAACGGTATGCAGGACGAATTCCAATCTTGGGAGTGTGTCTTGGACATCAAGCGATTGGCGAAGCATTTGGTGGCAAAGTTATTCGCGCTCAGAAGGTCATGCACGGTAAGACTGATGCTATTCATCACACAGGTGTAGGCGTATTCAAAAACTTGCCAGATCCATTTAAGGTAACTCGCTATCATTCCCTAGCGATCGAAAAAAGTTCATTACCTGCCATGCTCGAGGTGACAGCAAGCTCGTCTGATGGTGAGATTATGGGCGTACGTCATCGTGAATTCGCAGTGGAAGGTGTGCAGTTTCATCCTGAATCTATACTTTCTGAGCATGGCCACGCCCTACTCAAGAACTTTCTACAAAATAAGTAAGTAAAAAGCGCTATGTCAATTTCCCCTCAAGAAGCCCTGCAACGCTGCATCGAACATCGCGAACTCCACCATGATGAGATGACAGCCATGATGCGACTGATCATGAGTGGAGAAATGTCGCCTGAGTTAGTCGCTGGCTTATTAGTGGCCCTACGCAGTAAGAAAGAAACTGTTGGAGAAATTGCCGCTGCTGCACAGGTTATGCGTGAGTTCGCAACTACCGTTCATGTAGATGATCGTACTCACCTAGTAGATGTTGTCGGTACAGGGGGTGATGGAGCACATACTTTTAATATTTCCACTGCAGCGATGTTTGTTGCTGCAGCCGCTGGAGCCAAAATTGCTAAGCACGGTAATCGTAGCGTGAGCAGTAAATCTGGTAGCGCTGATGTACTCGAAGCCTTAGGCGTTAACTTGGGACTATCTGCTGAGCAAGTTGCTAAATGCATAGCAACTGTCGGTGCTGGCTTTATGTTTGCCCCCAATCATCACCCTGCTATGAAAAACGTCGTGCCCATTCGTAAGCAACTGGGGGTGCGAACGATTTTTAATATTCTAGGTCCGCTTACTAACCCTGCTGATGCTAAGCGAATTCTGATGGGTGTATTTCACCCAGATCTAGTCGTGATTCAGGCGCGTGTACTCCAAGCTTTGGGTATGGAGCACGCTCTCGTTGTGTATGGGCGCGATGGTCTAGACGAGATTTCCTTAGAAGGTCCTACGCTTGTAGGTGAACTCAAGGATGGTGTTGTGCATGAATATGAAATCCATCCAAAAGACTTTGGGCTCAATACTGCACTCACGAGTAGCTTCAAGGTAGCCGATGCAGAAGAGTCAAAACAAATCGTATTGGATGTAATCGATAACAAGCCAGGCGCAGCTAGTGATATTGTGTGCCTGAATGCTGGCGCAACCCTGTATGTCGCAGGCGTCGCTAAAGATATTGCCTCTGGTGTAGCAATGTCTAAAGCAGCGATTGCATCTGGGGCGGCACGTAAAAAATTAGATGCATTTGTTGCAGCAACTCAATCTCAATAATTCTCCATGAGCGATATCCTAGAAAAAATTGTTTCGACCAAGAAGATTGAGATTGCTAGCAACTTAAAGCAAATCTCTCTTGGGAATCAGCGAGATATGGCCGAGGAAAACAATCGGGATGCCTTATTTAAACCGCGTGGTTTTATTCATGCGATTGAAAATAAAATTTCTACAGGTAAAGCTGGTGTCATCACAGAAATTAAAAAGGCAAGCCCGAGCAAAGGGGTTCTTAGAGAAAATTTTAAGCCGGCAGAAATTGCTCAGTCTTATGAAAAGCATGGTGCAGCCTGTTTGTCAGTTCTCACTGATATAGATTATTTTCAGGGATGCAACGCCTATCTTCAAGAAGCTAGAGCTGCATGTAGCATCCCTGCACTGCGCAAGGATTTCACGATAGACCCCTATCAAATCTATGAAGCCCGTGCGATTGGTGCAGATGCAATTCTTTTAATTGTTGCCTGCCTAGAACTTAATCAAATGAAAGAACTCGAAATCTGTGCCCATGAATTAGGCCTAGATGTTCTCGTCGAAGTTCACAACGCTCCAGAGCTAGAGAAAGCTTTAGAACTAAAGACCTCTTTACTTGGTATTAATAACCGTAATCTCAAAACATTTGAGGTAACGCTAGAAACTACGCTTGCACTTTTACCTATGGTTCCAAAAAACAAAACTTTGGTAACTGAATCAGGAATACTAGGTCGCGCTGATGTCCAGCTGATGCGTGATCATCAAATTAATGCCTTCTTAGTTGGCGAGGCTTTTATGCGCTCTTCTGATCCAGGCGCTGCTCTTAGCGAGCTTTTTCCCTAACTTTATTCAAAATATCGAGCCCATACTTAATCACTGCTATGAGCAATATCGAACCCAGAATATCCCCGACGAGCATTACTGCAAAATGACTAAAGGATCCCGCATCTTCTAGACCTTCAGCTGCAAACCAAAGTTGGTGCATACCAGCACTCAATAATGCGTAAACCAAAATACAAATGATTAATTTTTGCAGGCTGAGATTGCTTAAATCAGGTGAAAGTTGAATATTGCTCAGAATAAAAATCCTAGCAATGTAGGGGGCAAATCCAGACACTAGGCCTACACCGAGACAAAGAGTTAAATCGTGTGGAAACTCGCCAAAGTAACTAATCAAAAATGAGACTGCAGCAATACCAAGAGCGCCTGGAAGCCCAAAGATTAATGTCAAAAATAGACGCAACCCTGCCGGTAAGTAGATCCAGTTAACCCCAAGACTGAACACCAGTTCGCCTGCTACCCAAGAATTAGCGTAAAAAAGGAAAGCATAGGCCAATGCACTCATTGCAAAACCACTGAAGTTTTCAGCCAGTATTGGTAAAATTTTGACCATTGTATCGATTATGAATGTTTTTTATAACGACTTTCTATTGAAAACACTACGCTAAGGGAATACACTAGTATTAGCTTTTAAGCTAACTAACTTTCACTGGAATAAACCCTAAACACTATGCCAACAACAAAATCTTCTCCTTATCTTCGATTTTTAAATTTGATTGATGCTTTGGATCGAATTAATCCGGGTAAGCAACTAGACTACGTTGAAGAAAGCCTTCTAGATAGAATTCTCGTTTGTGCACATGCTAAAGAGTCAGTATTGGTAGGTGATTTAATTTCTATTTCTGATTTGGGCTCTCAAGCAACATTACATGGTCGCCTGAAGAATCTCAGCGCCATGGGATACATTAAGATGGCCTCAAATTCTGATGGTCGTAAGAAAGAAGTTGTACCAACTAAGTTGGCGATAAAGCGCTATGAAGAAATCTCTAGATGTTTAGAGAAGGCACTTAAATCGGCTTAATTGACTTACCTAGACATTAAATAAGAAGTTCAATACGTCGCCATCCTTGACGACGTATTCTTTACCTTCGGCCCGCATCTTGCCAGCCTCTTTAGCTCCAGCCTCACCCTTAAACTGAATGAAATCCTCATAAGCAATCGTTTGCGCACGAATGAAGCCGCGCTCAAAGTCAGTATGAATAACGCCTGCTGCTTGAGGAGCAGTATCACCTTGATGAATAGTCCAGGCCCGCACTTCTTTAACACCAGCAGTAAAGTAAGTTTGCAAACCAAGCAATGAATATCCAGCCCGAATCACACGATCTAGGCCAGGCTCCTCCATACCTAAGTCATCTAGGAATTCTATTTTGTCAGCATCATCTAAATCAGCAATCTCAGCTTCAATGGCTGCGCAGACTGCAACTACCGGGGCGTTTTCTTTGGCAGCGTGCTGTCTCACTGCCTCAAGATGGGGGTTATTAGAAAAGCCATCTTCTTTTACATTAGCAACATACATCGCTGGTTTAGCAGTGATTAAACACAATGGCTTAATGAGAAGAAATTCGTCTTCACTCAAATTGAGGCTACGGACTGGCAGCACAGAATCCAAATGGGCTTGCACTTTAGTGAGGACCGCAACTAAAGCAGCAGCCTCTTTATCGTTACCTGACTTAGCGGCTTTACTGGAGCGGTTGAGTGTTTTTTCAACAGTAGCTAAGTCCGATAAAGCCAACTCAGTGTCAATAACACCAATATCAGCAATAGGGTCAATCTTGCCAGCAACGTGGATGACATTCGGATCTTCGAAACAACGGACTACATGAGTAATTGCATCCGTTTCACGAATATTGGCCAAAAACTGATTGCCAAGACCTTCGCCTTTAGAGGCGCCAGCGACCAACCCTGCAATATCTACAAACTCAACAGCAGCGGGCATGATGCGCTCAGGCTGAACGATCTGCGCTAGTGCAGCTAGACGATGATCGGGAACCTCAACCACGCCAACATTGGGCTCAATCGTGCAGAAAGGATAGTTTTCCGCTGCGATCCCAGCCTTGGTAAGCGCGTTAAAAAGGGTAGATTTGCCGACGTTAGGCAGGCCGACGATGCCACATTTCAAAGACATGTCCTTATTGTAAAGGGGCGAGATTCGATATCATCAAGTTATGTCACAAGTTCTCCAAAATTCGCCCTTAAAAACCCCTGCGCTCTCTACCAAAATCCGCCAGACTGATGTCGTGGTAGTTGGTGGAGGTATTACTGGTAAGGCTTGCGCGCTTGGTCTAGCCCAGCTAGGCCTACAAACCATTGAGATTGCGCCCGATCTCAGTCAAACAATAGCTGCTCCACAAGGATCTCAATGGGGGCAACGAATCTATGCTTTTTCACCAAGCACCCAAAAATTATTAGCCCAACTACAAATTTGGGATGCGCTTGATCATAGCCGGATGCAATCCGTACGTGATATGCGTATTTACGGAGATCGTGGGGAAAAAAATGATCAGCTTCATCTTTCAGCTTTTGAAGCAGGTACTCCTCAACTCGCTTGGATAGGTGAGTCTAATTTAATTGAACACATGCTCGATCAAGCATCGCGCTTCCAAAATAAACTAGAGCGCATCAACGATGTCTTAGAAAAAATAGAAGTTAATGAACAAGGATGCACGCTCCACTTAAAAAATGGGGGAATGATTCACGCGCAACTTGTAATTGCAGCTGATGGTGCCAACTCTCCAATTCGATCTGAAATTGGAATTACCAGCAGCGAAGAAAGTTACTCGCAGAGCGCTGTAGTTGCTAACTGGTTTTGCACTTATCCGCATCTTGAAACTGCATTTCAGTGGTTCTTACCCGGTGGGGATATTGTGGCTATGCTACCTTTGCCAGGAAAGCAAGTATCGATGGTTTGGTCAACCTCCACAGAGAATGCTGCATCATTACTAAAACTTAATCAAACACAATGGCTTGAGCGATTTGCTGCAATTGCTAATGGTGCTATTAGCAAACAATTTGGTGATTTGACCCTGAACTCGGCGCCAGCAGCATTCCCATTAAGGAAAATTAGAGCCAAGCGTTTTATTGGACCTGAAACTTCACCAAAAGTGGTGTTGATTGGCGACGCTGCTCATGTCATGCACCCTCTAGCAGGGCAAGGCCTTAACTTGGGCTTGCGCGATGTTGCCGTTCTTCTCAACATTATTGGTAAGCGTGAATCTTTTCGCACTCCAAGCGATATTGTTCTCCTGCGTCGCTACGAACGCCAACGCCAAGGCGATACTAGCGCTCTTCTATGGGTCACCGATAAACTCAAAAAACTATTTTCAGCTAGTAGCAATACAGAGCGACAAATTCGTAACTGGGGCCTTGGTCTTGTAAACAAAAGCCACTTCATTAAACAGCGTCTTATTGAGCACGCTTTAGGAGAAATTGATTTTGAATAAATATTTATCTGCAATATCTTTCATCTGTGCATTTTTGCTTTGTTGTGGATATGCCAATGCACAGCCTGAGCAGCAAATTAAATCTGAGATACAGAAAAAACTGGGCGCAAATGCAAAAGTAAAAGGTGTTTCACCAGCACCAGTGAGTGGTTTGTATGAAGTATTGGTGGGCAATGAGGTTTTTTATACAGATAGTTCAGCAAAATATTTAATTCAAGGTGAAATTATTGAATTGGCCACCGGGAAAAATATTACCGAGCAAAGACAGGCCGATCTCAATCGTATCAAGTGGGCAGATTTAAACCAGGCCAACGCTATCAAAATAGTGCGCGGCAATGGAGCTCGCCAATTAGCTGTTTTTTCCGATCCTAACTGTGGCTATTGCAAGAAACTTGAAAAATCGATGCAGCAATTAGATAACGTCACCATCTATACCTATTTGATTCCTATTTTGTCGCCAGACTCCACGCAAAAATCCAAACAAATCTGGTGTGCGGCAGATCCCTATAAGACCTATATGGATTGGATGATTAATGGTATTAACCCCAGTGGAAAAGGTGAATGCGCTACCCCTCTAGATAAGAACCTCGCTTTTGCAAAAACCTATGGCATCACTGGCACACCTACCCTCTTCTTTACAGATGGAAGTCGTTTTCCTGGTGCCGTACAAATTACCGACATTGAAAAGAAATTTGGCTCGCTCAAATAAATCTCATGGATAAAGCAGGTCTACCAGCAATTCAATACACCATATGGCCAGCTGATCTTCAAGAACATCGCTATCGGGTGAAATTGCATATTGCCAACCCAAATCCAGATGGTCAGATTTTGCAGATGCCTGCATGGATACCGGGAAGTTATTTAATTAGAGACTTTAGTAAGCATATTGAAAGCATTGAAGCCTATTCCGTAGACGCCCCTAAGAAAAAAATTGCTCTCAATAGAATCAATAACGATCAATGGCGCCTTCCAAGAGTAAGTGGTGCAGTTGAAGTACATACAACGGTATACGCATTCGATTCTTCAGTTCGTGCAGCCTACTTGGATACTGAACGCGCTTTCTTTAATGCAAGTAGCCTCTGTCTCGAAGTCAAAGGTCAAGAGAGCCTACCTTGTTCTCTGGCTATTGTGGCGCCTGACGAGGGGTTTACTGATCACTGGTCAGTACAGACTAGCTTAAGATCGGTCAAAACAGATGCTCGTGGGTTTGGTTTTTATCTTTCACAAAATTATGATGATCTTCTTGATCACCCTGTGGCAATCGGTGAATTTCAAGTACTCCGCTGGAAATCAAATGGGGTTCCTCATAGCATGCCCATCCAAGGTTGCATGCATCAGATTGATACTAAACGGCTCGCACAAGATTTGCAGGCAATTTGCAGCAGTACGATCAATCTTTTTGAGCCCAAAACTAAACGAGCGCCGTTTAGCAACTATCTTTTCCTAGTAAATGCTCTTCACAATGGCTATGGCGGACTTGAGCATCGAGATAGCACTGCTTTACTTTGTCGCCGTGATCAAATTCCCCAGCAAGGCATACCTTTGGAGGAGTCTGCATACCGAGAATTTCTAGGTTTATGTAGTCATGAATATTTTCATGCTTGGCTAGTGAAACGTATTCAAGCAAAAGCATTCCAGCCTTATGATCTCAGCACGCGTAATCACACCGGCTTGCTTTGGTTATTTGAGGGCTTTACGAGTTATTACGATGATCTTCAACTTTTTCGCAGCAAGCGCATTGATCTTAAAACCTACCTAGATCTTGTTAGCAATAACTGGAATGGGGTCTTACGTGGGCCAGGGAGACGAAAACAAAGTCTGGCAGACAGTTCATTTGATGCCTGGACTAAGTATTACCAAGCTGATGAAAACACACCCAATGCAGTAGTGAGCTACTACGGCAAGGGAGCACTGCTTGCCCTAGGGCTGGATTTAAAGATTCGCGCATTCTCAAAGAATAAAAAGTCTTTAGACGATCTCATGCGTTTAATCTGGAAAAAACATGGTGTTACGCTTGATGGAATTGCTGAAAATGGTCTTGATGACTTAATGCTTGAGCTACTTGGCAATAGTTTCTCCAAAATCTGGCATGAAATAAAGTCACGCTACATTTTTGGCGTTGAAGATATTCCAATTCAAAAATGGCTTCTCTCTCCATTAGTCTCAGCTCAACAAAAAACACAATCAAGGTTAGAAAAAATAAAGCTGCAGTTTGGTATGCGCTTTGCCGAGAGTAATGGCTGGTTAAAGATAACGCATGTATTAGATGGTGGCGCAGCGCAGTTAGCTGGCCTAGCCTCGGGTGATTTACTTGCAAGCATTAACGGGCAACGCGTTACTACGAGCCGCTTAGATAAGATTCTAGGAGGGCTTTCTGAGGGGCAAAATATCCCTCTTTGCTTTTATCGTGATGATTTAGAGCATGAATGCATTACGGTTTTAAAGGCCAATCAGTTGCCAACGCAATATGAGCTGACACCGATTCAGAACTCGTAATACAGACATATCACCAATATCAATGCCTGCTTTTTCTAAAGAAGATATTCCAAAGGATTGGCGTGATTTACTGGGCGATTATTTTGAATCTCTGGGTTGGACAAATTTAGAGCGTAACTTACAGGCTGTCCTTGATGCAGATCCAAAGTTGATTCGGCCTGACCCTAATCATTTTTTTAAAGCACTCAAGTTAACCCCTGTTGAGTCAGTCAAAGTGGTGATTCTGGGACAAGACCCCTACCACTCTCCTGGACTAGCGCAAGGCTTGGCGTTTTCTATCCCGAAAGAGATTCCCACCAAGTCTCGTGAGTTTCCTAGCTCACTACGCAACATTAGTAAGGCACTCGTACTCGAGGGATTTGGTCCATTGCCTCATGGTGATTTACATCACTGGGCAGAACAAGGAGTGCTGCTTCTCAATACAGCGCTGAGCGTTCGAATAGGCGAAGCAGGTAGTCATGTCAATCTGGGTTGGAAAAGTTTGATAGATCAATTCATTTCTGCTCTAGCAATCCAAAAGCCGCATTTAGTTTGGATGCTTTGGGGAGGACATGCTCAATCTAAGTTACCGCTAATTGAATCAGGCGATAAACAATTCATTTTGCAATCATCACACCCATCAGGATTGGGCGTTTATAAGACAGATAAACCTTTTTTGGAGCCAGGAGCTAATGCCAGTTGTGCTCACTTCACAAAGGCCAATGAATGGCTGATCAAGCATTGCTTAAGCCCAATTGTGTGGGTACAAAATCTCAATAGCTCAGAGCAATTTAACCTTCTTGAATAAAAGGGCTTATTTGTAGTTAAATGTAATGATCTTTCAAGAGTAATAAATGCCTTCAAATTCTGCGACTAGAGTACAAAAACATCGGGCCTCATTAAGGGACTCAGGATTAAGACCAATCCAAATTTGGGTACCTGATACCCGGGCGCCTGAATTTACCGAGGAATGTCAACGCCAGTCGAAAATTGCTGCTATTGCAGATCAAGCGGACCATCAATTAATGTCTCTTTTGGATCAGGCTTTAACTGGCTTGGATGACTTATGAGGCGTGGCAATTTAGTTACGGTTGTCATACAAAGTCATCGGGGCTCTTGATGACACAATTCTTGTTCGAGTCAACAGAGCTCTCGCATTATGGCTAGGGCTAGCCTAATCAGCCCGTTACTTTTATTTAGCTAAGGCCGTAAAAATACAGCCTAGCAGACAAGAAGCAAAGATAGCGCTAAGCCACTCCAGCATCTGGCCAGACTGGAAGAATCCCATATATTGCCCAAAGTAAGAGCTCGCGGCGGCGGCAATAAAGCCTAGAAACGCTGCTAGCAGAAGCTTTGCTAGCTTTAGTCCTTTAGGTTGACCGGGGTAAAAAACCCAGGCTGAAACCCCAGAAATACCCCCAATTAGCAGAAAAGCCAAAAACCCCATTGATACCCCCATTAATCATGTCATCAAATCTATAATTACCCATTATGAAGTTGTTGACACTAGGTATCAATCATCACACAGCGCCGGTCGCCATTCGGGAAAAGGTCGCCTTCGATCCTGAATTTCTTCAAGAAGCGTTACACGATCTACGCCAACATTTAGTTGGTGCGAATCAGGCTGGGTTGCCAGAAGCGACGATTTTGTCCACTTGTAATCGTACCGAGGTCTATTGCGCAGCAAATGATGACAGCGCTGCTGGTCTATTGCATGAAGCCACTTTTGATTGGTTAGCTAAAACGCAACAGCTCGCTCCTAGTAGCCTTCAGCCTCATATTTACTCACTGCCACAATCTGATGCTGTTCGTCATGCTTTCAGGGTTGCCTGTGGTTTGGATTCTATGGTGATTGGTGAGACCCAAATTTTGGGACAAATGAAAGATGCTGTACGCACTGCAAATAATGCAGGTGTACTAGGCACTTATCTTAATCAACTCTTTCAAAAAACATTTGCTGTTGCAAAAGAAGTCCGTGGCTCGACTGAAATTGGAGCCCATTCGATTTCAATGGCCGCTGCGTCTGTTCGTCTTACCGAGCGCATCTTCGAAAAGATTTCTGACCAGCGCATTTTATTTATTGGCGCTGGCGACATGATCTCTTTATGCGCCACACACTTTGTTTCTCATAAACCTAAAAATGTTGCAATTGCAAACCGCACGATCGAACGAGGCCAAGAGCTAGCTGATTCTATTTCTATGCAAGATGTCCAAGCGGAGTCATTCAAGCTCTCTGAGCTTCCTAGCCGCCTTCATGAGTTTGACATTATTGTCTCTAGCACCGCCTCTTCGCTTCCCATCATTGGTTTAGGTATGGTTGAGAGCGCCCTCAAACAACGTCGCCGGAAGCCTATGGTGATGATTGATCTTGCAGTTCCACGTGACTTCGAACCTCAAATTTCAAGACTAGCTGATGTGTACCTCTATACAGTCGATGACCTAGGCTTGATGATTAAGACTGGTACTAACCTACGCCAAGCAGCAGTAAGCCAAGCTGAGGCAATCATTGAAGATCGCGTTGGTAATTTCATGCACTGGATGCAAGGCCGCAATGCCGTTCCGATTATCCAAGATATTCAATTACAGGGTGAGCGCTTAAGACAACTTGAACTTGAACGTGCTATGAAACGGTTAATGCGTGGCGATGATCCACAAGAAGTTCTCAATGCAATGGCACAAGGTCTGACTAATAAATTTTTGCATGGCTCACTCCATGCTTTGCAACACTCCAATGGCGCTGAGCGTGACGCTCTGATTAAGCTTTTACCTAAACTCTTCGCTTCACACACTAAACCAGAAGACCATTAGATGAAGCCCAGCATGCGGGCTAAGCTAGATCATCTAGACACGCGCTTAGCCGAACTCAATTCTCTTTTAACCTCCGAAGAGGCAACCAAAGATATGGATGCCTATAGGAAGCTCACGCGCGAACATTCTGATATTGCAACAATAGTTGAGCAATTTGGCCTTTACAAGCAGGCCGAAGCAGATGCACGCGCTGCTGAGGAAATGCGTAACGATTCCGAGATGAAGGAATTTGCCGACGAAGAGCAAAAGCAAGCTATAGCTACGATGGAACAGCTTGCGGCTACCCTACAAAAACTTTTACTGCCTAAAGATGAAAATGATGATCGTAATGTCTTCTTAGAAATAAGGGCAGGCACCGGTGGTGATGAAAGCGCGCTCTTTGCTGGCGATCTCTTACGTATGTATACCCGCTTTGCAGAGCGGCAAGGGTGGAAAGTGGAGATGGTCAGTGCTGCCGAGTCTGATCTTGGTGGTTATAAGGAAGTTGTACTTCGTTTAGTGGGTCAATCTGTTTACTCCCGGCTTAAATTTGAATCTGGTGGCCATCGTGTTCAACGCGTTCCACAAACAGAAACTCAAGGACGTATTCATACATCAGCATGTACAGTAGCTGTTATGCCCGAAGCTGACGAATTAGAGGCCGTCAAAATCAATCCAGCGGAATTACGAATCGATACCTTCCGAGCATCAGGAGCTGGTGGACAGCATATTAATAAAACGGATTCTGCAGTACGCATTACCCACCTACCAACAGGTACCGTTGTCGAATGTCAGGATGATCGTAGCCAACATCGTAATCGCGAGCAAGCAATGAAGGTTCTTGTTTCTCGCATCATGGATGCGCGCGAACGAGAAAAACATCAACTTGAAGCACAAACAAGAAAATCCCTAGTTGGCTCTGGTGACCGCAGCGATCGTATTCGTACCTACAACTTCCCACAGGGAAGAATTAGTGATCATCGTATTAATCTCACGCTCTATAAAATTGATGCCATGATGGATGGAGATATTGATGATCTCTGCAATGCACTAGCATCTGAACACCAAGCTGAACTCCTCGCTGCTCTGGGCGATAACTAAAAATTTATGAATCAAGATTTAAGTATTCGCGCTCTGCTGAGCGATTCATTGCTCATGCCCAACGAAGCACGTATGTTAATGGCTCATGTACTTGAAACGCACTACCAACTGCCACGCACTGCTCTTTTATCTCGAGATGATATGGAACTGAGTTCCAAAGCAACGATGCATTGGCAAGAACTGCAATCCAAAAGACTCTCGGGGGAACCCATTGCCTACCTCATTGGTAAAAGAGGTTTTCATAACATCGAGTTATATGTAGCGCCGGGCGTGCTAATACCGCGCCCTGAAACAGAACTCCTCGTTGAAATCGGTCTACAAGAAATTGGGCGCCTGCCTCAAGCAGCAACAGTATTGGATTTGGGAACGGGCTCGGGGGCGATTGCTCTTGCCATTGCTGCTGCAGCACCTCAAGCCTTACTGATGGCGAGCGATCAATCGGAAGAAGCTCTGGAAATTGCAAAACTGAACGCCAAGACTTTGAGTCTTGAAGCACGCGTGCAATTTGCAAAGGGTAATTGGTATGAAGCCATCGGAAAACACGCTCGTTTTGACATTATTTTAAGTAATCCACCTTATATTTCCAATCAGGATCCTCATTTGCTGCAAGGTGACCTTCGCTTTGAACCCATTTCTGCACTAACAGATCATGCTAGTGGACTGAGCTGCCTAGAAAACATCATCGCTGGTGCTAAAGAGCACCTCAAGCCAAATGGTTTAATCGCTGTTGAACATGGCTTTGACCAATCCACAAAAGTGCTTGAAATGATGGAAACTAGTGGCCTAAGGGATATCGAAGCCCGCCAAGATTTGGCAGGCCACTGCCGAGTTGCTTTAGGTAGAAACTCAGGCAAGCAATAAAGCCTTAAATAACCTTTTTCCACGTAAAGTCTTAAAATCAACCCAAACCTTATTTAAACCCTTTTTACAAACTTACTCCTCGTTAAGGAAGAATTTTATGGATCCACAAGCTCAAATTAAAGAAATCGTCACTAGTCACCCTGTTGTGCTGTTCATGAAGGGAACTGCGCAGTTTCCTCAATGTGGGTTTTCTGGAAATGCCATCAATATTTTGCGCGCAAGCGGTGTCGAAACACTCCACACTGTAAACGTATTGGAAGATGCTGGAATTCGTCAAGGCATCAAAGAATATGCCAATTGGCCAACCATTCCCCAGCTCTACATTAATGGAGAGTTTGTTGGAGGTTCAGACATCATGACTGAGATGTACGAATCTGGGGAACTACAAAAATTAGTTAAAGCCTAAGTATCTAGTCTTATTTCTGTGACTTTTGATCTAAGCTCGCTTTTACTATTTGGCCTGCCATTTGGAATATGTGCAGGCCTTTTAGTTTATGTATTAAGTCTTCGATCTACTGTTGCACGTGTTGAACAACAAGCACAGACAGATTTGGCACTCGCAATCAGCTTGCGAACAGAACGTGACCAAGCCCTGCAAAATGCAATCCGCCTAGAGGCAGAACTCGATTCTGAACGCAAACAAGGTTTGGGTCGTATTGAATCGTTGAATGAAGCCAAAGAAGCTTTAACTAGTCAATTCAAAAATTTGGCTAATGAGATTTTGGAAGATAAATCCAAACGTTTTACAGAACAAAATGCTGCAAGCTTAGATGCCTTATTAAAGCCCCTGCAAACTAAGCTCACAGAATTTAAAGAGCAAGTAAATACCTCCTATGGCAATGAGGCTCGTGAACGTTTTGCCCTCAGAGGTGAGATCGAGCGCTTAGCCAGTCTCAATTTGCGGATGTCAGATGAAACTCGCTCGCTAACCCAGGCGCTTAAGGGTGATTCAAAAGTGCAGGGTAATTGGGGTGAACTCGTTTTAGAGTCCATCTTAGAATCTTCTGGTTTACGAAAGGGAGAGGAGTACTTGGTTCAGGATAGCCATACTCAATCTGATGGCTCACGTCTTCAACCCGACGTAGTGATTAAGTTGCCCGAAGGCAAAAGCCTAGTAGTAGATAGCAAGGTTTCCATTACCGCTTACGCTAGGCATGCTGAAACGACCGATCCAGCCGTTGCGGAGCAAGAGCTGGCAGCTCACATCCAGTCCTTGCGCCAACATATACAGGGTCTATCTGGAAAGAACTATAGCTCCTTATATGGCGCTGGCTCCGTTGACTTTGTGTTGATGTTCGTTCCAATTGAGCCCGCGTTTTTACTAGCCCTTAAAACAGCGCCCAACCTCTACCAAGAGGCTCTGGCTAAAAATATTGTTTTGGTTTGTCCCAGCACATTAATGGCAACTCTTCGAACCGTTGCTCATCTCTGGAGACAAGATCACCAAAATCGCAATGCCCTTGAGATTGCAAAACAGTGTGGCAGCCTTTATGACAAATTCGTGGGTTTTGTAGATGATTTAGAAAAGCTGGGGCAGCGCTTGGATCAAGCCCAAACGAGTTATCACGACGCTTTCAATAAGCTCAAAACTGGCAAAGGTAATCTCATTCGCTCAGCTGAGAGGGTTCGGGAACTTGGTGTTAAGCCGAGTAAAACCCTACCCGCTCCTTTAATTGAATCTTCCACAGATTCTGATTAAATTGAGACAAAGAAAAACCCCGCTTAGTTAATACTAGGCGGGGTTTTATTTAAAGCGTATTACTAAATACTATTTATTATTAAGCAGATTTACGTGCACGTGATGCAGGGGTAGTAGCTTTCTTCACTTGAGCCATTTGACCTTGAGCAGCGTCGATTGCTTGGTCAACGGTTTTTTCTACAGTTGCAAAAGCTTCTTTACTAGCAGCGCGGAACTGTTCGAAACCTTGTAATGCGCTTCCGTATGCAGTCTTAAAAGAAGACATAAATACATCGGATCCAGCAGGTGCATTTGCAGCAATAGTGTTGATCCAATCTTGGAAACCATCTTGCAATTGGTCAATGCTTGCGTCCACCACATTTGCAAATTCTTTATTGCTATCACGCAGTACTTTGCTTACTTTCTTTTGGTAAGCCGCAGCTAGGTTGCTAGCAGATTGCAATGTTTCTTCGCTAAGAAGTTCAGTCACTTGTTTTGGATCTTTAGCTGTCAGCACTTGTTGGATGCTATCTTGAGCATTGACTAGTACATCTTTTGAGGCAGCATAGTTCAAAGCAGCCAATTTTTGAGCATTTTCTAAAGCAGCTTCACTTAAAGAAAATGAAGCCTCAAGGCCTTTGCTGTTCATTTGGGACAATTTAACGGTGATTTGATCTTGGTTCATCTATTTCTCCAGAAATTTAGTGGTACAACTAGTTAATTAAGTGCGCAATTTGATATGAAACACATTAAAAAGCTCAAATATTGCACTGCACCATGAAACTGTAACTCAACAAAAATGACAAATCAAGAACTTTTTGCTGCTATGCAATAATTATTACTAATAAACTTTTAAATTGAATAGAATCAATAGCTTAGAAAATTCATGGGAAAGTAGCCGCTACCGAAAAGTAGCAACTGCTGCTTGTTTTGGCACATTTCTAGAGTGGTATGACTTTCTAACGTTTGCCACCTTAGCAGTTTTTTTTGGCCCTCTTTTCTTTCCCTCTGAGGACCCAAGTACCGGTCTTTTAGCAAGCCTAGCTACCTTTGGCGTTGGAATGGTAGTCAGGCCCATAGGCGCAGCTCTATTTGGCTCCATGGGCGATCGCATTGGGCGTAAGCCTGTCTTTATGATCACGATTGTCCTCATGGGTCTTGCAACAGTTTGTGTCGGCTTTTTACCCGTTTACTCCCAAATTGGTATCTGGGCCCCTATCCTGCTGGTTAGCTTACGCCTAATGCAAGGTCTTTCTGCTGGGGGTGAAATCGGTGGAGGAGCAATCTATTTAGCGGAGCATGCTGGCAATCAGAACAGGGGCTTTAAGACCAGCTTCTTGCAACTCATGGGGCCTCTCGGAATACTGGTATCAACCTTGCAAATTGCCCTTTTACAGATTTGGCTAAGTCCAGAAGAATTTCAAGCTTGGGGATGGCGCGTGCCATTTTGGATCTCCATTGTGCTTCTGCTTATCGCGTTTAAGGCAAGGATGGCCTTAGAAGAAACTCCCGTGTTTTTAGAGATGAGCAAAAACAAAAAAGTGATTCAGAATCCATTACTGAATAATTTCCGTGATCCACAAACCAGAAAACGCATGTTCCTCCTTTTCTTCTGCGTCTCTGCAGGCGGGGCTGTACTCTTTTTTTGCGTTCAGGTGTATACGGCAATCTTCTTAAAAACTTCTGTCAAGCTTCCGACAGAGCTGGTAAGCCAATTGAGTATTTATGCCACGGCGATATTATTTCCACTGACAATTTTTGCGGGGTGGCTATCGGACAAGATTGGACGAAAGCCCGTTGTAATCAGTGGATTACTGTTAGGCGCCATTTTTATTCTGCCTGGATTTCAGATGCTTTATACCTTAGGTATTGAGCTGGTAGAAGCAATAAATCCGATTGTGAATGTAATGTTGATAGGCGCAGTCTTATTCGTACTATCGCTCTGCCTAGCACTCGTAGTTGGTCCACAAACAGCGCTTCTCGCAGAACTCTTTCCAGCTAAATCCAGAAATAGTGCAGCAACGCTTCCACATAACTTAGCTGCAGGCTGGATTGGCGGCATGCTCCCTTTCATAGTGACTTGGCTCAATAAAACCTGGGAGAGCGATCTTGCTGGACTTTGGTATCCAACTATATTTCTAGGTACAGGGGCCTTAGTAGCAATGCTCTACCTACCAGAAACTAGAAATACCTCCTTGCTAGATTAGATAGTGTGTCAATAAGCTACAGGTAGAGCTTGCGCGATAGGCTACGAATTTTTTTTCTTAAGCGCTTAGCTTGAACTAGTGCCTTATCCAAACTAGTAATTTGAATTTCAGCTTGCTTGAGAGCTTTAGCGTTGAGAAAGACTTCATCAAATTTTTTCATCACAGCCGCGGGTGAAAAATCGCGGCTGTAACAATCCCAGTCCTGCTGTTGATACCAAGCCTTATCAAAGTTCAGTAATGTATTCTTAAGATCGCTTGGTCCTTTATACAAAATCGCTTTGGAGCCTAGAACCTCGATATGATTGCGTTGCGGAGAAAGCGCATAAGTTATGACTGGCTTATTGTGTATAGAAAACTCGCCGCAAGCCAGACCAAAACTCTCACCGATACCTCGTGCATGAAGCATGGCATCACAAGTTTTGATAAAGCTTGATTTAAATAAGGGGTCGGGATTTCCTGGCAGAAAAATAACTTGAGGGTGATCCGTAAAGCGGTCAATATTCATAAAAAGAAAGAAGATTGTCGGATTTTGATTAATCACCTCAAATATAGTTTTCTTTACAAATCCCAAGTTAAAACTATCGCTGCCACCATAGCATCCAAAGACGGTTGCATCCTGAGAAATACCCAAACTAGTCCTTAATGAAGCTCCAACTATTGGCAAATCAATCATGTGTGGAACGTATGGAATCTTTCCGTTAGAGCACTCCTCACTCAACCACCTTGATACGTAGGCATAAATATCCCCATGCATCTCCTCAATTTTCTGCGGAAATACTGCATGCATCAAATTAGGAACGCCTGGAAGACTATAAGTATCAAGCTCCCCAGACTTAATCAGATACATCGCATCAATGAATCCTACTTCGGGCATTGCCTTTACATCACTAAATTGATCGTAGGGAACAAGGCGAAACTCTTGGGAAAATTTCTGGAAAACAGAGGGCTGAACCTGCTCTGAGCGACGATCATAAAAAATGATTGATTCATTGCCTAAGATTTTTTTATTTTGTAAGGCGTAGTCAAAGATAGCAATATGTGTGCCTCGTAGAGACATTAAGCCTGCATCAAATCCGATTTTGGTGAATGACATCACTTCATTTTAGTTGCTTGACCAAATTTTAGGGGTAGAGGAAATATCCGCACTTAAATAAATTAACCATTGAAAATCAATAACTTATAAATTATGGTCATTCATATACAGAAATTTACTATTTGATCGGTCGATGATGAGCTTCTATTACTTAGGAATTAAATAGGCTCAAGAATGAGCAACGGTATTGTGGGGTATATTGCACCCGCTCAGCAAGATACAATCGATTTAAGCTCACGCCTCCTGCAAATTACAAATGATCAACATTAATAAATAAATGAAGAAAATCGCCGTAATCACACCGTACTACAAAGAACCACTCGAGGTCCTGAAAAAATGTCATGAGAGCGTTATGTCACAGAGCATTCCTGCTACCCATTTTTTTATAGCAGATGGTTTTCCTAAGGAAGAACTAGCGCAGTGGAACATAAAACATATTTCCCTCTCACAGGGGCATGATGATAATGGCGACACGCCAAGAGGAATAGGTGGTTTATTGGCGGATGTAGAAGGCTATGATTTTGTTGCTTACCTAGATGCAGATAATTGGTTTCATCCTAACCATCTCGCCTCCCTGTTAGAAGAGTTGGAAAAATCTGGGGCAGATATTAGCTGTTCATTTAGAACCATTCATGCCCTAGATGGATCTGAATTGATGGGGGTTCAAGACTCCGATGAAATATCGCTTGAACACATAGACACTAGCTGTTATTTGATAAAGCGTAGTGCATTCGAAGTCCTAAACGTTTGGTTGCGTATGCCCAAAATTTTGTCACCAATTTGCGATCGAATTTTTTATGCTTACCTAAAACACAAGAAATTCAAATTGGCTTATACAAAAAATAAATCTCTTGCATTTCGCTCTCAATACAAAATTCATTATCAAATGGCAGGGGTTACTCCGCCCAATAATCTCAAAGAAAATGTTGCCGAGGAGTCGATTAAGTGGCTCCTCACCATAGAAGGTCTAAAAGAAACCGTCAACAAGTTAGGCTTCATACCTCTTTAAATTGATATGAATGAGCAAATTCAAAACCTTATTGGTCAAGCTATACAGCTACTTCAACAAGGCTTGCCAAAAGAGGCTGAAAAGATACTCATTAATATCCTCAGTTCAGATGGAAATAATTTACCCACTCTTGAAATCCTAGGAGTGATAAAAGCCTCGCAAGGAGAGCACGCAGAATCTGCACAGTATTTATTAAAGGCTATTAAACTCAATCCAAATAATCCTTCGCTACACTACAACTTAGCAAAGGCATTATCAGAGTGTGGTCGCGATACTGAAGCCTTACCGCATCATGAGCAAGTCCTGAGGATGGCTCCTAACAATCCAGATGCATGGCTTAATTACGGCAAAAGTCTTGCAGTACTCAAGCAGCACCATACTGCTCTAGATGCCTTTAATAAGGCCATACTGATACAGCCTCAGTATTTCGAGGCCTTATTAAATCAAAGTGCGGCATTCAATGAATTAAAGAAATTTGATGCAGGGCTAAATGCTGCAGAAAAAGCCCTCTCATTAAGACCTGATTTTGCGGAAGCCTGGGTGAACAAAGGGGTGAGCCTCAAGGCATTAAATCAATTAGATGCGGCAATAGCCTGCTATGACAAGGCCATTTCATTTAAACCGGACTATGCAGAAGCCTGGGCTAATAAAGCAACAATCTTAAAGGATCAAAAGCGTTACTACGATGCAATATTTCACTATTCTAGAGCACTTGAAATTAACCCCAACCTAGAATATTTGAGCGGGGAGATCATGCATCTCCGAATGAAAATCGGGGACTGGGAAGACTTTGATGAGAACATCCAAAATCTAAGAAGAGATATAGATACTGGAAAAAAGGCAATCATGCCCTTTGCTGCCTTAGCTCTATTTGATTCAGAAGAGCTCAATTTCCAAGTAGCTAATACTGCTACTGGTAACTCTGGCCCTAGTAATGGCTCAAAGCAAGCGCCAATTCCAAAACATCGTCATCAAAAGATGAAGTTAGCCTATTTCTCTGCTGACTTTAGAAATCATCCAACTTCACATTTAATGTCTCGCTTATTCAAATTACATGATCGGGATCAATTTGAAATCTATGCTTTTTCACTTCTTAATGGCGGAGAAAAAGACACAGTTCGAACTGAGGTGATGAAATATTTTGATCATTTTATTGATATAGATAATTTAAGCGACCAAGAAGTTGTGGGGCTCTCCCGTAAGCTAGAAATTGATATTGCAATAGATTTAGGTGGCCAGACTATGGACGCTCGTACTGGCATCTTTGCATTACGTGCTGCCCCTATACAAATCAACTATCTAGGCTACCCAGGAACGATGGGGTCTGAGCATCATGATTACATCATTGCCGATATGACTGTGATACCCGAAGCCCATCAACCATTTTTCAGCGAAAAAATAATTTATTTACCCGATTGCTACCAAGTAAATAATGATGAGAAGGAAATATCCTCACGCTGTTTTACTAGAAAAGAATTAGGACTACCTGAAGATCAATTTGTGTTCTGCTGCTTTAACAATAATTTCAAGATAACCCCAGCGATCTTTAGTATCTGGATGAATATTCTAAAAAGAGTTAAAGGAAGCGTCCTGTGGTTGTTTGAAGACAATGAATTCATCAAAAATAATTTCATAAAAGAAGCTGAAAAAAGGGGGGTATCTGGCAATCGACTCGTATTTGCGAAACGCATAGATCAGCAGGATCATTTGGCGCGACATAGAGCAGCCGACTTATTTTTGGACACTCTTCCCTACAATGCCCATACAACTGCTAGCGACGCCCTCTGGTGTGGGCTTCCACTTATCACCCTCGCCGGAAATAGCTTTCCAGCAAGAGTTGCTGAAAGCTTACTGAATGCGATTGGTTTACCAGAGCTCATTACGCGATCCGTAGAAGAATATGAATCCCTGGCCGTAAGATTAGCAAGCGACCCTGAAGAGCTTCAAAAAATAAAGGACAAGCTTGCTGCCAACAGATTAAAAATGCCTTTATTTAATACCGATCTGTTCCGCCGTCATATTGAGTCTGCTTATCTAAAGACATATGAACGCTATCAAAACAACTTGAGCCCAGAACATATATTGATTGATAAAGAGTGATGAGATCAATAAAAAGGCTCACTTGCGATAAGCAGTGAGCCTTTGATATTTTGGTGCCCCTTGTCCGACTCGAACAGACCACCTACTGATTACAAATCAGTTGCTCTACCAGATGAGCTAAAGGGGCAACGATAATATTTTAACTTATTTAACAATCTTCAAGCTAGGCCTGCTTGTTTTGGGCTTTTCAGGGGCCTCATCTGATGAATCTGCAATATGTAGATCGCGAGCCTGCTTGGGATCAAATGGAAAAGACATACCCTGTCCATTCTCCCTGGCATAAATAGCCAAAACATGACTTACAGGAACCATAATCTTCCTTGGAATGCCCCCAAATCTTGCCTGAAAGCTTATCCAATCATTCTCCATCTGGAGTTGATGGCAAGCCTCTAAGGAGAGATTTAAAACGATCTCGTCATTCTTCACAAACTCCATGGGCACCTCTACCCTAGCGTCTACAAAGACTGCAATAAAGGGGGTAAAACCAAAATCCGTGCACCACTGATGTAGAGCACGGATTAAATATGGCTTATTACTTGGAACGTCAGACATGCTGACTAGAAATGAACCGCTAAACAAGCTTAGCGGCGCATTACCTTTTCCGAAGGAGTTAAAGCTTCAATATATGCAGGCCTACTAAAAATACGCTCAGCATACTTCAAGAGAGCTGCAGCATTGCGTGAAAGATCAATGCCATAGTGCTCAAGACGCCATAACAAAGGTGCTATAGCTACATCCAACATAGAAAATTCTTCGCCAAGCATGTACTTATTCTTAACGAAAATTGGTGCGAGCTGAGTTAGGCGATCACGAATGGCCAAGCGAGCCTTTTCATGAGCCTTTTCAGCTGCTTTACCTTTTTCATTTTCCAAGGATGCTACGTGCACAAAGAGTTCTTTCTCAAAATTGAAAAGAAAGAGGCGTGCGCGTGCTCGAGCTACTGGATCAGGCGGCATCAATTGTGGATGAGGAAAACGCTCATCAATATATTCATTGATGATGTTAGATTCATACAAAATGAGATCGCGCTCAACCAAGATAGGAACTTGGCCATAAGGGTTCATTACCGAAATGTCTTCTGGCTTGTTGAATAAATCAACATCACGGATTTCAAAATCCATGCCTTTTTCAAAAAGCACCAAACGGCAGCGTTGCGAGAATGGGCAGTTAGTACCCGAATACAACACCATCATAAATTTATTTCCTTAAATTTCTACTGCAATACAACAAACGCACAACAGCGTTAAATCTCTTTACTCACTAGCCCTAGCTACAGGGCTCAATCGAATGATTAGTGAATATCTTTCCAGTAAGCCTTATTCAAGCGCCATGCCAAGAGGGTGAAAAATGCCAAAAACAAGAGCACAATAACACCAAGACGTTTGCGCTCCAGCTGAACTGGCTCAGCCATCCATGATAAGAAGGCAACTAAGTCTGCGATGTTGTCGTCAAATTCTTGCGGCTTCATCGTGCCTGGAGTCAACTGCTCAAAGCCTACGAATACTTTTTCAGTTCTACTCGCATCATGTGGGTCCTTACGCTCTTCAAACTTAGCAGCACGTTCACCCTGTAATTGCCAGAGCACATGAGGCATACCGACGTTTGGATAGACCAAATTATTCCAACCCGTTGGACGATCATCATCCTTGTAGTATGTACGGAAATAGGTGTAAAGCCAATCAGGGCTTCGTGCTCTCGCCTCAACTGATAAATCAGGTGGGACCTTACCAAACCATGCCTTAGCGTCTTTTGGTGTCATTGAAATAGTCATCAAATCACCAACTTTGGCATCAGTCAAAATAAGGTTGTCTTTAATTTGCTGATCAGTCAAACCGATATCGCGCATACGGTTGTAGCGCATACTTGCAGCCGCATGACAATTCAAGCAATAGTTCACAAATATCTTGGCACCATTTTGTAATGAAGCATTGTTACTTACACGGTTAGGTGCTTTATCTAATGGATAGCCGTCTTCATTGGCGCTAGCATTCATACCAAAACCAAGGGCAGCAACCAAAAGAGTTGCTTGGCAGACGCCCGTCAAAGTTTGCAAAATTCGTTTCATACTAGTTCCTAGTTTCTCTTTACTAATATCTCAGGCGTCAATTAATGGGACTCAAAGGTAACGCGGGTTGGAACTGGCTTGAATGTACCAAGCTTGCTCCAAAACGGCATCGCCAAGAAGAAGCCCAGATAATAAATAGTACAGATCTGAGAAACCTTTTCAAATAGTGGTGAAGGTGGCTGAATACCCAAGTAACCCAAAATCACAAAGGTCACTACAAAGATTCCATAAATATATTTATGAAACTGTGGGCGATAGCGAATGGACTTTACCGGGGAGTAATCTAACCAAGGTAAAAAGAACAGAATCACTACAGAACCACCCATAATCACAACTCCCCAGAACTTCGCATCAAGCACATAAAAACCTGCAGCCAAAATTAATGCAATGGCCACGCAAGCTCCTTTAACCTTGATATCTTTGGACTGAAGGACAAACATTCCCAAAATCACCGCTAAGAAAATCCACAGGGGCAGTAGGAAGCTTGTGGTGGTTGCCCGCAACATTGAGTAGAAAGGCGTGAAATACCAAACTGGCGCAATATGGGTTGGAGTAACAAAGGGATTAGCAGGAATGAAATTATTAGCCTCCAAAAAGTATCCGCCCATCTCTGGTGCAAAGAAAACTATGGCAGCAAAAATCATCAAGAAACCACCTAAATACATCACATCATGAACGCTGTAAAAAGGGTGGAACGGAATTCCGTCCAAAGGTATACCCTTTTCGTTAACTGTATTCTTAATCTCAACACCGTCTGGATTGTTAGAGCCCACTTCGTGTAATGCAAGGATGTGCGCTGCTACCAAGCCAATTAATACCAATGGAATGGCAATCACGTGGAATGCGAAGAAACGGTTGAGGGTAGCGTCGCCCACAACATAATCGCCGCGCAACCATAAGGAAAGATCTGGGCCGATAAATGGGATTGCAGAAAACAAGTTTACGATCACTTGTGCTCCCCAATAGGACATTTGACCCCATGGAAGCAAGTAACCAAAGAAGGCCTCGCCCATCAAGCACAAGAAAATTGCGCAACCGAAAATCCAAATCAGCTCACGTGGTTTGCGATAAGAGCCGTAGATCAAACCACGGAACATATGCATGTAAACCACTACAAAGAACAATGAGGCGCCGGTAGAATGCATGTAGCGAATGAGCCATCCAAAAGGAACCTCTCGCATGATGTATTCAACAGACTCAAATGCCTTAGCAGCATCAGGCTTGTAGTTCATTACTAAGAAAATACCGGTAACGATCTGAATCGCCAAAACAACAATTGCTAATGCACCAAAGATGTAAAAGAAATTCAAATTCTTCGGAGCGTAATACTCACTCATGTGCCGTTTAAATGCTTCTGTAACAGGCAAACGTGAATCAACCCATGCCATTACCTTTTGCGCTGCAGATGCATCTGCTGGAAGTACTTTTTCTTGAAATGCCATTTATCTCTCCTTAGGCTTTCTTATCGTCGCCGACCAGAATCTTGGTATCGCTCAGATACATATGTGGCGGTACTTCCATGTTGTCTGGGGCTGGTTTGTTTTTGTAAACACGGCCTGCCATATCGAATGTAGAGCCATGGCAGGGGCAAAGGTAACCACCTGGCCAAGTACTTGGCAAGGAAGGCTGGGCACCCTCTTCAAATTTAGGTGTTGGAGAGCAGCCTAAGTGAGTACAAATTCCTACCACCACAAAATACTCAGGCTTAATCGAACGCCATTGATTTTGGGCATATGGTGGAGTGTACTGAGCTGGATCACGTAAAGAGTTTGGATCAGCTAATTCAGCGTCAATTTTGGATAACTCTGCAACCTGCTCTGGTGTGCGGCGCACAACCCAAACTGGCTTACCTCGCCATTCGGCGGTTCTCATCTCATCGGGCTGCATGCCGGCGATATCGATCTCAATAGCAGCACCTGCAGCTTTTGCACGCTCAGAAGGCACAAAACTGTCTACAAAAGGGTAGAGGGCTGCTGCTGCACCTACACCTCCAACTGCCGAAGTGGCGATCAACCAATTACGGCGATCTTTGTCCATAGTGGGCTTGTCACTCATTTACAAAATTCCTAAAAGGGTATTTATGGGTAGAAATTGCTTAAACATCATATTTTAAAGTAAAAAGTGGGGTGAGTAAGAAAGTTGTAAGGTTAATCTGCGGATAATGAGAATCTAGATAAAAAAGGGGGTATTTATGGGCGTTTTGAAGGAGTTTCGAGACTTTGCCGCCAAAGGTAACGTAATTGATTTAGCAGTGGGTGTCATCATTGGCGGTGCCTTTGGAAAAATTGTGGATTCCCTGGTAAATGACATTGTTATGCCAGTCATTTCGACCCTTTTGGGTGGCCATATCGACTTCACTAACCTATTTATTGTTTTAGGCAATGTTCCAGAAGGCGTACCGCGCACATTTGATGCACTGAAAAAGGCTGGAGTACCGATTTTTGCCTACGGCAATTTCATCACCATTTCTATTAATTTTGTTCTACTAGCCTTTGTTATTTTTCAAATGGTGAAAGTAGTAAACAAAGTTCGCTTGATGGATGCGCCACCACCGCCACCAATGCCAGAAGATATTGTGTTGCTACGCGAAATTCGTGATAGCCTGAAAAAATAATTTTCATCATTTAGGAAAAACAAAAAATGTTTAATCGATTATGGTTACTGTTTGCTCAATCAGTAACCATTCTTTTAGCGGTTTGGTTTATCCTCGCAACTCTGAAGCCCCATTGGCTTTCAGACGTTCAAGTCAATTCTTTAGTCGACAGCGTTACTCTAAAAGAAGGTGCTTACGAAAACTCGGAAATAAATCCTGGCTCCTATCATCATGCAGTCAAAAAATCGATGCCGGCAGTTGTAAATATATTTACTAACAAAGCCTCTACAAAATCAAAAACTCGCAAAGGCAATAACAACAATCCTGCAGATCCACTATTTAAGTTCTTCTTTGGTGATCAGCCACCAGACGAGGAGCCCAGCTCAAGCCTAGGTTCTGGGGTATTGGTTAGTCCTGAGGGCATTATTTTGACGAATCACCATGTCATCAGCGGCGCTGATGACATTGATGTTGCTCTGGCTGACGGAAGAAAATTCAAAGCAAAAGTCATCGGTAGCGATCCCGAAACAGATATTGCTGTATTAAAAATTGAAGCGAAAGAGCTGCCAACACCAATCACTTTTGGGAAAATTGATTCGGTACATGTTGGTGATGTTGTGCTTGCGATTGGTAATCCGTTTGGAGTTGGTCAAACAGTAACATCTGGGATTGTTTCAGCCCTGGGTCGTGACCATGTAGGCATCAACACATTCGAGAACTTTATTCAAACAGATGCTGCAATTAACCCTGGAAATTCTGGTGGCGCATTAATTGATACACGCGGTAATCTCATTGGCATCAATACTGCAATCTATTCGAATAATGGTGGCTCAATGGGAATTGGATTTGCTATCCCAGTTAATCTTGCTAAGCAAGTCATGGAATCGATCATCAAAAATGGTAGCGTCACTAGAGGTTGGATTGGCGTTGAACCACAAAATCTTTCTAAGGAATTAGCAGAATCTTTAGGGCTTCCAGCTAATACTGTGGGAGTACTTTTATCTGGTGTCCTTGAAGGTGGCCCTGCAGCCCGAGGCGGCGTGAAGCCTGGAGATGTTCTAACCGCTGTCAATGGGGATAAGACTAAAGATGTTAGGCAACTTCTGAATCAAATTGCGCAAATTGGTCCTGGAAATGAGGCTAATCTGAAGATTTTGCGTAAAGATAAAGAGTTAGAGCTCAAAATCCAGACTGGTAAACGCCCCAAGCCCAAAACACTTAATTAATGGATGTTGTTTCTAGCTGGCCAATATCTTTGACAAGAAGTCTTTGGCCCTGAGTGAACGGGCTTCTGGATTGCCAAAAAATTCATCTTTGCTGCAATCCTCAAGAATGCGGCCCTGGTCCATAAAGATGATGCGGTTACTCACCTTACGAGCAAAGCCCATTTCATGAGATACACAGCACATTGTCATGCCTTCGTTCGCTAGTTTAATCATGACGTCCAATACCTCACCCACCATCTCTGGATCCAGCGCTGAAGTAGGTTCATCAAACAGCATCAAAATAGGATCCATACTTAAGGCGCGTGCAATCGCAACCCGCTGTTGCTGACCCCCTGAAAGCTGGCCAGGAAATTTATCTTTCTGTGCAATCAGGCCAACGCGCTCAAGATACTTTAGACCATGCGTCTTAGCCTCATCACTAGATCGGCCCAATACTTTCATTTGAGCCAAAGTAAGGTTCTCGGTAATGCTTAAGTGGGGGAAAAGCTCAAAGTTCTGAAAGACCATACCCACTCGCGCTCGCAACTGTGGAAGATTGGTCTTGGGATCATGCAAATTAATGCCATCAACGGTGATCTCACCTTTCTGAAATGGCTCAAGGGCGTTAATGGTTTTAATCAAGGTCGACTTGCCTGAACCTGAGGGCCCACAAATAACGACTACTTCACCTTTATTGATCGATGTGCTGCAATCCGTCAAGACCTGAAAGGAGCCATACCATTTGGAAACGTTTTTTAGTTCAATCATGATGGTCTATGTAATGTTTAGCGAATGATGGCAACTTTTGTATGAACCGCACGAACTACTTTGGAAAGCGAAAAACAAATCACAAAATATGTTGCTGCGGCCAATATATAGGTTTCAATCGGACGTCCATAATTTTTACCAGCAATCTCAAATCCTTTTAATAGATCATAAGCGCCAATGGCATAAACCAAAGAGGTATCCTGAAATAAAATAATCGTCTGAGTCATAAAAACAGGAATCATATTTCTAAATGCCTGGGGCAAAACAATTAAACGCATATTTTGTCCATAGGTAAGACCTAAGGCTTCACCTGCAAACATCTGACCCCTTGGAACCGACTGAATCCCAGCCCTAACAATTTCTGAGAAGAAGGCAGCCTCAAATGCAATGAAAGTAATCGTTGCAGATAGGTCTGCACCGATAGGTCTACCAATTAACATCGGAATTAATAGGAAGAACCAAAGTATCACCATCACCAATGGGATTGAGCGCATCGTATTTACATAGAATGTTGCTACATAAACTAAAGGCGCTTTTCCGGAAAGTCTCATGAGGGCTAAAAACGTCCCAACCAAAATGCCACCAACCGTTGCAATGACTGTGAGTTGCACGCTAAATACCAACCCCTTAAGAATATAGTTGGTAAATAGTTCCCAGTTATAGAAACTTAAGTCCAAGCTCAACATAGGATTTCCATTTAGTGAGCCAAACTAGCATCACTAGATGCAGTAATAAATCCGGGAATACGGCTACGCTTTTCTATCAGAGCCATAACCCGATTTACTGAAAAAGCAGAGAGTGCATAGAGCGCAGTAACGGCTAAATAAATTTCAATGCCATGAGAGGTTTCTTCTTGCGCCTGCATTGCAAACAAGGTGAGCTCTGGAACCGATACTGCGAATGCGACTGAGGAGTTTTTAACTGCATTCATGCTCTCAGACGTAAGGGGTGGAATCACAATCCGTAAAGCCATTGGCAAAATAATGTAACGATAGGTTTGCGTAGTTGTTAAGCCGAGAGCAGTAGCAGCCGCCCGTTGCCCACTTGGTAAAGACTGTATACCTGCCCTTACTTGCTCGGCAATGCGTGCAGAAGTAAAGAATCCCAATGCAATACTGACCAGCCAATATGATGGCAGCGCCTTTAAGGGTACGAAAAATGCGGGGATGACGTGATACCAAAGAAATACTTGAACAAGCACTGGGATATTTCTAAATAACTCTACCCAGGCTGTTGATAGGTGCACGAGAGCTCTGCTTAATCTGCCGGTATTTGGAAGAGTGCGCAGTGTACCCATTACTGCGCCAACAACCAAGGCAATTAACAAACCTAAGCCTGCGACAGCCAAGGTCCAGCCCCAGGCTTTCATCAACCAATCTAAATAACTAGGATCGGCATTTGTACCAAGCCCAAATAAAGCGGAGAAGCAGTGTTCAACCACTTCTCCGTCTAGGGTGCTTTTACAAAAAACACCCATATCTAAAGCCATATACTTACTCGCCCTAAAGAATCAATACATTAAAAATGATGCGAGCAACGCTAAATTACTTTATTTCTTTTGCTGATAATCTTCTGCAGGTTTGTTATTGAGGTTAGCCCAAGCATTTTTTGTTGCAGGTGATAACTCTAGGCCAACAACAATATTTTTAGGTGGGATTGGAGCAAGGAACCACTTATTCCACAGCCCAGGCATTTTTCCATTAGCCACAATGTTAGCGATCGCAGCATCGACATCGGCCAAGAACTGTGGGTCGTCTTTGCGAACCATAATAGCGATTGGTTCAGTGCTCAAGACCTCACCAACAATTTTGTAATCTTTTGGATTCTTAGCATTGGCGATATTGCCTGCCAAAATTGAGCCGTCCATTACGAATGCATCAGCACGACCAGATTCCAATAACAAGAAGCTATCTGCATGGTCTTTACCATACACTTCGTCAAAATTGACGTTATTAGCTTTTTCGTGTTTACGCAGCAACTGTACTGAAGTTGTACCAGTAGTAGTAGCTACTTTTTTGCCAGCCAATTGAGAAATGGAATTGATTCCAGAGTTGGCTTTCACTGCAATACGAACTTCCTCGACATACAGAGTATCGGCAAAGCTTACATCTTTTGCTCTGTTTGCATTGTTAGTTGTAGAGCCGCACTCAATATCAACAGTACCATTTTGCACTAAAGGAACTCGGTTTTGCGAAGTCACTGGTTGGTAATTAATACGCAAAGTGCTCATCCCCAGCTTCGATTTAATATCATTGAGGATCATGCGACAAATTTCAACGTGATAGCCATCAAAGCGGCTATCCCCAGTGGTGTATGACATAGGAATAGATGATTCACGTACGCCCATAGTTACAGCACCAGTCGACTTCATTTTATCTTCAGTAGCACTAGCAGCCTGAGATACTCCCGGAACTTGTAGTCCAAGGGTAAGGACGGTAGCTGCAAAAATTATCTGGAATTTGTTTTTTTTCATTGAAGGACTCGCTATTAAATTAGTTCTGTTTTAATCGGAAAATCTACTATTTTTAGTAACTCTATTTTCAACTGACTATATATTAAATGCTAGTAACTTATTCTCCATATAGGAGCATAAATAAGGGTTTCTACTAGCCCACTCTTATCTCGGCCTCAAATTTTAAAAATTACACAAAATTGCATAGCGAAAGTACCCAGCTTTAGAACCCTTTATCGGGCAGATAAATGACCCCTATAGCCTTTAAACTCTCTTTATGAATTCACAATTTCAATTAATGCTAGGGCAAGCAATAGAGGCATTCCAAAAAGGCAATCTGCAGGGCGCCGAGAGCATCCTAAAAAGGCTGCTTCAGGTTGACACCAAAAATATACCGGCTCTACATGTACTTGGCCTCATTCGGGCTGCACAAGATAACCATGTGGAAGCCGTGAAGTTTCTTAAAAAAGCAGCTTCACTTGAACCAGCAGACCCGTCACTGCAATACAACTTAGCTAAGGCACTATCGAGTACAGGCAACGAAAAAGAAGCATTAATCTTTCACCAAAGAGCGGTCAAATTAATGTCCCAAAACCCAGAGGCTTGGTTAAATTACGGGAAAAGTTTATTAGCCCTTAATCGCAATGAAGATGCTGTTGATACCTTTAATAAGGCCCTTCAAATTAATGCGCACTATCCAGAAGCCCTCCTCAATAAGGCCATAGCATTAAGAGGTCTTAAAAAAGAAGATGAAGCGCTAGCGCTAATAGATCAAGCACTAAGCCATAATGCAGCGTTTTATGAAGGCTGGCTAAATAAAGCCATTTCTTTAAAGGCGCTAAAGCAAAATGAAGAGGCTTTAGCCTGCTTTGATCGAGCAATCAAAATCAATCCCGAAAAAAAGGACGCTTGGATAGCCGTCGGTGACGCTCTACTAAACCTATATCGCCTTAAAGAAGCGGTAGCATGCTATGAAAAAGTCATTGAGCTAGAACCCAAATCAGCTGAAGGCCATCTTAAAAGAGGAATTACGCTGCAAAAAGTCGGGAATTTATCCGAAGCTTTAGCTAGCTATGAAAGATCGATTGAGCTTAGCCCTGCTGATGCAAATGCATATAGTTGTAAAAGTGCAGCGCTAATTGAGCTCAAACAATTTGAAGCTGCCTTAGCATGCATCGATAAACGAATTGCACTGACTCCAAATATAGCTGAGGTCTATATAGATCGTAGCACAGTGTTAGAAAGCCTAAATCGATATACAGAAGCAAAGAGCTGCTTAGAAACTGCCTTAAAAATCGACCCCAAAAATGCTCAGGCTAAGTGGGGAATCACCTTTAATACGATACACAAAATTCCACCAAGTGTTGAAGATGTCAGTCTTATGCGCCAGTCTTTTGCAGATGCTCTAAAAGAGTTGAATAATTGGCTTGACGAATCCACCCTTCCAGACGCCTTCAATGCCATTGGCTGGCGGCAACCATTCTATTTAGCCTACCAAGAAATCAACAATAAGCCACTTATCTCCCAATATGGCGAAGTTTGCCACAAAGCAATGGGGTGGTGGCAAAGTCAGAAAAAATTTTTAATTACTCCGGTGATTAGTAAAGAGCGTATTAGAGTTGGCATCGTTAGCTCGCATCTATATGAACACTCTGTATGGAATGCTATTTTGAAAGGCTGGGTGCAAAATCTCAATCAAACCTTATTTGAGATTCATCTATTTTATGTAAGCGGGTATAGCGATGAAGAAACGCTATTTGCAAAATCGATAGCTACTTCATTTACACAAAATCTTAGTAATCTCGAAGATTGGGCTAAAGCGATTTTAGAAAAGCAAGTGGATGTTTTGATTTACCCCGAGATTGGCATGGACCCTCTGAGCTGCAAAATAGCCAATCTACGCTTAGCTCCAATACAACTAGCATCTTGGGGGCACCCTGAAACAACTGGTCTTCCAACAATAGATTACTTTATCTCCGCCAAGGATTTTGAACCTCCCAATGCCCAAGACCATTACAGCGAAAAATTACTTCAACTCCCAAATCTTGGCTGCTACTACTCTGCTCGTAGCGTAACTGCAAGCGCAGTGGATCTTCAAGCGCTGGGCATAGATAAAGCATCCCCCTTACTCTTATGCCCTGGTACACCTTTTAAATATGCGCCTGAGCATGATCAGATTTTCGTATCGATTGCAACAAAACTCTCTAAGTGCCAGTTTGTATTTTTCGAGAGCCCCGATGGACCAATATCTACAGCATTTAAAGATAGGATATCTAAAGTGTTTGAGTGTGAAAACTTAAAGGCTACTGATTTCGTTCGGTTTATTCCGTGGCAAAAAACTGAATCATTCTATGGGTTAATGCAATTAGCTGACGTATTTCTAGATACGATAGGATTTTCTGGATTTAATACGGCAATTCAAGCAATTGAGTGCGGACTACCCATTGTGACTAGAGAGGGTCTTTTTCTCCGCGGCCGCTTAGCCAGTGGAATTCTCAGAAGGATGGGTGTAACTGAACTGATAGTGGGCAGTGAGCAAGAATACATCAACTTAGTTGTGAAATTGGTGCAAGACCGAGAATACCGAGAATTAATTAAAGGCAAGATGACTGCAAATAGGCCCGTCTTATTCAATGATTTGAGCCCCATCAGAGCCTTGGAGCAGTTTTTGATTGGGCAGGTCAAACCCAGCTAACTTAGTGATCAATTAATACTGCATCACTATTTTTCAATTCACCAAAGAAAAAACCCACTGTGTTTCCACAGTGGGTTAATTTGATACCAATCTAATTCGTCACTAGCTCATCGTACTAACTGAGACTAGCAAGCAATTAGAAAGTGTGACGTAAGCCAATTGCATAGTTACTTGCATTGAAGCTTACAGGGTTACCAGCTTGTCCGTTAGATAGATTAACCGTAGACACGTTTGATGTACCAACTTGGCCGTAGATCGCATACAAGTTTGTACGCTTGCTCAACCAGTAGTTAGAACCAATCTGCCATGAAGTCATGTTGGCGCCTGGGTTGTTAACATAATAGCCCTGCGTATTTATGTTTTGGAATCCTTGTACCTTGCCCAAACCACCTTGTGCCCAAGCTTCAATTGTTGGAGTAATAAAGCTTCTTACACCAATCTGCTGACCAGTACGCTTGGCGTAGAAGCCAGAGTCTTGCTGAGCAGTTACCTTACGGCTGATGTACTGAGCGTATGCCTTCAAGATACCGAAGTCATAAGTAGCGCCAACGTAGTACTGGTTATCTTTAACGTTATTACCCAGTGAGGAAGCCTGACCTGCACCGAAGATGTTGATGTTAGCTGCGGTTTGTAATGTGCCTGCAGTTACGGGGGCGTTGACACCAGTTAGGTTGTATGAATTTTTAGCACTTAATTGCTGCAATGCTGCAGTAACAAACAGCTTGTGCCAAGTGTAGTCAACGCCTAAGCCCCAACCATTTTGGTTGTTTGTACCACCAGTGTAACCAAGGTTGCCAGGTAGTGTTGTCTGGGTAGTATTGGTGTTGTTCATGATCACTAAACCATGACCTTTGAATCCAGCAAAAGTATCAGTATCCAATGTCAAAGCATTTTGTGAACGGATGGTGTAAGAGTTACCAGCACCAAAGCCGTTGTTTGCTGTAAAGTTGTTATCCGCAACAGTTGCGCCAGCACCAGTTTGTGACGTATAGATCATGTCGCCAAGGATGTTATTAGTGCCACCAGCATCAGTCAAACCAACTGATTGGTGTACCAATGTGTACTGAGTACCAAGTGCGAACTGACCGATACCATTCTTTTTCAAACCAACAAAAGATTGACGGTTTTCAGTAGTAGCTGAGTTCTTGAAGCCTGAAGTTGTTGAAGCTGGCTCTAAACCTAACTCAACTGTGAAGAAAGCAGAAGAACCGCCACCTAAATCTTCAGTACCTTTGAAACCGATACGGTTTGTTGATTCAGCACCACCAGTGAATGTATTTGATGTGCCTTTAGTAACAGCTGTACCGCTGGCTACACGTGAATTTCCACCGACATAACCAATATCCATGATTCCGTATACGGTTACGCTGGACTGAGCTTGAGCAGCAGATGCAAAAGCACCTAAAGCTGCAACTGCTAATAGCGATTTTTTCATTCTTTAAATCTCCAAAAATTAAAAGTAATGCCCGAATAAAACTGGGACTCATGAATTTTGCTTCTTTTGCCCTGCTAGTCTGAGGGTAAGGGTATTTAGGAGCTCTTTTTGCTTGTCAAAAGGTAGTTTTTTGGTTTTCTTCGTTGTATCTCGGCAACAAGGGCGTTGATTTCTGTCTTTTTTGGCCTTGGAATGCCAAAATTGTCATATGGCAAGTCGCGAATTCTTAAAAATCCTCGGTTCAGCGCGTTTAGGTGATGTTTCTGCGCAACAAAAATTAGCGAATGCCTATCTAACAGGGGCATTTAAAACTCCAATTCAGCCAGCTAATGCCTTAATTTGGCTAGAAAAATCTTATTTTTCCATTACAAATCAATTACTTGGCGATAAAAACCCAGGCAATGACGAAATTATTGATGTTTTAGAACAAATTGCGGGAATACCTCTTGTTCAAACCTTTAATTCCCCCTCTTTTGCCTTTGGTTGGGACTCGTTCTGGGAAATAGCCGAGTCGAATAATCAATCTTCATTTAAAAATGCAGCTAAATGGCAGCTGGCTGATTTGCTCATTAATCCCCTAAACCAAGAAATTCAATCCCAATTAGATGAATGGTTAAGAAAAAAACCGGTCAATCCCATTTTTGAGAATCTTACTAGTCCCAATCTAGTGGCAATGCAAAAACTTGCTAAACAATATTTGCTAGAGCTTGCTGAAACTGAATCTTCATTTACTTCACTTGCAAAAGAAATGCTCATCAAGCTGCAGCCAAAAAATGAGGCGCTTTCTTCACTATGGAAGGTTTGGCTTGAAGATCAAAATGAAGAGGCATTAATACAGGCTGCAGAACTTGGCTTAACGATTGCTAAGCTCACCCTAGGTCTACGCCTTGCAAAATTAGATATAGAAGTAGATGGCCCTAACAAAACCAAGGCTAACGCTTCACTTAAAAAAGCAGCCCATTGGCTAGAGCTTGCTGCAAAAGATGGTGATCGAGATGCCTGGTATGCCTTAGGTGAAATTTATCGCCGGCCACAGTTTTCTGGTTATAACGCAGCAGAAAGCGATCGTTGTATTGACCGCGCTGCGGATCTCGGCCATGCACAAGCACAACTCAGAAAAGGTGCAAACCTTTGGCGCAAGCGTGAAAAGTCAGAAGAAAAAGTGCGCGGCCTGCAAGCATCCTACTGGGTCTGGCATGCTCATCAACAAGGCGTACCAGAAGCAAAAGAATTACTCAGCAAAATTTTAGAGAGCTGCCCAGACCCCAAAGCCAATGATTGGAAAGAGTTGGCGCAAGCCGCAGAACTGGCAGTTAATCATCATGCTGAATACAAATTAGATGAAGATTGGTTACTTCTATGTCACCGCATCATTATTTCTAATCAATTTAATTTCACTAAAGCGGAGTTATTACTCTGTGAAGTAGGCCAGCTGCAACATGAGCACTGCGTAGTCATTGATATTCGTTGGGAGCTCCCAAAAATATTACCTAGGCTGATTCAGATTGAAACCATTCAACAGCGACGTGCACTACTTGCTGCAGGCAAAGCCTTTGCTGGGTCTGAATTAGAGATTGAAGGAAATCTTCGCCAAAGACGCTATCGCTTTGACCGTGTAACACACTGGCTAAGTAAAACCTTTTCCAAAGCCAATAGTCATCAAACAGACGTCGAAGCTGCCTGACTCTCTTCCGTTGGTGTTGGCACATAAAAACGTGCAATTAATAGGCCTAATTCGTAAAGCAGTGTCATTGGTACCGCCAGGAGTAATTGCGAAAGCACATCAGGTGGGGTAACAACCGCAGAGATCACAAACGCACCAACAATGACATATGGGCGTATCTCTCTTAATTTAGCCAAGGGCACTAAGCCCATTCGAACTAAAACTACTACGACTACGGGCACCTCAAATGTGAGGCCGAAAGCCAAAAAGGTGTTCATAGCGAAGCTAAGGTATTTATCGATATCGGTAGACATCTCCGCACCCAAAGGTGCGTTGTAGCTAGCCATGAAATTAAACACTGTTGGAAATACCAGAAAATAGGCAAAAGCCATCCCAAAGATAAATAAGCTGTAACTACTCACTACCAATGGAATAACTAACTTACGCTCATGTTGATATAAACCTGGGGCAATAAAGGCCCACAACTGATAAATCACTACCGGTAAGGCAATAATGAAGGCAACCAACATTGTCACTTTCATAGGTACAAAGAAAGAACCAGTTACATCTGTAACAATCATCTTGCCACCTGCTGGTAATGAATCTAATAATGGTTGCGCAAACAGATGAAAAATATCAGGCGCCCAGTACACCAAGCAGACAAATACAACAATAATTGCTAAAGCAGATTTAATAACGCAATCACGCAACTCAAATAAATGAGAGAGAAAAGATTCTTGTAAGCCTGAATCTTCAGTGGAATTATTTTCTGACATGCGAAGGTATTTTTATATTTAGTTTTATTTGTTGGCGGAGTGATGAAAGCGCTTCATTCTGGCAGCGCCTGATTGCACCCGTGTGCGTAAACCTGCTGAACGTTTAAACCAGATAGGTCTTGCTGCACGCCTTACACCCCAGCTGTTACGTCCCTGGCGCTTAGATTTATCAAGCACAGCTCTTTCATCTAGGGGGAGTGGCTCAAAACTAGTTTCAAAAATATCTGCTTGATCGCTTAGATTGGCATTGGCTTCTTGAACTGTTGAATTGATACTGTTCTCAACTTCCTTTAATGCGGATGCGCTTTCTTCTCGGAATTTTTTAAATTCATCAATCTCCATCTGGCGATTAACTTCGGACTTAACATCAGCCATATAACGCTGGGCTCGACCAAACAAATTCCCGGCCATACGCGCTACCTTTGGTAAGCGCTCTGGACCTATAACCACTAAAGCAACAACTGCAATGAGTGCAAGTTTCGAAACTCCAAGATCAATCATTTAAGCAGTAGTCTAAGAGCTGTATCTATTTCTATTGCGCTATTACTGATCACTTGTTGACGTCTTTAGCGTGCACGTCAACAGTCTTTTCTGTAGCTGCAGCAGTTTGCACAATTTGCTCTGGAGTTTGTTCCTTAGACTCATCGCCCGGCTTCATGCCATCTTTGAAGCCTTTCACAGCGCCACCCAAATCTTGGCCAATATTACGTAATTTCTTGGTACCAAATACCAACATCACAATGACCAAAACTATTAACCAATGCCAAATGCTAAATGAGCCCATTTTGAATCTCCTTGGATTATTTTTTCCAGGGGCGGGGACCACCCATCACATGCAAGTGCAAGTGATAGACTTCCTGCCCTCCATCTACACCATTGTTCACCATCAATCTAAAGCCGCCATCCTTTCCAGGCCTGCAGCCTTGCTCTTTGGCAAGTCGGGGTGCTAATTCCATCATTCTACCTAGCAAAGGGGCATCAATGCTTTCTGCTGATTCCAACATGGGGATATGTTTTTTAGGAATCATCAAAAAATGCACTGGCGCAGCTGGGTTAATGTCTTTAAAAGCATAGATTTCCTCATCCTCATAGACCTTCTGGGAGGGGATTAAACCTTGTGAAATCTTGCAAAATAGGCAATTAGGATCGTGCAACATACCTACTTATTCCCCAGCAGAAGCTTTTCTAGCTGCTTTTTCTTCGATTCCTGAGGTACCCAAGCGCCGCTCAAGCTCTTCGATCACATCTTCAGGACGCAATTGAAATTGGGATAAAGCAATTAGGCAATGAAACCAAAGATCTGCCATTTCGCCCACTAAAAGCTTTTGCTGTTCAGTAGCCAAGTTAGAGCCGCGAGAATCTTTTGCCGCCATCACTGCTTCAGTAGCTTCTTCACCAATTTTTTTAAGAATGCCATCATCACCCTTGGAAAAGAGTAAGGCTGTATATGAAGTTTTAGTATCGGCTTTACCTGCCTTGAAAGCATCCCGTCGCTGATCAACTACATCAGCTAAATGAGCCAATGCAGAATCCAAATTAGAAGCTTTATTTGCGGTACTAGTCATCAGTCTATTTTATGTCTTTTATCAAAAAGATTTACTACTTACTTTTGGACTCATCGATCCAGGTGGATTGATTAGAATCCCATTGCAAAAAGAAGCAGCTATGTTCGCCAGTGTGACAAGCGATTCCATCTTTTTGCTCAACCATTAGTAAAATCGTATCCCCATCACAATCCAAACGAATTTCTTTTACCTTTTGAGTATGGCCCGACTCTTCACCTTTATGCCAAAGTTTTTGGCGTGAGCGAGTCCAGTAAACGGCCTCACCTAAACGTAAGGTAGCCAACAAAGCATCGCGATTCATCCAGGCCATCATCAAAACATCCTTACTGCCGACCTCTTGTGCAATGACTGGCACTAAACCTTGCTCATTCCAAGTTACCGCTTCTAACAAGGCTTGGTCTTGTGAATTTTTATTCGTATCTGACATTTGTTCAATTTTGACAGAATTGTTAAGCGCTAAGCAAATAAGTAGTCTCCTAGGATCTGATGCAATAACCCGCCCGCACTCATGGACACTTACCATTTTTGTGTGTATGATGTGTATTAATTTATTATTTGCGAATGAAAAGCAAAGAACTCATTAAGCATTAGAAAAAGATGGCTGGGTGTTGCGGGGCTCAAAAGGCTCTCATCATGTTTTTAATCACCCCCATAAAGCTGGGAATATCACCATTCCTCACCCCAAAAAGGATTTAGGGATTGGATTAGTTCAAAAGCTACTAAAACAAGCAGGAATGAAATAGAGGAATCATCATGAAATATCCAATTGCGATTGAACCAGGTGGAGATAAGTTGACGTGGGGCGTAATCGTTCCTGACTTACCGGGTTGCTTCTCAGCTGCTGACAGCGGAATTGATGGGGCCATTGAAAATGCCAAAGAAGCGATTGAGCTTTGGATTGAGTCTGCGTTAGATGCCGGTGAAGATGTACCGAAGCCCAGCTCAATAACTGCTCTACAGAAGAAGAAAGAATTTAAAGGATATATCTGGGCAATTGCCGAGATTGACCCTGCCTTATTGTCAGACGATATCGAAAGAGTAAACATCTCTTTACCCAAAAGAGTGTTGGCAAGATTGGATGCAAAAGCTAAATCAGCTGGTGAAAATCGCTCCGCCTTTATCGCTCATATGGCGATCAGTGCTTAACAGTTCTCGCTAAATCCGCACCGGAATTCCTTGGGCAGCCATATAGTCTTTTGCCTGCCCGACGGTATATTCACCATAGTGGAAGATGCTGGCGGCTAGAACAGCATCAGCATGGCCCTTAGTAATTCCGTCAACCAAATGCTGCAAATTACCAACCCCGCCTGAAGCAATCACCGGAATAGAAACTGCATCGCTGACGGCTGCAGTGAGGGCTAAATCAAAACCATCTTTGCTACCGTCTCGGTTCATGCTAGTGAGCAAAATTTCACCGGCGCCCCGTTTAGCCACTTCACTAGCCCACTTAACCACATCAATCCCGGTAGCTGTTCTGCCGCCATGAGTAAAAACTTCCCAATGGCCAGCATCCGTTTGTTTTGCATCAATTGCCACAACAATACATTGAGAGCCGTAATAAGCGGCTGCGTCAGAAACTAAATCTGGATTAGCTACCGCAGAAGAATTCATGCTCACTTTATCGGCGCCAGCATTTAATAGACGACGCACATCAGCTACTGCACGCACCCCACCCCCAACTGTTAGCGGAATAAATACCTGTGAAGCAACAGCCTCAATGATGTGCAAAATGAGATCGCGCCCATCAGATGTTGCAGTGATATCTAAAAAAGTAAGCTCGTCAGCGCCTTGAGTGTCATAGCGTTTAGCAATTTCTACTGGATCACCTGCATCTCGTAAGCCAACGAAATTTACACCCTTAACTACGCGCCCTGCTGTGACATCAAGGCATGGAATAATCCGCTTGGTTAACACTAGATCATTTTCTTTGCATACTTGAGTGTTAACTCGTCTGCATATTTCTGGGCAGTAGCAAGATCAAGATCGCCTGCATAGATAGAACGGCCAGCAATCACACCCATCACACCCTCTTCTTCAGCCTTGCATAAAGCGTCAATATCTTGATTATTCGAAAGGCCGCCGCTGGCAATTACTGGAATACGAATAGCTTGAGCTAGCTTAACAGTAGCATCAATATTGATGCCCTTGAGCATGCCATCGCGACCAATATCAGTATAGATAATCGCCTCTACTCCCCAGTCCTCGAACTTCTTGGCAAGGTCAATCACTTCATGGCCTGTAATCTTGCTCCATCCATCCGTTGCTACTTTGCCATCACGTGCATCTAAACCAACCATGACCTGACCAGGAAAAGCAGTACAAGCATCTTGCACAAAGCCAGGATTTTTTACTGCAGCTGTGCCAATAATGACAGTACTAATACCGTCATCCAATAAACGTTCAATTGTTTCTAGATCACGAATGCCGCCACCTAATTGCACTGGAATCTCATTACCGACTGCTTTGAGAATAGATTTAATTGCAGATTCATTTTTAAGCTTACCCGCAAATGCGCCATTAAGATCGACCAGATGTAAACGACGTGCGCCTTTACTAATCCAGTGTGCCGCCATGGCGCCGGGGTTTTCTGAGAAAACCGTGGCTTTATCCATATCACCTTGTTCAAGCCGAACACAGTGCCCATCTTTAAGGTCTATTGCGGGAATCAGCAGCATAAAAAGAGTTAAAAATATTAAGGTTGCCAAGAAACAAAATTTTGGTAAAGCTTTAATCCGTATTCTGCACTTTTTTCTGGATGGAATTGTGTTGCAAAAATATTATCTCGTGCCACAGCAGATGTAAACCACTCTCCGTATTCCGTAGAGCCAGCAATGTCTTCTTTACGCTGCGGTACAACATAGTAGCTATGCACAAAATAAAAGCTCGTTAAATCCGGAATACCAGCCCATAAAGGGTGTTTGGAGTCCTGACGGACCTGATTCCACCCCATGTGAGGAACCTTGAAAGCAGAACCATCAGACTGTTTTTTACCAGCCAAATCAAAACGATGGACCTCACCTGGTATGAGTCCTAGGCAGGGGGTCCAGGAATCTTTTGCACTAGTACGCACTTCAGCGCTCCGGTCAAATAGCATCTGCTCGCCTACACAAACACCAAGCAATGGTTTATTTTTCGATGCCTCTAATAAAGCCTCTAAAAGCCCGGATTCCTCGAGATGCTTCATGCAGTCTGGCATAGCTCCTTGGCCAGGCAAAACAACACGATCTGCAGAGAGAATTTCTTCGGGCTGGTGCGCAATCAATACATTGTCATCAGGTGCTACATGATGACAGGCTTGATATACAGAACGGAGGTTACCCATTCCATAATCTACGATCGCAATAGTTTGCGCCAATTTAGCTGATCTTTCGCTGTTGTCTTCTGAGCAACTGTGGAGTGTCTAGATTAGAGACTGCCTTTAGTCGAAGGAACTGCACCAGGTGCCCTTGGATCAATGGCTAGAGCCATTCGTAAAGCACGGCCAAAAGCCTTAAATACGGTTTCAATTTGGTGATGCGCGTTAATGCCGCGCAAATTATCAATATGCAGAGTTACTCCGGCATGATTCACAAAGCCACGAAAGAACTCAATACTCAGATCAACATCAAAGTCGCCTACCCGAGCACGGGTAAATGGGACGTTGAACTCAAGTCCAGGTCGACCAGAAAAATCGATTACAACGCGCGACAGGGTTTCGTCCAAAGGAACATAGGAATGCCCGTAACGGATAATGCCCGCCTTATCACCTACCGCCTTGGCAAAAGCTTGACCCAAGGTAATCCCCACATCTTCTACTGTGTGATGATCATCAATATGGGTGTCGCCATTAGCAACCACTTTGAGGTCAATCATGCCGTGACGGGCAATCTGGTCAAGCATATGGTCTAGGAATGGCACGCCTGAGGCTAGTTCAGCCTTACCAGTACCATCTAAGTTGATGGAAATTTGAATTTTGGTTTCCGAAGTATTTCGGGTAACGTCGGCTTGCCGCATTTCATAGCGCCGCGAGGCGAAGTGTTGATTGAAGCTTCATAATATCATTCCTAGAAGAGATATAAATGCAGATATCACTTTCCTTTCTTTCTGATTTTTGAGCCGAGTACCCTAATGAGCCGTTTTTGGAGCCCTGTTGTTCAAACCCTGACCCCTTATGTACCTGGGGAGCAACCGCAAATGCAGCGGCTGGTAAAGCTCAACACGAACGAAAGTCCTTATGGTCCATCACCCAAGGCACTTGCAGCTATTCGTGAGCAAAATAACGAGGATTTGCGTCTTTATCCAGATCCTGAAGGTGTTGCGCTAAAACAGGCCATTGCCAAACTACATGGTCTAAATCCAAAACAAGTCTTTTTAGGCAATGGGTCAGATGAGGTGTTGGCACATGTATTTGCTGGACTACTTAAGCAAAGCAAGCCCGTTTACTTTCCAGATATTAGCTATAGTTTCTACCCCGTTTATTGCAAGCTACTTGGAATTAATTATCAGACCGTAGCTTTAGGTAAAAACTTTGAGATTGATACTGCTGACTACAAAGTACCTAATGGTGGAATTATTTTTCCCAATCCAAACGCTCCAACTGGCAAAGCGATTCCCCGTAGTGAAATCGAGTCCTTACTTTCCCACAATACAGATTCTGTAGTGGTGATTGACGAGGCATATGTTGACTATGGAACAGAATCTTGCATTCCGCTATTACGGGGCAATGCTTACCCAGAAAATCTTCTAGTTGTTCATACGCTCTCAAAATCACGTGCACTTGCGGGTCTGCGCGTTGGCTTTGCGGTGGGTCACCCCGATTTAATTGAGGGATTAGAGCGAGTAAAAAATAGTTTTAACTCTTACCCCTTAGGTCGCCTAGCCCAAGCTGGAGCAATCGCTGCTATTGAGGATCAAGCGCACCTTGAAAAAACTTCTGCAATGGTAATGGGAACGCGCGCTAAGTTAGTAAGTGATTTGACTAGCTTAGGCTTTGAAACATTACCCTCAACTGCAAACTTTATCTTTACTCGCCATCCTAGGCATTCTGGGGCTGCGCTTTATCAAGCATTGCGCGAGCGCGGCATCATCGTACGCCACTTTAAACTGGCACGCATAGAAGACTTCTTGCGTATTACGGTTGGTACAGATGAACAGTGCAATGAACTCATTGCTGCTTTAAAAGAAATTTTGGCTTAAATAAACTCGGTTTTACTTCTGGATTTATTCCCGTAATTATTTTTTTAAGCGCATCTCAGCAGCTCGCGCATGGGCTTGTAAACCCTCACCATGAGCTAAGGTACTTGCCACTTCACCCAATGATTGAGCACCGACTTCACTAACCTCAATCATGCTCGAGCGCTTGATGAAGTCATAGACGCCAAGCGGTGAAGAGAAACGTGCAGTCCGTGCAGTAGGTAATACATGATTTGGCCCCGCACAATAATCGCCAAGAGCCTCACTAGTGTAGTTACCCATAAAGATAGCTCCTGCATGACGAATCTTCTCAGCCCACTTTCGTGGATTGTTAGCACAAATCTCTAAGTGTTCTGCAGCAATAGCATTCGCAATCTCACAAGCCTCATCCATATCTTTTACTTGAATCAAGAGTGCCCGATTTATTAGGGATGCTTCAATCACTTTTGCTCTAGGCATTTCAGGAAGAAGCTTGTTAATACTTGCTTGTACAGCTTCGATAAATGCTGCATCTGGACATAGCAAAATCGACTGTGCTTGCTCATCATGCTCTGCCTGAGAAAACAAATCCATCGCAATCCAATCAGGATTACTGACCCCATCACAAAGCACCAAAATTTCTGAAGGGCCAGCAATCATATCGATGCCAACAAGCCCAAATACTCTCCGCTTAGCAGCAGCAACATAGGCATTGCCTGGACCCACAATCTTATCTACCGAAGGAATGGTCTTTGTGCCATAAGCTAGAGCACCTACAGCCTGAGCACCGCCAATGGTGAAGACGCGATCAACACCAGCTAGGTGGGCAGCAGCTAAAACTAGGGAATTACGTGTACCTTCAGGTGTAGGTACAACCATAATGACCTGTGCAACTCCTGCCACCTTAGCTGGAATTGCGTTCATCAATACTGATGATGGATAAGCAGCCTTACCGCCCGGTACATAAATTCCAACTCGGTCCAGGGCCGTTACTTTCTGACCTAAGCGTGTACCATCGACCTCTTCATATTCCCAAGACTGACAACCCGCTTCAATCTTTTGCTTTTCGTGATACGCACGCACTCTTTGTGCGGCAATATCTAATGCATTTTTTTGTTCGGTAGGCAAGGATTTATATGCTTGCTCCAAATCCTTATGAGGAATCTCTAACTCAGAAACGCTGGTGACATTTAAGCGATCAAATTGTTTGGTAAAACCTAAGACTGCTTCATCACCCTTTTCCTTAACCGCCATAAGAATCTTAGCAACGGCAGTATCAATCGCTGCATCATCAGCCATCGGTAAGGAAAGGCTGGAGAGTAAGGTTTCTTTGAAACCCGCATCCTTACTATTGAGGCGCTTAACGATGATTTTTGCAGACATATGAGTTCGAAATAATGTTGAGTCTTACTTTAACAACTCAAAAATAGCTTGCAGTTGGGCGCGCTTACGTTTGTACGAAGCCTGATTGACCACTAGGCGAGCACTAATATCAGCAATCGGCTCGACTTCAACCAAGCCATTAGCTTTCAGGGTATTGCCAGTAGAAACTAAGTCTACGATTGCATCGGCTAAGCCAACGAGGGGGGCCAGCTCCATAGAACCGTAGAGCTGAATCGTATCAATGTGGACGCCCTTATTGGCAAAGTGCTCGCGCGCGCAGTTGAGATACTTTGTGGCAACCTTTAAACGCGAGCCTTGCTTAACAGCAGCAGCGTAATCAAATCCTTCGCGTACCGCAACTGACATTCTGCACTTAGCAATATTGAGATCAAAAGGTATATAAAGGCCATCACTGCCTTTTTCCATCAAAATATCTAAACCTGCTACCCCAAAATCAGCGCCGCCAAATTGCACGTAGGTTGGCACATCTGAAGCACGCACAATAATCAAGCGTACATCTGGATTAGATGTCTCAATAATGAGTTTGCGTGACTTTTCAGGATCCTCCTTCGGCACAATACCGACCTTAGATAAGATCTCAGCCGTTTCTTCGAAGATGCGCCCTTTGGAGAGGGCTAAAGTCAATTTCATGGACTAATTATCCATCAGGCTTACTTAATACGCTCGATCTTTGCGCCAAGGAGTGTTAATTTATGTTCCATTCGGTCGTAACCTCGATCTAAATGATAGATCCTATCTACCCGAGTTTCTCCCTGAGCCGCCAATCCTGCAATAACCAAACTGGCAGAAGCTCTTAAATCTGTAGCCATCACAATTGCACCCGATAGCTTTTCAACGCCTTGTGCAATTGCAGTATTACCCTCAATTGCAATATCTGCACCTAAACGATTTAATTCTTGGACATGCATAAACCGATTTTCAAAAATTGTTTCGGTAATCACTGAGCTCCCACCAGCCAGTGCGTTAACCGCCATTAACTGAGCCTGCATATCGGTTGGAAAGGCTGGATATTCTGAAGTACGAAAACTCACTGCTCTAGGGCGTCCTTGCATAGAAGCCTTAATCCAATCAGACCCCACTTCCATTTGCAAGCCTGCTTCTTTTAGTTTGACTATTACCGCGTCTAAAGTGTCAGGACGACAATGCTTTACTAAAATCTCGCCACCAACAGCGGCAACCGCACATAAAAATGTGCCGGCTTCAATTCGATCGGGAATTACGGAATGCTCAGCACCATGAAGTTTTTCAACCCCCTCAATCACCAATCGGTCACTACCAATACCTGAAATCTTTGCACCCATCTTCACTAGAAGCTCTGCAAGATCACCAACTTCAGGTTCACGCGCAGCATTTTCTAAAATAGTAGTGCCAGATGCCAAAGTGGCAGCCATCAGTAAATTTTCTGTACCAGTTACAGTAATCATATCGGTCAGAATCGAAGCGCCTTTTAAACGATCTGTCTGCGGCTTGGTTTCAGCCTGAATGTAACCACTTTTAATTTTGATACTTGCACCCATCGCCTTAAGGCCCTTGATGTGCTGATCTACTGGGCGAGCGCCAATGGCACAACCACCAGGCAATGAGACCTTAGCGCTGTGCATTCTGGCTAGTAGCGGCCCCAATACTAAGATAGAAGCACGCATGGTTTTCACCATCTCATATGTTGCTTCTGAACTTTTGATTACTGCAGCATTGAGCACCAAATGACTGCGATCACTGGCAGCAGGAAAATCAACAGTCACACCAATTTCTTGTAAGAGCTTAAGCATGGTACGCACGTCCTGTAAATCTGGAACATTACGTAATATCACCGGCTGATCAGTTAATAAACAGGCGCAAAGAATGGGTAATGCGGCATTTTTAGCGCCTGCAATCACTACCTCACCTTGGAGGAGATTGCCACCAACCATTCGTAATTTATCCATGAAACGATTCCAATAAAACTGCGTATTTAATTTTTATGCGGCAGAATTTTGAGCAAATTCTTCTGGTGTAAACGCCTTAATTGATAAAGCATGTACTTCTGCTTTCATGCGATCGCCCATAGCGCTATAAACCAATTGATGACGTTGTATTAATCGCTTGCCCTCAAAATCTGAGCTAACTATAGTGGCATAAAAATGTTGGCCATCACCCTCTACTTTTATATGGGTACAGCTAATGCCTTGCTTAATATAGCTTTCAATTTGTTCTGGGGTTGGGAACATCTTTTTCTCCTAAAAACTTAGTACCTGAGCTTATAGCCCTTTTGTAGCATACGTAAAGCAATTGCTGAAACCACAATAAAGAAACATGCGACGATTCCAAGGCTGCTCCATGGAGATATATCAGATACCCCAAAGAAGCCATAGCGAAAGCCGTCAATCATGTAAAAGAATGGGTTGAAGTGGGATACAACCTGCCATGCTGATGGGAGCGAATGAATCGAGTAGAAAACTCCCGATAGCATCGTGGCAGGCATGATAATGAAATTCTGAAAAGCAGCTAGTTGATCGTATTTATCAGCCCAAATACCAGCAATGAGACCCAAACTCCCCAAAATGGCGGCTCCCAAAAAAGCAAATACCAAAATCCATAATGGATACTCGATTGATGGCAATCCATACCAAGCGGTAATTAAAAATACTCCAAGTCCCACAACCACACCTCTAAAAACCGCAGCCAAAATATAGGCTGCATAAAACTCAAAATGGCTCAAGGGTGCAAGCAGAACAAATACCAAATTACCCGTAACCTTGGACTGTATTAGGGAAGATGAAGTATTAGCAAACGCATTTTGCAAAACACTCATCATGACCAAGCCTGGAATCAAAAATGCTGTGTAACTTAAACGCCCATAGACTTCTCGTCCTTCAAGGACATGGCCAAAAATCATCAGATACAAAACCGCCGTAAGCACTGGGGCTGCTACTGTCTGAAATCCTACTTTATAGAAACGCATGATTTCTTTACGCAACAATGTTGGGAAGCCGCTGCCGTACTCTAGGGCAGGTCTGCTCAGTCCATGCTTCACAAAGCACCTCCGGACATGATATTTACAAAAACCTCTTCTAAATCCGTTTTGCCTTCACCGTCTTTTTTCACTGAGCCATAGCGAGTTAGTAGATTTTTTGTACTATCTAATGCAACAATCTTGCCTTGCTTTAGCATAGCAATGCGCTGACATAAGGCCTCAGCTTCCTCCAAGTAATGCGTAGTCAACACAATCGTGTGGCCGTCTTGATTCAATCTACTAATGAATTGCCATAAAGATTGACGCAATTCGACATCGACTCCAGCAGTCGGCTCGTCCAAAATGATGACTGGTGGTCTATGGACTAGTGCTTGCGCTACAAGAACACGACGCTTCATGCCGCCCGACAAAGATCGCATATTGCTATCAGCCTTGCTAGCTAGATCAAGATTAGCGAGGATCTCGTCAATCCAAGAATCATTATTACGAATCCCAAAGTAGCCCGATTGAAAGCGTAAGGTTTCTCGAACCGTAAAGAAGGGATCAAAGACCAATTCTTGAGGAACAACACCCAACATACGGCGAGCTTCACGAAATGACTTTTGAACGTCAGCCCCCATGATGGTCGCATGGCCATGATCAGGCGTAACTAAGCCCGCCAAAATAGAAATCAGAGTTGTTTTACCAGCCCCATTAGGACCTAATAAGCCAAAAAACTCTCCTGGCTCAATTGTTAAAGACACATTATCAAGAGCCTGTAAGGCGCCGTAGTGTTTAGATATATTGTTAATTGAAATAGCGGGCTGCATGCTATTACAAACCTAGCAATGCGGAGACACCGTATACGCCAGCTAAGACCTTTAACTTCTCAGGAGCATGCTCTATCAAAATAGATTGTCCATTTGTTTGTAGTTTTTTCTGCCAAGCCAACAACACCGTCAGTACCGTGGAGTCAAAATTATTCAAGGAAGAACAATTAATAACTCTTAAATTTTCAGTATTTGACAAACCCTCTTTTTCTAGCTGCAAGGCATTTTCCTGAGTGACTTCTTGGGGGAGAAAAAAAGGCATGATGAAATATCTTTAGTTAGATGGTTTAGCAGCTGCTAACTGCTTATTACGGTCTTGCAAAAACTTTACCAGGCCATCTATTCCGTTTTGACTAATTTGGTTTGAAAACTGATTACGATAGGCTTCAACTAGCCATACGCCCATGATATTCATGTCATACACTTTCCAACCTTTATCCGTTTTCTCAAGACGATAGTCCAAAGGAACGGGGTCACCACGACCAAGCACGACCGTTTTGACAACAACTTCTTTATCATCAGGAGCTGCCCGTAGTGCTTTGAATTGCACCGTTTGATCTCGCAATTGACTCAATGCACCGGAGTACGTACGGATCAATAAGTTCTTGAATTCCATCACGAGCTGATTTTGCTGCTCAGGGCTAGCTTTCTTCCAGTTAGGGCCCATCGCCATTTCGGTGGTACGACGCATATCTGTATAAGGAACGATTTTCTTTTCAACCAAATCTACGATCTTTGGGATGTTGCCTTTTTGAATCTCGGGGTCAGACTTTACTGAAGTCATTACATCAGAGACAACCATTTTGATTAAAGCATCTGGAGGGGTTGCTTGGTCAGGTATTTGCGCAAAAGCTGCTCCAGAAAAGAGGATTACAGCCGTAAGCAAATACTGGGAGATTGTGTTGTAACTTTTCATATTGGCTGATCTCACTATCTCTATTTAAATGAGGACTAATTTTAGCCCCTCAAACAATGTAGTTACTGGTAAGGATTCTCGTAAACCGGCATCGTAGGCTCTTCATCATCACGACCCTCGTTAATTTGATACTGGCGTCTCTGGATATAGGCATCGCGCACAAAGCTGTACTTATCAAGCGCAGCAACATCAAGCAAATCTCCAGCTTCGTAATAGGTATTACGAGCGTTGATAACGCGTAAGCCAGTCAGACTATTACGTAAACCTACTGGATTAATATATTTGAAGAAGAAGTCAGTCTCCAAGTCAGCAATCGTACCAAAAGTGTCGCGAACGTTACTCGGGCCAAAGAATGGCAACACTACATATGGGCCAGCAGGCAGACCCCATACTCCAAAAGTTTGTCCCCAATCTTCCTTGTGCTTTTCAAGACCACCAGGAGTAGCCATATCAATCAAGCCACCTAAACCAAAGGTGGTGTTGACAACAACCCGCATCAAATCACTAAATGCATAGTCTGGCTTACCCTGCAACATATTCTGCAAAGCAGTGTAAAGATCAGCGTAGTTACCAAAGAAGTTATAGATGCCTTCACGCACAATCTCAGGCAAGACAAATCGATACCCAGCAACTACTGGTTTAAGAAGATAAGAATCTAGACCTTCATTAAATTCAAAGATAGAGCGATTAAATGACTCCCATGGATCTTGTGGAGAGGGCGCTACCCCCGCAGGAATGGAAGCGCAGCCTATCATCAAAACAGTTACGCCAAGCACCGTTAGGCGCTTAAGCTTTGTAAACCCATCTAGCAAATTCATTTACCAGCGCCTTTATCTTGCCCACTATCTGCGGCCTTGTTATAGAGAAACTGACTAATTAAATTTTCCAAAACAATTGCAGATTGGGTTTGGGCAATCTTTTCTCCATTTGCCAACATATCATCAGAGCCACCAGCTTCGAGTCCAATGTACTGCTCACCCAATAATCCTGAAGTCAAAATCTTTACGGATGAATCTTTTGGAAACTTATAAGCTTCTTCAATTGTCATCACAACCGTTGCTTGATAGGTTTTATCATCAAAAGAAATGTTGGCAATGCGGCCGACTACTACACCAGCACTCTTCACAGGTGCACGAGGCTTTAGACCGCCAATATTGTCAAAGCGTGCGGAAATTTTATAAGTTGGCGCAAATGACACCGCGTTCATATTGCCTACTTTTAAGGCAAGGAATAAAGCTGCCAGTAAGCCTATGGCAACAAAAATTCCTACCCAAATATCAATTGCACTTTTTCTCATAAGAACCCCAGTTTATTCTTTCTAGTTCGAAAACATCATTGCGGTTAGCAAGAAATCTAATGCCAAAACTGATAAAGAGGAAATCACCACAGTACGAGTGGTTGCCTGCGATACACCCTCAGGCGTAGGCTTAGCCTCATAACCTTGATATAGCGCAATAAATGTCACTGCTACACCAAAGACCATGCTCTTGATTAGGCCGTTACCGATATCAGAAAAGAGATCTACACCACCCTGCATCTGAGACCAAAAAGCCCCAGAATCAACCCCAATCAATGGGACACCAACAAAATAGCCGCCTATTACACCTACTGCAGTAAAGATAGTTGCCAAAATAGGCATTGAAATAATGCCAGCCCACAGTCGGGGAGCGATCACGCGGCTCAATGGATCAACGGCCATCATTTCCATTGCGCTTAATTGCTCTCCTGCTTTCATCAAACCAATTTCTGCGGTCAAGGAGGTTCCCGCGCGCCCAGCAAACAATAAAGCGGTAATCACTGGGCCTAGCTCACGAGTCAAGGACAAGGCGACTAATAGGCCAAGTGCTTGCTCTGATCCGTAACGGTTCAAAGTGTAGTAACCCTGCAAACCCAAGACAAATCCTACAAACAAACCAGAAACTGCGATGATGACAAAGGAGTGATTACCAATAAATAAAATTTGATCAACGACTAGGCGAGGACGTTTCAATAAAAATCCTGAGCGCAAAATCACTGCTGTAAACATCCGCGCTGCTAACCCCAGAGCGCTTAAGTTGCGACGGACAAAAAATCCAATATCTCCAAAGAAATTGAGAAGTGCGGTCATTAGACTTTCACTCCGAAATCTTCCTCAAGGCTTTGTCCTGGATAGTGGAAAGGTACTGGGCCATCTGGGTCTGCATCCAAAAACTGTCTTACAAAAGGATCTGTAGAACGACTTAGTTCTTCCGGAGTTCCTTGGGCTCCTATGCGGCCATTGGCGATAAAGTAAACATAGTCTGCGATTTCGAAGGTTTCTTCAACATCATGAGTAACCAACAAGCTAGTAGCACCAAGTGCATTATTTAAATCTCTTATCAAGCGCGCAGTGATACCCAGAGAGATCGGGTCTAAGCCTGCAAAAGGCTCGTCATACATGATTAAAGGGGGATCTAAAGCAATTGCTCTAGCCAAAGCCACTCGTCTTGCCATGCCACCAGAAATTTGTGACGGCATCAAATCACGAGCGCCTCGCAAACCTACCGCATTTAACTTCATGAGGACTAAAGAACGAAGAAGCTCTTCACTTAAATTAGTATGTTCACGCAAAGGAAAGGCGACGTTTTCAAAAACACTGAGGTCAGTAAATAATGCGCCAAACTGAAATAACATACCCATGCGACGACGCGCGGCCATTAATTGATCGTTGTTCATCTTGCCAATATCTTTACCCTCAAATAAGACTTGGCCAGATTGAGCGGTAAATTGTCCGCCGATTAAACGAAGAATTGTGGTCTTGCCACAACCCGAACCGCCCATGACTGCAACTACTTGGCCACGGCGGAATTCCATATTGAGCCCAGATAAGATCTGTCGCTCACCTGGAGCATAAGAAAAGTTGACGTCTTTTATAGAAACGACAACTTCTCTTACGGGTTGCTTGATTACTTCCAAAGAGTTGGGGTGGCCAGTGTTCATATCCCCGACATTATCGAGGTAAAACAGATGACCCCATTAAATACTGGTCTACTGCTTGAGCGCACTGACGCCCTTCACGAATCGCCCAAACCACCAGAGACTGTCCACGGCGCATATCGCCAGCAGCAAATACCTTCGAAACGTTTGTTTGGTATGCAGTTTGGCCTTCTACAGTTGCCTTAGCATTACCGCGTGCGTCTTTTTCAACACCAAATGCATTTAAGACTTGTTGCACAGGGGATACAAAACCCATAGCCAAAAGTACTAAATCTGCCTTGATCTCAAATTCAGAATTTGGAACTTCGGCCATCTTGCCGTCTTTCCATTCCAAACGCACACCAATCAGCTTCTCCACTTTGCCATTTTTACCCTCAAAACGCTTAGTCCCCACTGACCAGTCACGATCACAACCCTCCTCATGGGATGAAGAAGTACGCAATTTTGTAGGCCAATAAGGCCATACCAATGGTTTATTTTCAACTTCAGGAGGCTGCGGCAATAACTCGAATTGAGTAATTTGTTTTGCGCCATGACGGTTCGAGGTGCCTACACAATCAGATCCTGTATCACCCCCGCCAATAACAACTACATTTTTATCAGTTGCACGAATTTCGTTTTTGAAGTCGCCCGCATTCTCTTTGTTCTGGGGTATCAAAAACTCTAATGCATAGTGCACACCGGCCAGTTCACGGCCAGGTACAGGCAAGTCACGTGGCTGCTCAGCACCGCCAGTAATGACTACAGCATCAAAATCTTTCATTAACTGCTCAGGAGAAACCGTTTTGGTGGAGTAATTTTTTACTTCAGCACCCATGGAGTCTTTACCAACAAAAACGCCGGTTTCAAATTTCACACCCTCGGCTTGCATTTGCTCTACGCGACGATCAATTAGCCATTTTTCCATTTTGAAATCAGGAATGCCATAACGGAGTAAGCCACCAATGCGATCGTTCTTTTCAAACACGGTGACATCATGACCAACCCGTGCCAATTGCTGAGCGGCAGCCATACCTGCAGGACCACCCCCAACAATCGCCACTTTTTTACCAGTCTTACTCTTAGATGGTTGAGGCTTTACCCAACCACTCTCCCAACCCTTATCAATAATGGCATGTTCAATTGACTTAATGCCAACTGGTGCACGATTGATTCCTAAAGTGCAAGCGGCCTCGCATGGAGCCGGGCAAATACGGCCAGTGAACTCTGGAAAGTTATTAGTTGACTGCAAAACATCTAAAGCATTTTTCCAGTCATTATGAAAAACCAAGTCATTGAAGTCCGGAATAATATTGTTAACTGGGCAACCGCTATTGCAGAACGGAATACCACAGTCCATACAACGCGCACCCTGAATCTTTGCTTCTTCATCAGTTAAAGCAACTATGAACTCTTTGTAATGATGGAGTCGTTTAGCAGGCGCTTCATATGTCTCATCGACGCGCTCAAACTCCATAAATCCAGTGACCTTACCCATATTTAATCCTTAGTATCTTTTCTTAATGTCAGCATTAATTAAGCAACAACCGTTTTCTGAGACTTATCCCATAGCTCACCTAAGGCGCGCTTGTATTCAGTTGGCAGAACTTTTACAAAACGGCTACGGGAATTTTCCCAATCAGCCAAGATTGCTTTAGCACGTTCGGAACCGGTATAGCGGAAGTGATGCTCAATCAAGCTCTTCAAAATTTGCTCATCTGTTATACGCTCACCGCCGTCTTTTACATCAACAGGGGCATGCCACTCCGACTGGGGAATCTTGGCAACCTGCTCAGCAGATGGAAGAACTTTCTCAAGAGTGGCCATACTCGTATTACAGCGCTTATCAAATAATCCATCTTCGTCATAAACGTATGCAATACCACCGCTCATACCAGCAGCAAAGTTACGGCCTGTGGTACCAAGCACTACAACGGTCCCACCAGTCATGTATTCGCAGCCATGATCGCCAGTACCTTCTACAACCGTAGTAGCGCCTGAATTACGGACCGCAAAACGCTCGCCAGCAACACCATTAAAGAAAGCATTACCAGCAATTGCGCCGTATAGAACAGTATTGCCAACAATGATATTTTGAGCGGTATCGCCGCGGAATTCATGTGGAGCGCGCACGATGACGCGGCCACCAGATAAGCCTTTGCCAACATAGTCGTTGCCGTCACCTACTAAATCCAATGTAATACCGTGGGCTAAGAAAGCCGCGAAGCTTTGGCCGGCAGTACCATTCAATTGAATATGAATAGTGTCGTCCGGCAAACCTGCATGTCCATAGCGCTGAGCTACTTCGCCCGATAGCATCGCGCCCACCGTGCGGTTCACATTCTTTACCGGAACGATAAAAGAAACTTTCTCACCATGCTCTAGAGCGGGCTCACTCTTCTCTATCAAAATGTTGTCAAGTGCACTAGCCAAGCCATGGTCTTGTGTCAGCACTTGGTAGCGTGGAACATCACTTGCTACTTGTGGGGCAGCAAAGATCTTACTGAAATCTAAGCCATGCACTTTCCAGTTATCAATACCTTTACGGGTATCCAGTAAATCAACTCGGCCAATCAGATCATCAAACTTACGAATACCTAACTGCGCCATGATCTCGCGTGCTTCTTCGGCAATATAGAAGAAAAAATTCACTACATGCTCAGGCTTACCAGAAAACTTCTTACGCAACTCTGGATCTTGGGTAGCGACACCAACTGGGCAAGTATTTAAATGACACTTGCGCATCATGATGCAACCTTCAACCACCAATGGGGCGGTAGCAAAGCCAAACTCGTCTGCGCCCAACAATGCGCCGATAACAACATCACGACCTGTCTTCATTTGGCCATCAGCCTGAACGCGGATGCGACTGCGCAAGCCATTAAGTACTAAGGTTTGCTGTGTTTCAGCTAAACCAAGCTCCCATGGTGAGCCAGCATGCTTAATTGAAGAAAGTGGTGATGCACCAGTACCGCCATCATGACCAGCGATCACAACGTGATCTGCTTTCGCCTTGGCAACACCAGCAGCAACTGTACCAACACCAACTTCAGATACTAACTTCACGGAGACATCTGCTTTTGGATTGACGTTCTTTAAGTCATGAATTAACTGAGCGATATCTTCAATCGAGTAAATATCATGATGCGGAGGAGGAGAAATCAAGCCAACGCCAGGTACAGAGAAGCGTAACTTCCCAATATAGTCAGATACCTTGCCACCTGGTAATTGACCACCTTCGCCTGGCTTAGCACCTTGTGCCATCTTGATCTGAATTTGATCTGCAGAGCGCAAGTACTCAGTAGTTACACCAAAACGACCGGATGCCACTTGCTTAATTTTGGAGCGCAATGAATCGCCATCTAATAATGGAATATTAGCTTCCACCACATCGCTACCCAAAACACTTGCAAGGGTTTCACCTTTTTTAATTGGAATGCCCTTGAGTTCATTCACATAGCGGTTAGGATCTTCGCCACCTTCGCCAGTATTAGACTTACCGCCAATCCGGTTCATTGCAATTGCCAAAGTAGCATGCGCTTCAGTAGAGATCGAACCTAAAGACATCGCACCTGTTGCAAAACGTTTAACGATTTCTTTTGCAGGCTCAACCTCGTCCAATGGAATGGCTTTTGCTGGGTCAACCTTGAACTCAAATAAACCACGCAAAGTCATTTGACGCTTAGTCTGGTCATTAATGATGTTGGCGTACTCTTTATAAGTCTGATAGCCCTTTTCAGCGCCAACACGTGTAGAGTGCTGCAACTTTGCAATCGTGTCAGGAGTCCACATATGGTCCTCACCACGGATACGAAAAGCATATTCACCGCCAGCATCAAGCATATTAGTCAACACTGGATCATTACCAAATGCAGCAGTATGCATACGCAGTGCTTCTTCAGCCACCTCAAATACGCCGATACCGCCCACATTAGAAGGGGTGCCCTTAAAGTAATGATCAATGATGTCGCGATTTAAGCCGATAGCTTCAAAAATCTGTGAGCCCGTATAAGACATGTAGGTAGAGATGCCCATCTTGGACATTACTTTCTGCAAGCCTTTACCAACTGCCTTGATGAAGTTCTTCACTGCTTTTTCACCAGACAAATCGCCTGATAAGCCCTTAGCCATCTCGGTCAAGGTTTCCATCGCCAGATATGGGTGAACCGCTTCAGCGCCATAACCAGCAAGGAGAGCAAAGTGATGTGTCTCACGCGCGCTACCAGTTTCAACGACCAGGCCAACGCTAGTACGTAAGCCTTTTTCAACGAGATGTTGGTGAATTGCAGAAGTTGCTAACAACGCTGGAATAGCCACGTGCTTCTCATCAACCTGACGATCGCTCACGATCAAAATGTTGTAACCGGAGCGGACTGCATCAGCTGCCTCAGCACACAATGAGGCCAAGCGTGCTTCGATACCCGCTTTACCCCAAACTGCCGGATAGCAAATATCAAGCTCATATGAACGGAACTTACCATTGGTGTAGTGGCCAATATGACGAATCTTGGTAATGTCAGCAAAATCTAAAATCGGCTGACTCACCTCTAAACGCATTGGCGGATTGATATTGTTGGTATCTAACAAGTTAGGCTTTGGTCCAATGAAAGACACTAATGACATCACCATATTTTCGCGAATGGGATCAATCGGAGGATTGGTCACTTGCGCAAACAACTGCTTGAAGTAGTTATACAAAGGTTTATTCTTATTAGAAAGAACTGCCAATGGACTGTCATTACCCATTGAACCAATTGCCTCTTCACCATTCATAGCCATTGGGGCCATGAGGTATTTAATATCTTCCTGAGTGTATCCAAAAGCTTGCTGACGATCTAACAATTTAGCCGCTGGGCGAATCGTCGTTTTTTCGTCGACCAAGTCAGCCTTACTTGCATCAACTTCATCAAGCTTAACTCGCACTGCATCGATCCAACTTTTGTATGGTTTGGCTTTTGACACCGCATTCTTGAGCTCTATGTCGTCAATGATGCGGCCTTGCTCCATATCAATCATGAACATTTTGCCTGGCTGCAAACGCCATTTTTGAACAATCTTACTTTCAGGAATTGGCAATACGCCAGCCTCAGAAGCCATGATGACCAAATCATCATCAGTTACGTAATAACGTGCTGGACGCAAACCATTGCGATCCAAGGTAGCGCCAATTTGGCGGCCATCAGTAAAGGCCATCGCTGCGGGACCATCCCATGGTTCCATCATTGCTGCATGATATTCATAAAAAGCGCGACGATTATCATCCATTAATGCATGCTGTTCCCATGCCTCAGGAATCATCATCATCATTGCTTGTGCCAATGGATAACCAGCCATTACTAACAACTCTAAGCAGTTATCAAAACAAGCTGTGTCTGATTGGCCTGGATAAATTAATGGCCATAATTTTTTCAAATCATCGCCCAAGACTGGAGAGCTAATTGCGCCCTCGCGTGCGTTTACCCAGTTTACATTGCCTTTAACAGTATTAATCTCACCATTGTGGGCAATCATACGATATGGATGAGCTAGCTCCCAAGCAGGGAAAGTATTAGTAGAGAAACGCTGATGCACTAATGCAAGTGCTGATATGGTGCGTTGATCCTGTAAGTCTTGGTAATACGCGCCTACCTGGTTTGCTAACAACAAACCCTTGTAAACAATGGTTCTAGCAGACATTGAAGCAACAAAATATTCTTTACCGTGCTTCAAATGTAAATCTTGAATAGCATGACTTGCAGTTTTGCGGATGACATATAGCTTACGCTCGAGCGCGTCCGTTGTCATGATGTCACGACCACGACCAATAAAGATTTGACGAATAAAGGGCTCAGTCATTTGTACTGTTGGAGACATCGGTAACTTGACATCTACCGGCACATCTCTCCAACCCAATACAACTTGACCTTCGAGGCGAACAGTGCGCTCTAATTCTTGTTCACATGCCAAACGAGACGCATGTTCTTTTGGTAAAAAAATCATGCCAACACCATACTCACCCAAAGGTGGCAATGTCACACCCTGCTTGGCCATTTCTTCACGATACAAAGTGTCAGGAATTTGAATCAAGATGCCAGCACCATCACCCATCAATGGGTCTGCGCCAACTGCACCCCGGTGATCTAGGTTCTCAAGAATCTTCAATCCTTGTGTAACGATCTCGTGGGATTTTTTTCCCTTTATGTGCGCAACGAATCCTACCCCACAGGCATCATGCTCATTACGTGGGTCGTATAAACCTTGAGCCATTGGGCGAAGATCTTTTTTTAATTGAGTTGTCATTTTTATTTCCGAGAGGCGACATAGGCCTGATAACTTTTGGAGGATCAAATATAGGTGAATACCCACACAGATGCAATATAAATAAAATGACTCTGTCACATTTATAATGATACAAAACCCTAATTCAATATTAATATAGGGACAGAGTCATTATCCATAGATAAGGGCTACATAGCTTGGTACTTCTAAGTTATTGAATTTAATGGATTTATTTTCTTTGGGCGACCCCGTTGGCGTATTTTAGCTATCTCTGGAGTACTTTTAAATATCTTTTTAGCGAAAATATCGCTCACCCATGGCTTGGATCGAAGCAAAGATTCTGTAATTTGCTTATCTTCCCAGTGGGGGGCGCCCTCTTTCACAAAACTTGACCAGGCCATTTGCCGTTCAAAGGGGGTATTACCTAACTTCCAAAAATGCTGGTGATCAACCAGCCATGGATCGGCATTAGTGCCAATATGCGTTGCAAAACTAGTCCATGTGGATTCCTGAGGACTGGATTGATATCCAGCTCGGACTGGGTTGAGTTCTATATAGCGCTGACAACGCAAGAAATAATCTGGGTCGATCAAGGATGAGCGATAACGGCCTTCCCAAATAGTTCCAGAGCGATGATGTTGTTGATTGAAATATTGGGCATAACGCCTACCTAAAGACTGCATTGTCTTTGCAAGCGAATCTTTGTGCTGAGGAGTCAGCAACAAATGGACATGGTTTGGCATTAGCGCAAATGCATGAACCGAGCAAACAAATTGTTTCGTCGCTTCTTGCAACCACTCTAAATAGATGCGACGATCTTCATCACTAAAGAAAAGGGTTTCGCGATTATTACCACGAACCATCACATGCATTACTTGGCCGGGGATGATAGTGCGCGCTTGCCGGGCCATATTAAAAACGAACTACTGTAGTTCGCGATTGCCGCCGCTACGGGAAAACTCTGGAATAAACCAATCTCCATCAAACTGAGTTACACCCTCTGGCACCACACGAGATTCTTGAGGGACATCTTTTAAAGCAGTAGACATGTACGAAATCCACATTGGTAATGCAAGACCACCACCCGTCTCACGATCACCTAAGCTTACTGGTTTATCAAAACCAATCCATGCAATTGCAACAATTTTAGGGTTGTAACCTGCAAACCAAGCATCATGGGAATCATTAGTAGTACCCGTTTTTCCAGCAATATCACTTCGTCCTAATTTGGCTCTAGCAGATGCTGCAGTTCCTGTCTTTGTTACTTCTTGCAACATACTATCCATTACAAATGCAGTCCGCGCATCCAGAACTCGCGGGGCGCCGTCGCCAACGCTCACGGGCTTAGCCTCAAACAAAACTGTCCCCTTGGAATCGAGCATCTTATTGATCAAGTAAGGATCAACGCGATAACCACCATTTGCAAATACGCTATAGGCAGAAGCCATTTGTAGGGGCGTTACAGAGCCTGCACCTAAAGCCATTGTTAAGTACGGGGGGTGTTTTTCAGGTTCAAAACCAAAACGCTGAATATATTCTTGGGCATAAGATGGGCCAATCGCGCGAATGATACGAACAGAAACCAAGTTCTTTGATTTCGCTAAAGCATTACGCAAACGCATCATACCGTCATATTTACCATCGTAATTCTTCGGCTCCCAAGCCTGGCTACCAGTTTCCATGCTGCCAATCGATAAAGGAGCATCGTTCACCATTGTGCTTGGTGTAAAACCTTTTTCTATTGCCGCAGCATAAATAAAGGGTTTGAAGGAGGATCCTGGTTGACGCAAGGCCTGCGTCACATGATTAAATTGGTTACGACGAAAATCAAAACCGCCCACCAAGGACAAAATCGCTCCAGTATCTGCATTCATGGAAACAAAAGCCGCTTCAACTTGCGGTAACTGGGCCAATTTCCAAACGCCGCCATCTAAAAGTAGCCTTACTACTGCGCCCGGACGCAATCGTTTTTTAGGTTGAGTGCTATCAGTAATCGATGCAGATGCAAGCTTCATTCCCTCGCCTTTGAGAGTAATCATATCGCCAGTGGCAATCATGATTTGCATCTCTTTTGGCTTGACTTCAAGCACTACACCAGACTGCAAGTCATCTAATTGAGGATAAGCAAGCAAGGCTTCATCAATAGCACGCTGGCGTTTAACGGGGTCCTCAGGTAAGTCAATAAAGCCCTCTGGTCCGCGATAAGAATGGCGTAAGTCATACTCAAAAATACCTCGGCGGACTGCTTTGTAAGCTGCATCTTGATCGGCCTTCAAGATAGTCGTATAGACATCGATTCCTTGGGAATAAATAGCCTCGCCATACTGAGCAAACAATAACTGACGAACCATTTCTGCAGGAAAGTCAGCGCGCACTGAAAATTCATTTCCTAAGCCACGGATACGCAATTCCTCAATCATGGCTTTTTGATAATCCTCGGAGGTGATGTAACTGAGGTCACGCATACGCTGCAAAATATATTCTTGTCGAATTTTGGCGCGGCGGAAATTGGTGACGGGGTTATATGCAGAAGGCGCTTTTGGCAATCCCGCTAACATTGCAGACTCTGCAATCGTGATGTCTTTTAAATCTTTACCAAAATAAATTTGTGCAGCACTAGAAAAACCAAAAGCCCTCTGACCCAAGAAAATCTGATTCATATAAATTTCAAGAATCTTGTCTTTTGTTAATTGAGATTCGATTTCCCACGCTAACAAAACTTCATAGATTTTTCTGCTAAAGGTTTTCTCGTTACTTAAGAAAAAGTTTCGGGCAACCTGCATCGTAATTGTGGAAGCTCCCTGAGAAAGATTGCCACGCAAATTCGTTAGGGCTGCTCTCAAAATCCCGATATAGTCGACACCACCATGCGAATAAAAGCGGTCATCTTCAATCGCCAATACTGCATTACGCATATTTTTAGGGATCTCATCTAGCGGGATGACTTTGCGTCGCTCCTCACCAAACTCTCCAATTAAAACCTTATCGGCCGTATAAATACGCAAAGGAGTTTTAGGGTTGTAATCAGTTAAAGCAGAGATTTTGGGTAAATTGGGTTTAGCCACCAAAAATGCATAGCCCATCAACAACATCACTACCAAAGCAAATACAACTCCAATAATGAGCAAAGCCTTAATTAGAGGGTTACTAGATGATTTCTGAGGGCGCCTGTCAAGTGGCCGTATTGGCCGCTGGTTTAGTGCCGGCTTGTCTTTTGGGGTTAGGGCCATAAGATCAAATTATAGGGTGCTTAAGTAATTTGTTTAAAAGCTCAAAAACCATTGTTTTTTGCTGTCTAAGGCATTTTCCCGACACCAGATTCAATCTATGCCGATAGACGTCCCCTCAGCCAGCCTAAACAATATCGGTATGCCATCTCGTCACATCTCACCCCGATCTTTTGATGAAATACTCAGTGAACTTGGCGATGATCCAGCCATTCCTGATCCTCATGGAATACGAAAGACTGAGCGACCCAAAACCGTATCTGAGGATTCTCAAAAACAACACAAAAAACCCTTCGATATTGCCTCTTTGAAAGATTCAAGCTGGTTCTTTCAAGCTCAAAAATTAGGGGCTTTTTTGCTATTTGGGATCTTCCTTATAGGCATCTGCATTCTTCTATTCCTTGCCTATAACTCCATTACTTTGAGCTCACAAGTAATTGCCGAAGAATCACGAAAACACATTTCTGAGCTTCGCCAGGAATTGGATCTCATGCGCAAAGAGTTTGAAAATAGCCGAGAGGACTTATATGAGGAAATTGATTCAATAGAAGTAAGCATTCACTCATTAAATAAAAGTACTTTAGCTACAAAGGTAATTACCAAAACTCAGCCACTTGCTCATGAAACAGAACTGCGGCGCTGGCGTTATTTAGGGACAAGTCAAATGGGGACAACTCAGCAAGCATTTTTCCAGGTTGGCAAACAACCTGCTGCCTTTGAAATAGGGGCACTTACTTTGGGCGATTGGCGACTAACGCAGGCAAGCAAAGAGAGCGCTACCCTAAGCAACCCTCAGGGCAAAAGTATCCTATTTAAGCCCTTTAAAACTGAATGAATTCGATCTCAAAAAGCATGCATATCGACTTAAAAAGATTCAGGGTTAGGTTAGCTATCTTCTCAATGGCTTTTATGGCCATGCCTATTAGCGTCAACTCAGCCACACAACATATACTCACCACCCCAATTAGTCTGCAATTTACAGAGATTGAAGTAGTGGAGCTTTTACAAGTTCTTGCAAAGCTTGGCAACACTAACTTCTTACTCAGCGAGTCCATAAAAGGCAAGATAACAGTTGATCTGAATAACACTCCATGGCAAACCGCCTTGCACTCCATCATTGCCAGCAGAGGTTTGCGCCTAGTAAGAAATGGTGATATCTACTGGATTGGACCACACTCAGAAATTGCCGCATTTCAAAAATTCCGTCGTGAAGATGCCGCGCTTCCTTTTGGTGGGGACCACATTAATAGCCCCCGTCAGATACTGATTGAAGCCCGCATTGTAGAGGCAGATGAGCGCTTTGCTCGTGAGTTGGGGGCTAAGCTTGGCTACCAAGCAAACTCACTTAATGGCATCCCAGAACAAAAAATATCAAGCAATATAGATTTAGGGGGCTTGGGTATTAATGGCTATAACCCCGCCACTGTAGCTGCAACTCTTGTCTCTCGAAACGCTAGTCGTATTTTACAAATGGAATTGTCAGCACTCGAGTCTGATGGTCAAGGGAAGATACTTTCGAATCCGCGCATTATGACTGGTGACCAAGTTAAAGCCACCATTGAGCAAGGTACAGAACTACCCTATCAAACAAACTCTCAAAATGGTAGTAAATTGCAATTTAGAAAAGCAAATTTACGCCTAGAAGTTCTACCCAAAATCCACCCGGATGGAAAAATATCGATGTTGGTAGGTATCAATAAAGACACTGTTGGTATGAAAACTGAGCAGGGGTATGCCATTGATACAAAAAGCCTCAGTTCAGAGGTCACCGTTGAAAATGGCGGAACCGTCATCATCGGAGGAATTTTTCAAACTACTGAACGAGATGACAAAGTCAAGATCCCATTATTGGGAGATATCCCCCTCATTGGTCATTTATTTCGCCATAAATCAAAATTACGCGACAAAACTGAGCTTCTTGTCTTCCTAACCCCTACCGTTCTCGACAAACCCTAATAAAATCGAAGGGTGAACACTTCGACAAACAATATTTTTCTTATCGGCCTCATGGGTGCGGGGAAGTCGACCGTAGGAAAAGTCCTTGCAAAGAAATTAGGGCGCCGATTTCTGGATGCTGATCATGTCATCGAAGAGCGCTGCGGCGTAAGAATTCCCGTCATTTTTGAAATGGAAGGTGAAGAAGGGTTTCGAAAAAGAGAGGCACAAACAATCCGTGAAATTACTGCTGAGCATGACATTGTTCTAGCTACTGGCGGTGGTGCAGTTTTATCACCGGAAAATCGTCAAATGCTGAACGAGCGCGGTACGGTCATTTATTTGCATGCAAACCCCATTGAACTTTGGTATCGCACCAAAGGCGGGGAAGGTCGCCCCTTATTACAAAATGGTGATGCTAAAAAAATTCTGGAAAGCTTGTACTCTATTCGGGATCCGCTGTATCGCGAAATCGCTGACCATGTGATTGAAACTGGTAAGCCCAGCGTTAATCAATTAGTCAATACCTTAATCATGCAGCTTGAACTATCCTCCTGAATACTATGATGAAAACACTTGAAGTTGATCTTGGTAAACGTAGTTACCCAATTTATATTGGTGCTGACCTCATTGACCAAGCAAATCTCTTTAGCGCTTGTGAAAAAGCCACATCAATTTATATCGTTACTAACACAACGGTTGCTCCGTTGTATGCGGAGAGACTTACTAAGACTTTAGAAGCATTTGGTAAACCCGTTAGAACAATTACCTTGCCCGATGGTGAGTCATATAAAGATTGGAAAAATCTCCAGCTTATTTTCGATGACCTATTGAAATTTGGTGCTGACCGCCAAACCATGTTGGTTGCGTTGGGTGGGGGAGTTATTGGTGATATGACTGGCTATGCTGCAGCTAGTTTTATGCGTGGGATTCGCTTTATCCAAGTTCCTACCACTCTGCTAGCTCAAGTTGACTCTTCTGTTGGTGGAAAAACTGGAATTAATCATCCCCTGGGTAAAAATATGATCGGGGCTTTTCATCAACCTGCTGCTGTTATTGCAGATCTTAATACCCTAAAGACATTGCCCGCGAGAGAGCTCTCTGCAGGCTTAGCTGAAGTAGTTAAACATGGTGCGATTGCTGATGCAAAATTTTTAGATTGGATTGAGGCAAATACAGCTGCCTTATTAGCTTGTGATACCACCGCCCTTGGGCATGCCGTACTTCGCTCCTGCGAAATTAAATCTGCCGTTGTTTCTGCCGATGAAAGAGAGGGTGGTATTCGCGCCACCTTAAACTTTGGCCATACATTTGGGCACGCCATTGAAGCAGGTATGGGTTATGGTGAGTGGCTTCATGGTGAAGCTGTGGGCTGTGGTATGGTGCTTGGAGCTGAACTATCTTGCCGTTTAAATCAAATTAGCAAAGCCGAACTTGAGCGTCTTATTAAGATTATTAAATCAATGAACTTGCCAGTGACGCCGCCAAAATTTGGCGCAGCTCGATACATGGAGCTTATGCAAGTCGATAAGAAAACAGAGGGTGGGAAAATTCGCTATGTGCTCCTAGAAAAAATTGGTAAAGCACACATTAAGAGTGTGGCAGATGCCCAGGTAATAGAGACTTTGATTGCCACTGGCGCCGCTTAAAGCCTATTAAGACTTCATTAAGCCAATCTGGACTGATTGGCCAGCTTGAGCACTCGCAAATTCGGATAAATCGCTCAAAAATTCCTTGCCTGTTTTGGTATCGAGCCATAAAGGATTGAGCATTGTTCCCGCCCAACGATAGTGATATCCGCCAGACTTAGCAGCTACCCAAATTTCGTGTAAAGGTGGCTGTGTATTCACAACAATCACGCTTTTATCCCTAAAGCGGATATTGATCACATTGCTGCCTTGGCGCTCTACATCCAGATCTAGGTCTAACATATCGTCAGCAGCCTCCAATGCAAGCTCAATTGCATGCAATAAATTGCTACCTAGCTGATGAAATTGCTTATCGTCGATGGTTTCCACACCTGAATTATTTGGATTCATATTAGAGCCCTGCATGCTATATTCAATCATTCGTTTTAGAGACATTCATGATAGCGATTCTAAATAGAGCCCTCAGCATTACCCTCTTAATAGCCCTTGTTGGATGTGGGGTTAGGGGGCCCTTATACATACCAAATGTACCCCCTGCTCCTCCGCCTCCTACAGAGCCTGAACCTAAGGGTAAGCTTTATCCAGCACAAACGCCTGGCACCACAAACAATTCATCATCGGTTAAGCAATGACAAGCAAAGCTATTCCTCTTCCTAAGCTATCTGGGTTTACCGAGCGAGACGGCAAATGGTATGCCGAAGAAATTCCTCTAGTCGATTTAGCCAAAGAATTTGGCACGCCACTTTATGTTTATAGCAAGAAAGCTTTGACTGAGGCATACAAAGCCTATGACAAAGCCTGCATTGATGGAGAAGGTAAAAGACGTGCACGCATTCATTACGCCATGAAAGCGAATAGCAACTTAGCAGTATTAGATTGCCTCAAAAATCTAGGGGCTGGGTTTGATTTGGTGAGTGGTGGCGAGCTGGCGCGTGCATTAGCAATTGGTGCAGATCCTAAAAGCTTAGTCTTTGCAGGTGTTGGAAAATCTGGACATGAAATTGCTACTGCCTTAATGGCTGGCGTCAAATGCATCAATGTTGAATCTATCGCAGAACTACGCAATATCAATCGTGTAGCAAGTAAATTAAATTGTCGCGCACCCATTTCTTTGCGGGTTAATCCAGACGTTGATGCACAAACCCATCCTTACATTTCTACCGGACTTAAAGGTAATAAATTCGGCATTGCGTATCATGAGGTCTTGAAAACTTATCGTGAAGCTACCCAGCTTCCACAAATTGATGTGGTTGGCATTGATTGCCACATTGGATCGCAAATTACCACTACCTCACCTTACTTAGATGCTCTCGATAAAGTTTTGGATTTAGTAGAGCAGCTCAAAAAAGAAGGTATTGTGATTCATCACTTAGACTTAGGTGGTGGCCTTGGCATCTCATACAGCGATGAAACCCCGCCAGACATTACCGAGTTCACTAATACCCTCTTAAATCATGTGGCCGAGCGTGGCTTTGCCCATTTAGATATTGTTCTTGAGCCAGGCAGGTCCTTAGTAGGCAATGCTGGCGTGCTCCTTACTGCCGTTGAATATCTTAAGCCTGGGACGGAGAAAAACTTTTGTATTGTCGACGCCGCAATGACTGAGCTCCTGCGTCCAGCACTGTATGAGGCGCATCATGGCATTGTTCCCATACAAGCTAAAGAGGTTAAGAGTTTGATATATGACGTTGTTGGGCCAGTCTGCGAATCTGGTGATTGGCTAGGCAGGGATCGTAAACTAGCGGTTGAGGAAGGTGATCTCTTGGCAATCTTATCTGCGGGCGCATATGGCTTTGTAATGGCTTCAAACTACAACACAAGACCAAAACCAGCGGAGATCATGGTGGATGGAAAAAATGCTTATGTCATCCGTGCACGTGAAAAAATATCAGACTTATTTGCAAGTGAAACAATTTTGCCAAAGCAATAGTTAATCCATTCAAACAAATAAAAACCCCGCTGTAAGAGCGGGGTTTTTATTTGAAGATCAGAATGACTACTTAATATAAGCCAGCCATATAATCAGAAACCGCTTTCATTTCTTGATCAGAAAGCTTTGTTGCAATCATATTCATTTGACTATTTTTGCGAGTGCCCTCACGAAACAACATTAATTGAGTGTTAGAGTACTCGGCCCATTGGCCACCTTGTCGGGGATACTGCGCAGGAATTCCAGCGCCGTTAGGACTATGGCAGCCAGCGCAAGCTGGTACTCCCTTAGCGGTTATCCCGCCACGGTAAATGCTTTGGCCCAATTCAATTGTTTCTTTGTTTTGAGCAACGCCCTGTGAAGGTTGTTGTTGAGCTAAATAAGTAGAAATATTTATCATATCTTGATCTGTCAAAGCGGCAGCCATACCCATCATGATGGCATTAGCGCGAACTCCCTCTTTGTAGTTTTTTAACTGACGAGCAAGATAAGCTGGATGTTGTGCGGCAAGTTTAGGCCATGTACCCACTGCACTTTGACCCTTAGGCCCATGGCAAGTAATACAGGCGACTACTCCACGAGTAGTATCTCCATTAGAGTAAAGTGCTTCACCAGCAGCAGGATCAGCCTTTGGCTTGCCAGGCACCGCAGCCTTGGCTTCAGCCGCAGAAGCCACAGGAGCATCAGCAGCAATAGCAAACCCAGAAATACCGATCATGGCGAAAATAGAAAAAACAACAAAACCAGCACGTAAGCCAGTTAATTTGGAGATTTGGGAGCTTTGAAGCATTATGTTTACCTTGGCAAAAATTCCTAAAAGTGTTTGGGCCCTGTATTTACTACTCTTTTTACCCAACACCATGAATTATTTCATGATTTTACAATAGCTTCAGGACATGTCTAAACTCTTTCAAGCCCGATTCGCCACCACAGTCAATGACACCCATTGCCTGCCTGCCACACCCTTACTTGAGGTGGC
>Ga0114959_10000051_pt1 | contig 102342 bp, 93 predicted proteins | sample C_130625_EF_Meta_FD_87317 | JGI IMG/M metagenome (GOLD analysis project Ga0114959, IMG submission 87317) | Freshwater microbial communities from Lake Croche, Canada to study carbon cycling - C_130625_EF_MetaG | ecosystem: Environmental > Aquatic > Freshwater > Lake | place: Lake Croche, Canada...
AACCAAGTCATCCGGACGACCCATCCCGAGGAGATCGTCCGCAAGGGGCTCTCCCTTGTTCCCGAGGGGAGGGGAATCTTTGCGAATCTCTCCATCGAAGAGAATCTGCGCCTTGGGGCCTGGACGAACAGGAGCAACTACGATGTGAATCTCTCCAAGGTTTTCGGACTCTTTCCCCGCCTCAAGGAGCGTCGGAACCAGATGGCGGGCACCCTTTCGGGTGGAGAACAGCAGATGCTGGCCATGGGCCGGGCCCTCATGAGCAGGTCGGAGATTCTTTTGCTCGATGAGCCCTCCATGGGATTGGCACCCAAACTCGTACTCGAGATCTTTGCAATCCTCCGGGATATCAATCAGGCGGGGGTAACCCTTCTGGTCGTCGAGCAAAATGCGGTGATGGCCCTGAGGTTGGCTCACCGAGCCTGCCTGCTGGAGCTTGGGGCGATCACCCTTAGCGGTACCGGTGCGGAGTTGCTGGAGAATCCCAAGATCCGCACCGCCTACCTGGGGCATTGATCCTCTTCACGGCGTTTGGGAATTTTAGCCTCAAGATCGAGGCGCCCATGATTCATCGACGATTGTGTCTGATTTGTCGAATTTCAGTGGCTTTTAGTCCAAGGTGGCAGGCTCCTCTACAATGCTTGCCTCAGGCGCTTGCTCTCCAGATTGCTGAGTGTGATCGGCTCCTTGGTCCCCTCTAGGTGAAGGTCCCAGCTGAGCAGGTTTTTCCTCTCCAACTTGGCCACGGATTTTCTGTTCACGAGCAGGCTGCGGCTGACCTTGGTAAAGAGTTCGGCGGGTAACTGGCCCTCCCAGAGGGAGAGAGACTGTTTCATCATGAGGATCCTCCCTTCAGATAGGAAGATCCGGGTGTAGTCCCCCTGCGACTCGACGGCAGCAATGCCCTGTGCCTTCACCATCATGGTGAGTGATTTCTCCCGCAGCAGGACCAGATCCTGGGCTACAAGCTTTTTACCTGATTCCTTGGTCGGATATGGCAGGCTTGATTCAGAAACCAGCTGCTTGTTGAGGCGTAGGATCGTCTTGGCGAGGCGCTCTCGGTTGACGGGTTTGGTCAGGTAGTCTAGCGCATTGGCCTCGAAGGCCTTGATGGCATACTCGTCATACGCCGTGACAAAGATGACGGCTGGCTGGGGGTGAACCTTCTCGAGCTTCGGCAGGAGGGCGAAGCCATTCTTTCTCGGCATCTGGATATCGAGGAAGATCACATCTGCTCTCGCCGATTCCACCAAGACGTAGGCCGAGGGGACATCATCCGCCTCCCCCACGATCTCGATCTCGGGGTGAGTCTTGAGACGAGAGGCCAGATGATCTCTCGCGAGAGGTTCGTCATCGACCAGGATGGCTCGCAGGCGTGGAGGGGAAGGATTTTTGGAACTTCTGTTCATGACTTCATGAGTGGGAGCGTCACCACGGCCCGTACCTGCTGTGTCGAGTGGTCATGGGTCAGAGTGGCCCTGTCACCAGTGAGCAACTGGAGTCGGCGTCGGAGGTTGCTGATCCCCATTCCCATTCCCTTCAGAGTTCCTATTCCCTGATTACGGGATGATACGGTGGGCTCCACCCACGACCCCGTATTCTCGACCGTGAGATGGAGTCTTTCCCCGGTGATTTTGGCCTGGATGAGGATGGAGAGAGGCGTGGGACTTGTCAGTTGGCCATACTTAATCGCGTTTTCCAGGAGAGGTTGGACTAGTTGACTGGGCACCATGAATGCACGTGCTTCCTGGTCCGCATCGATCCGACACTGCAGCTTTTCGGCAAAACGGATCTTCTCCACCTTGAGATAGTTCTCCAGAGCATCCAACTCCTCGCCCAGAGGGGAGTAGTCTTCATCCCTCTTGCAGAGAGAGAAGCGGAGGTAGTCCGCCAGAGACTGGGTCAAGTCCTCCACTTTCTCTTTGTCACTGCTCACGGCCATGACCGCGGTGAGTGCATTGAAGAGGAAGTGGGGTTGCATCTGGGATTTCAGAAGGCTCATCTCACTTTTCTGCTGGCGACGACTCAGTTCAAGGGAGTCAAAAAAGAGAGAACTTGAGAAATACATGCCGGTCCAAAGAGCAAAAAGGAACAGCTCCACATAGAATCCCAGAGTCATAAAGTTGGCTCCGACCAAATGAATCGAAAACAGGGGGCTGAAGTAGTCTCGCAGGAAGGGGATCCTGATGATGAGAAGTTCGATCAGTGTGATCGGGAAGGATATGGAGAGTAATACCGGAACCATGATTAAAGGATTCAACCTCTTGGAATGGATCCGGATAAACCACGGGCGAAGAGCACTTGTGATCAGGAGCCCGTAGATCGAACTAAGGAGAATCAATTCTAAGAGTAATACTCCCGACGATCGGGGGATGTTTTCGCTTTTTATAAGGATCCAACCAACGATTTCCAGAAGAAGCGTGCAAAAGATCCATCCGCCGATCTGGAGTTTCCAAAAGAGAGCGGACTTACGGCTCTCCGTCACATGATCGCCCAGATGTTTATTAATCATTGCTTGGTCTCCGTGGCGTTTTGCAATGCGGTCATTCTTAAACTCCTAAAAGCTAATCAACCGAAACATCGCGCGGCTCACTAGCAGAAAATCCTGAATTAGACCGTAAATTCGGGGGGGCTACGATTCGTCGACGATTTTGTACGATTCGTCGAATTTTCCTTTTGAGGTTGGGTTGGGGTTGAGAGTTTTCCCCCCCATGATTGATAAAAATCTTAAGACACTCTGCTGCATAAGATTTGCCAGAATGATGCGATGCGCGTTTTGCCTCATGGCACTTCTGCTGAGTGCCACGTCACGAGAGGCCGAGGCGCAGGTTCTCATGGTGGGATCAAACGCCTCCGGCCAGACAACGAATTTCACCTCCGGGACCAATACCTTCACCTACGCCTACATCGGGGCTACCGCCACCGACTCCAATAACACCCTCAATGTCTTCAATACTAACACCCGCCTCACCATCACTGGTGGCAACGTTCAGGTCGGCTTCGCGGGCAATAACAATAGCATGGTGATCTCCAATGGAGGCTTTGTCAGCGATGTCACCGGGGTCATCAGTTATGGTAATTCTGGTGTCAATTCGAATAACTCCGTGCTGGTGACGGGAGCCGGCTCGACCTGGAGCAACAGCACTCAGGTACGACTCGGAGTCTCCGGTCAGGGCTCCCTAACCGTGGCCAATGGAGGATCGGTGGTCGTGACTGGTGCCAATGGCATCCAGACTGCCGTGAATGTCGGCTCGGTGGGCGTCCTCAACATCGGCTCCTACGGGGGGAATGACTCGGCTGGCAGCATCGTCGCCCCACAAATCCTCTTCCAATCAGGTAGCGGAGCGCTGAACTTTAACCAGACCAACACCACCACCCTCACGAACGCCATCCTCGGCACTGGTATCGTCCAGCAACTTGGGAGCGGGACAACGATTCTGACGTATTCAGGAAATACATGGTCCGCTGGTACGGTGATCACGAACGGCGCCCTCCAGATCGGTGACGGGGGAGCCAAGGGATCGATCGGGAGTGGAGCCATTAGCAATAACTCAGTGCTCGCGTTCAACAGCGCCTCGACGTTTACTCTCGCCAATAGCCAATCGATCACAGGAACCGGAGCGCTCATTCAGATGGGGACCGGCACGACTATCCTCGATGCGGCCAATACGACCTACAGCGGTGGGACGCTGATCAGCAGCGGCACCCTCCAGCTTGGAGTTGGAAAAAATCTTGATACCAACGGATCTCTCGGAACTGGCAATGTGACCAACAACGCCACCCTTGCATTCAACCGAGCTAACATAAGCGAAACAGTCTCCAACAATATCAGCGGAACGGGGGAGCTCAAGACCGTCTTGAGTTCATCTGAAACGCTTATCCTTGCCGGCAGCAACAGCTACTCGGGACTGACCACCATCACCTCTAACAATGCCCTGCAGATAGGAACCGGCAGCACCAATGGGACCCTTGGATCGGGATCGGTCTCCAATGCGGGCACCCTAAAATTCAACCGGAGTGATCTTTACACGGTGACCAACTCGATCTCGGGAGCGGGAGCCCTCTCCCAGATCGGATCGGGCACAACGCTCTTGCTGAACAACAACTGCACGGGTACGACTACCGTCACCAACGGGATGCTTCAGATCGGGAATGGTGGGACGACTGGGAGTGTGGGAAGTGGAGCGATCACGTTGAGCGGTGGTGGCATCTTGGCATTCAATCGTGCCGACTCCGTGACACTTACCAATTCTATCGGAGGAGGCGGCGGAGTGCTCTCCCAGATGGGTGCCGGAACCCTCGTCATAACGGCTACAGGTGCCACTTATGGGGTGACTATGATCTCGAGTGGTACCCTCCAGATCGGCGACGGGGGAGCCAATGGAGCGATCGGGACTGGAGCCATCACCAATAACTCGGTTCTCGCGCTCAACAGCTCCACGAATATCACCTTAGGTATTGGCAACAGCATCACAGGAACCGGAGCGCTCATTCAGATGGGGACCGGCACGACCATCATCGATGCGGCCATTACGACCTACAGCGGTGGGACGCTGATCAGTGGCGGTACCCTCCAGGTGGGAACTGGAGCAAATTTGGATACCAACGGATCTCTCGGTACTGGCAATGTGACCAACAACGCGACCTTAGCCTTCAAGCGTTATCTACAAACCGATACAGTCTCCAATAGCATCAGCGGAACCGGGGCGCTCACGATCCTGGGTTCAGGTGAAACGCTTATCCTTGCCGGTAGCAACAGATACTCGGGACTCACGATCATCACCACTAACAATGCCCTGCAGACAGGAACTGGTGGTACCAATGGGACCCTCGGATCGGGATCGGTCTCTAATGCAGGCACCCTCTCCTTCAACCGGAGTGATCTCTACACGGTGACTAACACGATTTCGGGAGCGGGGGCCCTCTCCCAGATCGGCTCCGGCACCACGATCCTCTCCGGCAGCAACAGCTACACGGGAGTCACTACCATCACGAATGGCACCCTCCTCGCCAACAACACGACAGGATCAGCCGTGGGTACCAATACCGTAAATGTCTCCGGCGGAGGCATTCTTGGCGGCAATGGCACGATCGGTGGGCGTGCATACATTGCTACTAACAGTTCGCTGATCCCTGGCTCTGGTGGGTTGAGTGGCTCGGGGGCCCTGACCTTCACCCACGGGCTGACCCTGCAATCAGGGGCAACGACCTCCTTCCTGATCAACGCGACTAATAACTTCACCTCCATCAATCTCAGCGGTTGGTCGTTGAGCTACGGGGGAACATTGACCCTCAACCTGACCACCTATGCACCTGTTGCTGTCGGTGGGAACACCTTCACCCTCTTCAATCTCACCAATGGCGCCACGGAAACGGGTAACTTCACCTCGCTGACGGCCATCGGCGACACGATCTCCTTCACCAATAATGCCGGCGTTTGGACAGGCACCGACACCTACGGCTCTACCTACCAGTTCAGCGTTGCAACCGGACAACTCAGTGTGGCCTCCACTGTTCCCGAGCCCTCGACCTACGCTCTCTTCGGACTCGGAGCGTTGGCCCTGATCATCTCTTATCGTGCCAGGAGTCGGAGAGTTGCCTGAGCAAATCACTCTCTACCTCACTAGGAGAAAATCCTGAATCGGCGCGCAAATTCTCCGGCAACAAGGATTTCAGACGATTCGTCGACGATTTCAGGCGATTCGTCGACTTTCGGTTGCGAGTTTTCAAACAAAGATTAAATCCCTACAACAATGAAAAAGCTCCTCTCTCGCGCAGTTCTTACCACGCTGGCTTTTGCCGCAACTCACGGATCGGGTTGGGCCCAGGCCTCCAACGTGCTCTTCCCGACCAATTATCCCTACACGCAGACCAATCTGCAGGCGATGGATATTATCAAGAGCACGAATGGGGTGCTTGAAGCCACGGTGAACATGTATTCTGCGGGGACGAACAGTGACCCGATCAAGTATGGTCTCATGGATGTCTACAGCGGAACCGGCAGCAGCAACGTCACCAGCAATGGTACCAATGCAGGAATGTATGGATTTGCCTATCAGTGGTCTGCTTACGGGAACACTTATCGGAAAGGCTTCCCGGGAACGATGCTGCAGATCCAGCCCGGCGATACGATCAAGGTCCACCAGTACAACTACATGGGGACGAATTTTGACACGAACGACGCCGTCTTCACCACCAGCTTCCACTACCATGGATCGCATGCTCCTGATCTGAGCACTGGAGACAATGTCTATATTCTGGACGCCCCCCTCTCGCTGAATAATGTTTCATTCCCGATCAAGAGTTTCCTGAACAGTGTTGGACTGAACTGGTACCACACCCATCCCGATCTCTACACCAAGGATCAGGTGCAGGGGGGGCTTGCAGGCTTCATCATGGTGGGTGATCCCCTTGATGCCTTTCCTGCGTACAAGGGGAAGCTTAAGGAGGTCAATATGGCCTTCTCGGAGGTCAATCTGCAGACCAATTCGGCCGGTAAATTCCAATTCTTCCAACTCCAAACAGGCAACAAGGAGGGAACCAACTACACGGAGGGTTGGCAGAAGCTCATCAACGGTCAGATGAATCCGATCATCACGATCGCACCTGGGGAGACCCAGATCTGGAACTGGGGTTGGGTCGGAGCTCGTGGAGCGCTGATGCCTGTCATCGCCGATGCCAATCTGAGCAATGCCTGGTCGAACTGCACCATCCTTGCGAGGGATGGCAACAGCGCCTTTGTCCAACCTCTTACAGGACCGCTTGCGGCATACCTGCCTAGTACGAATTCGAGCGGCAACTCCACCAACTACACCCCGAGGCTTCAGGATATTTGCAGTCAGTCGCTCCTCTCAACGGGGGGACGTACGACCTGGGCCATCACGGCGCCTACCAACCCCGGCACCTACTACCTCATGGATGCCTTTGGTGGAGAGGAATCTCCAAATACAGGTGGGGCACAGTACTTCTATGTGCTGGCCACCATTAACGTCACCGGAACTGCCGTGACGGGACCACCCGTATACTTTGCGCCGCAGCCGGCTGATTTCCTCTGGGTTGCAAAACCCGATGTCTACAGAACATTCGCTTTGGAGCAGCAATTCTTCTCCACGCTGAACCCACAATATCTCTCAAGTTTCGATAACTTCTTCATCGACGGATTGAAGTTCGGAGAAGGGATTCTTCCCCAGTTGGAGATGGGATCGGTGGAGGAATGGACGATAGTGAACGGCGGGCCGCTCAATCACCCCTTCCACATCCACCAAGGCAACTTCATCGTGACGCAGGTCAATGGTGCGATGATTGATCCCAAGCTACCACCCCTGCCTGATTTTGCTGGGCGCAACTATGTCTCACCACAGGATGTCGCCTTTGTCCCGGCATACGGAAGCATTACCCTCCGATTCGCGGTTCCGCCCTTCCCCGGCAAATATGTCTGGCACTGCCATATTCTCGAGCATGAGGACGAGGGGATGATGTCACCGGTCTTCCAATACCCCGGTCGCCAAGGGATCCGTCTTGGACTCGGCGCCTCCTCACCCTCCGCTCCTGTCATCAATGGCACTGGGAATGTCACGAATATCATCACCCCGTTCCCGGGCTATGCCGGGCCGATCGTGGCGGCGTCGGGTATCGGCACAAGCACCAATACCAATGCCATTACATTGCCAAGTCAGCTGCCGACAACATCCGATCAGGTAAAAGCATTTTACAATAACACGACAGTGTTTGAGACAATGGCCGTGGGCAAAGGGAAACAGAGCGCCGTCGTGAAAATCTACAATAATGGCTCCAACGCACCCACTGCCCAGTTCACTGCCTTCACTGGCAAGACGGGTGCCTCCGGAGTGAGTCTGGCTGTTGGCGGTATCAGCACCAATGGGGTCCCCATCATTGCCGTTGGCTCCAGAGCCTCGGGCCCTGCCACCGTCAGCCTCTGGGATCAGAATGGTAATTTCATTCGCACGCTCACGAATATCCTGCCGGGCAACTGCCCGAGTGGGGTGAATGTGGCGATCGGGGATGTGAATGGCGACAACTTCGACGATCTCATCGTCTCGGCCGGCGCCGGGCGTGAAGCAATCGTCACAGCGATCAGCGGCAAAGATATCTCCTATGGGGTGCCCGTCCCGGCGAGGCTCTTCACCACCGTGCTCAGCGATCCCGCAAGCAAGGAAGGCGCGAAGGTAGCTGTCGGCTACGTCGCTCCGTCCACCACGGCGAGCTATATCGCCAACCTCGTCACCACACCAGAAGCAGGTCTCGATGCCGGCCAAGTCTCGGTCTGGAATATCAACAACTTCTCCAGCGGAGGCATGGGAGACATGTCCTCGGGTAGTGCGAAGCCTGCCTTGATGACAGCTTTCCAACCCTTTGGAGCTCGCTCGGGAGCTGTGAATATCGCCACGACGTATCAGGCCATCCCACAGGGGCCATCAAAGCCAGTGATCGCTTCATGGCGCAAAGCATACGAGGCGGCTTTCACGGGCATCGGATACAACAACGTGGCGGCAACGCAGATCAGGCAGTTCTCGACCAAGAAATAGAGGTTCATGACGTCGTATAGGTATCCTAGTCACCTATACGACGCGGCTCCTTTTCCAGCCGTGTCCAAAAATATTTGGGGGGATTTTACGATTCTCAGGTAATACTAATGAGGTAATCCTACCTCCGTAGAGCATCCACCATCACCCATTCCCTTCATGAAAACATCCCTCCTTGCACTGATCGTTTTAACCTCGGCTCTCCTTGGGGCCGTTGCATCTGCCGCTGACTCACATGCAACCTATCCGCTCACGACGTGCGTGGTCTCCGGGGAGAAACTCGGAGAAATGGGGGCACCGGTTGTGATCAAGCATGGGGAAACGGAGGTCCAATTCTGCTGCAATGGGTGTGTGAAGAAGTTCAACGCTGATCCAGCGAAGTACCTTTCCAAACTCGGCAAGAAAGAGACTTCCCAATAAGCAGGGATTCGTAAAATCCCGGTCATGACAGACTGGTATCTTCCTGAGGTGTGACATGAAAAAAAACTTCCTCAATGCGCATCTCGTCATCGGGTTGATACCGCTTTTCTGCACGATTTTGCTTTTTCCGCTGGTGTTAGGATGTTCGCGAGCACCATCCGACAAAGCTGATGCCAAGCAGGTTGCCCAATCGGAGAAAAAGAGTTGGACCTGCTCCATGCACCCTCAGATCCATCAGGATCATCCAGGCGCATGTCCGATCTGCGGCATGGATCTTGTTCCAGTGGCGCCACTCACTTCACTCAAATCACCGAACGCAACGCCCACAAATGTTTCCAATCCAACTTTAATGATGGCCGAGAGCCCGAGGCCCGAACAATCAATGGCGACGGTGATCCATTTGGATGCCGTCCAGAGTTCGGCAGGCAACATCAGGGTCTTGCCTGTTGAGGAAAAGATGCTCCGACGCGACGTGGAACTCTTTGGAGAGTTTTCCTATGTCACCGACAAGCAGATTGATTTCACCTGGTACTACGGAGGTCGTATCCAAAAAACCCTCGTCGACTACAACACGACGGAGATCAAAGAGGGGGCCCCCATCATGGAGATTTATAGTGAGGATGCGATTGCGGACCAGCGCGAGTGTCTCGAGTTGATGATGGAGTTGCGCAAACATGCTGTCGCTGAGCAAAAAGTTTTTGAATCGGAGTACGGGACCAATGCTGAGCGGGTCTCTCTTGTGGGGATGTCCTATGAGCACAAGAACATCAATGCCCGCCTCACTGCGATGAAGGATCGTTTGAGCCGCGTCGGCATGACGGCCGGAGATTTTCAGGCCCTCGAATCGACCGGTAAGGTCCGCGATATTTTTACCATCAATGCTCCTGCATCAGGAAGTCTCCTGGGTGTGCTGCCTCATGTTGGGAGTCGTTTCACTTCGGAGTCGATACTCTTCAATCTGGTTCCCCTAAAGGAGGTCTGGTTCGTGGCCGATGTCTACGAGCAGGACCTCTCCCTACTCAAGCTTGGTGAAGAGATCGCCATCCAAAGCAAGTCGAGCCCCGGTAGGGTCTTCAAGGGGAAGTTGGTCTTCATCGGGAAGGAGGTCGATCCCCGGAAGCGGACAGTGAAGGCGCGCTTCCTTGTCCCCAACCCGGATGGACTTTTACTGCCCCAACTCTCTGCCGCAGGAATGCTTGCGGTCGGAGGAGAAAAACCTCAACTGGCCGTCCCGGCCTCGGCAGTGATCGACACGGGACGCAGGCAACTTGTCTATGTGGAGACCTCACCGAATAACTTCGAGTTACGGACTGTCAAGGTGGGGGCGCAAGGTGAAATCGCCGCGAAAGGGGAGATGAGTTCCATGAAGTGGGTGCCCGTGACCGAAGGACTCACCGCAGGGGAAAAAGTCGCGATCTCCGGGGCCTTCCTGATCGATGCGGAAGCCCAGATGCAGGGACTGCCTGCCTCGGGCAAACAGTAGTACCCCTGGAAGCCGAAACCATCGACCGGCCATGATTGATCGTCTTGTCAGATGGTACCTTGAGAATAGGGCTCTAGTACTCATTCTGAATCTCTTGCCTCCTAGCCGGCGAGTCAGTTCTCTGGATCCTGGAATACCTGTTCTAAAGCTGGTTCATTGCAGGCATAGACTCCGTAGCTGTTAAGAATACCTAAAATTGTCGGGGGGATTTTCCGATTTCAGGGTAATAACAGATTGGAGTGAATTCCCTTTCCATCACATCAACCATTAATACACATGAAATCACTCCTGCTTGCCCTTCCGATTCTGGCCTTTGCTATCTTTGGAACCATTGCCCATGCTGCTGACGCTTATCCTCTGACCACTTGCGTGGTTTCTGGGGAAAAGCTTGGAGAAATGGGATCGCCCGTCGTCATCAATTACAAAGGCACAGAAGTTAGCTTCTGCTGCAACAGCTGCGTGAAGAAATTCAATGCCGACCCAGAAAAGTATTTGGCAAAGCTGAAGGCAGCCTCCACCAAGTAGGCGCCTTCCATGCGATCTTCCCTGAAGTTCAAAACAGCAGGGATGATCCGAACTTTTACCGGTTGCTTGGAGGTCATGATATGCCTCCTAGCTAGCGTCATACTGATCTCAAAGTTAAAGGCTACCTCGATCAGCGGGTTTGAGGCATGGCAACAAGCCGAGGTCTCGCAGCGCTTAAACTATAGCCTCAACGCCATTCTGGAGGCTGAAAACAGGATTCTCTCCTCCTCACCCTACTGGGTTTACAATGAGGTAGTTCCACAGCTTCTTTGGCGTTATTCGCCTCGTTATGATTTCACGGCTGGCATGGAGTTTTCTTCGTGGCGGTACCCCGGATCACAGCAAATTGGCTATCAGCCTTTCGTCGATTCACGGATCAAGTGGAAAGGAGGTCGTTGGAATTTCTCTAGCCGTCAACGATTTCAGACTGGAAGCGAGGGTAGGGCCTACATGGCGGAATTCCGACAACTCTCTCGCCTTCAATACCAGCTCTCCGGTTTTTCCAACCGACTCTCCCTCTATGCTGCCGATGAGTGGTTTTTAGATCTTCTAACTGGGCAACTTCCCGAGAATCGAGCCTTTTTTGGAAGCTCTTACGCTCTTAACTCTGCTATGAATTTGGAGCTTTATGGCGTGTTGCAAACCTATGCCAACTATAATGGAGTGTCTGGAAACCTCCCCGGAATCGGTATCAAGGCCGTCTGCGCTTTCTGACATGAAAACCAATCAACTCCTCCTCTTACTTCCGCTGCCATTAATGTTGATGGTTCCTATGACCATCATTGGATGTAAGCAAAAGCCCTCACCAATCACATTGTCTGAAAAGACGATCTGGACCTGTTCGATGCATCCCCAGATCAGACAGAATCATCCAGGCGACTGTCCAATTTGCAGGATGGCTTTGGTGCCGCTGCGTTCACCGATGCCCTCACCATCCGTAACCAACCCCCTAAGCCCTTCAAAGGTGGAAGAGCCACCATTGAGCACCATTCTTGTGCAAACTAAAGAGGTCATGCAGACCATCGTTCATCTTGATGCTGCTCAGAGTTCGGTCTCCAGTATCAGGACCGCGCCTGTGGAGGAGCGAAAAGTTCAGCGGAAGGTCGATCTCTTCGGAGAGATCGCCTACATCTCCGACGCTCATACGGACTTCACTTGGTACTACGGCGGGCGTGTTCAGAAGTTTATGATCGATTATAATACCACCGAGGTTTCTGCTGGAACCCCGATTTTAGAGGTTTACAGTAACGAGGCTATTGCTGATCAGCGATCGTACCTAGAGACGCTACGACAAAGGTGGCTGGCGACCTTCTATGAGAGAAGGAACTACGACTCCCAGTTAGCGGCCATAGGGGAGCGGCTTTCCCGAATCGGAATTACTCCTGAGGATCTTAAAGCCCTCGAAAAAGATGGGAAAATCCATAGCACCTTCATTATTAGAGCCCCACGATCCGGTTCGATCTTGGGCGCTCTTCCCCATGCCGGTGAACGATTCACCCCTGACAAGGTGCTCTTTCACTTGGCACCTCTCGATCAGGTCTGGTTCGTTGCTGATGTCTATGAACAGGATTTATCGCTCCTGAAGCTCGGCCAAGAAATCAGTATTCATTGCAGGGCTCACCCAGAAGATGTTTTTAAGGGCAAGTTGGTCTTCATCGACCGCGAAGTGGATTCCCAGAAGCGAACCGTGAAGGCGCGCTTCGTAGTCCCCAATCCAAAAAGACTGCTTCTTCCCCAACTCTCTGCGACGGGAACCCTGGAACTGGGTGTCATGAAATCACTGCTTGCGGTCCCCTCATCAGCGGTGATCGACACAGGTCGTAGACAGCTAGTTTATGTGGAAACAGCTCTCAACACTTATGAACTTAGGGCTGTCAAGATAGGTGCCGAGGGGGAACTTTCCAACGATGAAGCCTCTGGATCATTCAAGTGGGTGCCTGTGACTGAAGGACTTACCGCTGGAGAAAAAGTCGTAACGGCGGGTGCCTTCCTGATTGATGCGGAAGCTCAAATGCAGGGATTGCCAGCTTCGGGGGCAGAGGCTTCCCTCAAACAAACTGACAGATGATTGATCGTCTTGTCAGATGGTGTTTAGCGAACCGAGCTCTCGTTCTGATCGGGAGCCTGCTTATCGTCGCAGCTGGGATCCAGGCCATCTATCAGACGCCTGTCGATGCCATCCCCGATCTCAGTGAAAATCAGGTCATTGTTCTGACGGATTGGTCCGGGCGCTCCGCCCAAGAAGTGGAGGACCAGATCACCTATCCTCTTTCGACGGCACTGGAGGGCCTGACCGGAGTTCGTGAAGTGAGGGCTCAGTCGGCCTTTGGCTTTTCCATGCTGACGGTCATCTTCCACGATTCTGTGGATGTCTATTTTGCCCGGACCCGGGTGCTGGAACGACTCAACTCTCTGCCCTTCAAGCTCCCCGAGGGGGTGATCCCGAAACTCGGGCCCGATGCCACGAGCATCGGCTGGATTTACGAATACTACCTGGATGATTCTGCTGCAATAAAGGCGGGTCATGGCCTGGATCTGGGGCAGCTACGCTCTCTGCAGGATTGGTTTGTCAGACTTCAGTTGAACTCCGTTCCCGGGGTTGCCGAGGTCGCAAGCATCGGTGGATTTGTTCGCCAGTATCAGGTCGATGTAAATCCCAACAGGCTTCGTGCTTACGGTCTTCCTCTTTCCGCAGTGATCGAGAAAGTCAGGGGATCCAGCCGAAATGTCGGTGGTGGCAATATCGAGGTCGCCGGTCGAGACATCACCATCCGAGGGGTGTCGCTGGTTCGTTCCGACGATGACTTGAAGTCGTTGCCGGTCGGATACTCCGCTGGTCGCCCCATTCTGCTCGGGCAGGTCGCAACCGTGGGAATGGGTCCCGAACCGAGAAGGGGAGCTCTTGATGTGGGAGGGCGCGAGGCCGTCGGGGGAGTCGTCGTCATGCGCTATGGGGAGAGCACCCAAGAGGTCATCGGGAAGGTGAAGGAGAAGATTGCCGAGATCAGTAAAGCGCTTCCCCGCGGAGTCACGATCAAGCCCTTCTACGATCGCAGTCAACTCATCGACCGAGCGGTGGGCACGCTGCGCATCACGCTGATCGAGGAGATCCTTCTGGTCACGCTGGCTCATCTCCTTTTCCTGCGACACTTGCGAAGCGTGATCATCGTCACCCTCCCGCTCCCCCTCTCGATCCTGATTGCTTTCATCCTGATGAAGTGGACAGGTGTTACTTCCAACATCATGTCGCTCAGCGGACTGGCCATCGCCATCGGCGTGCTCGTGGATGCCGGTGTCGTGGTCACCGAGGCCGTGATCCGGGAAGCTCATTCCGTGCAGGAGGGGCGGGTGCCGGGCCTCTCCTACCCGAAAGATATCTTTGCCATCGTGATGAGGGCGACCCATCTGGTGATCCGCCCGATTTTCTTCGCGATGCTGATCATCCTGCTGGCCTTCATTCCGGTCTTCGCCCTGGGAGGCGAGGCGGGAAAGTTATTCCATCCGCTGACCTTTACCAAGACCTACGCGATGGCCGGGGCGGCCTTGCTCGCGCTGACGCTGGTTCCCGTTCTTGCTTCCTTCTTTGTCAGGGGAAGGCTCCATGACGAGGGGGAGAATCCCCTGATGAGGTACCTGCTGGGACTCTACCGACCCGTGCTGGAGTGGGCTCTCGACCATCGCAGGACGGTGGTGGCCATGGCTTCTTTGATCCTGCTTGGGGCTCTGGGGCTAGGTAGCACGATCGGATGGGATTTCATGCCCCCCCTCAATGAACGAGCCGTGCTCTTCATGCCGACAACATTGCCCAGTGCCTCGCTACCTGAAATCAACCGCGTGATGTCGGCCCAGGACAAGATTCTCTCTTCCTTCCCGGAAGTGGAGAGCGTGGCCGGCAAGCTTGGGCGCGCTGATTCGGCCACCGATCCAGCACCCATCTCGATGATCGAGACAACGATCATGCTCAAACCTGTTCGGGCGTGGCGGCAGGGCATGACGATAGAGAAGCTCCGCGCCGAGATGCTGCAGAGGATGCAGCAGTTCCCCGGTTTTGTGCCTGCCTTTCTCCAGCCGATTGAAAACCGGATTCTCATGCTCAATACGGGCATCCGGGGGCAGGTTGCCGTGAAGATCTTCGGTCCTGATCTGAAACGCTTGGAGGCACTCGCGGTCGATGTGGAGGGGATCCTCAAGAATGTCCCCGGAGCGACCGACGTGTACGCGGAACGTGTCGTCGGAACCCCCTACTTGGAAATCGCTGTGAGGCGTGATGACGCGGCCCGCTACGGAGTGCCGATCACAGAAATTAATAGTTCCATTGAGAGCGCGATCGGCGGAGCGACCTTGGAGACAACCATCGAGGGGCGGCAACGTATCCCGATCCGGGTACGCTATCCCAGAGAACTCCGGGGGGATCTTCCCTCACTGGAGCAAGTTCTTGTGACCTCCATGCAGGGGGAGAGTATTCCCCTCTCCAAGGTGGCGGATTTTCACCTGACAACGGGACCTGCAATGATCTCGAGCGAGAATGGCAATATGCGCGTCTTCGTGCAGGCCAACGTCCAGAATCGTCCCTTGGCGACCTTCGTCGAGGAGGCCCAGCGAATGGTCTCTGAGCAGCTGCAGTTGCCATCCGGCTATTACATCTCGTGGGGTGGGCAGTATCAGAAGCTGATCGCCGCTTCCCACACGTTGCTGGTGATCTGTCCTCTGGTCGTCCTGATCATCTTCGTGCTCCTCTTTCTCACGTATCGTTCCTGGAAGGAAGCGGCTCATGTCCTGCTGGCCGTTCCCTTTGCCCTGTCGGGGGGACTCTATCTTCAGTGGCTCCTTGGCTACAATTTCAGCGTGGCGGTGGCCGTGGGCTACATCGCCCTCTTTGGCACCGCTGTTCAGACTGGCATCATTATGGTCATCTACCTCAAAGAGTCGCTGAATGCAAAAATCGCTGAGAAAGGAGCTGCACTTTCCCTTGATGAACTCCGGTCCGCCGTCTTGCAGGGCGCGCTTCTGCGCCTCAGACCAAAGGTCATGACGGTCACAACCATTGTGGCCAGTCTGCTGGTCATCATGCTTCCCGCGTTTTCCGGGGAGAGAACCGGGATTGAGATCATGAGGCCCATTGCCGTGCCCGTGATCGGGGGAATGATCAGCAGTCTGCTTCTGATCCTCATCGTGACCCCTGTGCTGTTCTTCGGATTGAGAAAGCGGGAGATCGGATTAAAGTAAGTTGTGCTTCCAGTCGCAAAGCAGTAACCATCTTTCCTCGACTGCCGATCTTAAGGTCGCCCCACTCCTTAATCGTCAACAGCCCAACCCCTACTTTCATGTCTGATCCCCGATACGACGCTCTGGCCCGAGTTCTTACCTCTCACTCCACCAAGCTGAAAGCTGGTGAGCGCGTGCTCATCGATGTCGCGGAAACGCCTGAGGAATTTGTGATCGCCCTTATACGTGCGGCCCGTGCCGCGAAAGCCGAGCCCTATGTCGTGATGCACTCGGGTCGCGTCAGTCGGGAACTTGCCCTGGGAGTTACCGGCACGCAGGCGGCCACAATGGCCGAACTTGACCTGGCCAGACTCAAGAAGATGCAGGCCTACATCGCCGTGCGCGGATCCCAGAACATCTCCGAGATGGCCGATGTTCCCCAGTCCCAGATGGCGCTCCTTTCCGCCAAGCTGCGCCCGGCCCTTGATTACCGGATCAATAAGACCCGCTGGGTGGTTCTCCGCTGGCCGACTCCCTCGATGGCCCAGCAGGCCCAGATGAGCACGGAGGCCTTCGCTGAGTTTTTCTTCCGCGTCTGTACGCTCGATTACGCCGCGATGATGCCGGGTATGAAGGCGCTGAAGGCCCTGATGGACAAGACTGACCGCATCGAGATCACCGGTCCAGGAACGGATCTGCGCTTCAGTATCAAGGGGATCGGCTCGGTGATCTGTGGTGGCGAGCACAACATTCCCGACGGGGAGGTCTTCTCCTGCCCGGTGAAGGATTCCGTGGAGGGATACGTCACTTTCAACGCCCCGACACTCAACCGTGGGGTTGCCTTCGATCAGGTGCGTCTGGAGTTCTCGAAGGGCAAAGTCATCAAGGCGACCGCCAACCACACCAAGGCGCTCAACGAGATCCTCGATACGGATACCGGGGCTCGGTTCATCGGGGAGTTCTCACTCGGCTTCAACCCTCACATCCTCCACCCAATGCGAGATATCCTCTTTGATGAGAAGATCGCAGGCTCCTTTCACTTCACACCGGGACAGGCCTATGAGGTCGCCGGAAACGGCAATAAAAGTGCGATCCACTGGGATATGGTCTGCATCCAGCGCAAGGACTACGGCGGCGGCGAGGTATGGTTCGACGGCAAGTTGATCCGTAAGGATGGACTCTTCATCCCCCCAGCCTTGCAGGCGCTGAACCCTGACAAGCTTCTGGGAAAATCTCCCGCCCGTGGAAAGAAGCAACCTGGGGCAAAGACCCGCTAACGCCGCCTCACGGCTCGATCTCCCCCAAAACAAGTATGATCAGGCGTCATTTTCAGGAATATATCCGAAAGTTTCATGAGCTTCTGGATGCCAAGGATGCTCCTCATTCGGTTGCGGGGGGAACCGCCATCGGCGTCTTTTTTGGTTTTTTGCCCATCTTTGGTCTCAAGACACTCAGTGCCATGGGGAGTGCCTTGGTGACGCGATGCAGTCTGGTTGCCGCCGTGATCGGTGTCTCGGCACACGACCTGCTGCTTCCGATCTGGCCCTTGATCCTCCGCTATCAGTTCCAGATCGGATTCTGGATATTGAGTCATCCCCATCACTTTGCTCCGCCACTGAAGAAGCAGGATTTTCATTTTTCCGAGATCATGCAGATGGATAACTTCGTCGACATCGGCCTTCCGCTGGCCCTTGGCGGAGCCATCATCGCACTACCAATTTCAATTGCCTCCTATGTCGGGGTGCTGGCTATCATGCGCATCCGGCAGGCTCGGAGAGCGGTCAACGAAGCCGCCAACAACTCCGTCGATAAAGCTTGGGAGCAGCCCTGACCTCGCTCCCTCTAAACCGTGTTCGGTAAGCGGTTATTCCGTCTTGCTCCAGTCGGTTGACTCCACGGCATGGTAGTTGCAGTGCCAGATGCACTCCTTGAATCGGGTGACCGTTCCTCCCTCCTCGTAGTCGTCGTCGCCAAGATAGCTGGAGACTTGCTGGCCGCACTGCAGCCAGTAGAAGGCAAGCAGAACGATCAACCAACGCCTATGCCGCCAGAGTGCAACGGTGAGTCCGGGCACAAGGATCACGTACCAGTTCATGACCCAGGCCATACTCTTGATCATCACCCAGAAGGTGATGCTTGGAAGAGCCTGAGGTATTCTCCGCAGCCAAGATCCTCGGGTGATGAAGACGATCAGGAGAACCAGAGGAATCGTGGTGACCACCTCGTTCCAGACGATCCGGAGATGGGAGACATCCTCGAAGTGCGCCATCGCCCCCCGGCGCCAGAAGATTGGCCAGTAAAAGGGATTGAGAAGATTCTCCTGATTTTGCAGGGGAAGAAGCCAGAGATCGTGCCTCCACCAATAGAATGGGGCAAAGGGCAGGAAAGCTCCGAAAAAACCGATCAGAAATCCAACCACTGCTTTGCGTGGCTCCAGATGCCTCCGGAGAAAAATCTCGTAGAGCAAATAGGGAGCTATCAGGAGCGCCAGTTGCTTGGTCTGCAGTGCCAGCATGAAGGCCACGCCAGTCCAGAACCATCGTCCGCTCCGGGCGGAGAGGATGGCAAAGACAACTAGGAAGGTGAGCAAGCTCTCGTACTGCCCCTCGTGGGAAGTGTACCAGATGGTGACCGGGGCCGAGAAGACGAGCAACCCGGCCCACCAGGAGGTGGCCCTTGCGATCAGGAATGCTGAGCCGAGATCAAAGAGTGTGAGAGTTAGCTTCACCCAAAAGAGGCCGACCCCCAGAGTTCCGAACACCGCGAAAAAGAGGAGGGCTAGCGGCGGGTAGATGTAGCCGATCTCGGTCCAAAACTGAGACCAGAACTCATGGCGAAATTGTGAGGGTAGCAACTTGTAGAAAGAGGCGGGATTCTCAAAGAAATGGGAGGTGAACCCGAGGTGTCTGTACAGGTCGGAGGTATCGTTAGGAGCCTGAGCGCAGTAATAAAGACGAACCGCCAAGGTGAGAAGAATGGCCATAACGAACCAGATCCTAGCCGTACCGGAAAGTTTTCTGCGGACCAAGAGAGTTGAAAGCGCCGAACTGCTCATTTAGGTACATGCGGCGGGCGACTCATTTCAGTTCCAGCGGAGCATAAAACGAGCCGGGAAGAATAGGGGTATTTATTTTTACGGAATCAGCGCTTCCCTTTTCGGGTCTAAAAGGACTATATTCCGCCCCCCGTTATGTCGGATCCCATCCTCACTTTTGGCCTTCCCTCGGGCAGCCTCATGGAAGCCACTTTGTCGCTGTTCAAGCGCGCAGGCTTTTCCATCTCCGGAACAAGCCGGTCCTATCGTCCCCTTGTGGATGATCCCGAACTGCGTCTCCGTATGCTCAGGGCTCAGGAAATCAGCCGTTATGTCGAGGGGGGATTCCTGGACTGCGGTATCACCGGACGCGACTGGGTCGAGGAGAACGGCTCCGAGGTCGAGGTCATCGCGGAACTTCCCTACAGCAAGGCAACGGCCAATCCCACCCGCTGGGTCATCGCTGTCCCCGAGGATTCACCTTACCAGTCGGTCAAGGATCTGGAAGGCAAGCGCGTCGCCACGGAGGCAGTCGGTCTGACCCGCCGCTACTTCGAGAGCAAGGGGGTGAAGGCTGAACTCGAGTTTTCGTGGGGAGCCACCGAGGTCAAGGTTCCCGATCTGGTCGATGCCATTGTGGACATCACCGAGACAGGTTCCTCTCTTCGCGCCAACAAACTCCGCATCCTCGAGACGATCATCGAGTCCTATCCGGTCTTTGTGGCGGGCAAGGCCGCCTTTGCCGACAAGTGGAAGCGTGAGAAGATGGAGCGTGTGGCCCTCCTGCTCGTGGGCGCACTAACCGCCCGCGACAAGGTCGGGCTCAAAATGAATCTTCCGCGGATAAAATTACAGAATCTACTCGACGCATTACCCGCTCTCCGCAATCCTACAGTTTCGCCTCTGGCCCAAAACGACTGGGTGGCTGTGGAAACTGTCATCGACGAGAAAATCGTCCGGGAGATCATACCGCAACTGAAGTCACTCGGTGCCGAAGGCATCATCGAATACCCTCTGAACAAAGTCGTCTACTAAGACGACTCAGATCTAGACACATCATTCTACGCAAGTAGTCCAGAACCGAACACAGCCCGATGGGATCAATCAAAAAGAAACGTAAATCCAAGATCGCCAAGCACAAGCGCCGCAAGCGCATGAAGCTTAACCGGCACAAGAAGCGCCTGCGTTACAAGTCCTAAGGACTTGTAGAAGCCCTGATAGGGCCAGCAAACCGCCAGAGATCGGCGGATCTTTTCAAGACAAGCTCCCGGATTCCCTTCGGGAGCTTTGTTCGTTTTTAGACAGTGGCTGAGTCTTTTCATGCGCACTGCATCAAGGGAGAAGGGTCGGATGCGAAAATGCCCGGAAAGACTACTTAGTGGAACAACTCTACTGGAATCTATAAACTTTCTACCGAGGGATTGCCAGTGCTTACTGTGGCTCGAAGAGGATCCGCCCGCATTGAGGGCATCCGATGATCTCTTTCTCGGCACGCACTTCCAGGGTGGTCTGCATGTTGACCTGCATGTTGCAACCGGCACAGACGCCATGCTCGACCGTGACGAGCGCAACCCCGTTCTTGCTCTTGAAGAGCCTGTTGTAACGATCGAGGAGGTCTTCTTCGATTCCATCAGAGAAAGCTGGTCGGCTTGCTTCGAGTTCTTTCTGCCGTGCATCCAGATTTTCCCTACGGGTGATGAGGGAAGCCATGTGTGACTCCACTTTTTTCTTCTCCGCGACATGGGCCTCCTGAGCCTGCTGAAGGGCTGGCTTCAGCGCCTCCGCTTCCTCCATAAGGACAAGTTCACGGTCTTCAAGCTCCACGATCACCTTCTCCGCCATCTCGATCTCGTGCTTCAGAGCAGAGAATTCCTCGTTCTTACGGGTTTCGAGCTGCTGGTTCTTGTAGCGGGAGATCTGGTCCTGCTTGGCCTTGACCTCGACCTCAAGCTTCTTTCGCTCGACCTCGATCTCCCTCTGACGTGAGCGGGCGGCCTCAAGCCGGTCATCTGCGGCCTTGAGTTCGCGGTCGCGGGCGGCCTTCTCGGCTGGCAGGGCTGCGATCTCCGTGAGGATGGCGCGTAGTTTCTGGTCGCGATCCTGAAGGGTGAGGAGTTTTTCGATGGAGGGTAGCATGGATTTGGTGGGTTCCTCTATTTCCAGAGGTAGGACTGGGCGAGGCCGACGATCTTGCCGTCCACGATCAGGAGGCAGCGCCAGTTGGTCACGGGGCCGTTCTCAAGGTAGTCGTCTCCGATAATGGTGAACTGTGTCCTGATGGATCCCTTCACGGCAGCATAGCTCTTTTCACGAGCCATGACAAAGGGGCCGAGGTTGGCTTGGCGGTATTCCAAGCGTACGGTGACATCGGAGGGGGCGCCATGGTTCCACCAGAAGAAGTTCAGGTAGTTTCCCCGGAGGGCTTTCCTGTCGAGTTGAGTGGTGGCCGGCCACATGTAATATTTGCGCTCGAACTCGACGGCCTCGTTCCTCGGTCCCGTGGTGATGAAAGTGCTGGGGTCGTTCAGAAACTGGGTTTTCTTCCGGAAGGAGAAGTTGGAATCGATTGCCAAGGGAAGGATATTTGCCTTCTCAAGCTTTACCTGGGGAGGTTCTGGAGCAGCGCATCCGACTACCAACAGGGATATGGCCCCGATCAGGATCGCAAGGGCGGCGTGCCGGCAGCGGAAGACTTCGGTCAGATGAGGCATCAGGCGGAGAATAAAAGCGTGTGCCCGTCGGAGTGTCAATGAGGCTTGGTCGCCCTGAGAGGTTGCCAAGTGTATAAGGCCCTTCTTGACGGCGGATCTCGCAGCGCCCAATGTCCCAAGCATGAGCCAGTTTCAACGCTCCCTGACCTCCTCGGTGGAGGTCTTCAATGCACTGGGCCCCCTAGAGCCCCTCCTCGAAAAAGCGGCTGCCTTGGCCGGCGATGCCCTGCTTGCCGGAAACAAGCTGATGTTCTGCGGCAACGGTGGAAGTGCCGCGGATAGTGCCCACCTGGCCACCGAGTTCACCTGCAGGTTCAAGGAGGACCGCCGTCCCTACCCGGCCATGGCCTTCACGGTTGATGCCGGGTTGCTGACCGCCATCGGCAACGATTACGAATTCAACGAGATTTTCGCCCGTCAGGTTGCTGCTTTCGGAAAACCCGGTGACGTGCTTGTCGTGATCACGACGAGCGGCAAGTCCCGCAATATCCTAGCCGCGCTGGAAGAGGCTCGGCGTCATGGGGTGAAGACGATCGCCTTCCTAGGAAAAGGGGGGGGCTTCACCAAGGGTGCCGCCGATATCGAGCTGATCGTGCCGGGAGTCGAGACGGCTCGGATCCAGGAGGCCCAGCAGTTCCTGCTCCATGTCCTCTGCGAGATCGTCGAGGAACGGCTTCCCAAGGAGTAAGGTCCCCTCCCTTGAGCAGCCCGGTCTATTCCTCCATCGCGCAGGTTTCGTGGGTTGCCGTCGGTGTGCTAGGGCTCATCACAGGCTCCTTTCTCAATGCGGTGATCCACCGGCTTCCTCTCGGGATTTCCCTGCTCAATCCGCGACGATCTTTCTGTCCGGAATGTGAAAAGACCATCCCCTGGCACGAAAATCTCCCGGTGGTGAGTTGGCTACTCCTGCGAGGGCGCTGTTCCGGTTGTGCGATGCCGATAGCCCTCCGCTACCCGCTAGTGGAGCTTCTGACATCAACCCTCTACCTTCTGGCCTGGGGCCGGTTTGGGCTTCCGATTGCACCGCTCGCCTGGATCCTTATCTCACTGGCCATTGCCGCCACCTTCATTGATTTCGACCATTTGATCATCCCGGATCAGATCACTCTCGGGGGAGTTGGTGCAGGCCTTCTCTCCGCGATGATTGTTCCCTCTCTTCTGGGGGCGACATCATGGTGGCAGGGATTGCTCTTCTCCGTCATCGGGGCCTCCAGCGGATATTTCTTGCTCTGGGGGGTCGTGGAGGGGGGGAAACTGGCCTTCGGTCGCAAACGGATTCGCCCCGACGCACCTATGCCTCTGGAAATCAAGGGGAGCTATCATGAATACTCTCTTAAAGTGGGTGAGGAGGATGTTCCCTTGGCGGAGTTCTTCCACCGTCCGAGTGACCGGGTGGAGGCCTCATGTGCCTGGGTTGAAATCGACGGGGAGCGTTTAGATGCCGGCACGCTCCTGTTCGACTCAGGTGGTCTCCGATTCAGCGGCAGGGTCTGGTCGTATGTCGAGATCACGGAAGTCATGCCGGTCCGGGCCGAGGTGATCGAACTGGTTCTGCCCCGCGAAGCGATGGGATTCGGAGATGTGAAGTTTCTTGCCTGCATCGGTGCCTTTCTGGGGTGGAAGGGGGTTCTTTTCACCCTGTTCTCCGGTTCGGTGGTCGGTGCAGTGATCGGCATCCTGACGCTGGCTTTCACGCGGGGCCGTTCTGGGGGCAGGATCCCTTTCGGCCCTTATCTGGCGCTTGGGGCGCTGCTTTGGATGTTTTACGGGCCGGAGTTGCTGGCACTTTACGCTTCGTGGTTGAGGGGGTATGGCCCCGGAATCAGTGGTTTTTTCCTCTCACATCACCCTTTCGCCGTGTAGGGTCTTTGGTTCATGTCCCATCAGCAGAGATCCCACCCGCAGAAGCCCCGCGATGACAGGAAGGCAGGCCTGTTTCGGTTCCTGCCCAAAAGCTGGGGCCCTTTCAGGGAGTTAGTTTCCTACCTCACTCCCTACAAGCAGCGCATCGCGCTCGGGTTGCTGGCGGGTATCGGCTTTGCTGCCGTGAACAGCGCTATGCTCCTGCTGATACGACGGATCGGGGATACCGCTTTCCAAGGAAAATTCAGCCAGGCGGACGTGATGAAGGGGGCCACGATCGGTCAGGGGCCAAAGATCGATGCCTTCCTCTGGATGGCTCTTCTGATTCCCGCAGTGATGATCCTGCGAAGTCTGCTCTCCTACGCGAATGTCTACTGCCTGACGTGGGTCAGCCTGAAGGCGCTACGTGATATGCGCCGCCGGGTCTTCGGCCACCTGATGGGCCAGTCCCTAGATTTCTTCAATAAATCCCAGTCCGGGCGCCTTCTCTCCCGCGTGCTGAACGACACGATGGTCGCCCAGCAGTCGTTGGTGACCATTGTTGGCGATCTGGTAAAGCAACCCCTCACTGCCCTCGGGGCGATCATCGCGCTGCTCTACATCGACTGGAGGTTCACCCTTTTCTCGCTGGTCCTCTTTCCGACGTGCCTCGTGCCGGTGATCATCTACGGTCGCCGCGTCCGCAAGGCCTCACGCTCGATGCAGAACGAGGCCGGGGTCATGGCGGTGATCCTTCAGGAGTCCTTTGCCGGGATCCGCGTGATCAAGTCCTTCTCCAGGGAGGGTTTGCGAAAGCATTTCTTTGACGTGTCAAGCGACGAGCAGTTCCGCTCCAGCATGAGTGCCAGCAAGAGCGGGGCCATCGTGCAACCGATGATCGAGACGGTCTCGGCCTTCGGCGTCTCGCTTGCCCTTTTCTATGTTTATTTCGCCCACCTCAGCGTGGGGAGTTTCATCGCACTGCTCGGTGGTATGTTTCTGCTCTACGACCCGATCAAGAACATCAGCAAGATCCACGTGACGATCCAGAACTGTCTTGGAGCCGCCACGAGCATCCTTGATCTTCTGGCCACCAGGCCCTCCATCCATGACCTCCCCGGAGCAAAAGCGCTTGGCAAGGCGCAAGGTCACATTGCTCTCGAAAACGTCAGTTTCTCCTACGGGGTCATCGGTTCCGGAGTAGAGGGAAGTGAGCCTGAGAACGCGGCGACCGACCTCAATCTCCACATCAAGCCCGGCCAGAAGGTCGCCCTCGTCGGTGCCAGCGGTGCAGGCAAGAGCACAATCCTCTCGCTACTACTGCGGTTTTACGATCCCCAGCACGGCCGGGTCATGATCGACGGCCACGATTTGCGCGACCTCACCCTAGATTCTCTCCGTGATCAGATCGGCATCGTGACTCAGGAGAGCTTCCTCTTCCATGACTCGATTTACGAAAACATCCGTTTTGGTCGCCTTGATGCCACCAAGGAGGATATCGAGGAAGCCGCGCGCCTTGCCTACGCCCATGATTTCATTCTGGCCCAACCGCATGGTTACGAGACGGTCGTCGGAGACAAGGGGTGCCTTCTCTCGGGAGGGCAGCAGCAGCGTCTGGCCATCGCCCGGGCACTCCTAAAATCCGCTCCCATCCTGCTGCTCGACGAGGCGACCTCGGCCTTGGACTCGGAGTCTGAGAAGATGATTCAGTCGGCCTTGGAGAGGCTCTCCCAGGGACGTACCGTGATCGCGATAGCACACCGACTCTCCACGGTACTCGGCAGTGACATGATCGTGGTCATGGATCAGGGGCGCATCGTGGCCACGGGAACACATGCCGAACTGTTGAATTCCTGCGCCCTTTACACCAACCTCTATCAACTTCAGTTCACCCACGACGCCTGACCGATCTGATTGGCTGATCGGCTTGGCGGCATTCCGACAAATTTTTCCATTATGAAAATCCAACGCGCCCTGCTCTCGGTCTCTGACAAGACCGGACTCATCGACTTCGCCCGAGGCCTCTCCGAACAGGGCGTCGAGCTTCTCTCCACCGGAGGCACTGCAAAGGCAATCGCCGCGGCAGGCATCCCGGTCCGGGAGATCTCCGACTATACCGGGTTCCCCGAGATGATGGACGGAAGGGTCAAGACTCTCCTCCCCAAGGTCCATGGCGGACTCCTGTTCCTCCGGGATAACTCTGAGCATCAGAAGCAGGCTTCAGATCATGGCATCCTGCCGATCGATCTGGTCTGCGTGAACCTCTATCCCTTCGAGGAGACCGTTGCCAGAAAGGGGGTCACCCTTGCGGAGGCCATCGAACAGATCGATATCGGAGGCCCCTCCATGATCCGAAGCGGCTCGAAGAATCACCGTTCCGTGACCGTTGTTGTCGATCCTACCGACTACCCTCGTGTCTTGGATGCGATGAAGGCCGGAGGAGGGGCCACGACTCCGGAACTCCGTGCACGCCTGGCCGTGAAGGCCTTCGCTACCACGGGAGCTTACGACCGTGCTATCAGCACCTACCTTGACAACGAGAGCGTGCCGGGAGAGGCCCTCTCCCTTGACTTCCCCCTGGCGGGCCGGCTTCGCTACGGCGAGAACCCGCATCAGGAAGCCGAGCTTTACGGAAGCTTCTTTGATTACTTCGAAAAGCTTCACGGCAAGGAGCTCTCCTTCAACAATATCCTAGATATCACGGCAGCTGCCCGGCTGATCGGCGAATTTTCCAAGCCGACCGTTGCCATTCTCAAGCACACCAACCCTTGTGGGGTTGGGAGTGATGAAAATCTCACCGAGGCCTGGGAGAAGGCCTTTGCAACCGATAGGGCCGCCCCGTTCGGAGGCATTATCATCGTGAATCGTCCAGTCGATGAATCCCTTGCCCGGGCGATTGCTGAAATCTTCAGCGAGGTCATCATTGCGCCGGAGTTCACGGTTGATGCCCGAGCCCTCCTTCAGAAAAAGAAGAATCTCCGCCTCATGCGGCTCCTCAAGGAGATCCCGGCTACTGACCGTGACATTCGCTCCGTTATCGGTGGACTCCTTGTGCAGGATGCCGATGTCACCCCTAGTGAAGGGGCCGGAAGCATCGAACACCACGTGGTCTCCACCCGTCCACCCATAAAGGATGAGATCGAGGCCATGGAATTCGGCTGGAAGGTCGTGAAGCATGTGAAGAGCAACGCCATCGTTTACGCCGGCAAGGACCGCACCCTGGGGATAGGCGCCGGCCAGATGTCCCGTGTTGATTCCTCCCGCATTGCTGTCTGGAAAGCCGGCGAGGCTGGTCTCTCGCTGAAGGGAAGCGTCGTCTGCAGTGATGCCTTTTTTCCCTTTGCCGACGGTCTGATCGCGGCCGCCGAGGCTGGAGCAACCGCTGCTATCCAGCCAGGAGGGTCCGTCCGTGATCCCGAGGTAATCGCCGCCGCGAATGAGCGGGGGGTCGCCATGGTATTCACCGGCACGCGTCATTTCAGGCACTAAGCAGAACCTGTCATGGGCGTTCAACTCGGTGTTAATATCGACCATGTCGCCACCGTGCGGCAGGCGCGTTACGCCCTGAATGCCGGATCGTTCAATGTCGAACCCGATCCAGTGGAAGCGGCCCTTGCCGCCGAGAGGGGAGGAGCCGTAGGCATTACGGCCCACCTCCGTCAGGATCGTAGGCATATCGGTGATGCCGATATTTTTCGCCTAAAAGAGGCGGTCGCGACCAAGCTCAACCTTGAGATGGGGAACTCTCCGGAGATCGTTGCCATTGCGCTGAAGGTCTTGCCCACCGATGTCTGCCTGGTTCCCGAGAGCCGGGAGGAGGTGACCACTGAAGGTGGTTTGGACTGTGTGACCAACCATTCCGCTCTCGAGCAAACGCTCAAGGCCATGTGCGATGCCGGCATACGTGTCAGTCTCTTCATTGATCCGGTGCCAGCCCAGATTGCTGCCGCTGCTTCACTAGGGGCGCCGGTTATCGAGCTTCACACGGGAGCCTACGCCGAGGCATCAGGGTCAGTGCGTGACGCGGAACTGGTCCGTTTGCTTGAAGCTGCTCGTCTGGCAACTGAAGCTGGCATACAGGTCAATGCCGGCCACGGGCTCAATTACACAAATATCGGCCCGATACTGACCCTTCCCAGGCTTGTTGAGCTCAATATCGGTCACTCGATCGTCTCCCGCGCATTGGCAGTAGGCATGGAGACCGCGACACGAGAAATGGTCGCCTTGCTAGGATAGGGAGGTCGATCCAGGGAATCAGCGAATCAGTCCCAGTGAGTTGGGAGGAGAAATTGCCTCAGAGCGCAGGAGAGATGTTTGTCGTCGGGGATCTCTCTGGGGATGGTGTCGGTGGAGTGAGGGGAGAAACCGCCTCTGTTGTCTGGGGTGATGTGGTGGAGGGTAATGCAGATGTGGAAGGGGTAGCCGCAGGGTTGAACGCCGGCAAGGTGGCCGAAGTGGGCGTAAAAATTGGCGTTGAGGAGGGTGTCGTAGTGGGGGGAGTTTTTTCGGCGGGCCGGAATTCAGTGTGCCTGATGCGGCCACCCGCTTCCGCCGTCCAGATGCTGAGTGCTATGGAAAGTGCTGAGCCGAGAAGAACGGCCCAACCGATCCAAGCCGCCTGTCGTGGATACCTGATCAGGGCAAGGAGCGCCACTGCAGCCAGGATGCCGGCAGCGTAGACAACCGGGGCTGTCGCCTTGGCCCGATGGCTATGCTCCCTGAAGGCTGCTTTACCGGGCAAATCCATGCCGGGTTCGATTGACCCATCCACAAACGATTCCTGAGCTCCTTCACCCGTTTCCATGATGAGTGGCATGGTCCCCGCGCACAGGATGACAGCCAAGAGTCCAGAGGCAAGCGCCCCCCGACTATGAAATACGATGCCGATGAGTACAGGCAGACAGGCGACGCTCAGGCCGATGATCGGCACATGGTTGATGGCCAGATGCAGGTGAGCGGGGGTAAAGAGTGTCTCCATGCGTTGAGCCTTACCACGAGTAAGATCTTAGACAAGGTTGAAGGATGGAGTGCTGGACAAGAAATCAGAGGTGGTGCAGATTTCTCATTATGAGTAATGGGCAGGGAACAACTGGCAATGTCATCGCCGCGTTGGCCAGCTTCTTGATTCCCGGACTTGGCCAACTCCTCCAAGGAAGACTCTTTCCGGCGATCCTCTTTTTTGTTTTCACCGGCATTCTCTGGATCTTCCTCTTGGGTTGGGTCATCCATTTTTGGGCTTGCCTCGATGCCGCCCTCTGGAAGTCCCGATCCCTCTAGGTCGCTGAGGTGATTAGAGATTGGTGAAGTGTGAGCAAATTTGCTCACGCCATAATTGTAACGCTTAGCTTTTTTGGCCTGCTACACTAGAAAAGTAAAAAGTTTTACTTGGCATGCCGTATGCTTGGGGATAGGAAAGGAACTTCAACCAGTTCCAAAACCAACCAAAACATCCAATGAAACTCATCACACGCGTTGCTGCGTTCGCCATTACGGCGGTTGCAGCTACCTCTGCACTCAAGGCAGAAAACAATGCTGATCAGCAGAACGTTGCCGATCAGGCCGCAGCAGCCAAGAAAAACTACTCCAACACAAATTCCGTTGCCTCAGGCAAGGATGTGAAGGCTCCCGTAGTCCCAGCAACCACAACCCCAACCTTCACTCTCCTCGTAAGTGAAAACTACGACAGCCGCTACATGTTCCGCGGCGTCGATGTGCTCGCAGGAACGGGGATCCTCTCCACCACCTTCGCGCCGACATGGCATATCACGGCCAACGATGCAATCACCGTGCCCCTCTGGTACGCAACTGCCGTGAAGAGCAACAAGAACGCCTCTGCCTATCGTGAGTTGGATGTTCCTGTGAACTACCTTCACACCTTCGACAGCGGATTCAACCTTGGTGCCGGTTATCAGCTCTATAACTACATTAACCTTCCAGGTGGGAATCGCCCCGGTGGTACTGGTATCCAGAACGAAGTGAACGTGACCGCAGGTTACTCCAAGGCCTTGAAAAACGGCATCACGCTGAACAGCTCCCTGACCTACTACTATGAGCTCGGAACGGCCAATCAGTACTCTTATGGATCCATCAACCCTGGGTCGAGCTTCCTGACTCCTTCCCTCGGGGCCACGATCCCTCTCAACTTCATCAAGAAGGATGGATCTGTCACCTTCAATCCGAACACCCAGTACAACTTCTCGTTCGTTTACAATCCTACCCAGAATGGAGCTTATCCTTCTGGAGGCAACAACTGGCAGTTCCAGCTCCCTGTCACTTGGCAGGTCACCAAGGTCTGGTCTGTCACCGGCTACTGGGCTTATTCCTATCAGGGACTTGGCCTCTACAACACTGCTCCTAGCGTTGGTTGGGCAGGTTGCAGTGTTGGAATGTCCTTCTAAAACCTTTATTGGTTAACTAACACAAAGGCCCCGCCGGCAACGGTGGGGCCTTTTTTTTTGAGATCGTGCCCCGGCCGATTTTCTATCGCTAAGAATAGGAGACGCGGGAAAAGCAATAAATTAGTAAGCCAAGACCTTGGTCAGAAAGCGCTGCGCCTCAATGGAGCGGGGATTGCTGAAGAATTCTCCGGCCACCCCTTGCTCAAGAACCCGGCCCTCTGCCAAGAAGGCCACCTGATCTGCGATCTTGCGGGCAAAACCCATCTCATGGGTGACCAGCAGCATGGGGGTGCCCTCCTTGCGGAGTTCCGCGATAAGCGCGAGGACTTCCGCCGTCATTTCTGGATCAAGGGCCGAGGTTGGTTCGTCGAAAAGGAGAAATCTAGGTTTCACCGCCAGGGCTCTTGCGATCGCAACTCTCTGGCGTTGCCCTCCGGAGAGTTGGCCGGGTAGTTTTTCACGATGATCCGCAAGACCAAGTCGATCCATCACCCCGAGGGAACGTTCTTTGGCCGCGTCGTCCGTAAGACTATGGACTGCTGTCAGCGGCAGGGAGATATTCTGCAGGGCCGTGAGGTGGGGAAAGAGATTGAAGGCCTGAAAGACCACCCCAAGGCTGCGGCGGTAGTCGCGTAGGGTAGCCTCGCGCTTATCGGTGAGAGGCACGGGGGTGCCATTCAGTAGAATCGAGCCAACCTCGGGTCGCTCCAATCCGGCGATCACTCTGAGCAGAGTTGATTTGCCACCCCCACTGGGCCCAAGTAGTGCCAGTACATGTGGAAAATCGACCTTCAGGGTGAGATCATCCAATACCTTACGACGCAGGTTGCTCTGCCCGAAGCTCTTCGTGATGCCGAGTGCTTCAAGTTTCATAGCAGAGATGTCTTTCGAGCATTTTGGAAATCAGTGAGACGGGGAGGGTAAGTGCCAGGTAGCCCACGGCGAGCGGCAGATAGCTCTCAAGAGTCCGGTAGGTGGCGGAGTTGACCTGCTGCGCGGCAAGCGTGAACTCCCCGATGCCGATGATCGAGAGGAGTGAGGAGTCCTTGATCAGGGAGGCAAACTGACCCGCAAGCGGGGGCAGAATCTGACGCAGGGCCTGGGGGGCGATCACGTATCGATAGGTCTGGAACTCCGTGAATCCGATCGCCCTAGCTGATTCAAGTTGCGTGGAGGGGATGGCTTCGATCCCGGCTCGGATCATCTCTGCAAGATAGGCCCCGCTGAAGAGGGAAAGGATCAGTACGCCGGCCACGATCCTGTCCTGAAGGCCGACGCCATTTGCCACCACATAAAAAAGAAAAAGAATCTGAGCAAGTAACGGGGTGCCCCTCACCACCTCCACGTAGAGAAGTGAAGCTGATCGCAAGGGGAGGAATCTGGAGCGGCGTGCCAGGGCGGTACCCAGTCCGATCAGGGAACTGGCTGCCAGCGACAAGAGCGAGATCAGAATGGTGAGCAACCAACCCTGCCAGAAGACATCCCGGTATTTCCAGACAGAAGCCCATCCCCCTTGGGAGACGCCAGCAGACCCTCCCATCACTCCGGTCGTGAGGATTCCGGCAAGGAGAAGGATGAGCATCACCCATAGCCCCTTCAGCCACGCGGAGGTTTTTTCCACCCTGCTTTCCAGGAACAGTCTTGAAAGGTTCATGAGACCTTATCTCTGAAATCTAAAGAATCCCTCCGCCGTCCTGGTCGTTTCGGAAGCCACCTCATCAATGGAGATCCCCCGTACGCCGGCAATCGTCTCGGCTACCAGTCGTGTGTGGGCTGGTTCGGCCCTTTTTCCGCGATGGGGAATGGGAGCCAGATAGGGACAATCGGTCTCGACCATGTAGCCGTCTGGAGGGACTGCGGTCGCGGTTCTTCGGACTTGTTCCGCATTCTTGAAGGTGATGATCCCCGTGAACGAGACTAGGTGGCCCAATTCCAGAACATCACGAGCCTCTTCTGGAGTTCCTCCGAAGCAGTGAAAGACACCACGCAACTTGCCCGTATAGTCTTTCAGGATCTCCAAGGTATCATTCCAAGAGGCACGTTGGTGGATCACGACATTGAGTCCAAGCTCTGAGGCCAGATCGAGTTGCATCTGGAAAGCATCCTGCTGAGCGGCTTTCCAAGCTCCCTCGGCAATGAGGCGTTCCTGATCGTTCGAGCTCTGTGCCAGAAGTGCCGAGTCCACAGCTGCCACCTTGGGGGGAAGAAGTTCCTCCGGCAGGTGATGATAATCGATACCCGTCTCGCCGATGGCTACTACCTTAGGGTGCATTGCCAACTCGCGGAGCGTGGGCAGAAAGTCCAAGCCCTCCTCGGTGACATTGGTCGGGTGGATCCCCACCACGGCAAAGACATGAGGAAATCGTTCGGCGAGCCTGACGGCCCTGCGACTACTCTCGAGGCCCGTTCCGATGGTGATGATACGCGTGACTCCGGACTCCGTTGCACGGGAGATGACCCCCTCGAGATCCGCCTCAAAATCGGGGTAGTCGAGATGGGCGTGGGTATCGATCAATTCCATGGGTAAAAGAAGTTTTTAATCAGGAAGGCAGGAAAGCATCAAGTCAGAGGCTGGATTGATACCGTCTCGCTCTCTTCCTTCAGTCTTTCCTTTTAGTCCCCATATCCGTTCGGGTGTTTCAAGTGCCAGGCCCAGGCACTCTCGATGATCGTACGGATGTCCTGGTACTTGGGCTGCCATCCCAGCTCCCGGCGCACTTTTTCTGAGCCGGCGATAAGGCGGGGAGGATCCCCGGCACGGCGCGGCTTTTCGATGGCCGTGATCTCCTTGCCGGTGACGGCACGACAGCAGTCGATCACCTCTTTCACCGATGTTCCGCCCCCGGTTCCAAGGTTGTAGAAAGCGCTCTCCTTGGCCTTGAGTGCGAGCAGGTGAGCCTGGGCTAGGTCGACGATGTGAATGTAGTCACGGACACAACTGCCGTCTGGTGTCGGGTAGTCTGTTCCGTAGATCTCGACGGAGTCCTTCTGTCCGAGTGCCACTTTGAGAATGTTGGGAATAAGGTGGGTCTCGATGCGGTGATCTTCGCCGAACCTCTCCGAGGCTCCCGCGGCATTGAAATAGCGCAGGGCGACGAACGTAATCCCGTGAATCTCGCCGTACCAGCGCAGAACCTTCTCAAACATCAGCTTGGACTCGCCGTACGGATTGATCGGCTTCTGGAGGAGTGTTTCGTCGATCGGCATCGCCTCAGGCGTGCCGAAGGTCGCGCAGGTGGAGGAGAAGACGAAGCGCTTGACTCCCTCGGCCACCATGGCTTCGAGGAGGTTCACCCCATTGGCCACATTATTGCGGAAATACTTGCCCGGGTTACTCATTGATTCACCGACAAGTGCGTTGGCTGCGAAATGCATGACCGCTTCGGCTTTCGATTCGCGGAGCGCCAACTTGATCGACTCGATGTCGCTGAGATCCCCCTGAAAGAAAGCAACCCTGGGATCAACGGCCAGGCGGTGCCCTTCGCTCAGATTATCAAAGACGGAGACCGTGTAGCCGGCATTGAGCAGTTCTTCCACGCAGATGCTTCCAATGTAGCCGGCCCCTCCTGTCACTAGGATATGTTTCATGGATTGAGGATAGTGCGAATGAGCGGTGAAAAAAACAAAAATGGACTGAAGGGTTCTTGGTATGGCGTTTGCTTTATTGGAAGGGAGATGTCCATTCGTACCACACATTCAATCTGGAGCCTGACAGTTCATCGTTGCCAAGCGGAGCTTCTCGCCCTTCCGTCAAGGCCCCGACTGACCTTCCTGCTTCGATTGCTGTTACCCTGATCTTGGCGAGAGAAGCTTGGTTGGGCTTAAACCCAACCAAACATCCTGAACATGCTCCTTCAAATCGACCATTCCACCTCCTACCGGTATAGGGCTCCCGTCGAGTTCACTCCCCACCTGCTGAGGTTGACGCCCAAGGCCTCACCCGGCCTCCACCTCGTGCGATCCTCCCTCCAGATAAGCCCACAGGCTTTTGTCCGGTGGAATCTAGACGCCGAGGAGAATATTGTCGCAACAGCCACACTCGTGGCCAAGGGGGAGGAACTTCTGATTTCCAGCAGTGTGCTGATCGAGCAAAAAGTGACCAACCCCTTTGACTTCCTCCTCAATGAACGCTCCCTTCAGCTCCCTATCTCTTACACGAATCGAGAGACATCCCTGCTTGCACCCTACCTGGGAGTTCAAGGGTTCAGGCATGCTCCGCTCCGCTCGTGGTTGGAGCCCTTCATCAGGGATTCGGTCGGGGATCTCCCCGGATCGCGGCCCGACACGCTGGCGCTCCTGATCGCATTGAACCGCTCCGTCCCTACCCTGTTTCGCTATTCCCAGCGTCACGAGAGCGGGGTGCAGTCACCTGCGGAGACCCTCGACAGGGGGGAGGGAACGTGCCGCGACTTCGCTCTCCTGATGATGGAATCCGCGAGATCGCTCGGGATCGCCGCCCGTTATGTGAGCGGTTACCTGTGCGCCTCCCCGTCGGTTGGCGATGAAGGCAAGGCTGAGGCCCACACCCATGGTTGGTTTGAGGTTTATCTTCCGGGAGGTGGGTGGCGCGGATTCGACCCGACCAATGGCATCCTCTCCTCGACGCATCATGTTCCTGTAGCCACGGCTATCACTGCTGGTGAAATACCGCCCGTGGAAGGTTCCTACCTGGGTGAAGCCGGAGAGTGTATGCGGCACGACGTGCGTATCTCAGCCACTGAGCTGCAATCGCAAGACGGCGGGCACTCCTGACCCCGTCATCCGGCGTTTCAGGTATGGGCCCTATGCAGAGCTGGGTTAGACCGCTTGATCGCCTGTCTCGCCAGTCCGGATGCGAATAGCGTTTTCGACGGGCAGGACAAAGACTTTGCCATCTCCGATCTTGCCGGTCTTGGCCGCGTCCACAATGGCCTTGATCGCACCTTCCACCGCATTGTCCGCAAGGACAACCTCCAGCTTGATTTTTGGGAGAAAATCCACGGTGTACTCGCTGCCACGATAGATCTCGGTGTGGCCCTTCTGGCGACCGAAGCCCTTGACCTCGGTCACCGTCATGCCTTCGATGCCCATTTCACTGAGAGCGGCTTTGACCTCTTCGATCTTGAACGGCTTGATGATGGCTTCGATTTTTTTCATGGGTAGGTTTGTGGGTATTTGTAAAGATGGTGACGGTTGTTTTAACCATTCATGGTGTATCCTTCCTCGCCATGGTCATGAATGTCGAGTCCTTGTGATTCGATTTCTCCTCCGGGGCGCAGTCCAACCAGTGCGCGGACGACGAGGGTAATAAGGAGTGTCGCGGGAATAAGGAGCAGAAGGGTGATGCCAATTGCCTTCAGCTGGACGAGCCATAGAGTGTGACCTTCCAGGGCTGCCTTCAAGCCATTGGAAGAAGCGGCGGCACCCAGGAGATTGGGATTGGTAACGGATGTGGCCAGAACGCCCGTCAAGATCAGTCCGACAGTACCCGAGACTCCGTGAACGCCAAAGACATCAAGCGTATCGTCGTATTTAAGAGCGCGCTTGAGCGTTGTGCAGGCCACGTAAGAGATCACTCCCGCAGCAGCTCCGACAATAACGGCGCCTCCCGCATCAACAAAGCCGCAAGCTGGTGTAATGCCGACAAGACCGGCGACAGCGCCTGAGCAAAACCCAAGGACACTAGGCTTGCCACGCTGAAGAAACTCAAGGAGGGGCCAGACAAAACTTGCGGCAGCACCTGCAAGTGTCGTGGTAAGAAAGGCGTTCGCCGCGATGCCATCGGCAGCCAGGGCACTCCCGGCATTGAATCCGTACCAACCGATCCAAAGAACACCGGTGCCGACTGATGCCAGCACCATGCTGTGCGGCATCATCGGCTCACGGCCGTAGCCGCGACGTTTTCCAAGAATCAGGCACAACACCAGTGCCGACCAACCGCAGGCCATCTCAACCACCATGCCGCCCGCAAAGTCAATCGCAGGCACGGCTGCTTTCGGGTTCCACACACCGTTCATCAGGCCCGTTGCGCCCCAAACCATGTGAGTAAGTGGGATATAGACGAGGAAGAACCACAGGAAGGCAAAGACAATCACTGAAGTGAACTTCATGCGCTCCGCCGAGGCCCCGAAAATTAGAACAGGCGTGATGATAGCAAACGTGAGTTGAAAGACACAAAAGACGCTTTGAGGAATCCAGAAGGCATAATCGGTATTCGGAGCGACTCCAACATTGCGCAGAAAAAAGAATTCAGTTCCCCCCAGGAAGGGGCTCGCCGCATGGGCAAACCCGGAGGCCCCCTCGGCGGCAAAGCTCCTACCAAAGACCAGACTGTAGCCGACAGCCCACCAGATCATGGCCACGAGCGCGGTGATACCCAGACAAAGGGCCGCCATGGAGAGGACGTTCTTCTGACGGACGAGGCCACCATAGAAGAGCACAAGCCCCGGGATGGTCATGAAGAGAACCAATGCGGCGGAGACCATCATCCACGAGGTGTGAGCAGGAGAGGCCATCGGAGGGATGCCGGTCGTGGAAGGATCGGTATTGTTACGTTCCGCATCGGCATAGGCGGCACGCTGCTCCAAAGTTGGGGTCGGCGCTGTTCCTGAGGAGGTTGAAGAAGCATTCAAGGATAACGTGCATCCCAGGAAAAGAAGAGCGGCGATGAACAGGGGGAGTGATCGGAACATAATGGATTGGAAGTTGCGGATTTTTACCCAAACCATTTTCCAGAAGCGAGTTTTTCATAACCAAACGCTCTCTTCCCTCGATTCGGGGGCCTTATTTTTCCCTGTGGGCACAAAAAAAAGGCGGAGACCGGAGTCTCCGCCTTTTTGTGATGATCGTTTTCTTAGACTGCCTTGTCGCCGCTCTCGTCTGTACGGATGCGGATCGCATTCTCCACGGGGAGAACGAAGACTTTGCCATCACCGATCTTGCCGGTCTTGGCCGTCTTGACGATTGCTGCCACAGCTCCCTCGATGGCTCCATCCGCGAGGACGATCTCGAGCTTGATCTTGGGCAGGAAGTCCACGGTGTACTCGCTGCCACGATAGATCTCGGTGTGGCCCTTCTGGCGACCGAAGCCTTTGACTTCGGTCACCGTCATGCCTTCGATCCCCAGTTCATGGAGAGCGTCTTTGACCTCTTCAAGTTTGAAGGGTTTGATGATTGCTTCGATTTTTTTCATAGGTGTGTTTGGTGTGTGTTAATCCGATTCAGCCTTAGTGGTTGTACCCCTCTTCGCCGTGGTCAACGATATCGAGACCCTGGTGTTCACCTTCGACGGAAGGACGGAGGCCGATGATGATCTTCACGATGAAGGTGATCACGACGGTGCCGACGATTGCTAGTGCGATGGTGATTCCGGCGGCCTTGGCCTGTTCCACGACGAGGGAATGATTGGTAATGGCCGTGATGAGGCCGTTCTGCATCGCAGGATTCGGGGCTCCCGGGGCCGCAACGGCCTGGAGGTTACCATTCACAGTCGGATCGACCAGAAGACCCGTGAGCAGGGCTCCGCAGGTTCCGCCGATCCCGTGAATGCCGAAGGTGTCGAGGGCGTCGTCGTACTTGAAGATATTCTTCACGACAGTGCACATGATGTAAGGAATAACACCGGCGACAACGCCGATGATCACGGCACCCGTGGAGTTCACGAATCCGCAGGCAGGGGTGATGACCACGAGGCCGGCGACGGCACCCGAGCAGAATCCGAGAATGCTGGGCTTACCCCTGAAGATCCACTCCATGAGAGGCCAGACAAAGGCTCCGACCGCCGTTGCCAGCGTGGTGGTGAGGAAGGCGTTGGCGGCGACACCGTCAGCGGCGACTGCGCTGCCAGCATTGAATCCATACCAGCCTACCCACAAGAGGGCGGTTCCGATGAAGGTAAGAACCATGCTGTGAGGAGGCATCGGCTCCTTGCCGTGTCCGACTCGCTTGCCGAGGATGAGGCAGAGGATGAGAGCCGTCCAACCCGAGGACATGTGAACGACTGTTCCGCCCGCGAAGTCAATCGCAGGGATCTTGGCGGCCGCGTTCCAGACCCCGTTCATGAGGCCGGTTGCACCCCAGACCATGTGGGCGAGAGGGAAGTAGACGACGAACATCCAGGCGAAGACGAAGGCCATCAGCGCGCTGAACTTGAGACGCTCGGCCGTTGCTCCGAAGATCAGGGCCGGGGTGATGATCGCGAAGGTCAGCTGGAAGATGGAGAAGACGTTCTGGGAAACCCAGTAGGCATAATCCGTGTTGGGGTTGGAATCCACTCCCTTGAAGAAGAAGAATTCCGAACCGCCAAAGAAGGGGCTCGCGAAGTTCTTGCCGAATACCAGGCTGTATCCCACGGCCCACCAAATGATCGTGACCATGGCAGTGATGCCGAAGCACATCGCGATGATGGAGAGGACGTTCTTGGAGCGGACAAGTCCCCCGTAGAAGAGGGCCAGACCGGGAAGGGTCATCATCAGCACAAAGGCTGCCGAGACCATCATCCAAGCATTGTGTCCGGGATCGGATTCAGGAGTGATGGTCGAGGGCCCGGCACTGTTGCTGTGGGCTGCTTCCAGGAAGGCGATCTGGTCCGCAACCGTGGCCTTGGCAAAAGGTCCTGGGGTCGGGGTTGGCGCAGCGGCTACTGCTGCAGCTGGAGCTGCTGCCGGAGCATCTTCGGCGTGGAGGGCTGAGCTGACGGCGCCGAGCATCGCCATGGAGGCGATGGCTGCGAGCAACCGGAGCATGGAGGTTGTTTTTTTCATAGGGTTGTTGTTGTTGGTGTTGCGCCCCTGTGAAGGGGACGGTATAGAGTGGTAAGCAACCTCCGTGCCAACTACCCAAAGGCCGCCTTGCTTTCCATCCAAACTCAGGGCCTTTGCAGTAAAAATAACTCCTCCTGGCGATTTTCGCCCACTTAATGCCCCTTGAGTGCGTCCTGACTGTTTTTAGCCATTCTGCAGCAACGCTTTCAGTTGGGTGGAGGCACTCCTGCCGACGACGAGAGGTTCCTTGATTCCCTCAAAGAAGAGTTCGCTCACGTCGCGGGAGATCCATTTCGTCCTCCGCAGGGTGGAGAGGTTAATGATATGGGATCGACCGATCCGGTGAAAACTTTCGTCCGAGAGCAGGGCCTCCCAGTCGGCAAGTCTCCTGCGGAAGATGACCATGGTCTCCTGCCCTTTCACCTTCGCGCGGGTGTAGTTCTGCATTCCCTCGATCCAGTGGACCGACTTGAGGCGGATTATTTGACTCTCCTGGTTCTCCGGGTAGGAGTGGAGGAGAACCTCCTCCTCATTTTCAGGTTGGCTTGACCTCTTCCGACCGACTCGCCTTGCAAGGAAGCGCTCCAGAGTCCTTTCCAACCGCTCCGGATCAACAGGCTTCACAAGATAATCAAGTGCGCCCGCCTCAAAGGCCTGTACGGCGTACTCAGCATAGGCTGTCACAAAGACCACTTGCGTCTTTTCGGGCAGATCGGGCAAAAGCTCCATCCCCAGTTGACTAGGCATCTCCATATCGAGGAAAATCAGGTCGGGTTGTTGCACCTCCAAGAAGGATCGTGCCTCCCCCACGCTCCTCACGGAGCCCGCCACCGTAATAATCTGGTGTTCGCTCAGGAGGAGGGCGAGGCGTTGGCTGGCGCCTGCCTCATCATCCACCAGCAACGCTTTGTAACGAGTAGTAGGCATGGTCAGGCGGCATCCTTTACATTGCTGGGAGTGAGCCTGATGGGGATCTGGATCTCGACGGTCACCCACGCCGGTTCCTTCTTGATTGTCAGTGATGCCTCCTCACCGAGTAGCAGGGAGAGCCTCTTCCTCAGATTGGCCAGCCCCGTGCCTAGGGATTGGGATTGTGCTCCCTCCCTGGAATCATGGAACCATCCGCGGTACCAGGACTGAACGGGCGGCCATCTCGCAGTCGATCGAACACTCCAAGTTCTCCCCAAAGCGAATCCGTTGGATGGCCAAGTAATCTTCCAGCGAATCCAATTCGACCTCAAGTCGTTCCAATGCATGGGACTTACTCAGGGAGGCACGGAGGAAATTCGCCAGATTCTGGGTCATCTGCAGTGCCTCGGGATTCTGTTCCTTGGAAAGGAGCGTGTTGAGAGAGTTAAACAGGAAGTGTGGATTAAGCTGCGCCTGGAGATGCTTGAGCTCACTCTCCCGGGCAGCCAGTAACAGGCGCTCGTTGGCAATCGCCTGATGATTGGCATTTTCGAGAGCCTCCAGACCGAAGTAAATCGCCGACCAAAAGCAAAACATCACGAACCGAACAATGGACATGTTCCCGGAATAGGTTTCATGCAGGCTGTCCCGGATCGGCAGAAGCAAAGGAATAACGATCCAGATCAACGTTCCGATACCGCAGGCGATCAGTGTGCAGAGGATCACGAGCAACCATTTCGTGATGCCGGATATCCGGCGAACCCGCGGGTTCCTGTAAACCCTGCTCAGGACGTACGTCAGAAGGAATCCGGTGCATCCCCGTCCAAGGATCGTCATTGCCGTGCCTGACTGTCCTGGGCGGAACGTGGCGAACAGCACCAGCATCACCACGCTGATCGCCACCCAGAAGGAAATCTGAAAGATCCAGAAGACTCGCTCTTCTTGCCGCTTGCCGGGGATGATGATTTTTTCGCCCATCGGGTGGTCAATTAAAAGCGAATGCGTCGGGGGACACCCGACAAAAAAGACCCGTTCACCACAAGAGTGAGCGGGCCCTTAGGATGACTAGTTTTTTCCAATGCCCGTTAGGCGGTCTTGTTCTTGCGTAGAGCGATCACCATTCCGAGGACTCCGAGGCCAAGCAAGGCGTAGGTGGAGGGTTCAGGGACGGCAGCAAGCTCTGCCACACGGAACCCGAGATGACTGTCCGTAGCACTCGGGTTGAAATTGATGCGACCCGAAGACTGCAAGTAGCCGGCTACGTCTTCCCAATGACCACCGCGAATAGTGAGATACCCAGCCGGGTCTGTATTGGCTCCAGCGTAAGCGCTCTCTTGCCACTGCCAGACATTCCCTCCCTGTCCCATCGTGCCATAGGGACTCAGGCCTCCGGCTTGGGTTACGGAGGAGGGTTGTGATGCTACGCCGTTATAAACCGCAGTGTTGGCAGCAGAACCACTTGCCACCGCTGTCGGTATGCTGTTTCCGGTGGGGTAGAGATTGTAGCTGCCAGTTCCTCCATTGGCACTAGGATCGTAATAGGCCGACTTATACCACTCGTTTTCACTTGGTAGAACGAAGAGTGCGAGGCTGTTGCGAAAGGGGTTACTCGGATCATACCCTGCCTGTCCCGAGTCCCAGAGTGCCATCGTGTAGGCTCCACCGCTGTAGGTGAGGTTATAGGCGTCCTGATGGCCGGTACTGGTATTTAAGAAGTTCACAAAGGCTGCGGCTTGATACCAAGAGACATTGGCAGCGGGTTGATCGCCGGTAAAACTCCCGTTGCCTAATCCCGCCACTCCATTGGCAGTAGCTGCATTGAGTTGGTTCACGGAGATGTCGTAGGTGCCAATGGAGTAATTGTATCCCACGGATCCGTAGCCTGTTGTATCAGCAGCATTACCCGCATTACCGATGGTTTGGAAATCAAGAGAGAAGGTGTTGCCACCAAAGCCGAAAGTAGAGGTCGTTGTTAGAGCCCTCGCATTTCCAGCGAATGAGGTGATGCCTGCGGCAAGAGCAAGAGTGAGGATGGTTTTTTTCATCGAGGTTGGAATTTTGGCACGGAGCGCACGTGCTCGCCGAAACTCTCCTGCGTCATCAAATGAGGGAATAAAAACCCGCCCTTTGACGTTAACAATGTGACGAATCGGGCAAATCCAACACGAACTGGCGGAGTCGTGGTAAAAAGACCGAGTCAAGAGGTCAGAGGACGGAAGTCAAGGGGTTGAGCGTACCCTCGGGAAAAATCGCTGAAAAGTGCAAGGGTGGGTGCATTCTCATCAGGGAGTTGCCCTCCCTGTTATAAACACACATGCGAATTTTGTTCCGGGTCTTTGGTTACACCGCCCGCTATCCTTGGATGGCGGCGGCCACAATGTTCTGCGCGGTTGTTGGGACGCTCATGGTGGCGGTCTTCCCGGCCGTGACCCAACAGGTGATCGATGTGGTCCTGCGCCAGCATCACCCGGAGAAGCTCATGCCGCTGATCGTGACGGGGTTGGCCGCATTTTTTGCCCAGGACCTGCTGAACTGTCTCCGCATCCTTCTGAACAATCACTTCGAGCAGAGGGTGATCTTCGATCTCCGGAGCGATCTCTACGCACGGATCCAGATGCTGCCGCTCCCGTGGTTCGATAACAGGGCGACCGGCGATATCATGACGCGCCTCGTCGAGGATGTGACCAATGTGGAGCGTGTCCTGATCGACGGCATCGAGCAGGGAACCGTGGCCCTCCTCCAGATCGGGATCGTGCTGGCTCTCATGGGCCACTACAGCGGGAGTCTGATGCTGGCCTCCCTGACCCCCGTTCCCTTTCTGGCCGTGGGGGCCCTCGCCTACACGCTCTCCGCAGGCAAACGCTACCGGGCCACACGCAAGGCGACCTCGGCGCTCAACTCCCTTCTCCACGACAACCTCGATGGGATTCGCCAGATCAAGACCTACGCCACCGAGGAGAGAGAGCATGCACGCTTCAATGCCTCGAGCGATGCTCTCCGCAAAGCTTCCCTCATTGTCATGCGCTACTGGGCGATCTACAGCCCCACGATGAACTTCCTCGGTAATGTCGGGATGGTGATGATCCTGGCTGTCGGCGGCTCCCAGGTGCTCCATGGAACGATGGATCTCGGGGTGCTGGTCGCCTTCCTGGTTCTTGCCCGATACCTCTACGAGCCGGTCGGCCGCCTTCATTCCCTCAACCAGCTCCTCCAGTCCGGGCGTGCGGCGAGTGAGCGGGTCTTCTCGATCCTGGACGCTCCGCTTGAGGAGGGGTGGAATAATCCAGCTCTGAGTATGGAAGGGTTATGCCTCAAGGGAGAGGTCCGCTACGAGCATGTCGGGTTCGAGTATCAGAAAGGGGCCACGGTGCTTCACGACATCTCCCTCCATGCCAAGTCAGGGGAGATGATTGCCCTGGTGGGGCCGACCGGAGCCGGGAAGACCTCCCTCGTCCACCTGCTCAGTCGTTTCTACGAGCTGAGCTCGGGTGAGATCCTGCTCGATGGCCGTCCGATCCGGGAGATCCCACTGAGTATGCTGCGACGCTCGGTCGCCATGGTGACGCAGGAGAGCTTCCTCTTCAACGGTAGCACTGCCGATAATCTGCTCATCGGCAAACCGGATGCCACCGAGGAGGAGATGTGGCAAGCACTGGCAGCCGCGAATGCCGAGTCCTTCATTCGTCGTCTGCCCAAGGGCCTGCACACCCAACTCGGGGAGCGTGGTGTCAAGCTGAGTGTCGGTGAGAAGCAGCGCCTCTCGATCGCCCGTGCCCTGCTGAAAAATCCCCCGATCCTCGTACTTGACGAGGCCACCGCCAGCGTCGATAACACGACCGAGCGGCTGATCCAAGAGGCGCTCGCCCATCTGCTGGAGGGGCGCACCAGTTTCGTCATCGCCCATCGACTCTCCACCGTCCGCCACGCAGACCAGATCCTTGTCCTGGATCGGGGCCGGATCGTGGAACAAGGAGATCATGCTTTGTTGACTGCCGCCGACGGACTCTATGCCTCCCTCTGCAAGGAGGCGGTGGCTCATCACGGAGTCTTCGGTGAGAGTCGAGAACTATCGCACGATGGCGCGGGGGACGTAGCGGGTGTCGAAGAGGTCAACGAAATTTAAAAATCGTAACGTGACAGTAGTTTCTCTGGCGTTGACTCCGATTGACTATTTGGCATAATTGCCAAATAGATGCCATCCAAGTTACACAAACTGAAAGCGAATGCGAAGGCGCGTTCCCCGATCGTGAAGGCGATGGCCCATCCCACACGGCTCCTGATCATGGAGACCCTGATGAATGGGGAGCGGTGTGTGAATGATCTGACGGAGATGGCCGGTTGCGATGTGACCACGCTCTCCAAGCATCTCGCCGTCATGAAGCGCTCGGGACTGCTTGCCTGCGAGAAGAGGGGGCTGAATGTCTACTATCAGATCGCCTGCCCCTGCTTTGCAGAGTTCTTCCGCTGCATTGATCTGATTTCCAAGACACACGACACCAAGCTGCGCTGTGCCTGCTGATTTCCAAAATTCTCCCAAGAGCCAACCCAACTATGAAAACTTCTGAATTCAAGCAACTCCTCACGAAACATCCCGAATACGACGTCCAATTTATCCTGCCCAATGGGGGACTGGTGCCCTTGCATGCTCATATCACGGAGGTGGGCCGCGTGGACAAGACCTTCCTGGATTGCGGTGCAACAGTCAGGAAAGTCTCTTACCTTTGTCTTCAGTCCTGGGTGGCTGATGACGTGGATCATCGGCTTCCAGCAGGCAAACTTGTGGAGATTATTGACAGGGCGGCACCCATCTTGGGAGCCGATGATCTGGAAGTGGAGTTGGAGTATGAAGGCACTCTGATTTCGCAGTACCCCGTTGTTGCCATAGCAAGCGATCATCATCTGCACATCATCCGACTCGGGGTGAAACACACCGACTGCCTGGCAAAAGAGATATGTCTTCCCCCCGCTAAAGGGGAGGAGAGTTCCTCATGCTGCAGCGGCACGGGATGCTGTTAGCCTCCCTTTAGATCAATTCAGATCCCACCTTTTACTGCTCACTTTTCCCATGAACCCTCTCGTCCTCATCCTCTGCACCGGCAACTCCTGCCGTAGTCATCTCGCCGAAGGTATCCTCCGCGCCGCTGCCGGTGATCTCATCGACGTCGCCAGTGCCGGCTCCAAGCCGGCCGGATATGTCCACTCCAAGTCGATCGAAGTGATGAAGGAGATCGGCATCGACATCTCGGCTCATCACTCCAAACACATGGATGAGTTCCTGAACCGTCCCGTTGATACCGTGATCACCGTCTGCGGGAATGCCGATCAGGCCTGCCCCATGTTCCCCGGTCAGCTTCACCGCTTTCACTGGGGTTTCGATGATCCAGCCCACGCCACGGGAACAGAGGAGGAAGTCCTCAACGAGTTCCGCCGCGTCCGTGATCAGATCAAGCTTGTTTTCGAGGCCTATGCAGCCGGACTCAAGCGAGGAAAGTCTCTCTAACTGAAAACCCACGCATTCCATGGATCAATCCCCTGCAACTCCTGTGAAGACTGTAAAAAGGCTCGCCTTCTTCGAGCGTAACCTGACCCTCTGGGTCCTTCTCTGCATGGTTGCAGGGGTGATCTTGGGAACGGTCGCCCCGAAAGCCATTACAGCCCTCAGTGGGATGGAGTTCGGTCGCGATTCACACGTGAATGTGCCGATTGCCATCCTGATTTGGCTCATGATCTACCCGATGATGCTGAAGATCGACTTCGGCTCCATCGGGGGTGTTGCCAGAAAGCCGAAAGGCCTGATGGTGACCCTGTTCGTCAACTGGATCGTGAAGCCTTTCAGTATGGCTTTTCTGGCCTGGATCTTCATGCAGCACGTCTTTGCCAAGTGGATTGATGTGGAGACCGCCAAGAACTACACCGCAGGACTGATCATCCTTGCGGCCGCCCCCTGCACCGCGATGGTCTTCGTCTGGTCCTACCTGACCGATGGCGATCCCGCCTACACACTGGTTCAGGTCGCCGTGAATGATCTGATTATGCTCGTGGCTTTCGCCCCGATCGTGATGTTCCTCTGCGGGGTTTCAGGAGTGGTCGTGCCTTCGGCCGTGCTGATTACCTCCGTACTTGTCTTCATTGTCATCCCCCTAGCGGTTGGATGGCTTACCCGTACAACTCTCCTCAAAACCCACGGGACCGAGTGGTTTGAGAAATCCTTCCTACCGAAATTTCAGCCCGTGACCATGGCGGCACTTCTTCTGACACTCGTGCTGATCTTTGCCTTCCAGGCGGAGAATCTGATCCATCGCTGGCTTGCCGTACTGCTGTTGGCCATCCCGATCATTATCCAGGTCTATTTCAACTCCAGCCTGACCTATCTGCTGATGAAGTGGCTGAAGGTTCCCCATAATATCGCGGCTCCTGGAGCCTTGATCGGGGCCAGTAATTTCTTCGAGCTTGCGGTAGCCGTGGCCATCACCCTCTTCGGACCCTCTTCAGGAGCAGCGTTGGCAACCGTGGTTGGGGTCCTTGTCGAAGTTCCGGTCATGCTCTCCGTCTGCAGTGCCTGTAATGCCACCCGCAGTTGGTTCCCTAAAGAAGAATCGAACCGTTAATCAAACAATGGGAAGAGGCCGGGGTGCAGTTTAAGCATTCTAATCAGTTTCTCCTGCACCACTCCCAAATCAGATCATACGCAGACCAGTAGAGTAATATCGTCGGGTAGCAAGGAGGCCACTTCGCGGATAATATTCCCCCTGAGCATGTGGATGAGACTGCTGCGCTGAGGAGCACCTAGGAGCACGCGCTCCGCGCCGATGGTCGAGGCGAGGTCGGCGATCGTATGTGCAGGTGCGTCGCTGACAGCGTAGCAGGGAATAATGGTTTCCCCGAGGCCCTTGCCACGGAGTGACTCGAACGTCTCCCGTGCCTGCGTGTCCTCGGTCCACTTTCGACGTCGGTCACCGGGAGCAATGACCGGCTGCTCGCGGACAAAAAGGACATAAAGCGGCTGACCGTTTTCTGCAGCTTCCTTGACGGCAAAATCGAGGGTGCGACCGGCACCTCGGACGGCAGTGAGGATCGGGCCCGAGTAGCGCTGTGCCGGCGGAGTCGGAGCAATGGCCGTTCCCGTGCCGATGGAGGCGCTCGATGCCTCCGAGAGATGAGGGGTAACATGCCTGGCGGCAGCAAGTGCCTTGGCCTTCCTCTCGGCGCTCTCCTTGGCCAAGCCGCGCATGATCAGTCCGATGGCGAGGACGATGAGGGTGAAGATGCGAGCATTCGGTTTGTCGATGAAAAGCGAAAACTCGATCGCTGTCATGATGAGGGCGGTAATCAGCATGACGCCACGTTCAAAGAGCTTCAGCTTCAACTTCCAATCGGTGCTGGTAGCCCCCAGATTCACGGCGATCGCGCCGACCACGCCAACTGCATAAAGATCAGCCAAGCCCGACATGTCACTCACCGCAATGACCAAGGCAACAGGCACAAGAACGGCGAAGAAAAGGCCGGCGTTCGGGACTCCGAAGGAATTCAGTTTTGCAAAGATCGGCGGAAGTTCATGATCGCGGGCCATCAGGAAGGAGATGCCGCTCAATGCCACGATCGCCGTGTTCACGGCGCTGAGAAGGAGGACACCAAAGACAATGCTGATCGTCCATGCAGCGATGTGACCGAAGACCGGTCCGAACAAATTGCCTCCAAAGATCTGAGCCATGTAGCGGAGCATGTAGTCCCGAACGCCTTCGGCTCCGGGGGCATTCACATCACCATGGGCTGCCACCATTCCGGGAAGCGCCGCCATGGCCAGTCCCAAGAGAGCGGTGAAGACGCAGACTTCCAGCATCACGATGATGATTGCCTTGTTCGCGGTCTTGGAGACATTCGGCTTTTCAAGCGTGCTTCCAGGATTGAGTAACATGACTCCAGTGGAGTTTGCGATCGCCTCGACACCGGAAAGGGCAAGGACGATGGCGACAAAAGCATTCCAATTGTGGAAGAAGCCATCGTGGAGAGGTTGCGTATGGGTGAATGCATCACCGAGATGGGGAATCGCAAGGATTCCGAGCAGGATGACCACAATGGCCGTCGGAACTGCTACCAGCACAGCGGCTCCGCCGGTGTGCTTGGGCCCGAAGTAATTCAATGCCCCGATGACGGCAATGGATGCTGCCGCGAACAACTCGGGGTGTGGTACCCCGAGGTAGAGGAAAGCGGAAAGGGCACTGACAGCCGCTGTCACGATGTAATCAGCGACCAGCAGGAATGCTCCCACGATGGAGATGATCTCGGAACGATGCCGGACGCTCGCATAAACGCCGCCACCGTTCGGATAATGACGGCAGATCGTCATGTAATTGAACCCGACCAGCGCCGTGAGCAGACACATCCCGCCGATGAGCCAGGGGGAACTGTATCCCGCCACGGCGAAGGCGAGTCCGATGACGTAGGCCTTACTCGTGCCCCAGTCGCCGTAAAGGATCGCCGCCGCTCTCTTCCAATCGACGTTTCGAGGTCTGGTGGTTGTGCTGAATTCCATCGGCGAGGATTAAGGTGTAAAGGGTTTAGTGGCCACAGCCGCACGATCCATGTGACAACTCATCAGGAAGTGTCTGTCCTCCGCCACAGCACCCCCCATCGCTCGCCTGGCTTCCGCCGCAGCAACCGGGTTGATCGTCACTGATCAGGACAACCTCGAGGTCGATTTGCTGGAGGCCAAGTTGATCCCGGGCGCGTCCGAGGAACTCCATGGCTCGCTGAGGAGGCTCGGAAGTCGTACGCAGTTCGATGCGAACCGGCTTCCCTACGAGATGGGGGAAGTTTTCTTTCATTTCTCCATCCAGGATGAAGGAGACATAGGCATTAAGCTTTTCCTGAAGCTGAAAGAGTTGGCGTTCTCCGTATTCCCAGGGGCGCGTCTCAAACATGGCGAGGACTAGGAGATCTTCGCGCGTATCATGCGCGAAGGCATCAAGCATACCGGTTCTCTCGAGGCTGGCACCTGCGGGTGGAGGGTTAGTCCCTGTTAAATCTTCGCGGAGGGAAACCATACGTAGAGCATCATGTAGACGAGCACACCTGTCACCGAGACATAGAGCCAGATCGGGAGGGTCCAGCGCGCCATCCGCTTGTGGGCATCAAAACGCTGTTGCAGGGCCGGAATGATCGTCAGGGCTATCAAGGGCACGATCGCCAGGGCCAGAGGAAGGTGTGTGAAGAGGATCAGAAAGTAAAGGGACCTCGGCCAACCCTGATGCGTGAAGACCACATGACCAACATGATAGTGGTAGTAAAGATAACAGCCGAGAAAGGCGGCCGAGGTCACGATGGCTCCGAGCATGCAGGAGGCATGGGCCACCTTGCGATGGGTTCTGATCATGATCCATCCCGTGATGATCAGAAGGGTGCTGATGCTGTTGAGAGTGGCGTTGAGCGCCGGAAGTTGGTGGACAGTCATCAGCTTCCCGGCCTCAGGCTTCCAATGAGGAGGAAAGGGGGTGCTCCCGTGCGATCTCGCGGCAGGTCTTGACCATGATCCAGAACATGAACCCAACCACGGCAAAAACAATGCCGATTAGGAAGAGCGTGCTGGAGGAGAAAGCCGCTTTGGAAACCACAGTCAGAGGTTCAATCTGACCTCCGGTCCCTTGGAGCGCACAGTCGGGACAGGCCGTGGCATTGGCTAGTGTCAGGAGCAGGACAGAGAAGAAGGAATAAAGCTTCATGGTGCCAAGTTAGAGGACTTGCTAAAAGGTTCCCTCAGCAGAGATCCGATGTCCATCAAAAGCTTCTGGACCAGTTCGGGCTCGTCCAACTTGCGAAGGATACGGATCTGTCCCTCACGGTCGATGACCAGGAAGCGGGTGGAGTGAACGGTGGCGGCTGGATTCGTGGGATCGGTGGACAGGGCCTGTAACATTCCCTTGGTCGTGAACTCGTCGATCTCCTTCTTTGGGCCGGTCAGAAAGATCCAGCGGGTCGGGTCGGCCTGTAGCCGCGAAGCGTACTCAGCAAGTACCTGCGGGGTGTCGTGCTCGGGGTCGATGGAGACGGATACAAGACGTACGTCCTTGGCTTTTTTCAGCTCCTTGGAGATCTCCGCCATCCGAGAGGACATCAGTGGGCAGGGACCGGGACAGCGGGTAAAGATGAAGTCGATGACCCAGACTTTGCCGAGAAGATCGTGCCGGCTAAGGGGCTTTCCTTCCTGTGTGGTGAATTGGAAGTCAGGAACGGTGCCGATCGGGGGAAAGCTGTCGGATGACTTGCGCTCCGAGGAGCGCAAGAGCTTCGCGGCTCCAGCAATCAGGATGATGGCGATCAGGAAGGCGATCACCCACGCCATGAAGGGGAGTCGTTCGGGGGAGTTCCCGCTTTGTTTGTTGCTCACGGAGCCGGTAACTAGACCAAATACAGGATTGTGTAGAGGAAAACCCAGACCACGTCGACGAAGTGCCAATACAGACCCACGTTATCGAGGGCCACATGACGCTTCGGTGAGAAGGTTCCCTTGGTGATCTGAAGGAAGAAGCACCAAAGAATGAGCAGGACGCCGACGCAGACATGCGCTCCATGAAAGCCGGTGAGCGTGAAAAAGGACGATCCGTAGACGCCTCCTTTGTTGAACCAGAGACCCTCGTGATAGAGCTCTGTCCATTCGACGCATTGCAGGCCGATGAAAGTGGCTCCCATCATGGCTGCGAGGAGCATCCAACGTGCGCCCGACTTCCCTTTCTTCACGGCCACCTCGGCACCGTGGAACGCAAACGAACTTCCGACAAGAATGACCGTGTTGATTCCGGTGAGAAGCTTGGGCATCGGTGGCAGCTCGATCCCATCACCGAAATTCGGGGGCCAAGAACCGGCTGACTCCCGGAGCACCAGATAAGCGGAGATCAGTCCGCTGAAGAGAAGGGCCTCGGAACAGAGGAAGATGCACATGCCCAGCTTACACGTCGCGGGAGGAGTCGGGGGGGCGGCATGATGATCATGCTCGGAAACCTCCGCGAGCATGGGCGCGTGAAAGAGAGAGGAGTCGTTGTAGGCAGCGTTGTTCATCGGAAGTGATCAGTAAGCCACGGCTGGACCGCGACGCAACATCATGATCACGACAAGCGCACAGAGGGCGAGCGCAAAAACGATCAAAACTGCCAGAATTGCAAGCTGGGCTTTGCGTTTGGACTGGATGGTCACGGGTTGAGTTGGGGTTAGATCTTCCCGTTTCAGCGGGCGAAAGCGATGAGTGCTCCAAGCAGCAGGGGAAGGTAGATGATCGAGGCGAAAAAAAGGCGCCGGGATGCGGCGTCGCTCCTGTTTCTTATAAAGGCCACCGCGAGGTGAATCATGGCAGCCCCTAGAGCCAGGGCGGCGAAGAAATAGTAGGGTGAGGCCATGCCAAGGATCCCAGGCAAGAGCGAGACGGCTAAAAGGGCGATTGAATAAATAAGGGCCTGCCACGCAGTGGACCATCCATCGGGATCACGCGTGCTGAGCATCTTGAATCCAGCCGCTGCGTACTGGTCACGATAGAGCCATGCGATAGCCAGAAAGTGAGGCATCTGCCAGAACCAAAGAATAAGGAAGAGGACCCACCCGCCTAGACCCATGTGGTCAGTCGCCGCTGTCCATCCGAGGAGTGGGGGAAGGGCTCCGGGAATAGCACCGACGAGGGTGTTCAGCTCCGTAAAACGCTTGAGAGGCGTGTAGAGCGCAGCGTAGACGAGAATTGTCAATCCCGCGAGCAGGGCTGTCAGCGGATTCGCCAAGAAGGCGAGGATCGCAACTCCGCTTCCACTGCAGAGCAATCCGAATAGAAGGGCATCGGAGGGGTGCATCCGACGTGCGGGTAAGGGGCGGTCGGAGGTGCGAGCCATCAGGGCGTCAAGATCCCTCTCCAGCCATTGATTCAGGGCAGAGGCCCCAGCGGCACTTAGGGCGGTCCCGAGTAGGGTAGAGAAGAGCAGGGTGTAATTCATGGGACCCCGCCATCCCAGCAGGAAGCCCACCAGTGTCGTTAGAAGGACCAGGAAGGAGAGGCGTGCCTTGGAGAGTTCGCTCAGATCACCAAGGAGGCTGGCGGGCCGTGCAGCCACTGTTTCAGTGCTGTTCATCAGGCGGAGTTTGCCGTTGGTTTTGCCGCGCAGAAGACCCGGAATGTGAAGAGAATGGAGAAGCTGGTCAGAAGGGCTCCGAGCGCCATATGGGAGGTGGCCACATCGGCCGCCTTGTTAGTCCAGATTGTGATCCCGCCAAGCAGGATTTGGGGGAGGATCGCCCCGACCCAGAGGAGACTCCAGGAGCGCATCCAATGACCCAGAGGGGTGATGGAAACGGCACGCACCGCGGTGATGATCACGACCAAAAGGAGGAGCACCGCTCCCGCGCGATGCGCGAGTTGCAGATAAATCTGAAGGGAGGAAACAGGAGCGATCAGGTCATGCGCGCGGTCCTCGTTAATGCGAGCTAAGGCAGAACCCGAGGTGTCGGGGAGTAATGTTCCATAGGCGGTTGGAAAATCGCGGATGGCAAGAGGGGCATGTTGATGGCGGATGGTGGCGGCCACCCCGAGTTGGAAGTAGGTGAGGAGCATCCCAGTGACAACAATCCATCTCAGTGAGGCTGCCGCGCGATCGCCGAACCAGCTCCCCGAGAGGAATCCTTTTCCCGTGACCGCGGTGATCACCAGAAGAAGTCCGAAGAAACTCTGGGCAAGTGCCGCATGAAAGATGCCGATCTGATCCTTGTAGAGGGTCACCCGCAATCCCCCCAGAATGCCCTGAGAGGTTACTGCTAGGACTGCCAGCAAGGCAAGACCCTTGACCCATCCGCGGCGCTCCTTCCAAAAAGTCACGGCTGCAAGCACCAAGGTGATCAAGCCGATGCCACTTGCAAGTAGTCGGTGAGAGTGCTCCCAGAAAATCCCACCCACCCACTTGGAATAGGGAAAGAGGAACATGTTGTAGCCGTAGGTCGTGGGCCAGTCAGGTACCGACATACCTACTCCCTTCGAGGTCACTAGCCCCCCGACGACGATCAGGAAAAATGTTGCTACAGAACCGATCAGGGCGATCCGATGAACCAACCCGAATCCTCCTTCTGAAGATGAGGCAGAAGGAGTGCGCAGGGAGCTTCTAGCTGTGTTCGCGGTTCCCACAATAACGACAGGCTGACCCTAGTGGGCTTCCAGCGTGACGTGGGCGGGGGCCTTTTCGTTCTGAGGCAGGAAGTCCCTCACTAGACCCGGCACGCTGTACTCATAGGGGCCATGGTAGACGGTCGGCGTCACAGTAAAGTTACCGTGGGGGATTGGATGAGAAACTGTCCATTCCAACGTGGTTGATTTCCAGGGATTGGCAGGTGCCTTGGGACCATTTCGCATACTCCAGACGATATTCACCACGAAGGGAATGGTGGCCAGACCGAGGCCCATCGCTCCAATCGTGCAGACGACATTCAAGGGTTGGAGTTGCTTGAGGCAGTCGTAGACGGTCGGATCAGCGATACGGCGCATCATGCCGCCAAGGCCGAGATTATGCATCGGGAAGAAGGTCAGGTTGAAGAAGACGAAGGTCATCCAGAAATGGATCCACCCGAGGGTGTTGTTGAACATCCTGCCAGACATTTTTGGGAACCAGAAATAGACTGCGGCAAAAATGGCGAACATGCTTCCGCCGAAGAGGACGTAGTGGAAGTGGGCGACAATGAAGTAGGTGTGGTGGACGAAGAGATCGACCGGGGTAGAAGCCATGAAGATGCCACTCAGTCCTCCGATGACGAACATCGACACAAAGGAAACGGCAAACGCCATCGGCACCGTGTAATGGATCGATCCGCGCCAGATGGTTCCCATCCAGTTGAAGGTCTTGATGGCGCTTGGAACCGCAATGACCATGGTCGAGACGGAGAAAGCGGCGCTTAGTGTGAGGTTCATGCCGCTGACGTACATGTGGTGGCCCCAGACAATGAATCCAAGGAATCCAATCGCGATCATCGCCCAGACCATTGCCTTGTAGCCAAAGACAGGTTTGCGGGCGAACACTGAGAGAATCTCCGAAGTCAGCCCCATGGCAGGAAGGATCAGGATGTAGACTTCAGGATGGCCGAAGAACCAGAAGAGATGCTGCCAGAGCAAGGGCTGTCCGTAACCGGAGGGACGGTAGAAAGTGGTGCCTAAATTGAGATCAAAGATGATGAGTGCAGCTGCAGCAGAGAGGACAGGAATTGCCAGGATGAGCAGGATCGCCGTCAGAAAGATCGCCCAGACTGGCAGGGGCATCCGGAACATGGTCATCCCCGGGGCCCTCATTGTAATGACAGTGGTGATGTAGTTCACCGCGCCAGTGATTGAGGAGAGACCATTCACAAAGAGCGCCGCGCACCAGAGGGTCTGACCCATCGGTGTCTGATTGTAAGCAGCGACACTACTTAGTGGAGCGTATGCTGTCCATCCGGTGCCCGGAGCACCTCCTGGTACCCAGAAGGAACCCAGCATGATGATTCCAGAGAGAGCGAAGAGCCAGTAACTGAGCTCATTTAGCGCCGGAAAGGCCATATCCCCGGCACCGATCTTGAGAGGGATCAGGAAATTTCCGAAGACGCCGATCAGTAGGGGCATCGCCACAAAAAAGACCAGAATCGTGCCGTGCATGGTCACAAGCACATTATACCCGCTAGGAATGATAGCCCCTTCGTCATTGACGACTCCGTGTGGGAGAAGATGCCCGATCACAGGGATGGGATGGCCGGGAAAAGCCAACTGCCACCGCATGGCCAGGGCCATTGCCCCGCCAAAAAGAAGGAAGAATGTTGCGGACCAAAGAAACTGGAGAGCGATCATCTTGTGATCCGTATTCCAGAGATAATGCATGATGCCCGGCTTCCCATGACCCTGGTCATTCTGATGACTGCCACCGTGTGCATCCACACTTGGGATGCCCTCTTGCGTGAGTGAAGCGCTCATAGAATTAAAGTGTACTTCCAGCGACGGGGGCGGTCAAGGAGGCCGCCTTTGCAGGGCTCGGAGATGCCGCAGGAGTGGAGGAAGGCTCAAGTGGAATTCCGGCGTTCTTCTGCTGACGCGGAGTCAGCCACTTCTGAAACTCTTCCTCGGAGACAATCTTAATCGGGGCCTTCATGTTATAGTGTCCGGTGCCGCACAACTGGTTGCAAGCGAGTTGAAAGTCGCCGGTTTGCGTTGCTTGGAACCAGACCCATCCAATCGTACGGCCAGGCACGCAATCCTGATAGAGACGGAATTCCGGCACATAAAAGGAGTGGATCACATCCCGCGAGTGGAGAAGGACATGCACTGGTCGACCGACCGGGATCACAAGATCCGTGGTGATGACATCTTGGGCGGTTTTTGGGTTCTCCGGATCCGTGCCGAAGGGATTCTGCGGCGTGATCTTGCGAACATCCATCGGGGCGAGTTGGCCAGTGATGCCAGGATAGCGCATCTGCCACCCGAACTGGTAACTGGAGACATCGATGGTTAGCGCGTTATCGGGCGCTGGACGGTGAATCTCCTCCCAGACGCGGTTACTGTAGATGGCGAGAGCCAGGAAAATAACGGTTGGTGCCGTTGTCCAGATGATCTCGAGAGTGTTGTTCCCGTGGCTGTAATGGGCTGGAACCCCCGGGCGACGCCGGTAGACGATGAGGTAGTAAATGTAGGTTCCCTGGGTAAGAACAAAGACTATGGCTGTTAGCCAGAAGATCATCTTAATGATCGAATCAATCTGCAGGCCCGTGGTCGTCACGCAGGGAGGGAGTCCGTAAATATTTCCATTGCGCTGCTCGGCAAGGGCACCACTGGCCATCAATATGGAGGCAAGAAAAACGCCTCGGGTCAGAAGGCGGGCAACTGTCTGTTTCGTGAAGAGTCGAGAAAGCATGGTGGTGATCATTTCTTAACAGGGGCTGATCCTGGCATGCCGGCAGGTTGAATTGCAGGCATGGCCATCAGTTGCTCTTGGGTGTACGAGTCGGTTGTGCCCGCGGTTTCTTTCCTGATTTGGGCAACAAAGTCCGGGGTGATGGCTGACGCGTTATTTCCCCAATCGGAGCGGATGTAGGTAAGAATGTCGGCGATCTGCTCATCGGAAAGCTGTTTCCAAGGCACCATGGCGTTGTTGTAAGCCTGCCCCATTACCATGAAATGTCCCTGTAGGCCGTTGAGCACCAGCATCACAAGGTGATTTGCGCCCATATTCCCTTGGGAGAGAACGTATTCGCTTCCCACTAGAGGTGGAAATTGACCGGAAACACCCATTCCCGTGGGTTGATGGCAGACAACACAGTTCTGTGTGTAGAGGCGCTTGCCGACCACCTTGGGATCCACGGGAGCGGCGACCTGAGCGCCACCACCTGCCCAATTGACGGCATTGGACTCGTAGACATCCTGACGGAAGCCGCCGCTGTTAAAAGCGAGATAAAACCCACCCCATGAGAGCGCCAGCATGAATGTCCCAACAAGCCATGGAGAGAGGGGCCTGTTCGTTTCTTCCGTTCCGTTCTCGTGCTGATGGTTGTGGTGATCGTGATTCACGGCTGGTCTTACTTATTTTGCTGCGCCGGTCTTCTTAACGGGAGCCTCCGGCAACGGGTAATCATGACGCAGGGAAAGGAGATAGGCGACCAGGTTCTTTGCATCGGAGGTCGGCACTACTTCGTACCCCGGCTTGGGAGCGTCTTCACCAGTTAGGTCGAGCGCCTCTTTGGAAAGCTGACCCTGAATCTTGCGGACTAAGAAAAGATCGTTAAAAGAGGGCATGAGCGAACCCTCGCAGACGGCAGATGGATGATAGAGGTGAACGAAGTGCCACTTGGCGTCGGGTCGCCGTGCGCCGATGTTCGAGAGATCTTGCCCAAGGCGGCGTGATCCGAGGAAGGCAGTGCTGTCACGCAAGTAGTCGCGGGCCACGGAAGGACGGACACCCCAACCGCGATCGACATCCGATGAGGTGATGCTGGTCTGACGGACCTGCTGGCTATGGCAGGAGATGCAACCCTCCATCGCGTAGATCTGCTGACCTGCAATGGCTTGACCCCCATAGACAGGAGGAAGTGTTCCCCCCGTATCCACATCGGGCACAGGCGTGAGACGTCCCAACTCAAGGACTGGGTAAGCCACCAGCCCAAGCCACGAAGTCAGGAAGACCAGAAAGATACCACTCAGCAATGTAGGGAGACGGTGCATGTTATTTCCCGGTTTGTTTGTTGAGGAGGTAATCCCTCGCAAGGGCGCGTGTGATATTCACGCCAAGGGTCAGGGCGGCTATCAGGAGGAATAATTGAGCCACGCACTCCATCAGGTGAAAGGGATAGGAGTAAGATGTGATGTTCAGGAAGGAGACGGTGGGATCAGCTAATGCAGTGCCTGTGAAGAGCCCCCCCAAGAGCATTAAGACAACGAGCATGCTGATACCCACCAGGGTCAGGATGTAGTGACGTCCCGAGAGCGTCGGGCACCAGCACTCCCGTTCGAGAAGTTGAGGGAGAGCCTCATAGAGCAGACCGAATAGTGGAAAGGAGATGGCGCCGAGGATCCAGAGTTGGGTCTTTGCCTCGGTGAAGGCCGTGAACCGGACTACCCCGCTGACATCGGGCAAAGAGGCTAGCGCACCGATCACACCCACTAGGACAAGCGCGTAGAGTCCCATGAGGAAGAAACGAGCGGGAAAGTTCGATGAAACAATGGCCTCCTTGCGGGGCATGCCAAAAAGATTGATCGAGATCATGAAGACTGGGATCAGAAAAAGGACCCCGGCAACGACCCCTGCTGAAGTCATCCAGGCAGGCACGGGACCTCCAATCAGGCGGTCCATGCCATTCCATCCTCCAAGGAGGAGAAGCATCCAGAAACCAAGGGTAGCCAGATGGCGGCGATTTAGTTGACAACCGAGAAGACGAGGAAGCATTGAGTAGGCTGATGCGAGGGCCACCGGCAACAACCAGAGGGCGAGAAGGCTTCCGCAATACCATGACTGGATAGGTCCTTGGGCGGATGCCTGGATCGGCTTCCATACGAGGAGAAGATTGGCTGTTCCATACACCCAGGGGAACCAGCAGAACGCAGCCACCAAGTACCACTGTGCCACCTCGGCGCGTCCGGTGCGGCGACGATCGAAGAGCAGTACAGCCCAGATCCCGATAAGAAGGAAGGAGAGTAGCAGCATGGCCGAAGCCCAATGGGGATACTCCAACCACTCCACGCCGGTGCTGTATCCGGCAAAAATAGCAAGTGTTCCAAGGAGTACAGCCAGATTCCAAAGGACCGTGGCACTGATGATAAGGGTCCTGATTAGCATCCCTCCTAAGCCATTGCCTTCCCCTCCACCAAGCGGACGTCCGCAGAGTCGAGCCATCAACCAGATGCCGGCAGCCATCGCGGCCTGTGAGGCCCATCCGTAAAGCATCAGATCGCGGGCCATCGGAGCGAGCCGTCCATAGTTTAGAAAGCTAATACCTCCAAGGAATCCAGGGGCTATCAGCTTGATGGAGACAACAAGAGAGAGAAGTGAGGCGATCACGAGCCAGTGAATCGCATTCCCGAAGAGGATGATCACCGGAAGGCGTACGGAGGCGTTGATGGAACGGCTATCAACAACGGGAGTATGTCCCGGATCCGTATGATGATGGGGAAGGGTGTCGAGGCTCATGGTTGCTCCTTTGCTGCGGAGGCTTGAAGGGAAGGCAGCACCAATTCCATGGCCTTCGTGATCGGAAGATGAATGATTCCCTTGGCCTTGTCATTCCAACCGTAGGTGGTGAGGGCTGTGGTGTCGGAGCTCTGGAGCTCAGCTAGATTCTTTGCACGGATAGCGGCGCGGTCGGCATCCTCGGTCTCCGTGACGGAACCGGAGCGGTTCAACCAGAGACCACCGAGCACAGCTGCGATCATTAAAATAAGAACTCCGATGAAAAGTAGAATGCCGGTCGATGATCGGGGCTTCTCCTGAATGGGTGTGTGATTATGGCTCATCAGTCGATGTAGTTAACAGCCTCCGCTAGGCGAGGGTCCCGGACTGGCCAGAGAGGTGAGTCGCCAAGACGTTTTAGGAAAACCGCACCCAGCGTGCAACCCATGGCAAGGAGGGCGACGACATCAAGTACGGCGGGGTGAAATCCCTCCGGATGAAGGACGGGTAGGATCATCGTGTAGACATCAAGCAGATGCATGGCCAGGATCCAACCAGCAATGAGGCCCAGAAACCCGGCACTTGCTTTCGGAGCCCTAAAGAGCAGAAGGAAAAAGGGAACTAGGAAGTGACCCACAACAAGGAGGATGCCGAGTGCCTTCCAAGAACCATTTGTCCTGAGTGTGTAGTAGGCACTCTCCTCGGGAATGTTTGCGTACCAGATGAGCATGTACTGCACAAAAGCGATCCAAGACCACAAGAGGGTGAAGGCGAGGAGAAGTTTACCAAAGGCAAAGTTGTGCTGAGTGTTCAGGACTTCCTTCAGGTAGCCTCCGGAACGGAGTGCATTGACAAGCAGGATGATCACACAGAGCGCCGAGAGCACGGAGCCTGCAAAGATATAGAGGCCCCAGATCGTCGAATTCCAGCGATAGTTGAGTCCCATGATCCAGTCGTATGACCAGAAAGTAAGAGCGATGGCCCCCACGGGGATCGTGAAGAAGGCGACACGGCGGTTGCGGATCGTGTGGATGGAGCCCCCATCAGAATCCTGTGCCAGCGAGTTGCGCCGCAGCGTCCATGCGACCGTACAGAAGAGTAGGAAATAAAATGCTGTGCGTACCCAGAAGAAATTCACGTTCAGGTAGGCCGCCTTCTCCGCGAGTTCGTGATTGTGTGCGGGGGACTGGGCCATCCAACTCCAGAGCAGGTCCGCCACGAAGAGCAGTGGAAGCAGGAGTAGCGTCAGGAGCGGGAAAAGGCACGAGATGTTCTCGAGTTGCCGACGGATGCCCACACTCCAGGCGGCATCGACGGCATGATGGACCACTACCCAGAAGATGGATCCGATCAGGATCGTGAAGAAGAAGCAGCCGGCGAAGAGCCAGGAGAATGCAAACTGCTTCGGATCACCGAGGCCCAGAATCAGAGCAAGTATGAGAGAAGCCAAGGCTGTGATGCAAAGGCCGACGAAGCGACCTCCCACATGCTTGTAATCGAAGTTCTCGGCAGCCGGAAGCGTTCCAGGCGCCTTATGCGCTTCAGCTGGGAGTGGTGTTTTCACGGTGCTCATGTGAGAGGGATTCGGTGTCAGGGCTTGGCGGGAGTTGATGCAGGAGCGCCGTCCTGGAGAGTTGCCCGATCCGCTGCAGGCACATCGTTCAGAGAGCCGTTCTGGGAGCGTTGCAGGGCGCGGATATAGGCGACGATAGCCCAGCGGTCCGGAACCTGAATGGTGGAGCCATAACCAAGCATGGTATTTTTACCATTCACGATCGTGTTGTAGATTTCACCATCGGTCATGTCCCGAAGGCGCTGCTGTTGCAGGTTGGCGACTCCGACCAAGCCATATTTTGTGGCGATTCCATTACCGGTTCCGGTGGCTCCATGGCAGACAGCGCACTGGATCTGATAGCGCTCACGCCCGCGCTCAAGGGTCGCCAGTGTGGAGCTGAAGGGAAGGCCGTTACCCCAGTTGGTGCCGATTTTACCAGTGTTGGCGTAATCCTCCTTGCCTGCAAACACCACCACGTCGTAGGGACTTCCCATAGTGGCGGTATCTTCTTTAGGAACAGAGGGCTGTGAATATCCAACAGGAACGGTGCCAGCAACATGGGAACGAGCGCCGCGACCATCAGCGTAAAAATCGCTGGGGGCCTGAGCTTTGACCTTTGGTTGGCGAACCATGTCGGGAAAAATCTCGATCGGCGGGCGCTTGGTCTTGTGGTTTAGGAAGGGATAGTCTCGCAGGCCGGCAATGGAGATCACGAGGATCGTCACGAGGGCGAGGAGCAGAAGGAAGTAGCGTACCATGGCGTATTAGGTGCCTTGTGGGGATTCAGGGGCCTCCAGGTGAATTGCAGTGACGTCACCGGCGCCGAGGTCGTGCAGGAGATCGGTCAAGCCGGCAGCGGAGAATTTTTTGTCCCGGGCCTCGATGGCCAGAAAGAAGCCGCGTGACGCCTCTTTGGCAAAGAGATCCCAGGCGAAGAGAGGATTGTTCCACCGAGGCATGCCACCGAGAAGGATCATCCCGAAAACAGCCGTGATCGCGCCGATCATCAGCGTCAGTGCCACGACAATAGCAATGTATTGAGGCAACGCTGAGAGATTCAGCGGTTTGCCATCGACAACCAGAGGATAGATCAACGTGCTCGGAATCAGCTCCATCGAGAGAGCTATCAGGATCGCAGAGGCGCCTCCTCCCAGGACAAGAAAGCTGAGAATAGATTTGGGAAGCTTCATCGCCTCAGCCAATCCGTGGATCGGATATGGGGTGAAGCATTCGTAGGCTGAGATCCCTTCGCTACGGAGGCGTTCCACAGCTCCAAGAAGAGCTTCGGGTGTCTTGAAACGCGCGCCGATCGCGTGGAGTGGCTCATCCTTGGATCCTGCAATGGGAAGGTGATTACTCATCTTAGTGGCTCTCTTCTGTAGAGTGGAGCGGTTGGGTGCCCGGCAGCGCCGCCTTAAGTTCGTTCATGCTCATAATCGGCACAAAGCGGATGAAGAGCAGGAAGAGGGTGAAGAAAATGCCAAGCGTTCCGGTCGCAGTCAGGATGTCCACGATCGTCGGATGAAAGTCCTTCCAAGAGGAGGGGAGGAAGTCATGGGTGAGCGTCGAGGTCACGATCATGAAACGTTCGAACCACATGCCGACGTTACAGAGAATTGCGAGGATGAAGACCAGAGGGAGGCAACGGCGGACCGCCTTGAACCAAAAGAGTTGAGGAACCGTCAGATTGATCGAGAGACAGGTGATGGCATACCAGGCGCTGCTCCCGGTGAATCGTTCCCAGAAAGCCCCACGCTCGAAAGGATTTGCGCTGTACCAGGCATTGAAGAGCTCGAAGACGTAGACGTAGGCCACGCAGGATCCCATCATTAGGAGGAGCTTGCAGACCTTGTCGAGCTGGGAAGGCGTGATTAATTCGCGGAGCTGGGGGTAGATCAGGCGGAGAGGCAGCAGAAGGGTTAGAACCGCAGCGCTTCCGCTGTAGACCGCTCCTACCATGAAGTAGAACGGGAAGATGGTAGCATGCCATCCGGGAACTACTGAGGTGGCGCAGTCGGAGGCCACGATTGTGGTGACGGTGACCACGAGTACCGAGGTGAGTCCGGCCAGCAGGACGTACATCATCTCGTAATGACGCCATTGGCGCGCCGTGCCGAGCCATCCAAGGGATGCGATGCCGTAGGCGAATTTTCTTACCTTGGTCGTGGCGCGGTCGCGGAGTATGGCAAGATCGGGAATCATTCCGGCAAACCAAAAAAGCGAGGAGACCGTCAGGTAGCTGGTCACGGCAAAAACATCCCAGAGGAGAGGGCTCGAGAAGTTGGGCCACATTCCGTAGCTGTTAGGCACGGGGAATAGGAACCAGACGAACCAGACGCGTCCGATATGGATCGCGGGATAGACGCCGGCACAGATGATGGCAAAGACCGTCATCGCCTCGGCTGCACGCGAGATGGAGAGGCTCCATTTTTGACGTGTTAGGAAGAGCAGTGCCGAGATGAGCGATCCGGCATGAGCCATCGAGACCCAGAAGATAAAGTTGGTGATGTCCCAAGCCCAGAAGCAGGGGCTGTTTGACCCCCAGACCCCCACGCCGGTCACGATCATGTAAAGGATGCAGGCGCCACCCATGGCGGCAAGTCCGCCAGACAGGGTTATCGCTGCATACCACCAAAGAGGAGTCTTACCCTCGACGATCGAGCAGACGGCATCGGTTACCCAGAGCGGTCCCCTGTTGTTGAGCACTTGCGGCGGTCGGGCGAGGATGCTTAACTCGTGAGCGTCCTGTTCTGTGCTGGTGATGGTGGGAGCTGTTGACATGCTTTCCTTAAGCGTGCACTTCGTGGCTGTTTGCAGCGCCAACGAGTTCGGCGCCGGGCATTGCCGGATTAGGATTACGGATCCTCGCCATGTAGGTGACACGAGGGCGGGTGTTCAGATAATTCAGCGAGTTGTAGGTGCGCTCATCGGCCTTGGCCTTCGAGACTGCACTCTCGGGATCCTTGATATTTCCGAAGACAATCGACTCGGAGGGACATGCTTGCTGGCAGGCAGTCTTGAAAGCAGGCATCGGGGTCTTAGTGACATCGCTTGCACCAGCCTTCACCGAGCGGGCGATCTTCGCCTCCTCGATACGCTGGATGCAGAAGGTGCATTTTTCCATGACTCCGCGCATGCGGACAGTCACATTCGGATTCTTCGACATCTTGAGGCTGTCGGCCATTCCCTTGGGTGCGAGCGGTCCGTAGTAGAGTTCATCAAGCGGACGCTCGTTGTAATCAAACCAGTTGAAGCGGCGAACCTTCCAGGGGCAGTTGTTGGCGCAGTAACGGGTGCCGATGCAGCGGTTATACGCCATCAGGTTAAGACCTTCTTCACTGTGGACGGTTGCATTTGCCGGGCAAACCGCCTCGCATGGAGCACTCTCGCATTGCTGGCACATGACGGCCATTGGGATCATCTCGAGACTCTCCTCCTTGTGATCGGCACTGGAGAACCAACGATCGATACGGATCCAAGCCATGTCGCGACCGCGGCGGATCTGATCCTTGCCAACGACGGGTATGTTATTCTCCGCCTGGCAGGCAACAATGCAGGCATTGCAGCCGATGCAGGAATTCAGGTCAACCGAGAGGCCCCACTGAAGGTCTGAAGTGAGTGGGGGATTTGGATAGATTGAGATCGGTTTGGCCAACTCGCCATCCATCTCTGCGGCGAATCCAGGTTCCTTCTTGAAGGTCTCAAGGGTTCCCTCGCGGGCAATGTCGCGACCCTCCATATTCTGGTGATCCTGAGTGCGGGCGAAGACATAGGGTGCACACGGTAGTGACTCTACTTTTACCCCGGTACGAAAACCAAGGCCGGAAGAGCGAAGCGGATAGGCATCGAAACCAACCTTGTCCATCACATGGGTAATACCTTGGCGACCGTAACCAAGGGCGATGCTGACAGATTTCTCGGCATGGCCTGGAGCCACGAGGGCAGCGGCTTGCACGGAGCGGCTACCGGCGGTGATTTTTACAAAATCTCCGTCCTTGATGCCTAGCATGCGGGCGTCTGCTGGGCTGATCAGGGCTGCGTTGTCCCAGACAAGCTTTGTCACGAAATCGGGGGTCTCCTGAAGCCAGGAATTTCCCGCATAGCGGCCATCATCCACGCTCGAACTCCGGAGAAAAACTACTTCAAACTCTCCCGGTTCAAGAACTCCTTCCGCAGTCCGGAGGGCGGTAAGGGCAGACTCCTGATTAAAAGAGGGATTGGAAAGAGGCCAGGCAGTTCCTGCGGCAAAGCCGTTTTTCAGGAAGGTGTTCCAAGCGTCATCCGAGGAGTTGCTTGAGTAGGTGTTGAAGCTCGACCGTACGGCTGTCAGGGCATCCCCGCTTTCGCCTGCTAACTGGGCTAGAATCTCCACAGAAGAGACTCCGTTCCACAGGGGAAGAATCATTGGCTGTACGGAACAAATAGTTCCGTCAAATGATCGGGAATCCCCCCATCGCTCCAGATAGTGGGCTGCTGGAACGTGCCAGTTGCAGGCCTTGCTTGTCTCGTCCGCGAAGAGACTCAGGTGCAAGGTCTCGGGAACAGTGGCGAGCAGATTGCGAAAGTCGAGGTCTGGCTGCGCCGAGTAAACCGGATTGTTTCCCAGAATCAGAAGAGTCTTGACCGATCCTGCCTTGATGGCCGTACAGAGATCAGCAAGTGATGGGCCTGGAGTGCCGTTCGTCTGGCCGGCTTGGATCGTGGTGCCCAGATTCCCAAGAGAGGAATTGATCGCAATCGCCAGAATCTGGCTGGCCTTGGTCTGCTGTGGACCGGCGATCACAATGCTTTTGCCACGCGCGGAGATGAGGTCATCAGCGACCCCGTTCATCCAGGATTGCCCGTAATCGCCAAGTTTTGTTGTTCTCTGTGCTCCAGTCGATGTGAGGAAGGTCGTGCTGAGAGTTGCCAGATCGGTGTCGCCGGTTTTGTGCGCGATGATAGCGGCAAGCGTGGCTGTAAAGTTGCCGATTTCGCTTGAGCGCACGCGAAGGCGGTGATCGGCCATGCCGCCGGTGAGGCTGAAGTGGTTTTCAGCCACGTAGAGCCGATTCATCTTCTGTCCAGGATTGCGGCGCTGGGCGAAGCCCTTTGCAAATCCAAGCCCCGAGGCGGAAGGATTTAGAAAGTCGCTGTCCAGGGAAAGAATCACGTCAGCGCCCCCAAAATGATAGATCGGTTTGACTCCTGCTCCTATCGCTGCTGCGACGGCCGCCTCTGATTCACGCATGGATATGGCCTCATCTGCTACCCAGATCAGTTTTGGAAACTGTTTTGAAATCGAAGCGTGAAGACGGTTGATGGTTGGTGAGTGATCCCGACCGACGAGAACGGCCACCCCTTCGCCGCCGTTGCCCACGGCCCTCGTCCTGATATCCGCGATCAGGCTGTCGAGCGCTGCGCGCGTCGATTTTACGGAGTTGAAAGTGATTTCTTTGGACCGGTTCGGGTCGTAGAGATCAAGTATTGAAGCCTGGGCAAACGCATCGGTCGAGCCGTTGCTAGCAGGATGTAGGGGATTTCCCTCAATCTTCGTGGGGCGACCATCGGAGGTGGTCACGATCAGGGGAACCGCCCCAACCGGGGAGGGCATGGAACTTGCGTAATAAAGGAACTTGCCGGGAATTGTCCATTCGGCGCTCTTGGCAAAAGGAACCAGATGTGCCTCGGGGCGACGGCAACCGGTCAGAGCAGCCCCCGAGAGTGCGGTTGCTGCACCCATGAGGCGCATGAAATCGCGGCGCGAGAGTCCTGAGGATCCCTCTTCTCGGCCGGAAGCTGGATCGGAAAACTCACGGCCAAGATCCTCGGTGAAAGCTATGGAATTTTCACGCTCGCTTAGCGAGCGCCAGAGAGTGGGTTTCGCATCACGCTCAGGATGTGGAAAAATCTTTTTCATCGGTGGCATCCTCCGCAGTTGACTGGTGGATTGACCTTCCACTCTTCTTTGAATTTCGTCCCCATCTCAAGTTGGTCGGAAGCTGTCGCGGGATGCCAAGACATGTTGAAGATCTCCGAGGGCGGACGCAGGAAGTTCTCAGGAGCGCGATGGCAGTCCAGGCACCACTTCATACTCAGGGACTCAGCCTCATAGACCACGCTCATCTCGTTGACCGCACCGTGACAACTGTAGCAACTCACCCCACGGTTCACGTGGACGGCATGGTTGAAGTAGGCATAGTCTGGTAATCTATGAATCTGGACCCAAGGAATCGGCTGGCCGGTCTTCCAGCTTTCGCGAACGGGTGCCAGTCGCGGACTGTTAGGGAGTATCTTTCCCTCACCATGGCAGTTGATGCAGGTCTGGGTGGTTGGGAGGTTGGAATGAGCGGCAACCTCCACAAAGCTATGACAATAACGACAGTCCATGCCCAACTGTTTGACGTGCAGGGCGTGTGAGAAGGGAACCGGTTGGTCAGGTTGGTAGCCGACACGGGTGTACTTCGGGGTGAAGTAGTACCAGATCCCAAGGGTCACGGGCGCTCCCACCACTAGCGCGCAGACGAGCAGCTGTAGCGGGAACCAATTGACCCATCGGGGAAAGAAATTCGACATCTGGTATTAGAGATCGCCCGGATGGAGGAATTCTCAGGCGGAAATAGAGTAGAAAGTCAGCGGCTGATGGCAAGGAATTTGGTTTGAAAAATGACGTTCTCTCGAATCGAGTACGGAAATCGCCCTTCTTATCTTTGTCATGATTCTGCCCTCGCTACCGCAATCCATCTCTTTTAGTTTTTCTTGCATGAAGCGCTGGCTTTTTTTCCTGCTCTCGGGTCTTTTGCTCCAGGGTCTCCCCATCCTGCAAGCTGCGCCTCAACCGCAGCACAATCTCCAGAAAGTTTTGCTCTCCCTGGGTACCAATACACTCGCCGCCCAAGTGGCTGCTGATGATGCCTCCAGGGAGCTCGGTTTAATGGCTCGCAAGGGGCTTGATCCTGACGAGGGTATGGTTTTTGTCTTTCCACAACCGCGTTCCGTCAACTTCTGGATGAAGGATACTCCGATTCCCCTCTCGATTGCTTATATCTCGGCTTCCGGAAGAATCTTGGAAACTCACGAACTTAATCCACTTGACGAGACTCCGGTGCCGAGCGCTTCAAGTGCCGTTGTGTATGCTCTTGAAGTCCCACGGGGATGGTTTGCTTCGCATGGGGTCCTTGCGGGCGATCAGATCGGAGGCCTGCCCCTGCCCGCCATTGCGAAGTAATCGCCCAACAAAGACCCCGCACTCCTATTCAGGAAGCGGGGTTTTGCTATATTTCGGTATCCGGATGAGGAGTCTAAAAGACTCCAGCCTGATAGGCTGCATAAGGGCCCATGCGATCCTATCGATTTGAGGGGCGATAGTTGCTCATACTTTGAGCTCCTCATTCGTTTGGGCGTTCGTGATGGAGAACTTCTCCACGTGGAGCGTGGCATCTGAGCGGAAGATAAGGCGCCCCGCATAGCGGCGCTCTATATCGATAAGAAGTTCCTCGTCCTCGGTACGGAGTCTGTTCAGAAGCTCTGGGTGTACGGTGACGCGGAACTCGTGAACATCCTCCTGATGTCGCTTCATGAGAGTGTGCAGTGCTCTCTGGAGTTCGACGCTCATGGTCATGGAGCTCTTCACGACTCCTTTGCCGTGGCAGTAGGCGCAGTTTGTGTAGAGAGAGCTGGATAGACTCTCTTGGGCGCGTTGACGGGTCATCTCCATGAGGCCGAGAGGTGAGATCGGGAGGACGTGGGTGCGCGCCTTGTCCCGGCGGAGGCGGTCACGCATCCGCTGGTAGACGGCCTGCTGGTCCTTGCGGTTCTTCATGTCGATGAAGTCGACAACGATGAGGCCGCCTATGTTGCGGAGTCGGAGTTGGCGGGCGACCTCGTCGGCAGCTTCCATGTTCGTCTGGAAGAGGGTTTTGTCCATGTCCTTACTCCCCTTGTTCCTACCGGTGTTAACGTCCACAGCGATCATCGCCTCGGTCTCGTCGATGACAAGGTAGCCGCCGCATGGCAACCAAACTTGACGGAGGAAGGCGCTGTCGATCTGTGTCTGGACGTCGAAGTTATCGAAGATGGGCTTCTGACCGCTGTAGTGATGGATGGACTTCTTGGCTCGTTTGGAAATCTGGCCCACTAGCTCCTGCATGCGCTCGGCCGCCCTGAGATCATCCACATGAACGGCATCTACGTTTTCGGTAAGCAGGTCGCGCACAGTGCGGTCGATTAGATCGGGTTCGAGAATGAGTGTGCTGGCGGTCGGTTTCTCAGCCATGCCCTTCTCCACTTCGCGCCATTGGTCGAGCAGAAAGCCTAGGTCACGCACAAAGAATCGGGCCTTCTGGCCCTCGCCTGCGGTGCGGATGATGATCCCCATTCCCTCCGGAAGGGTTAATTCTGTGAGGATCTTGCGGAGACGCGCACGCTCCTTGGGATCTTCGATTTTACGAGAGATGCCGCACTGGTCGCTGAATGGCATCAGGACCATGTAACGCCCCGCCATGGAAATATTGGTGGTGATGCGCGGTCCTTTGGTCCCGATCGGTCCCTTGGTCACCTGAACCATGATTTCACTGCCGACTGGGTAGACTGTAGGGATATCCTTGGCGGTGAGTTTTTTCTTCGACGGAGCCTGTTTTCCGGAACGCTGTACGGCCTCAATGCCGCTGTCGAGTGCGGCAGGAATGGCGTCCCAGAAGTGGAGAAAGGCGTTCTTCTCAAAGCCGATATCAACAAACATTGCCTTGAGGCCATGCTCGATATTGCGCACCTTGCCCTTGAAGATTCCTCCTACGATGTTGCGCTCGCTGTCACGCTCGATGGAGTACTCCTCGAGCTTTCCATCCTCTAGGACGGCGACTCGCTTTTCCAATTTTTCGCAACTAACGACCAACTCGATGCGTGGGCCTGATTTTTTTACGCCTAGGAGGCGTTTGACGGTTTCAATGATGCTCATTTTTGAATGGGTGAATTAATGGGTTAGGCTGAAGGTTGAAAAGTGATGACTTTGAATTATGGTTGAAGGGTGCAGTAAATAGGAAATTGGGATGTGGTAATGGGGTTCTCTTGGAAATTAAGGAGGGCTTGTGATGTCAATTAATAGTCTAACTGTTTTTATACTAATAGGGTTTCGTTTGCATTAGTTGGATTGTTTCGGAACGGCGGAGCGACCGCCCCCCAAGAAGTTGAAAAATTTCTGAAGGCCACCCTGCTGGCGCGGTTTATTATTAGCTCGTCCTTGGGTGTCTGCGTCCTCCTTGATATCCGGCTTCGCCGAAGGCCCCCCTGCGCTTCCGTCACCGCCACCTGTAGGGGAGGGGGCTTCGGTTGGTGCATCCACCGCATCCGTCTCCGTACCGTACATGGAAGGAAATTCCTTACTGAAATCAACACCGCTTATCTGTTGGAAATTCCCCATTGCCGGTGGCAGGAAGTCGAGTTTGATCTCCTGACCGTTTTCCATGGCCAGAATCTGCTCAAGGATTTTGGAGGCGATGGGAGCAGGGACGGAACCACCCGACTTGCCCCCCTGGACGAAGACGCAGACCACGTAGCGGGGCTTGTCGTAGGGTGCAAAGCAGACAAACCATGTGTGGTAATCCTTGATGCCGTTTCTCCAGAACTGTGCGGTTCCGGTCTTTCCGGCAACGACAAGATCCTTGACCCGTGCCTTGCGGGCGGTGCCATCGCTATCGTTGACGACTTTCCACATTCCCATGCGGACCTTCTCGAACTGATCCGCTGTGATTCCTCCATCCCTGAGGATATCGCTGTGGACCTTCATCGGTTCATCCTTCAAGACGGTGCCATCCTGGGCGACGACCTTCTTGATGAGGTGAGGTTCGTAGACGGTCCCTCCGTTGGCAACCGTTGCGGCCACGACCGACATCTGAAGTGGAGTTGCGAGCACGAATCCCTGTCCTATCGCAGTGTTGGCGGTGTAACCGGGACTCCACCGCTCGCGGGGATAATTCTGGGCTAACCAAGTTGTTCCCGGCATGACACCAGCCGCGACATTGTTCAGTGGAAGATCGGATTTCTGCCCTAGTCCGAGCATGCTGCCGACAGCATTGATCTGGTCGATACCCGCTGCGTTCCCATACTGGTAGAAGAAGGGATCACAGGAATTTTTGAGTGCCGTACTCAGGTCCTGACGGCCGTGAGGAGGGAGAGGAGGCTTGGCAGTGAGCACCCAGCATTTCATGTATTTATCTCCGTACTGGACGCCGCCCGTGCAGTCGAACTGCTTGTCAGAGATTCCTGCCCTAATTCCTGCAAGCGCGGTGCAGAGTTTGAAGGTGGATCCGGGTGCATAAGCATTTACCGCCCTGTTCATGAGGGGATCAGTCTGATCTTTCGCGAGTTTGTCCCAATCTGACTTTGAGATGCTCGGGACAAACTGGTTGGGGTCGAATGAGGGGACCGACGCCATAGCGAGAATCTCCCCGTTGTTCGGGTCAAGAACGACCGCTGCACCCCTGCCGACAACACGCAGGGCCTTCTCCACGATATACTGGATGCGGGCATCGATCGTCATGCAGACCCTGGCTCCCTGCTTGGGTTCTATCCGCGAGGTCTCCCCATCAATGACGCCGTGAGCATTGCGCTGAAGAAAGCGTGTGCCTGCCGTGCCTCTCAGTTCATCATCGTAGGCTTTTTCAACCTGTGCCTTGCCCTCGATATCTGGCTGATAAAAACTAAATTGCTCCGCCTCTTCCATGTCGACCTTCGTTGGGACGCCGACGTAACCGAAAAGATGGGCAGCCAGGGCTCCGTAGACATAGTGACGCACCGGCTTAAGCGTTACCGTGACCCCAGGAAGATCGAGATTGTTCTCGCTGAAGCGTGCCATGGTCTCAAAGTCGAGATCCTGGCGGTAGACGTAGGGAACCTCCGAATTATCGCGAAAGTGAGCTTGAAGCTTGCGACTGTTATAGTCACCAGCGAGGCCCAGTTTTTCAAGGCGAGGAACGATGGAGTCATTGACGATCTTGACGATATCGGGCTCTTCCTTGTTGACCGGCATGCCGTGATCAAGTCCTCGGTAATGTCGCACGGGAACTGAGTCGTATTTTTCCCTCCATGCCCGGACGATGTCTGGAAGGTAGAATTCAACTTCCATGCTGGCTCGGTTCTCGACGAGCGGAACTCCTCGCCTGTCACAGATTTCGCCGCGTACAGCGGGGAGCCTGATGGTCAACTGAGAGTGCCCCTTGATGCGGGCCTTGTAGTCAGCACCCTTATAGATCTGGACATACCACATCCTCGATACAAGCAGGCATAGCGCGATTGTCAGGCATGCCCCGAGGATCAGGATCTTGCGCAGGGATTCATCCGGAACTTTCATGACCTCAGAGATCGAAGGGCGCCGGATTCTTGGTTAAGGTTCCTTCGGAAGAGATGGGAACGAGGGACCTCAATAGTAAGTACAGTAGGGGGGCGAGCAGTAGGGAGACTCCGCTTGGAACCGCTAAGCGCGTGAGTAGAGTCATATCTACAGGAAGGCCACCCCGCTTGGCACAGATCATCAGGAACTCGCCTCCCAGCATGGTGATCGTCACCAGGAAGCTCCCCAGGGCATGGAGCTCCCACCGCAAGCCATGGGTCACCTCTCCGGAAATCTGTAAGACAATCGCCCAGCCAAAGAAAAAGAGAATGGCGGGTGCGAGCCCTCCTTCAGCATGTCCCGACTGGAATTGAAGGAGAACCAACCCTTGTATCAGCGCGGTGGCTAGTGCAAAGAAGAGTGCAGGAATAAAAGGAAGGGCCAGTGCCCCGAAGCAGAAGAGGACTGGAAGGAGTTGGATGCGTTCCTGGGAGGGCGGAAGGGCAGGTAGTAAATCCTGAATGACTACCGCTACCGGCAGCAGGCACAGCAGGAGAATAAGAAACAAAATTCTCATTTGCCTCCCGTGACGATGAAGACTTCCTCGAGGTTATCGAGATCTGCCGCTGGTTCGAGGGTTGCCTCGCCATCGAGTTCGCGGGGGTGAAATTTTTTCACTGTGCCAAGTGCTATGCCAGAAGGAAAGACTCCTCCGCTTACCCCTGCTGTATAAACCTTCTGTCCCGGTTGAAGATCGGCCAGTTTACTGAGGAAGGTGAGCTGAAGATCCCCGTTTCCGATCCGTGGCCCGGCACAGATTCCCTGCTCCTTGGTTCCTTCGACTTTCGCCGCCACTTTGCAGTTTTCGTCGGTGATGAGCAGGACTTCCGAGATGTTCTCCGAAACGGTGGTCGTCTTGCCAATTAGTCCCCGGTCAGTAATGACGGGCATGTCGGTAGCGATGCCGTCCTTCGTTCCCCTGTTGATCTTAACCGTATTCCACCATACTCCCGAATCGTGGCTAAGGATGGTTGCGGGAACGAGTAGGAAGGAAGAATGCTCACGGTAACCGAGCACCTGCCGTAGATGGTTGTTCTCCTCCAGGAGGTCGCGCAGACCATTATTTTCGGCACGCAGTCGGCGATTCTCCGCATCAAGACGACCGCACTCCGTCTCAAGTTGGTCAAGGGTTAGAAGATCCTTACCAATGCTACCAAGGCTGCTTTTAACGATGTGACCGGACTGCGAGATCGGTGATAGGAATCCAATGAGCCCAGACTGCATCCAGGATAGGGCACCCGATCCGAGTAAACAAAAAAACAGACCGGCTACGGCCAACAAAATCAGTGCAGCTATCTGAAGCTTCTTCATGCCGGATAAATGGTCGTCTTCCCTGAGGGGGAACGAAATTTGTCAGGCTAGTTGCCCTCTATGATCTTGCCCTGTCAGCGGCGGCGACAGCTCGGAGAAATTCGATCTCCTGAAGCGCTTTGCCAGTGCCCTCTGCCACGGCACTAAGGGGATCCTCAGCGATATGGACAGGGAGTCCGGTCTCCTCGGCAATGAGTTTGTCGAGTCCACGCAGAAGGGCTCCGCCGCCAGCAAGAACAACTCCACTGTCAACGAGATCGGCCGAGAGTTCAGGAGGGCAGCGCTCGAGGGTTATCCTCACTGCCTCGACGATTCTTGAAACGGGTTCCATGAGCGCTTCTCGGATCTCTTGGGAGGTGATAGTCACCGTCTTTGGCAACCCGGCGACCAAGTCGCGTCCCTTGACTTCCATGGTCAGTTCTTGATCGATTGGATAGGCGCTTCCAAGTCGGAGTTTGATTTCCTCAGCGGTGCGCTCACCGATCATCAAGTTATAGGCTCTTTTGAGATACTGGACGATGGCATCGTCAAGTTCGTCACCTGCGACGCGCACACTACGACTGATCACAATGCCTGCCAGTGAGATAATGGCGACTTCGGTTGTGCCGCCTCCAATATCGATGATCATGTTGCCTGCCGGATCGGTGACCGGTAAGCCGACTCCTATCGCTGCAGCCATGGGCTCTTCGATCAGATAGACCTCGCGGGCCCCGGCGTGCATCGCTGAGTCTTTGACGGCCCGCTTTTCCACTTCCGTGATGCCGCTTGGGACTGCAATGACAACACGGGGTCGGACAAACCGCCGGTGACCGTGGGCCTTGGTGATAAAGTGTCGGAGCATGGCCTCCGTGATTTCGAAGTCAGCTATGACACCATCCTTGAGGGGGCGGATTGCGGTGATGTTGCCCGGGGTTCGGCCCAGCATTCGTTTAGCTTCGTCACCGACCGCGAGAACGTGGGTGGTACCCGCCTTGACGGCCACGATAGATGGTTCCCTGAGAACGATCCCATGATCTTTTACGTAGACCAAGGTATTAGCGGTGCCGAGATCGATGCCGATGTCGCTTGAGAGAAATCCAAAAAGTTTGTTGAACATGGGGAAATGTAGTGGTGGAAGTTGAAAAGTTGAAAAAGAAGGAGGTTTGAGCACAGAAAAACAATTGCAAAACGGCTTCCTTTTTTACGAAGTAGGAGGCAAGTCGACTGCGGTTGCTATCTTTTTGCTATCCTCTAATGCATAAAAGCAAGACCTTCAGGCGTCAAGCACCCCCTCGGGCAAGAAGGGTATTTCGGAGATTCTTAACAGAGTGAGGTTGTTTTGGGGCCGATTTTGCGTGAGTTGGCTCTCTGCTTGCGTATCGTAAGAGGACTTATGGCCAGCATTTTCGGCACACTATTTCGCGTCTCCACTTGGGGAGAATCTCACGGTGGCGGGGTTGGTTGTGTCATCGATGGGTGTCCTCCTCGGCTTAATCTAACCCCGGAGGAGATCCAACTTGAACTGGACAGGCGACGCCCTGGTCAGAGTGATATTGTGACGCCTAGGCAGGAAGAGGACAAGTGCCGCATTCTGTCGGGGGTCTTCCACGGGCAGACACTGGGCACCCCGATCATGATCGCCGTCGATAACAAGGATGCACGCCCCTCCGCCTACACGGAGATGGAAACCATGTTCCGCCCCTCGCATGCCGATTACACCTACCAATCGAAATACGGCATCAGGAACTGGGAGGGGGGAGGTCGATCCTCTGCACGGGAGACGATTGGGCGTGTCGCGGCGGGAGTCGTGGCCCGAAAAGTAATCCGGAGTCTCCATCCCTCTTACGAGGTTGTGGCTTATGTGCGATCAATTCATGACCTGGATTCGCAGGTTGATCCCTCAAGCGTCACTGTTGCAGAGGTGGATGCCACTCCGGTCCGCTGCCCCGATCTGAAGGCCGCGGTGGCCATGATCGAGCGTATCAAGGAGGTCCGCTCAAGTGGAGATAGCATTGGAGGGACTATCGAATGTGTCGTCCGTGGAGTGCCGTCCGCGCTTGGCGAACCGGTCTTTGACAAGCTCGAGGCCGACCTCGCTAAGGCGATGATGAGTCTCCCCGCTACAAAGGGCTTCGAAATCGGCAGCGGCTTTGCTGGCACTCAACTTACCGGCAGTGAACACAACGATGCCTTTGTCATTGAGGAGGGGAAGATTACAACCGTCACCAACCGATCCGGGGGCATTCAGGGAGGCATCAGCAACGGCGAGCACATCTTCTTCCGCGTGGCCTTCAAGCCCACTGCCACCATTGCGAAGGTCCAGCAGACCGTCAATGTCGATGGAGAGTCCGCCGAGTTGGCCGCACGCGGCCGTCATGACGCTTGCGTCCTCCCTCGCGCCGTCCCGATGGTCGAGGCGATGGTGAACCTTGTGATCTGTGACCACCTGCTCCGCCAGCACGGTCAGAATGTCCTCCCCTGATTTTGCACCTTTGGCCGAGGCTCTTAGGGAGCGTCTCGCCGCCATTGCTGATCACGTTCATCGTGACCGGGATGAGGCGGGTCATCTCCAGCGGTTGATCGAGGTCTCCGGGAGAATCGATACCCTGATCACAGGTCTCCCCTCTTCCGACCTCGACCCGCAGTTCCTCCACTATCTGGAGCGTCGTAGCTACGAAAAGGCCCTGGCTTGGATCGATGGCGCCGAAGGCGCAGGCAAATAGACTAAAGGTCAAAGGCTATTAGGGCTGATTGCTGATTCAGTCCGTTAGTATAAAAGCCATCAGCCTAACAGCCTTGTATTAACCCCCTTCCTCCTTCAATCTTTCCCTTATGGACTCCCTGATCCGCATCCTCAAGCAGAACTCCGCAATTCCCCGTGCTGACCTCGCCCGCCAACTCGGCCTGAGCGAGGATGATCTTGCTGCCAAGATTGTGAAGCTTGAGACCAACGGGACGATCCTCGGCTACCATGCTGTGATCAATCGAGAGAAGTGGGATACCGATGCCGTAACGGCCGTGATCGAGGTCCGCGTCACCCCAGAACGTGAGGGTGGATTCGACCGTATCGCTAACCGTATCGCCGGATTTGAGGAGGTTCAGAGCGTTTACCTTATGAGTGGCGGACATGATCTCATGGTGGTCGTGGAGGGAAGCAATCTCCGCGAGGTCGCCTCGTTCGTGGCCGACAAGCTCAGCACCATCGAAGCAGTCCAGTCGTGCGCAACCCATTTCCGGCTCAAGACCTATAAAGAAAACGGTATTCTCCATGCTGTTGAAGAGGCTCCCGAGAGGCTTGCGGTCAGCCCCTGATTTAATCACGATTTAAGGATACAAGGGTCATGAGCAGTTCGCGTATCGCGGAGCACGTCCGCAACATTCCCCGCTCGGGCATCCGCGATTTCTTCGAGATCGTCCAGTCGATGAAAGAGGTCATCTCGCTCGGCATCGGCGAGCCAGACTTCGTCACTCCATGGCATATCCGCGAGGCAGCCATCTATTCCCTCGAGAAGGGCAAGACCGGTTACACTTCCAACCTAGGCTCCCCACGCCTCCGTCGTGCGATCGCGAAGTATGTCGAGCAGTATTTTGCCGTGGAGTACAACCCACATGATGAGATCATCGTCACGGTCGGCGTCTCCGAGGCGATCGATCTGGCGCTTCGATCACTCATCAATCCCGGCGACGAGGTCCTCTACCACGAACCCTGCTACGTCTCCTACAGCCCCAGCATTCAACTTGCCGGTGGTGTGCCCGTGGCGGTGGCCACGCGTGCCAAGGATGAATTTTCACTCAGGGCTTCCGACCTTGAGAAGGTAGTGACCAAGAGGACCCGCGTCTTGATGCTCAACTTCCCGACCAACCCCACTGGGGCGGTCATGCCACTGGAAGAGCTTAAGAAGATTGCTGCCTTCGCCGTGAAGCACGACCTCGTCGTCCTGACCGACGAGATCTACAGCGAGCTTACCTATGACGAGGTGCCTCATCACTCCATCGCCGCCCTCCCCGGCATGAAGGAGCGAACCCTTTTCCTACATGGATTCTCAAAGGCCTTCGCCATGACCGGCTGGCGCATCGGTTATGCCTGCGGTCCCGCCGACATCATCGAGGCTATGATGAAGATCCACCAGTACTCCATGCTCTGCGCCTCCATCATGAGCCAGGAGGCCGCCTGCGAAGCGCTCGAGCGCGGCCAGCGTGCCATTGAGCGCATGAAGGAGGAATACCGCCTGCGTCGGAACTTCATTGTCTCTTCACTGAACGAGGCCGGCATCCCGTGCCATCTCCCCAAGGGAGCCTTCTACGTCTTCCCCGACATCCGAGGCACCGGTCTCTCGAGTAAAGATTTCTCGCTGAAGCTACTCGACGCGAAGAAAGTAGCCGTCGTTCCCGGAACCGCATTCGGGCCTAGCGGCGAGGGGTATGTGCGCTGCTCCTACGCAACCGGCATGAACCAGATTAAATTGGCATGTCAGCTCATTGCCGATTTCGTGAAGAAGTAGGCTCGGGATTCATGGTGTGGCACGGTGGCGCTGCTTGCTTGCAGGGATTGAGTTCCGCAACACACTCCACCCTAACCTTGGCTTCTACATAAGTCGTTGAAGTCTTCGGCTTCTAATTCGCCATCGGGATGGCGGCTCTCACGGGATTGACTGCGACCTCAGGTCTTCCCTCTAGCGGTTCATGCTGGAGCATAATCTGACGCGTTTTGCTCGGCACAAACCCAATGGATTCGAATTCGCCTATCGGTGATCGCCACGAATGTGGCCACCCTAACGGGATTCGAACCCGTGTTACTCCCGTGAAAGGGGAGTGTCCTAGGCCACTGGACGATAGGGTGCTGAGTGGAGGAGAGAAGATGCCCTAAGCGGGCTTTATTTCAAGCAGGATCGCCAGAAAAGGGACGAATTCCAGAGCATGGGATTTTCATCCGGGGGCAATGTAACGTTCCCTCGGGTGCGAAACCGTTATTCATTTCCAAGGTCCGGGCCGATCTCCACGGAGTCCACGCATGATCAAGGAGTAGGAATAAGCGGGGGAAGGGATAAGAAACTGGCACAAAAAAAGGCCGCAGATATCTGCGGCCTTTTTTTGATGACTCCCGATTTAAGGGGAGCAAGAACTACTATTTAGAATCCGAGTGGGCGAAGCTTCGTCTTAGAGGCACCCTTCTTCAAGGATCCTTGGTGGGTCTCAATGAAGTCGCGGACCGCACGCACAACGACGTCACTGAGAGTGACATCGGCGTGATCGGCAATGGCTTGTAGTAGGTCTTTTTCGTCCGTGGGAATGCGGACTGTCATGATCCCGTCGCGGCGTTTAGGCATGTTTCAACAATAAGAATAAAAAACCACTTATCAACTTTAAAAATGCCACTCATGAGAAAAAAATCACATAAAGCATTACATAATTAATACAGCAGTTAACGACAGATGAACATGAAAGCTTAATGCTGCTTTGATCCAGCAATGATGAGTTGAGATGATCTTTATGGGAAGTTCTGCTTAAGAAATACAGCAAGGCCAAGCATGACGATGGAATTAACACGAGAGGTTCCGTGTGGGCATTTTTGATATGTGGACGAGTTCATTCGACAAAAAAGTGTGCCAGCAGCTTGAAAACGAATTTCTACATGTAGTATGTGAGGTATTCAAACCCAGTTGGACTTTAGAGTGTGGAAAAATGGAGTCTGCTGTTCTGCTGCAAGTTACGCCAAGCGAGCAGTTACATTCGGAGTAATGTCACTGTGAATGATTCCGATCTGCCTGAGGATGCTGAAACCGACCATGGGGATTAGTCGGGAACGTATGTTTAGATTGAAGAGGCAGCCATTGACACTAATCTGGAACACCAAAACCTAGAGAAAAAGATACGCGCGATCAAAAAAATCTACTTGGAATGATTTATGATCAAGCTTATCAACATTTGCTTTCATGGTAAGTAGAGAAAAAGTAAGAAACTGTGCGATTGTTAATAAAGCAAATGACCATCATGACGATAGCTGCTATCGAGCACCAAAGGCTCAGGAAACTTCTGTGATAAGTCGGTAAACCACGACCGCCGCGTCTCTAATAAACATGTTTAATTCCCAAAAGATAGTCGTTGTCATGCCTGCTTACAACGCCGCAGAGACCTTGCTCAAAACTTACAATGAAGTTATTGCAACTGGTATCGTTGACGAGGTGATTCTTGTTGATGATGCCAGCAAGGATCGAACTGTGGAGATAGCCAAAACGATCCCCAATATTCAAGTGATCGTGCATGAAAAGAATCGAGGTTACGGAGGAAATCAAAAAACATGCTATAAAGCGGCGTTGGAGTTAGGTGCTGATGTTGTGATCATGGTTCATCCTGATTACCAGTATACTCCATTGCTGATACCGGCCATGGCATCAATGATCACATCTGGACTCTACGACTGCGTCATCGGATCCAGAATCTTGGGGGGCGGTGCCTTGGATGGCGGCATGCCTTGGTGGAAATATTTAGCCAACAGAATACTAACATTTTCAGAAAACATGCTTACTGGTGCTAAACTATCCGAATACCATAGTGGATATCGTGCGTTTTCTAAATCGCTTATCAATAGACTTCCATTGGAGAATAATTCAGATGACTTCATTTTTGATAATCAAATGCTTGTTCAGATTATATGGTTAAACTTTAAAATTGCCGAAATAACCTGCCCGACAAAATATTTTACGGAAGCCTCTTCAATTAACCTGCAGAGAAGTATAACTTATGGCATTGGGTGCTTGAAGGTAGCTTTGCTGTTCAGGTTGGCAAAACTTAAATTAGCAAGATCTCCAGTTGATCCGAGATGAAAAAACAAAACAAATGATCAATTACGCAACAGAATATTGTCCAATTTGCGAAAAATCAACCATTGGAGAGTTGAGGGAGGGAGGGCGTTTTACCCACTTTTTTTGCCATTCTTGTAAAAGTTTAAAACTGGTGTGGTCAGAATCAAAACAGATCTACCCCGATGAATATTTTGGTAATGATGAAGACAAATTCGGCGGCATTACCGGATACTTCAGGAGGTTTTTTCATCAAGGTCGAGCTAAGCAAGTTGATCGACTGGTTCAAGCGCGGAACCAAAACATTTATGATGTGGGGTGTGGCGATGGCACTTTTTTATCCGCCATGAAAAAACATGGATTTATAACGGCCGGACTGGAGCCTTACGATAAAGCAAACAAGCAGGCTGAAAAAAAACTGGGACATCCCGTTGATTGTGTTCCTTATGGCTCAGCCCCCGATCAGATTTTTGAAGCGATTACTGCTTGGCAGGTTATAGAGCATGTCGAAAAGCCAGGCGAACTATTCGATACTGTTTATCAACATTTGCAACCCCACGGTCTATTTGCCTTTTCAACCGTCAATCTCTCGTCTTTTCAAGCAATTCTCTTTTCACGATTTTGGTTGCATCTTGATCCGCCAAGACATCTGTGGGTTGCCCCGCGACAGGAAGTTGAAAAACTTCTTCAAGAACATGGTTTTACCATCGAACGGCGGAGATGGAATTTTCTGGAGTTTGGACCCATCGGATACGTTGACAGCATGGTTAATGTCATGGATGCCAAAAGAGACAGGATATTAAAATGTCTTAAGGGAGGTTTTCCGGGTTTTTCGAACAAGATTTTCTGGATAACAGCAGCGATTCTTACCCCTTTCGCATGCACCCTGTCGGCATTAGAAGCAATGGTGGGAAGACCATCCACATTTGAGATCTACGCTAGAAAAAAAGCTGACTAGTGAGAGATAGGTGCTTTGGGGTTCTGAAAAACCTTGATGCTGCCACACTCGTAGATAATGGGCCAACCTTGAATGCCTGACGCCATTACGACTCTCAAAGCATCGCCTTGGGCCAGTGCCCACTTTTGGTCTAGTTCTGTGAGGATAAAATATTTGGCTTTTGAAATATCTGCGTCCCAGCGGAAGCGTTCGTGACTAATAGGTGTGGGGTAATAATCTCCAGCAGTCCCGCCAGACCAAGCAGTGGCTGCCAGAACATCAGCGTTGTGGCATTTCAATAACCAGCCGAGAGTCCAGTATGTGATCACGAGATCATCAGGTTTGGTGTGGTTATTGATCCAAGCCGCGGTCGTATCATAATCATCGGAAGAAGAGACAGCCCAAGGGTCCACGCGGGTAATGATATTTCCGGAAAGAACAGCTGGTAGTTTCCAAGCTCCATTGACAATCAGGAGAATGACCAAGATTGTTTCGATCAGTCTCTTGCGCAAAACTTTTGCTGGAACGATTTTAGCGAGCTTACAAACCAAAAAGCGGCTCCCAAAGGTTGTGCCGACTGCAAGAATAGGAAGCACAGTCATTGCCTGATAATAAAACAGGGGGAGATTCCTGCGGTTTTGGGTTAACAGGAAAACAAGAGTCAAAACCATGATTGGGATCACATAAGTCCTCTTCCGGAGACAGAGAACACAACCGATAAAAGCAAACAGATGGAAATAGTCTTGAAGGAAAAAAAGACTAAAATTAAAGAATTTCTGCCCGCCTCCACCATTCTCCAGACTATAACGTCCATACATGTCACGGAGAGCAATGAGGTCTTCCAAGAGCCATCCGTGAAAATGAAACCATATGATCAAAGCGCTTGCGCCTATAATCAAAAAGGGAAGTAATCCCACGCGGATCCAAGAGGCAGGGCGCTTCAATCTGCACAGAACAGCTGTGGCCGTTGCATGGATTGCAAGGAGGTGTGACCCCGCAGCCACGGCTAGAAAACAACCAGCTTTCCAGTCAGTCATAGTTTGTGCTGGACGCATCAGTAATAGAGTTGCGCCTAGAACGCCCAATCCCACTGCGTTATGGGGATAAATCCATCTGTAATGGATAATGGACTGTGAGTACCCCAATAGCAAAAATGCAAAAAACACCCCCCAAATGAACCCAATTTTGCGGCTTATAAAATAATAACCAATCCAGGCGGTAAGCAAGCCGATCAATATCGAAAAAAATCTCCCCCCGAGGATATCTCCATTCGTGATCTGGGAAAACAATCCGGTTAGGAAAGCAAAGCCCATTTGGTAATTGTAACCTGGGGCAAAAAAAGTGCAGTAGGCTGAACGATTCGTAAATTGGCCGTGGATGAGTGATTTTCCGATATCCAAAGTTAGGATTTCATCTCCATACCATTTCGGTGAGGTTCTGAGGTGGGGTAGATACAAGATCGCCCAAAACACCAATATCAAAAGCCCTCCTTGCAAGAAAAAATTCCGGCGAAGTTTTTGAAATTTCAGAAGAAATGGAGACTGCATAGTTGAATTGGAGGAGCTAAAAAATTAACTTTATTCTAGTTATCTAAAAGAAGTTTTTCACTATTTCCTTTGTTGCCTCCAAGAGCTCCATGAACCAAGAAAAGAAACGCAGCTCCAATTCGCAAAGCCTACTTATTCTTTTCTGCTTTCTAGCAGTTTCAGGCTTCATGCTGTTTTGGAATCTTGGAAGCTACTCGCTTTGGGATGACGAGAGCATGACGTCGTTGGCGTCGCAGGGGATCCTCCGGACTGGTGACACATCGGCGGTGCACGGGAAAAATATTACAGCTTTTAGGGGGGGGCTTCTGCTCAGGGATCTGCATGATCGCTCGACTCCACCACTATCGGCTTACTTGGCTGCCCTACCTATCAAGATTCTGGGGCCAACCTCTTTTGCAGCAAGACTCCCCTTCGCGGTGATCGGGTTTGCCTTGATGTGCTGTTTTGCATTCTATGCATGGAAAGAGCAGTTGCGCCCCTCCACGATCTTGGTGGTGGCGATCGCCATTCTGGGAAATGTCTCCCTGATGCTCTTTTTAAGGCAATCCAGATATTATGCTCCGGCAGTTTTACTGAGCACTCTGATTGCCATGTTCTATCTCAAAGAAGGTTGGGGTAAGCGTAAAGCATTCTGGATTACCGCTTTAATAATTCTTCTTTCTTGTGCGAGCTACTTGAACTGCGCCGCCTTGGTCTGTTGTCTTGGTATTGATTATTACTTCTGGGAACGGCACGAGAATCGAATTTCTACAGGACTATTGGTGAAGGTAGGCGGAATCACAATTTGTGGATGTCTACTGGTTGCTCTCATGTGGAATCCCTTTGCCTGCAAATATGGCGCCTATGTGCAATCAGTCAGCGTTTGGGAACGGTTCAGATTCTTTGTATTGAGCTTTAGGGATATGGATGCGGCTCAGTTCATGGTAGGCGGGGTGATCCTAGCCTCCGTGGTGCTCGCCTTCATCAAGCGGGATGCTTGGTTGTGGCGGGGATTGATGGTCGTGATGGTTTATACCGCAAGCGTTTCCTTACTCTCTCCGCAGGTTACCACGCTCTCCTTGTTAGTCGATATCCGATATCTTGTTCCGTTGATCCCGGTCTTCATAGCTCTCGGTGTCAGGACGCTCCTGCTTTTGTGCGGAAGTCACCGTGTGTTTTTCGTGATCTTGGCCATCCTTTGTTTTTGGACCAACCTCCTACACGCCCCCTCCGCGGTTAAAAAGGAACACCGTTTTATAGCACTCGAGTTTATTAGGGAACTTCTCCTACCCATCAAGGAGCCTTATCGCCCCACTGCTGATTGGATTAACACCCATCTTTCAGAGGGCGATACGATCTGGGTTCTCCCGGATTACATGGCCTATCCGTTGATGTATCATGCACCAAAGGCTGTCTATGCCTGGCAACTTAATGCGCATCAGCAAGGGGAGGACCAGTACAAGAATCTCCCGCAGATCCATTTCAAGGGCATGGCGATGCCCGACTACATCATTGTTTTTGGACCGCAAGTGAAGCAGGTCCTGAAGATGATCGAGGAGTACAGGGCCAAAGGTATCCTCTACAAGGAAGTGGATATGATTGATGCCTACTGGCGGGATGTTTATCGGCCCGAATTATTTTGGCGGAGCTTCAGGTCGATCGAGGGATATGATCTTGAAACGGAGGCTGTTTATGTCTTTAAGCATATGCCTTCCCCTACCCGCTAAAGTCTTATATCACATGAAAAATTCCAAAGCCTTCACGGCCTGCCTAGTGGCAAGCCTCGCCATCGGTTGTCTTTGGATTTTCAAAGATCCTACGGATCAGGAGCTTCTGGCCAATGTTTCCAAGGCGATCGACTTCCACCCTTGGAGTTCGTGGTGGAGCCCCATGTTCCTTGGTGGCGCCTCTCAAGCCCCAGGGCTGACTACAGCCCTTCTCTACCTTGTTCTGAAACTTTTCATTCTTCCCTTTGGATTGATCCTGGGAGCCAAATTGGCCGCGATAACAGCCGTTTTTTTTGGGGGTCTTGGGGTAGCCTCCTTATTGAAGCGATGGTCTGGTGATGAAACGGCTGCTTGGCTAGGTGGCGTGGCTTACATTTTGGGCCCCCAGATGGCTCTACGTGCGGCTGGTAACGAGCACCTCCCGGTGGTTTTTGCCATGGTTTTTGCGCCTTGGATTCTCCGTGCACTGATCGAGCTCTGCTATGTCCCATCGTGGAGGAACTCGCTGATCCTCGCCTTACTGGGAGCCGGGATGTCACTTGCCTTTTTGAAGCTGGCCGTCGCTTTCGCGCCGCTACTGGTCTTTTTTACTATCTGCCTTCTGGTGTCCAATCCCGACGATAGGCCCGGCTTTCTGTCCGGGCTGTGGCGTGCACTCGTCATTTACCTCCCTTTGGCAGTTATTCCGCTCCTCCCGACATTGCGCGAGATGCAGTGGCTGGCCCTTTTTCAGTTTGATCCCTTTGCCTCGTGGCAGCTTAATTTTTCATTCAAGACAGTCCTATCGTGGCTCGATCGAGGGAATGCCCTTCAGCAAGGTATGCCAGCCGGATATCTGGCAGATCAGGGAGGTTTCTATGTCGGGATCGTAGCTCTCTCCGTGGGATTGTTTGCGTGGTGGCGCACTTCGAGGGAGATCTCGGAGGAAAGTTCGGAGAATTTGCTCCGCGCCCTCAAAGTCGTTTTTGGTATGTTGCTCTTCTTAAGTTGGATGAGCGCAGGCCCTCGTTGTATCGCGCAAGGTCTGCTGGATTTTCTCAAAGCTGGTACAGGTGCTCCTGATTATACGATCCCTATCTTTTGGGTTGTTGCAGTCAGTCAGGGAGTTTTGCTCTGGATGCTCTGGCCTGACCATCCGCGCCGGGACTGGGCCAGAATTGCTGTCCTCATTATTTATCTTCTGGTGCCGGCATTCCGCATTTATGAGTTGTTACCTTTTGCACACGATATCCGCGCTCCTTGGTCGATATGGCAGGTTGGTGGATCCTTGGCCGTTGCATTGCTTTTGGGCTTGGGTGCATCTCTTTTCATCAAGAGCTTCAGGATTAAAGAGGCTTCTGCAGGGATCGTAACGATCCTTATAGTCATTCTCTTGGTCGTTGACTACTCGGCTTACCTTGTTCGATACGGCATCGGCAGTCTTCCTTCTGGAACCTATCAGGCTTTTGAGCAGATCGCGGCAAGCCTTAAAGCTGATCCGAATAGGGGTGCGATCTATCCGCTCTCCGGCCGTTACTTTTACCTTCAATTACCTTCTCTGACGGGCAAGCCAATCGAGCAGGAGGCATTCAACAGCTACTTTGGTCTTGTGTGGCGACGATCCCTGCAGAATGCCTCGATGAGCTCGCAAGAGGGGATCAGGGGGGGGCTCAGTCTCATGGGCTGCAGTTATATCTTCATCGACAAGCAAGATGTCAACACGCCCCAAGATTTACAGAAGGCCTTGCGTGGGATCTTCCCTGTTTTGTTTGAGAACCAATTTTTTGTGGTGCTAGCCAATACGACATCACTCTATCCAGCGTTTCTAGCACATGATTTCGTGGTGCTTCCTCACAAAAGTTACGCATTGGCGCCCGCAGTGATCCAACTTCTTCCCAAGAACCTGATCACGGTGGAGACAAGCTTTATTGACCAATCGATTCCTGGCTTCGCGGGAACTGCGAAAGGCTCTAATCAGATAGAACTTCTTGCCAAATATCAGACCTCTGGAGGACAGCCTTTTCAGCAAGTGCCCTTGACTGCTCCACCGAGTTCCATGGATCATGGGCTGCATTTCAACGTCTCCTCTGCGGCATCAGGATGGCTTGTGCTGACGCAGGCCTATCATCCGGATTGGACTGCCACGGTCGATGGGAAAACTTCTGATGTCTATCCGGCAGAGGCCGCCTTGATATCAACCTATGTTCCGGTTGGTTCGCACGAGGTTGTCTTCCAATTCAAGGCGCCGTCTTGGTATTCCTTCAGTTTATTCCTCGGGCTGCTGAGCTGGATCCTTGCGCTGGCAGCGCTTCTCTATTTTTACATCAAAGGCAACAAATCCCCAGTTCGTTCAAGTTGAGATTCTCTCTTGAGGAAGCTAGAAAATAATAATTCAAACATTTCATGTCCGTCTTAACTAAACGCAAAGGCATTGTTCTTGCTGGAGGTTCCGGTTCCCGCCTCCATCCGCTGACCCTCGCAGTCAGTAAGCAACTGATGCCGGTTTATGATAAGCCGATGGTTTATTATCCGATCTCGGTGCTTATGTTGGCTGGGATTCGCGAGATTATGATTATCTCGACCCCTCACGATCTCCCTGCCTTCCGCAGGTTGCTAGGAGACGGATCTCAGTTCGGCATTCGATTTGAATATGCCGAGCAACCGCTTCCTGAAGGGCTTGCTCAAGCATTTCTGATCGGGGCTGATTTCTTGGCTGGTGCGCCTGCTGCCTTGGTGCTCGGGGATAATCTCTTTTACGGACATGATTTTACCGACACGCTGGCCGAGGCGGATGCCCTCAAGGATCGGGCGACGGTCTTCGGTTACGAAGTTGCCGATCCGACTTCATACGGAGTCGTTGAATTTGATTCCAAGGGACGCGCGATCTCTCTGGAAGAGAAGCCTACAGAACCAAAGAGCAACTTTGCTGTTCCCGGCCTTTATTTTTACAGCTCGGACGTCGTGGAGAAAGCTCGCTCGCTCCAGCCATCCTCTCGTGGGGAACTCGAGATCACAGATCTAAATAGGGTTTATCTAGAAGAGGGTCGTTTGAGCGTACAGAAACTCGGTCGTGGGACGGCTTGGCTCGATACTGGAACGCATGATTCACTGCTTGATGCGGCGCAGTTTGTGCAGGTTATCCAGCACCGGCAGGGCCTTCGGATTTCATGCCTTGAAGAGATCGGATTGCAAATGGGTTTCCTCGATGAGGCTGCCTTTGAGCGATCCATCGCGAATCTCGGAAAGTCGAGCTACGGCGCCTATCTCAGGGAAGTGCTTACCCGCAGGAAAAAATGATCAAGCTTCCAACGAAAATCCATGATGCATACCTGCTGAAGCCACAGGTTTTTGGCGATGCCCGTGGGTTCTTTCTGGAAACCTGGAGCAGGGAAAAATTTCACTCCATGGGATTGGACATCGATTTTGTCCAAGACAATCACAGCCGCTCCGCACGGCATGTGCTGAGAGGGCTTCACTACCAGTCTGGAAGCGCCGCACAAGGAAAGCTTGTCTGGGTCACTTCCGGTAGCGTTTTTGATGTCCTTGTGGATCTGCGGAAAAGTTCACCCACCTTCGGGGTCTGGGATGGCTACATGCTGACTGCGGATGCACACGAGCGACTTTGGGTTCCTCCGGGATGCGCTCATGGTTTCCTGGTTGTCAGTGATACGGCTGATTTCCATTACAAGGTTTCAGCCCCCTACTCACCGAAGGATGAGCGTTCTCTTCGTTGGGATGACCACAAGCTTTCTATTCAGTGGCCCCTCGAGATCGGAATCACCCCCATGATTTCCCCCAAGGATGCTGCTGCTGCTTCTTTTGAAGAATGCGAGAAGTACGACTAGGTTAATCCCAGCTTTTCAAACTTACTTACCAACCCTTCGTATGAATAAAATACTCGTTACCGGTGGCGCCGGCTTTATCGGTTCCAATTTCGTGCTTGATTGGCTTTCTCTGGAAAAAGATGACGTCATCAATCTCGATAAGCTTACCTATGCGGGCAATCTGGAGAACCTTGCTTCACTGAATGGCAATCCACTGCATCATTTCGTCCGTGGCGATATCGGAGATGCCGAATTGCTCAAAACCCTCTTTTCAGAGCATCAGCCGAGAGCCATTGTGAATTTTGCTGCCGAGTCCCATGTCGACCGATCCATCCATGGACCGGCTGAGTTCATCCAGACCAATATCGTCGGTACGTTCACTCTTCTCGAGGCCGCACGTGCCTACTGGAATGGCCTTGATGACGAGGGGAAGAAGAACTTTCGCTTCCTCCATGTTTCGACAGACGAGGTCTATGGATCTCTGGCAGTGACAGATCCCGCCTTTACCGAGAGCAAGCAATACGAACCGAATAGCCCCTATTCCGCGAGCAAGGCGGCTTCCGACCATCTGGTTCGTGCCTATCATCATACGTATGGCCTGCCTGTCCTCACGACGAATTGCTCCAACAACTACGGCCCCTATCACTTTCCGGAGAAACTGATTCCCTTGGTCATCCACAACGCCCTATCCGGGAAGCCCCTTCCGATTTACGGCGATGGTCAGCAGATTCGTGACTGGCTCTATGTGAAGGACCATGCTTCTGCTATTCGCTGTGTCTTGGAAGCTGGAAGGGTCGGGGAGACTTACAATATCGGCGGCTGGAACGAAAAACCGAACCTGGACGTGGTGCACACTCTTTGCTCCATCTTGGACGAACTCTCTCCCCGCGCCGATGCCAAGAGCTACAAGGAGCAGATCACCTATGTGACTGACCGCCCTGGTCATGACCGTCGCTATGCGATTGATGCCAGTAAAATTCACCGGGAACTTGGCTGGAAGCCACTTGAGACCTTCGAAACCGGCATTCGCAAAACGGTGCAATGGTATCTTGAACATCAGGATTGGGTGAAGAACGTCACCAGCGGATCTTACCAGAATTGGGTCGAAAAGCAGTATTGATTCCCCTATTTTAGGGAATCCACATCTGAATATTCTTCATTGATCTCCTTCATTCATCCTGAATTAGCCTATGCTTGGCGTCTTTTTACGACGCTGACATGGACGAATTTCAAGATGCGCTACTACGGCAGCATTTTGGGCTATGTCTGGTCTTTGATGAAACCGCTCGCTATGTTCGGCGTTCTCTATGTCGTCTTTACGGTGGTGATGAAGCAGAATGCCCCTCATTATAAGCTCTTTCTTCTGCTTGGAATCATCATTTGGGATTTTTTTGTGCAGGCCACCAACGCAGGCATGAACGGATTCATCGGAAACTACCAGATGATCCGAAAAGTCTACCTTCCGAGGATCATTCTTGTGATGGCGGCTGTTTCCAGTGCATTCATTGGGTTTTTCTTCAATCTGATTGTTTTTCTCGTGTTCGCTGTGGTTGACGGAGTTGAATGGTCGCCTCGGATGCTCTGGTTCATCCCATTGGTTATCGCTCTCTACCTTCTTGCCATTGGGATTGGTCTGATACTCAGCATCATTGTCGTTAAAGTGAGGGATATGCTCAGTCTCTGGGAAGTGGTTACTCAACTCGGCTTTTGGTTTACCCCCATCATGTACCCGATGAGTAATGTGCCGGAAAAATTCAGATTTTATGAATTTATCAATCCCATGAGTGGGATCGTGGAGTACTCCCGCTATATCCTTGTTGGGATTGGGAGCCTTACGAAAATGGGCTACTGTTACGACCTGAGTATCAGTTTTCTGATCTTTTGCTTGGGAGTTGCCGTTTTTAAGTGGAAAGAGGCGGACATGGTGGAAGATCTTTAAAGGAGATAATTTTCAAAATATTTTATGATTATTTGGCTTACTGGGCTCTCAGGTGCTGGCAAATCAACCCTCGCAGAGGGGGTTGCCCAATTTCTCCGTTCACGTGGTAACACACCCATGATTATTGATGGGGACCGGTTGAGGGATGAGCTTTGCCGGGACCTTGGATTCTCCGACATGGATCGGAAGGAGAATATTCGGCGAGCCGGAGCAATCGCTAAGATGGCGGCGCGTTCCGGTATAGTCTCGATTTGCTCCCTGATATCTCCTCTTCGACAGGAACGTGATGAGGTTCGAAAGGGATGTGAAGAACAAGGAATTGTCTTTCTGGAAGTACATGTGGCAGCCCCGCTGACAGTTTGTGAGTCACGTGACCCCAAGGGACTCTACCGGAAAGCCAGGGCGGGCCTGATTCCGAGCTTTACGGGGATTGATTCTCCTTACGAGCCGCCGCTCAAGCCTGAGGTGCTCATTGAGTCAGGAACTCTTTCAATCACAGAAGCGGTCAATCGATTGACTGCCGAAGTTGATCGGCATCTTTCTTCTCTGCAATAACATCATGCCTTCCCCGGCCATTACCATCCGAAATTTATCCAAGACATTTCGTCTCCCACATGAGCGTCACGGCACACTGCGTGAGCGGCTCATGAAATTACATGTCCGGAATCAACGGAAGGAGCGTAAGACGCTTGATGACATCAGTTTTGAAATTCAGCAGGGAGAGTTCTTTGGCATCATCGGCCGGAACGGATCGGGCAAGTCCACGTTGTTGAAGATTCTAGCCGGGATTTATCTCCCGGATAAAGGAAGCGAGTTCACCATTCACGGACGAATTGCACCGATGCTTGAACTGGGCGTTGGGTTCAACCCGGAACTTACTGGGAGGGAGAATGTCTTCCTGAATGCCACGATTCTCGGACTCACGCGAAGCCAGATTCATGCATGCTATGATGAAATTGTGCGGTTTGCGGAGTTGGAGAATTTCATGGAACTCCAGGTGAAGCACTACTCCAGCGGTATGTCCGTGAAGTTGGCATTCTCCGTAGCGGCTCAGATCAATGCTCCTATTATGCTTCTGGATGAAGTGCTGGCCGTTGGTGATTTTGTCTTTCAGGAGAAATGCTTTACCCTTTTCGAGCGCTATAAGAAAGAGGGCAAGACCATCATCCTTGTGACGCATGATCCCAAAGCCATGGCGCGCTTTGCAGATCGTGCTCTGCTCATCCAGAATTCCCGGGTCGAAGCAGTTGGAGATCCACAAGAAGTGTTGAAAAAGTATCACCAGCTCTCTTAAGAGCAAAGAGTCTTAAAGTTAACCTAAAATAAAAATGAACTTCGGGTTTATCATCGGAACTGGAAGGTGCGGAACAACATTGTTAGCCAAAATGCTGAATGCACACTCGGAAATCTGCGTTCCTCATGAACTTCAGATTCTTTTTGAAGAAGGCGGTAATGGGAAGCGCCTGAGGGAGGTGTTTGAGAGTGGTGATCATGCCCGATATGAAGCCGAAGATTACATAAAGCTTATTCAGGAACGCTGTCCCTACAGATTCCAGGAGTATTTTGATTATGGTGGTTTTTTCAGAAAACGGGTCTACCCCGAGTCAAGTTTTGACAAACTTGCAACCGATCTTTTTACGGAGGTCGCCCAAAGCAGGGGAAAGTCTTATTTTATTGAGCAGACCCCTTGGTATGGACAACACCTTGCCTCACTAAATGGTCTGTTCCCTAGAGCAAAGTACATTCACGTAATACGTGATGGACGTGATGTGGCCATTTCTTTTGCACGAACACCTTGGTGGAGCAATGACATTCTGGAAAATTTATGCCAGTGGGAGAGGGAGTCCTCCGCGATCCTAAATCATTCTCTGAAAATACTGAAACCAGATCAGGTATTGATCGTCCGGTACGAGGATCTCGTTGAAGATCCAGAAAAGACTCTGATGGATGTGTGCGGGTTCTTAGGAGTTAAATTTGAACCTGCCTTATTGGATTCAGCTAACTATATCCGCTACGAGTCTTTTCTAAAAGAGAACCTAGGAGAAATCTCCTCCACCGCACTCCGCCAATGGGAAAGCGGTTCAAAAAAACCGACGTTTACCGAGAGCGTTTACTCATGGAAAAACCATGAGGGCGTTGACTTCCGGAAGGCCGGTGACAAAGTCGAAAAGTTGCTTGCTTCACTGGGGTACGAACCTTCACCCCAAAATTCTCTTATGAAACATACCAGGCGGATACCATCTTTCGTAACCTCGCTGAAAAATAGAGTTCAATTGTTTTTTACATCCTCACCGCCAGCCAAGGCCTCCCCGTTAACTGACGGTAGCCACGCTAGGACTGATCCATTTTTTGACTCTCTCGTGAGGCGGGGGTACATGCCGCGTCACATCGTCGATGTCGGAGCTAACCGTGGGAATTGGACTCGTACCGCAACAAAGTATTTTCCGGACGCCCACTACTCCATGTTTGAGCCTCAGGAGAAGATGAGAGAGGAAGTTCGTGATCTGCTTCGGCATCCAAATGTTGAGTTCCACTGCATTGGGGCAGGTCCGGTTAACTCAACCATGCGCCTCACACAGCACGAACGGGATGATAGTCATACTTTCGCTTTATCGGAGCAACAGGCTCAGGATTTTGGTTTTTCCCAAGTTGAGATCCCCGTTGTTTCTTTGGATGAATTTTTCGCAAAGAGGAGCCTGCCCAAGGTGGATATCCTGAAAATTGATGCTGAAGGATGGGATCTGGAGGTCCTCAAGGGGGCGATAAAAACCGCCGCCCAAGCTGATATCGTATTGTTGGAGGCATCAGTCCTCAATCCAGTCTTCACAAATACCGTTGAAGAGGTCATTTGTGCCATGTCCCAACTAGGCATGGTTTTATTCGATATCACAGATCTGAACAGGACTGAAAAACACGGTGCCCTATGGCTGGTTGAGTTGGCGTTCGTCAAAAAAGGCGGGGATTTGCGAAAGGGAATAAAGTCATACTCTTAAGTGGCGCTTTTAGTTGTAAATTTTTGAAATAAAAATGCCATTTTTGAATCCCTTACAAATACTCGAATTGGGTTTTCTCCATGTGGGGAAGGATGTTTTCATTTCAGATAAAGCATCCTTTCACGGAGCATCTCGGATAAGCTTGGGTGACTCTGTCAGGATCGATGATTTCTGCGTGCTATCCGCAGGTGAAGGTGGCATCACAATTGGAAATCATGTCCATGTGGCCTGCTTCTCCAGCTTGATTGGAAAAGAGGCCATTAAACTTGGTGATTTTTCCAATATTTCTTCACGGGTTGCGATCTACTCGAGTAGTGACGATTACTCTGGAGCCACGATGACGAACCCGACAGTTCCTGATGACTATAAGAGCGTTGACCATCGCCCCGTGGCAATTGGGCGTCACTGTCTCATTGGATCTGGCTCGGTAATCCTTCCGGGGGTATCTCTCAGGGAGGGGGCTGCCGTCGGGGCGTTGAGCTTGATCAAGAAGGACTGCGATGCATTCGGTATTTATGCGGGGGTGCCAGCCCGTAAAACGGGTGAACGCTCCCGCGATTTGCTAGACATCGAGACCCGCTTTCTGGAAGCGTTGCACCGTGGCCGCTAATCATACTCAATCGGGAGTTTCAACTTCCAAGAACCCTGAGTTTCCTGAACCCCTTCATGTGGGACGGCCCAACATCGGGAATAGGGATCGCTTCCTTGAGCGAATCAACGGCATGCTTGATCGACGGTGGCTATCAAATGACGGTCCACTGGTGAAAGACTTCGAGCACGAAATAGCGGCTTATGTCGGCGTGAATCACTGCATCTCACTCTGCAATGCTACGATCGGATTGGAGATTGCGATCCGGGCATTAGGACTCAAGGGGGAGGTTATCATTCCTTCCTATACATTCGTGGCCACCGCCCATGCGTTGAAATGGCAGGGTATTAAACCTGTTTTTGTAGATATAGATCCCAAGACACATAATATCGATCCTTCGGAAGTAGAACGCCACATTACTTCTCGCACGAGTGGAATCGTTGGCGTCCACGTGTGGGGAGCGCCCTGTGAAACAGAGGCACTCGAAGAGATCGGGCGAAAGCATAAGCTAACGGTCATGTATGATGCGGCACATGCATTCGGATGCTCTCGAGGAGGGACGATGGTTGGAAATTTCGGGGAGTGCGAGGTCTATAGCTTCCACGCAACAAAGTTCCTCAACAGCTTGGAGGGCGGGGCGGTTGTTACGAACAATGGTGAATTGGCCGAAAGAATCCGATTGATGAGAAATTTCGGCTTCCAAGGATATGATCGGGTTGTCTCTTTGGGGATGAACGGAAAGATGAACGAGGCCTCGGCAGCCATGGGACTGACTTCCCTCGAGTCGGTGAATCATTTCATCGGCATCAACTCAAGAAACCATGAATGTTATAGGAATAAGCTTGAGGGAATTGAAGGAGTGACCCTTTTTGAGCGTAGGGATAATGGAAAGCATAATTATCAGTACGTGGTGATCGAAGTAGAGGAGGAAAAGTTCGGTAGATCTAGGGACGAGATTGTCAACGAACTGCATAATCACAACGTGATGGCTAGAAAGTATTTCTGGCCTGGTTGTCATAGGATGGAACCCTACGCAACGGAGGATCCAGATGCCGCCCTTTCATTACCTCAGACGGAGAAGCTAGCAAAACAGGTCATTGTTCTGCCGACAGGGGAAAGTATCGACGAAGAAATCATTTCCAAGATCTGCCGCATTATTAGTAACACACACAGATAAGAATGGCGAGGAGTACCCAAAGTGAGTTGGTAAGCGTCGTGATGAGCACGTACAATCACGTTGACTATGTTGGTGCCGCAATTGAGAGCGTGCTTGGACAGAGTCATGAAAACTTCGAGTTCTTGATCACTGACGATGGCTCTTCGGATGGGACCGTCGAAGTAATAAAAAAATACAGTGATCCAAGAATTAATTATATTGGCTCAGTAAAAAACCGAGGTGCCTGTGCTGCCATCAATGAACTTATAAAGAAAACAAAAGGATCTCATCTCTGTATCATTAATTCGGATGATATGTGGAGGGATAAAGAAAAACTGTTGAAACAACTTGAAATCCTTTCAACCGGCAAAGAGTTAGGGGCCTGTTTCGGGCAGGCTAATTTCATCGATGAGGAAGGCAACGATGTCGTGGGAGAGGCGGTTCCACAGGGAACCACCTTCAATCAAGACAACAAATCAAGAGGGGGATGGTTGAATGACTTCTTTTTGAATGGAAATAGCTTATGCCACCCTACAATAATGATCAGAAGGGAATGTTATGAAAAGATCGGCCTTTATAATAACATCTATAGGCAACTCCCGGATTTCGATATGTGGATAAGGTTAGTGAAGAATTATGATATTCATGTTAGCTCTGAAAAGTTAACGGATTTTAGAATTCTGCCAGGAAGAAATGCAAGCAGTCCTACGACCGAAAACGTAATCCGTGATTTAAACGAGCATTACCTCATCAGAAGAAGTTTTTTTAAAAATATTAATACAACTGATCTTAAAGAGGGATTTGGCTCATATCTTATCCAAAAAGAGGTAAAAAATCGTGTGCAAGTGGAAATTGAAACTGCTTTGCTTTACTTTCTCGAAGAGGGCAAGTATTCAAAAATAAATAAACTTATAGGCTTGGAAAAAATGGAGCATCTCATGATGGATAGGGAGAAAGCGGAAATCATGGATCAGGAGTATGGAATTAACGCATCTTTTTTTCACAAAAAGAGCGGAGAGGTTTCTACGATCTTCGAATCGATGATTTACAGGCCTGGGGCGCCTCGTAAACACACGATTACGGAAAGAATTATCCAAGTTTTCCGAGGCTTTAATGAAAGTGAATCAAGAAAGAAAACTTCTAGGAAATCCCTTTAGAAGAGGGGGTTGAATCATAGGATCCATCTTCAATACTTGGATAAAAGAATGGATGATTCATTAGATAAAGCTGACTCAAGGCCTCGATTGCCCCTCCCCAAGGGGTATATTGGCGAACAATTGGTGAAGCATAAAATTCCATTCCTAAAGTGGGAAAAATACCCAAGCCTTCATGAGTTGGCTTTTGGGAGGAGAAGCAAACGTGAATTAGAGCCTTTTTATAAAGAGGCTCATTTCGATAAAAATAAAAAAACAATTCTTGTTATCGCTGATGATGGGCGAGAACCCATTTGCGGAGTACCCATTGATCGGTTTTATGGAAATCTTTCAGAGGGACATAATGTCGTTATTATTTATGTTAATGAATTTGTTGAAAATGTCATAAAACAAAAAAACCAATTTCTTGTCGGGCCTATAAATGAAAATATATCCAACACGCTGAGCAAGCATATTAAGCAACTCTTTCTTCAAGAAAGATTGGAGTTGTGTCTATTCGTCGGAGAAGATGTTTCAAGGTATATAAAGCTTCCATGGAGATATAATATTCCAATCGGCAGTATTATTTCAAATGGAACGCTAAGCGCAAAAAAACATGACCTTGCTAGGTTTAGTGCCAGCATCGCTGATTTTCAGCTTCAGTTGCATGCGATAGACTACTCGAGCAATAGGTCTATATTCCCCTATATTCCCGAGGCAAAAATTAAATGTATCATTGGGGAGAATGAAAAAGAGCAGGATATCCCAGCAACTATTCTTTATGAAAGGGTCCGTAAAAATCTGGATCTCTGTATGCGTGAATGTCTGGAAAGAAAAGCATCCTTGAGAGTCGATGCTTCTCTGATTTCGACATCTGGAGATTTCGATCTTAATTTTTCCCTGCCTGACACTCCAGGAGACCAAGTCTATCTTGCTGCCGAATATCTTCGGATTTATTCAACGGGTTTTCTGCAAAGAAAGCCAATGCCAGGCTTTCACCCTGGGGTCTACGCTGAAATGCACCCCGATTGTCAGGGTGACCCCTTCCTTCATTTTATAAAAAACAAACGTCCCTCAGGGGCATGGTTGTCGGAAGTACTCACGCCGGGGACAAGAGAATCGGAGGGAGATGCACTCGCCGCAGGGAGATCTGCGCTTCACATACACATTCATTACACCGATGAACTCCCTCAACTAATAAAACGGCTTAAACGAACAAAACTGAAGCCACATCTTTACATCAGTACGACGAGCAAGGGAAATGAGCAGAAAATCATTACCATGATGTCTCGCTCAGGAATTAAAGTGAAAGAAATCAGCATTTACCCTAATCGAGGCCGAGATATCGGCCCATTTCTTAGTGGGTTTCTTCCCCAGATCAAGGATAGTTACGAGATCATTGGGCATATTCACCTTAAAAAATCCTTACATTCTGGTAGTCATGCCGTTAGGGATTGGAATCATTTCCTCTTGGAGAACACGATCGGTGGAAAGCACTTGATGCTTGATCGGATTGTTGAGCGCATGCTGCAAGATCAAAGCATAGGAATTATCTATCCTGATGACCCCAATATCTATGATTGGGGAGACAACTACAGCTTGGCCTGTGATTTGGCAAAAAAGATGGGTATTTCCATACAGCATGAGAGAAAAAAATTTAATTTCCCCGCCGGGTCATTTTTCTGGATGAGGCCTGCTGCCTTCAAGCCTTTGTTGGATCTGAATCTTCAATGGGATGATTACCCCGAGGAACCTCTCCATGTCGATGGAACAATGCTACACGCCTTGGAACGACTTTTTGGAATTATTCCGGAGCACTCTGGGTATCGTACGATTCTGACAAATGTTCCAGGAGTCAGCAGAATCGTCAGTTTTTACGATTACTAAGAATATAGCTAAATTAGATCTGTTATTTTAATGGATCTACAAACCAGTTAGGCTCTTAAAATCTTCGACAACGAGAAATCCAAAGCTTTAAAAGTCATTTTTGCGATGCGGGATCGGGGCTTGGTTATCGAATGCATTCAATGCTAAAGATGTTGAAATTGTGTCCGTATCTAATCACACAGAGCTAAGCATGACAGTCTGTTGCCTCTGCAGGGATGAGCAAGCCGCAGGCAATATGAGTGATCGAATTAGACGTAGCTTCCCAACCGCAACGGAACTTTTGATTCTCGATAACTCTTCAGGCGAGTGGGACTGCTATGGGGCGATCCGCCATTTTCTCAAGGAGGCTCAGAGTGATCTGATCGTAGTCATGCATGATGACATTGAATTTGGTGATTTATCATCGCCCCTTTTGCTGGAGCGCATCCGTGAGATCTCCATCAAGGATCGATCGGCAAGTCTCTTTGGAGTAGCCGGGATATCACTGAAGGGCCAAAGAGGCATTGGGCATTTCTACGATGCGACTTGTGAGCAGAACTGGGGTTTCCACAATGGGGGGGAGGCATCTTCCCTTGATGAATGCTTTCTCGTGATTAAAAATGGGCAAGGAATCAACGTCTCGGACGGACTGGAGGGGTATCATTTTTATGGGACCGACCTGTGCCTTAATACCATGAGCCTGGGGTTTTCCTGCTACGTGATTGATTATCCTATGATTCACAAATCAGCAGGCAGTTTGAATGAAAACTTTTTTGCGGCCAGGGATCGGTTTGAGGAGCATTTACTTAATCAATGTTTGGATCGTTTTGTGAGGACAACATGCACCGTTTTCTACGGAAGCACGAGCAGACTGAAGCAGTGCTGGGCACTCGCCTTGTCTCTTGTCTTGCTTGAGTCTCCCCGGCACAGGGATTTTGATCTGGCTTGTCGATGCATTTTGAAGCGAGGCTTTACCCGTTTCGGGAGGTTGCCCCTCTCGCTCATGATCCTCGTTGCAAGACTCCAGATGTCTTATCAGAGATGGATATCAGATGTGACGTGGTGGCGTCAGAACTGGAGGCATCGCCTGCCGAGAGGCTTATCCTCATGAATGATTCAGGATGTCAGATTGTTATTCCGATTTATCGCAGTGAACTGATGCGCGATCAGGAGATCTCGCTTGCATCAATCAGAAAGCATCTTTCCGGATATGGGATCTGCTTTGTGGCTCCAGAATCAATGGATGTCGGAGCAATCATCCAAAGGGGCGAGTCCGTGGAACGATTCTCAGACGGCTATTTTTTAGGAATTGAAGGTTACAATCGTCTCCTGAAATCGAGTGTCTTTTATGAGAGGTTCAAGGCCGTAGACTATATCCTGATTGCACAGCTTGATTGCCTGATCTTCAGCGGTGAGCTCGATCCATGGAGGGCAAGGGGCTATGACTATATTGCATCCCCATGGTTCCGGGATTTTGCCAAAGATCACAGACCTGGTTTATGGCGTGTTGGAAACGGTGGTCTTTCACTCAGGAGGGTGAAGTCTTACCTGCGAATTCTCCGCCAGCAGGTTGTCAACGGCTCCATCTATCCTCGCTGGGGTCACTGTGCATGGAGGCCGCCCCTGGAATCATGGGAGGCTGGTTTGTACACAAAGATCTCTGCACTTTATGCTCTGAGTCCTTTTGCCATGCTCCATTCGGTAGAGAGAGAACTGCAGCGGTTCCCCTACAATGAGGATGTCTTCTGGTCGATTGAGGCGCCAAAATTTGATTCTTCGTTCATGGTAGCCTCTGCAGAAGAGGCTCTCCCATTCGCATTCGAGGTCTCTCCCCGATGGAGTTTGAAAAAAACAGGCGGTCAACTTCCCTTTGGATGCCATGCTTGGGAGCGCTATGATCGCCCTTTTTGGGAAGAAGTTTTGTCCGATCCCAAGAATTCCATCTAGGATGAGCGATATAAGGCTGATTAAAAAAGTGCCGTGGTGGCCCGTACTGTTTCTAGCAGTCGGGCTTGTTTTTATTATCGATCCATTGGTCCTTGGGGGGCATGTTCCGGGCAATAGCGGAGACTCAAGGTTTAATCTCTATGTTCTGGAGCATTTTTACCAATCGCTTGGTGGTGTTAGTAAAAGTTTTACGGACGCACCGTTTTTCTATCCATGGCCGGCGACAATTGGATTTTCGGACACGCATTGGGGGACGGGCTTTATTTATGCGATATTTCGAGCCGCAGGCTTGGATTCAACCTGGGCCTTCTCCTGCTGGTTCGTTATTGGAAACCTGCTTAATTTTTTCAGCTGCTACTATGTGTTTAGAAAATTCGGCCTGAAGCCATTGGGGGCAAGTTTTGGAGCCTTTCTTTATTGCTTCAGTTTGCCGGTAACCTCTCAGTTTAGTCATGTGCAGCTGGTCTATAGAGCTGGGTTGCCGCTCGCCGTTTTATTTCTGCAGCGTTTTTTAGAGTCTAGGAATCCGATGCATGTCGCGCTCATGGTGCTGTTTTTTTGCCTTCAGTCGGCGGCAACGTTTTATCTCGGGATCTTTCTCATTCTACTTCTGGCTGGATGGGTTCTTGGGTGGTTGATCATGGAGCATCAACAAGCCAAGTGCACGTGGGCGGGATCACTGAAAAAGCTACTTCCCTTAATGGCAGGCCAGCGCAGCAATCTGATAGCGCTTGGGATCCTCACATGCGGGGCTGCAATGATGGCGTTGGCTATTTGGCCAAACCTAGAGGCCTCCAAGTTGTACGGATTCAAAAGGGGCTGGTACGAAATTAAGATGGGCCTACCTCAGTTGGGTTCCTACTTGCAGGCCTCTCATTCGAACATTTGGTGGCGGGATCATAACAAGTTGCCCTTGCTCCCGTTGTGGTGGGAACAAAACCTGTTTCCGGGTCTTGTGATGATGGTGGCGGTTTTAGCATCTTTGAGATCTCGTTCGTGGGCATCCAACCCGATCATTTTTTTATCCCGAACGAGTCTGATTTTCATGCTTGTAGCGACGATCTCGCTCTTTGATCACTCCCTTTATTTCTTCCTTGGAAAGGCTCCTGGACTCGATGCCATTCGGGCGATATGCCGAATTATTCTAGCGATGGTTTTTCCTGCGGCGTATATCACGGGAGCATTTGTCGAAGGGATTGTGAATCAGCAGAGATTTCGCCGGATTGGCAAGATTTTGGTGATGGTCGCGATATTCTTCACGATCTATGAAGCATCAAATATCACCCACCAGCGCGATGAACGCTCAATCTGGGGGAATAGGGTCGATGACTTGGATAAAGAGCTCCAAAAAGTCCACAGCGGACAACTCAGGACAAACAATATACTGGTTTATACCTATCCGGAGAAATCAATTCCGGCCTGGTGGGAGTTTCAGAACGAGATTGATGTGATGCTGCTCTCCCAAAAAATTGGGGTTACCACCTTGAACGGATACAGCGGCAATCTCCCCCGAGGATGGAAACGTCTCTGCAACACGGACGATCTCTTGGACGATCTCGCTGCGGCACAAAAATTCAGGATGACTCATAAACTTCCAACAGCAGTGATCACCCCTGAAGATCTTATCATCTTGGGTAAGGGAAAAATAGATCCAGAAAGCCTTGATGAAGGACTTGAATTCCCTGTGCTGAATGACGGTAGGGTGTTTACGGTTCTCAATGATTCGAAGGAGATAAAGAGATATTTTCTCAATAATGGCTGGGACAACATCCAAGGCGATCGGGTGATGAGTCATGGTGATGAGGTCTCTTTGATTGTCAGGGTGCCCCCACAGGGACAGGGAGGCAGAAAAATCACGATCGATTTGGAGACGTCCCTTAAATCTTCAGGAGCCAATCGGGAGGTGCAGATTGCCGCCAATGGAGTGCCGATTCTTAAGACCGTTTTTACACCTGACAGTAACCGAAGGGACGTTGAATTACAGATTCCTGAGGGCGTTGCAGCGGAGTATGTCCTGCTCACGATCAAGATGCTCCCACCAGATCTTCTCTCTTTATGGAAAAGTTGGACGGCGAGTGGAAAAAATCATTTTGCCCTCCATGGGATCAGTTCATCCGTTGGGAAACCGTGAGAGTCCTATCAAGAGTGAACCGAGATGATCAGTAACGCCTCTACCGTTTTTAAGACAAAGCCGCTGCTGCGACCCCCTAGATTAAATGTGTTCTCTTTGAGAGGGCCATGGTGAACTAGTACGAAATCAATCCTAGTCGATGAAACGCACGCTGTTAGTCATTCCACATTATAACGATACGGGGCGACTGACTCCCTTTCTTTTCGAGCTTGCAACCCATCTTCCCTCTCATTTCTCAGTGTTGGTATCGGATGATGGCTCCCTGCAGCGCGAGAGGGAGAGTCTGCGCATGATCTGTGAAACCACCCGTAAAAATACGGGTGAGAATGGCCCTCAAATCTTGCCTCCCCTATTTACGCAAGCAAACACAGGAAAAGGAGGGGCGATCATTAGGGGGTGGGAGCATGGAGAAGGGTTTGAACAATTGGCATTTGTTGATGCCGATGGAGCGGTCGCTTCATCTGAAATCATCAGGGCGGAAGAGTTTTTTAGAGGAGCTTGTGTTGACGCCTTGTTTGGAAGCAGGGTGAAAATGCTCGGGCGATCAATATCACGCTCTCGCGCACGGCACTATTCCGGAAGAATCTTTGCAACGTTGGTTTCGACCCTTCTCGCAGTGCCAGCCTACGATACGCAGTGTGGATTAAAAATCATCACCTTCGGGGCTTACCAGAAAATCAGGAACTCCTTGAAATCGTGTGGCTTTGCTTTCGATGTGGAGTTACTCATCCGTCTGATTGATGCGAGATGTCTTGTTGAGGAGATTCCCATTGATTGGCATGATGTGAAGGGAAGCAAAGTGAGCCTTTTTAGAGATTCGTTTCTGATGGCAAGGGAAGTTTTCAAGATACGAGGGAGAAGGCAGAATGAGCTCGCCCAGAATCACGATTCAATGAGTTAGGACCGGGTGCAGTTGCTCCTTGTTGTTGGGAAATTATCTTAAAAGCCGTGACGCCACTGAAGTACAGGACAGATATTGATGGATTAAGAGCCGTGGCGGTGCTTGGGGTAGTGATCTACCACGCCTTTCCCTGGATGATCCCGGGAGGGTTCACAGGGGTGGATATCTTTTTTGTGATCAGCGGATACCTGATTAGTGGGATCCTCTACAAGGGGCATAAAAGCGGGAACTTCAGTTTCAA